>Ga0268298_10004040_pt1 | contig 14531 bp, 14 predicted proteins | sample WWTPWeurt_MetaG_FD_194462 | JGI IMG/M metagenome (GOLD analysis project Ga0268298, IMG submission 194462) | Activated sludge microbial communities from WWTP in Nijmegen, Gelderland, Netherland - WWTP Weurt | ecosystem: Engineered > WWTP > Aerobic digester > Activated sludge | place... | reverse complement strand
TTTCTCGGTGCCGGGCCGACCGATGAGTTGCTGCAACCGCTGGAATTCATCGAGCGTGATCATCGGTTCGTGCTTCCCGCGGTGCAGCCGGCCGTTCCAGTAGAAGTAGCCCGCATAGAACGGATTGCCGAGCATCCGATAGAGCGTGCTGCAGGCGATCCGCCGCCCTTTCCGAGACCAGCGCTCCGGGAGATATCCCCATTCGTCGGTCACGATGCGGAGGATTGACCGGACCGTGTGGACGTTCGTGAGGGCCAAGCGAAAGATGCGCCGTACCGTCTCGAAGTTCGCCTCATCGCGGACGATCGTCTTCGTGTCCCGGTCATTCCTGTACCCGAGCGGGGCGGGACCGGGGCGCCATCCGAGCGCGACCTTCGCGCGGTACCCGCGCTTCACGTTTTCGCTCAAGGTGTCGACGTAGTACTTCGAGTACCCGAAAACGATCGAGAGCATGAACTTGCCCTGCGAGTTGTTCTCGAAGGAGAACGTCGCGAACTTGAGATCCTTCAGGACTTGGCGGTCGAGAAGGTAGATGATCCGACCACCGTCAATGGAATTCCGGGCCAGGCGGTCTGGGTGCCAAGCGATGATCCCTTCCGCATCGCCGCGCTCAATGCGGGCGAGCATCTGTTCGAAGACGGGACGCCCGGGAGCTTTGGCGCTGTAGGCCTCCGTGAAGATCTCGACGATCTGAACATCCCCGCGTCGCTCGAACGCAGCTCGTAGCTCCGCCTCCTGGGAGTCCAATGAGAGAATCTGGCGATCTTCTGCCTCGAGCGACTTGCGGCAGTACAGGAAGTAGCGTCGAGCCGTCGAAGGATTGTCCGGATGCGCGAATGTCATATGGCCGTGTACACCCTAGCAGGTAAACGATTTTTGTCACGTTGACACCGGATAGCACTCAGTCACTGTCGCTGACGGGCCGTGCGGTCGGTAGGCCGCAAAGGGTGCCATCCCGGCACATTTTCGCGTCTCGGAGGAGTCGCCCTTCCCCGCTACGCTGGAAGCATGAAAACCTTCCCGGAAGCGCAGCGTGCCATCCCGACGGTCTCCCGCCGTCTTGCCGATGGCACGCTCATTGAACTCGTCTACGCTCCTGAAGAGCGGAAGACGCAGCTCGCGGTCGGCGGCCCGCACGAGCCGGAACTTCACGCCACCTACGTGCTGCCCGATGGCCTGCTCCTCAGTCCGTATTCGGCGTCAAACAACCTCATCAAACATGAGGTGCTGCTCCTTGCTTCGCGACCCGAGCCCTACGGAACGACGGCCGATCTCGTAGAGAGAATCGACGCGTACCTCCGTCGCTACGTCGACGTGGGCGACGCCTTCCGTACGCTCGCCAGCTACTACATCCTCCTCACTTGGGTGTATGACGCCTTCAATGAGCTGCCCTACCTCCGTCTCCGCGGGGACTACGGCTCTGGCAAGACCCGCGCTCTCTTCGTCATTGGATCGCTCTGCCACAAGGCCTTCTTCGCTTCCGGCGCCTCGACCATCTCGCCCATCTTCCACACGCTCGACACCTTCCGCGGCACGCTCATCTTCGACGAGGCGGACTTCCGGTTCTCGGACGAGAAGGCGGAACTCGTGAAGATCTTCAACAACGGGAATGTCCGGGGCTTCCCGGTTCTCCGCACCGCGGTCACACCGAAGAAGGAGTTCGAGCCGAGGGCCTTCAATGTCTTCGGCCCGAAGATCGTCGCGATGCGCCGGTCCTACGAAGACGAGGCCCTGGAAAGCCGCTTCTTCACCGAGGAAATGGGACGCAAGACACTCCGGAAAGATATTCCGATCAGCTTGCCGGACCGTCAGCGAGGGGAGGCCCGGTCGCTTCGCAATGCGCTCCTCGCGTATCGATTCGCCATGCTGCCGAAACTTGCCGCCAAGGAGGCGCTGGTCGATCCGACCCTCTCGCCCCGGCTCAATCAGATCCTCGTGCCGCTCCTCTCGATCGTCGAGGGCGAGCAGCACCGCCAGACGATCCGCCGGCTCGTCGAAGGCAATGACGACTTGCGGCGCGCATCGCGGCGCGACAAGCTGGAGGACACCCTCGCCACGGTCCTTGCGGAATGCTTCGAATCGAAGGAAGCGCTGTCGGTGTCGGTCGGAGCATTGACCGCCCGTCTCATCGATCGCGTCGGCGATGCCCCCGGCCGTCCGTTGACGACCCGCTATGTCGGCTACCTGCTTCGCGTTCGGCTCGGAATCGAGACAGTACGCCGGCAGGGCAAGTATCTGGTCTTCCGGTCTGCGCTCGACCGGCTCGCTCAGCCCGAGGAGCATGGCCGAGAGGACGTTGGTCCAAAGGCGGAAGGAGGGGAGAGTAGTATGAAATGTGAAGCGGACGCTCACGGGTCGGGAACCGTCGTCTGAGGCCGGACTCGCCGGAAAGGCAGCTTCGTTACGGGCCGGCCTATCCGCGTTTTCCCGGATGCCAACACCATCTTGTGAGAATGAGGGAGGTGGAGTACTCTGAAAAGAGAATATTGTTTCCCCCAGCACCGATCACCGCGCAAGAAGACGCGGCGACACCGAGGTCAGGACGAAGCGCAATGCAGAGAAGAAGCGTCTCGTGCAGTGCCGGGGGAGACTCGTTCCCAGTCGTCCTACGTCCGCGTGCCGAATCCCGGCATATCAAGCACTGCCTCGTTCCTGGTTCAACCCTCACGTACTGCTCCCCTCCGGGAGAGGAGTGACACCCCTATGCGTATCATCAAGGCCACCTGGTTTGCCGTAATCGGCGTCGTCGTCAGCCTTTTCGTCGTGGGAGCGGCGTGGGCCTTGCCTCCGCGGGTGACTTGGGAACCGGAGCGGCTCGCACCGGCAAGCGTCGCCCCGGGAGAGAGCGCGACCTACTCGGTCAGCTTGAAGCACACGGGCATCCTGCCCATCCCGGCCACTCTGCAATTGCGTATCGTTCCGGAGGGCGGGATCGCCCCCTTCGTCACGGTGACGCCGCCCGTTTTTCCGCCTGTGTTCAAGCGTGGGGACCGCGTATCGGTCCAAGTAACGGTGACCGCTCCGCCGGATGCCCCGCTCATCGTGGTGAAGGGCAAGCTTCTCTTGGAGCGCATCCTCCCCAATGGCGCGGTGATGGATGTCTTTCGGGCAGAAGCCTTGCCGGTGGAACTCATCGTTTCGCCCTTTCCGGTGGCGGCCGACCCCGGGGAAGCGGGCAAGGTCACGGTCGAGGGGATCGACTCGAATGGCAATGGGGTGCGGGATGATGTGGAACGGTGGATCGTTTTCGAATTCTCGTCTTCGCCCAAGACTGTCGCCGCAGTAAATCAGAACGCTGTCGCCTTGGGATACGGACTCTCCCCCGGAGCACGTGAAAATCCGGAGGACGCCAAGGTAGTTGTATCTCAAAAACTGCGCGCCTTTGATTGCTTGCGATACGTTCTAGGAGACGACGTCAGCCGAGCCATCGAAATCGACCGTGAGGTTCTGGCGAACGTTATGAATACGCGAGATCGAACGGTTGCGTATTCGGCTTTCAACAACGCATTGGCCGGACGTGTCGTTGATTACGGCGCAATGTTTAAGTCACCTGCTGAATACAAAATGGCATGTGATGGGTTTGATCCGGACACACTCGGGGAATAATCGTGCGACTTGCGAATGCAGTTGTCTTTCTAACGTTTTCTTTCGTCGCTCTCATAGGCTATGGTCAGCAACCCGAGTGTGGGCGAACGCAGGTCGTGTACGCAAACGGTGTCCTGAATGAACCATCTGATGCTTCGGATGGCCTGACGGCGCTGGTTAAGATGATTGAGACCCATCCTGCGGTCTTCTCCAACGAAGAGCGGTCGAGACTAGATGGGGCACTAGCGTTTAATCCCTCGACAAATGCCATCGTTGATCTCATTGAGGCACTTGATCAGGCAGGCATAAGCTCGGAAACCGAGAAATGGCGAAGACTGCTGACAGAAGAAAGACTCTCTGCTTCGGAACGCGAGGCAATCGGAGAAAAAATAGCGGCGACGATCCTGCGAGGATTATCCGAATCGCAAGACCAACAGCAACTTGCTCAATCGCTTTTCGAGCACGTTACAAAGTATCGGGATTGGATAAATTCAGGGAAAAAAGTTGTTGTTGTCGCTCACTCTCAAGGGAATTTTTTCGCCAATCAAGCGTATTTTTTTCTATCCCCATCGGAACAACGGGCCTTTGCGATAGTCGCGGTTGCAAGTCCGGATAGTTACGTGGCGAAAACCAGCACACCGCACGTTACACAATTTGGTGATGATGTGATCAACGTAAGGGTCGCGCAGGAGCTTCGAAATTTCAACTATCCACCCCCGTTGAGTCCGAATACGCCGGATTCAAGCAATGAGGGACACAATTTTATTGACACATACCTAGAAGAGGGCAGTGAAAGTGCCACGAAGATTGTTTCGTACCTGAAGAGCAACATCGATGCGCTTACGAATCCCCTATGTGACTCGAATCAATCTCCCATTGCCTCGTTCTCGGCAAGTGTCGGTAGTGCGAACACTCTGACCGTCGCCGTCGGCCAGGAGATAGTGTTTGATCCGCAAGCCAGTCGGGATCCAGATGGAACGATCGTTAGCTATAGCTGGGACTTTGGAGAGGGTGGTCCGGTCAGTACCGGAGAGCCAACCCCTCAGCGCCGTGCCTACGTTACACCAGGCTCGAAAACCGTCGGCCTGACGGTGACCGATAACCGCGGGGCGACGAATCGAGCCGAGCTCACGATAACGGTTGTTCCATTGTCGACTGAGGCGCCTATCGATTTCGACTATTCGCCAACGCCAGCCGACACGGCGTCCATTACTCAGGTGCTCGGCTTCGATGGCAGGGAAACGGGGCAGGCATTTCCGATTGGCCGGACCGGACAGCTCACGCGAGTCGACGTGAAGATTCTCACGACGGCCGATCCGCCCACTGCGAGCAGTGTGTACGCGAGCGTCTACGCTGTTCCAGGGCCCAATCTTGATGCCCCGACCACGGCTCCGTTGCTGACGGTCGTCGTCCCGTTCTCCAATCTTCCCGGCAACACCTGGCAGTACGTAACGCCGCAAGGCTTCGGCGATGTGCCGTGGACGTCGATCACGCTTCCCGGCAATGGCCTGCCAGTCTCCGCGGGACAGCAGTACCTCGTCGCGTTTTGGACTGAACCGAGTACCGCGAATTACCGGCCGAGCATAGCCGGGGGAACGGGACCGCAAGTGGGCTCCAGCCTCAACCGGTTCGAACGGCCCTACCCGGACGGGACGTGGCAGAACATCGGATCTGGCTATTTCCTCCGCACCTACGTGCGCGAACCCTGACTTTCCAAATACTGGCATGTCGCCCACACGACGGTTGTGGGTGACATAGGTGACATCGGGACTTCGGACGGCAGTCCCGCCTTTCCGGTTGCGGCGCAACGCCGTGCCTCCGTCCCGGGGGAAGCATCCATTCGGGATACTTCCCCGAAGTCACCGACCTCACCAACCTCACCCGCCCGCGCGAAATGTGCCAGAGCGGCACATTCTCTCCGCTAGGCCATCTCGCCCGGCTACGCGAGAATGAAATCACCCGATCGTTCCGCACTTCTTAACCCCGGAGCGGGCGGGTGCATATGAAAGAAAAAGTGCCGCTCAACTATGTGCGGACCCAGCGTCGGCGCTGGGCCCTCACGCAAAAGGAGGTCGCGGGCCTCTTAGGCATCGAAGATCATGCCTGCATATCCCGCATCGAGCAGGGCGAACGCATCCCGAGCCTGGAGAGTGCGCTCGCCCTGGAAGTGCTCTTTGGGGAGCCCCCGAAACTGCTATTTCCGCATATCTACGCGGAAACGGAGGAAGCGCTCATGGTCCGAGCCGCCGCCCTCCACGAGAGCTTCATCCACAGTATCAAACCGCGAGAGAAGCGCAAGAGGGAACTGCTCGAACTCGCCCTGCAGCGGGCGATCGCCCCGTCGGATTCTGCGAAAGGAGTATGACGAACGCTTCTCAGCCGTCTTTCATCCTCGCGATCTACCCGACCTCTCACGGCTTCGCCTTCGTCCTCTTCGAAGGGCCGAAAGCGCCGTTCGACTGGGGCGTCAAAGGGATCCGCGGCAAGCGCAAGAACGCGAAGACCGTCGACGAGGTGAAGGCCCTCCTTGAGCGCTATCACCCCGAAACCCTTGTCATCGAGCATGCGGGAGCGGGCCAAGCCCGCCGGGCCGAACGCATCAAGCGCCTCTACCGGATGCTCCGGCATCTGGCCGACGTCGAGCAGGTGGAGGTCGGGCGCATCCCCCGCGCCGAAGTCCGCACCTGCTTTGCCACCGTAGGTGCCGTCACGAAGTATGAGATTGCCAAAGCCATCGCGACGGAGATACCGGCCTTCGCGCACCGATTGCCGAGAGTGCGCCGGCTCTGGATGAGCGAGGATCCGCGCCAGAGCCTCTTCGATGCCGCCGCGCTCGGTCTCGCCTTCTACGCCCGGAGAGCGCTCAGCGCACCGGCATCGGACGACTGAGCGAGCGCTTCCGCCACTCCCAGGGCGGGATCGCGTGCGGATCGGCCCACAAGCCCAGCCGTTTCGCTCGCGCCGCTTCTTCCGTCGCCCCGTACCGCAAGCGATCGTCGGGCGACTGCTCCCGCTCGTACTGGCGGTAATGCCAGGCGAGGCCGGCTTCCACTTGAGCCAGGCAGACATCGCGCATCCTCGGGCACGGTCGCTGCCCGCAATCCGGGCCGGAGCGCTCGGCCCAGACCTGGCCGACGATGCGCCGGTAGCGATCCTGCTTCTGCCATTCGATCCGAACCTCACGACCGAAGACCATGGCCGCAAGCGCCTGCTTCGAGCGCTTGCCGAAGGGCTGATTCTTTTCGGGCGCATCGATGCCGGCGAGCCGCACCTTCCGAGGCTGCTTGGCGATATCGAGCACCGTGATGGTGTCGCCGTCCGAGACACCGATCACTCGGCCGAGGAGCGTCTCGGCGGCAGCAGCGAGCGGCAGGAAGGCGAGAAGGATTGTCGCGGTCCAGATCCGTAGCCGCGCTCCCGGGTACCGGGGAGCACCGCATGGTGCGGTGTTCCTGGGGTGCCAAGGAGGTGTCATATGGACGAGCATGCAGGCCGCGCCAGCGGCGACGTGTACCAGTGGGTCACGGCGGAAATCATTCGTGCGATCGAATCGGGGATCAAGGGAGCCTATCAGATGCCGTGGCATCGGCGTACTGCCAAAGGTTTCCCTGAGAACGCTCTTTCCAAGCGTCCCTATCGCGGCTTCAATACCCTTGCCCTCTGGGCGGCGAGCGAATCCCGGGGGTATGCCGTGCCGATCTGGGCGACGTACCGCCAATGGGCCAAGCTCGGGGCCCAAGTCCGGCGAGGGGAGAAGGCGACGCTCATCGTCTTCTACCAGGAAGAGTCGCCGCCTGATCCGGCCAGCGAGGCGGACGCGCGGAAACGAGTCCTCGTCCGCGCTTCCTACGTCTTCAACGCGGCCCAAGTCGACGGCTTCGCAGCGGGTGGGCCGCGGACGGAAGATCGCACGGTTCGTCTCGAGGACGCTGAAGCCTTCATCGAGCGCATTGGCGCCACCGTCCGCTACGGCGGCGATCACGCCTACTACCAGCGTTCGACTGACCGCATCCAGATGCCGGAGCGGTCGCGCTTCACTGGCACGGCCACGAGCACGGCGACCGAGGCCTTCTATGCCACGCTCCTCCACGAGCACGTCCACTGGACGGGGCATCCCTCGCGCCTCGATCGCGATTTGACGGGCCGCTTCGGCACCCATGCCTACGCCATGGAAGAGCTCGTCGCCGAACTCGGGGCCGCCTTCCTCTGTGCCGATCTGGCGGTGGCGAATGAACCGCGGACCGATCACGCGCTCTACGTGAGGAGCTGGCTCGCGGTGCTCCGGGAGCAGCGGACGGCGCTTGTGAGCGCGGCGTCAGCCGCAACGAAGGCTTGCCGCTATCTGGCGGAACTCGGCAGCGTGGCGCGGACGGAAGCGTGAGTCCGGGACAAATGTCCCGTTCCAGACTCGACCGAAATGGCCGGGTCTTTTCTTTTCTAAGGAGAGGACAGAAGCCGTAGGTATAAATGCAAATTGCAGCGCCCGTGCCCCTGCTGTACCCCGCGTCCTGAGTCAATGGAAGCGCTACGGAGCAGGAGCTGCCTTTAAGTGATTGAATTTTGTCAAGTAATCGCATATGTGCTATATATTTAATCAGTTCATTGGCATATCTGGTTAGGTATTCTATTGGGGGTGTTGCTCGGGCGGCACATTTAGCGGTTGTTTGTCAAGTAGCTTTGGTCTAAAATCGATCGACTTGAGCAGATCGTTTGTTGACTTCATTTGGCTAGTGGCCGTCTGCAAAACTACTAATAGTCAGAATTTCGGCCGTGAAAAATGGAGGTCTTGGAAGGTTTGATCAGGCAGCTACCCTGCGATGCCTTTCCTACACGTACATCGTATGCGTAGGAAAGGCATTCTGTTTTTTCACTTACTGAAGGAGTTGTTGCCCTATTCTCGAGGGGAGAAAGGCAGGTCGTTGCCATGTTGAATCGTTTGGAAGAACTACTCCGCAGGAAGCTGTTCCCACACGCGAAAGACCCGATTGAGGATTGCGAGGATGAGATTGTGAAGCTTGTAGTATTCCGTCAAGCGCGAGGCAACGTACATCTGCAACTCGGAAACTACATTACCGAGTCAGAGGTCTCGCAAATGAGGGAGAAGCTCGCTTCTTACAAACCTCATCGCACGTAAACCCTACGTGTCCAAACGACTCTCAGGCAAATGTCTGGGAGTTTTTTTTATCCACCTTTGGAAGAGTCCGACCAATGGACGGCCCGGCGAGCGACAAACTGATTGCCCAAATCAAAGAAGTGGTCGACGAGACTGAGCGCCGGATCAACCACGTAAGTTCAGTCGCTGAAGGGCTCAATATTCCATCGACAAACGAACTTCGCTACGCGCTCAACCATTTGCTGAAGTACCTAACTGGTGCGGATAAGGACACTGGCCTCATCAAGGCCCTCAGGCATTCCAAGCGTGCCCTGTACGACTGCTACGAGGTGGAGGTTCTTTTTTTCCATACGACGTTTGAGAAGTTCGAAGACGACTATCGTGATGAACCTTTAGCAGACATCGTTCCTCATATTCATGACTGGCGAGCGCACTTCGATGACATTCGTGACTTTATTCAGAATACCGAACGGGATAACCGAGATGAGTACTACGAGGCGCTGAAGAAAAAGCATGACGCCACTCGGCCGATAGTTGGTGCTCTCAAGAGCGCGCGCCAAGAAATCAATGCTCGACGACGCGTCAGTCAAGAAAGACGCAACAGGGAAATCAAGACTCTGACGTGGACAATAGTTGGTGCTGTCGGCGTGCTCATAACGCTTATTGCAATACTTGGCATTGAAGGTTGGAAGGCGTCGAACGAGCATCCCGTTGCAAGTGCTCCACCACAAGCGCCAGCAGCGACTAGTTCGCCTGTTGCGAAACCCGCCCACGCCTCGCCATAGCTACGTCTTCATCGCGACCCGATCACCTAACAGTGTCGCCATTCCCAAGGTGGGATCGGATTGTCTTCTTGCCATAGACCTATCCGCATTCTTCTAGCATCGTCTTCTGCCATCGCGTAGCGGACTTGGTCCTCACGTGACTGCTCACGATGGTACGTCGTGTAGTGCCAAGCGAGTTCCACGGTGAGCTGCGAGAGGGATGCGTCCTTGGCTGTTGAGCAGTCAGCTACGGGGAATAGTGCATTGAGCAGTGAGACGAGCGCTGTGCCGACGATCCGGTGGTTCCGGTCGTGCTTGCGCCTGAGGACTTCAACGTCCTTCTTGAAAACCAACGAGGCTTCGAGTATGTGATATAGGTGGCGGGTTGAAGGAAAGAGACGGGAACTACTGGGCCAATTGAGGTGGATCAGCCGAGCTTTCGACTGCTGGACCAAGTGTCGCTGGCGCTGGAGCGCGGAAACGAGGCCGCGCTCACCAAAGCACGCGCGCATCATTTTGACGGGCTAGGACCGCTCTTGGAGGCGTGGACCCTTCGACACCGATTCCCCGGGATTGCCTCGCTCCTTTCTCAGCACGAGGCGCCGGAGATGGTCGAGGCACTCGGGAGCGCCGAGGAGAAGCCGCTCCGCGTAGTGAGCGGTCATCGCGACACCTCGCGATGGGGGGTTCTGTGCTTCCGGGAAGCGACGGAACCGGAGTGGTCCGCGCCGCTTCATCTCTTTCAGATCGAAACGCAAAAAGTATTGCGCTTCCGCCGAAAGATTGCTCGCACGAAGTCAATGATCTGCGGGGCGATCCAGGAGATGGTCGACAATATCTTCGACCATAGTGGTGCCCCGCAGACGGGGGCCGTGGTCTTCTCGGGAACGCCGGAGCACGTCGACATCGTAGTAGCGGATGCGGGAAAAGGGATCTTGGCGAGCCTGCAGAGCAATCCCACGTTTGCGTACCTGCGCGACAGCGGTACGGCCATGCAGATGGCTCTGCAGGACGGAAATTCCCGCTACGGACCGGCCCTGGATCGGGGCTACGGCTTCGGAACGCTATTCCGAGCCCTTAACAGCTTGGACGCTGGACTTCGCTTCCGGAGCGGCGACCATGCCCTCGAGATCGCCGGACGGAGTCCATCACTGCGTAGCCCGCACATTTCACAGAAGGCCGAGCTGCGGGGATTCGTTGTGACCCTGCGCGTCGCTCTGTGAGGTGGCTGATGTCTGAGTGATCGGACGAGCTGTCCGCGGGAATCCGCCAAGCTCCCGGCGATGACGAACCCAGACGCTCATGACCGCCAGGTTGTGCGCCAGGAGCTCATCGAGTGGAGCGCCTTCGGCGGTCGGGTTGTGCTGCCAGTGCAGGCGGCCGCTCGGGGTCAGGGCGGCGCGTTTGCGGTTCACGGTCTTGTGGAAGGCATCGGTCTCCAAGAGAACGATCTGGCCAAAGTGCGGAGCGAGGAGCGACGCCCAGGCTACCCCGCCGCGCACGATGAGGGTTAAGGGCCGCGCCAGATCGCCGGCCAGCCGAATGAGGAGTTCGGCGAAATACTGTCCGCGCTCCTTCTTCGCTGCTCCAGTTGTGAATTCGAAGGCGATGGCCTCAATCTCCGTGTGGAACTGTAAAAACTCCCGGAGCCGGAAGAAATCGTGATCGGTGCGACCGTTCACGTGGAGCGCCGTCGGAACGCCGGCATCGTGGAGCTGGCTCCAGACGAGCGCGATGCGTTTCATCGCGTGGAGATCGTCATGGCGCGGGGCATTCACGGTCAGACTGAAATTGGGAGTGGTAGCAAAAATGACGCCGAGATCCAAGAGAATACGCACCACGTCGCGGCGTCCGACTGAACCCCACCACTGCTCGACATGCTCGTCCTGTTCGACGCCTGAGAGCGCAATCTTGGTATGTGGCCCGAGTCGGAACTTCGCCTCCAATTCAGATCGGGTGTAGGGCATCGCTAATTTTCCCCTTCGCCGGTACATCTCACTGAACGGAATTGCCACTAGATCGAGATCGACGGGACGAGCGAGCGGCAGAGAACGATAGAGCTGAGAAATGAGGTCCGGTATCCGCGGAAACGGGAGCGAGCTGCGCTTCGCGATGTTTCCGAGATCGAACCCGTTTACCTCCGCCACTCGCTTGGCGAAGGATGTCGGATTCCTGGGACAGACCAGCCCGCATCTGGCCGGCCCGACGCAGGGGCAGTTGTCGAGGCAGGAGAGTTCCGGACTCTGGATCTGCAGGCCGCCGCAGAACGAGCGGTCCGGACACCCGGGACAGCCGAGCATGAACGTGTGCTCCGCCTTGTGCTGGAGCGTCGCCACCTGATGAATGATGCCGGTCTTCTCGGCCATGCCTACTCCTTCACTCCGACAAAGACGGAGACCGTTCCCGCGAAATCATTGGTGTCGTCGATGTATCCGGAAAGGACGCCGTAGCATGCCGCCAGGTGTTCGACGAGGTCGAGGGACGGCTTCTCGATCTGGGCGAGGGGATAGACATCCTTGAGGACGATGACCCGATCATCCACGAGGCGGATAGTCACGGGATCGCCTTCCCGGAGCGCTGCTTCGCCCGATACCGCCGCGAGGAAGGACCGTCGCAGCGAGTCGCATGTTGGGGCGAAGAGGTCTTCGGACGAGCGCTGAAACTCGGTGCTCCAAGCCTTGGCGTGCGACTGTGCGGTCTTGCGGAGGAAATCAACGCCCATAGACGAGTCCTTCGATGATTGGTCGGAACTGCTTGGTGCGCCCCATGAGGCGCTCCGCGACGAAGCCCTTGGCGGACAGAACAGCAAGCCGATTGCTCCAGGCCGCCGATGAGACGGCCGGGGTCTCAGGGCAAGTTTCACGCAGTTTGCCGGCATCGGCCTCGCCGAGTTCCGCCAGAGCCCGGAGCGCGAGGGACTGCTTATCATCGAGTGTGCCGAGCACGGTCGGGGATGTAAGCTGGCCGTTCTTCCCGAGCGTCGCGAGGACAAAGGCGTCGTTGCTTCCCTCGGCGAAGAAGCTAATTTCTTCCCGGGTCGCCGCATTGGCATTGGCGAATACCGGATAGATGCGGAATTCCGAGCGGGCGTAATCCCGGAAGGCGCGGAAGGCAGAGCGGAAGAACGAGGCGGTGACGATATCCACTCTGCCGAAGTTGAGGGCCACGACAGCATCGCGCGGGAGTTCGCTGGTCGCTTCGACGAGCTTGGAGAAGAAGGCTTGGCCGCTGGCGGCTCCGGCGAGCGGTCCGGCCCCGAAGAGGTCGCGAATTTCGAGGATCTTGGTCGGTTTCATCTTTACGTCACGTTCGTCACGTGAATATAATAAACGGAAAAGGAATCGGCGTGCAAGCAAGCAGTTGATGCGGAGGAACGTACGCCTCCGGAAGCAGAGGAGGGATCGAAGATGGTCAAGCTCCAAGAAGGCAGTAAACGCGTCGGCATCTGGATCCGCGTCTCGACCGAAGACCAGGTGAAGGGGGAGAGTCCCGAAACCCACGAACGCCGCGCCCGCCTCTACGCCGAAGCCAAGGGCTGGACCGTCGCCGAGGTCTACCGGCTCGACGCTGTCTCGGGGAAGACGGTCAAGGACACGCCCGAAGCCAAGCGGATGCTTGCCGACATCCGCTCCGGCCATATTACCGGCCTCATCTTTTCCAAGCTCGCCCGCCTCGCGCGGAACACGAAAGAGCTTCTCGAATTCGCCGACCGCTTCCGCGAGCACGACGCCGACCTCATTTCCCTCGCCGAATCGATCGATACCTCGACACCGGCCGGCCGCCTTTTCTACACCATGATCGCGGCCATGGCCCAGTGGGAGCGGGAGGAGATCGCCGAGCGCGTCGCCGCTTCCGTGCCGGTCCGTGCCAAGCTGGGGAAACCATTGGGCGGAGCCGCCCCCTTCGGCTACCAATGGCGGGAGCATCAGCTCATCCCGGATCCCAAGGAAGCGCCGGTGCGGAAGCTCCTCTATGAGCTCTTCCGGGAGCATCGGCGGAAGAAGACCGTCGCCCGGCTTCTCAACGAGCAGGGGTACCGCACCCGGAACGGCTCACTCTTTTCCGACACTACGGTCGATCGTCTCCTTCGCGATCCGACGGCCAAAGGCATCCGCCGCGCCAACTACACGCAATCAACCGACGCCAAGAAAGCCTGGACGCTCAAGCCCGAAAGCGAGTGGGTGCTCCATCCCGTCGAAGCGATCGTCTCGGAAGATCTCTGGGACGAGTGCCATGCCCTCCTGGCCGCTCAGCGGGAGAAGGGGAAGCGCCCGGCGAAGAAGACCGTTCACCTCTTTTCCGGCCTCGCCTACTGCGCCTGCGGTCAGAAGATGTACGTGCCGTCGAATCTGCCGAAGTACGTCTGCTACCGCTGCCGGAACAAGCTGCCGGTCGAGGATCTGGAAGCCGTCTTCCACGAGCAGTTGAAGGGCTTCTTCTTCTCCGCCGACGAGATCGCCCGATCGCTTGCAGCCGGCGATGCCGTCATCAAGGGGAAGGACGACCTCATCGCCTCCCTCGAGGCGGAACGCGGGAAGCTCCGGAAAGAAATCGACCGCCTCTACGACCTCTATCAGTCAGAGGCCATCGACCAGCGCGGATTCGGAACGAAGTACCGGCCGCTGGCCGAGCGGGAACGCCAGCTCGACGAGACGCTCCCGGCCCTTCAGGCGGAGCTCGACGTCCTGAAGATCGCCAAGCTTTCGCAGGAAGAGATCATCACCGAAGCCCGCGACCTCTACTCCCGCTGGCCGACCCTGCCCCCGGAAGAGAAGCGCCGCATCGTCGAGACCGTCACCGAGCGGATCGTCATCGGGGACGGGGAGATCGAGATCCACCTCTTCTACAGTCCGCCGGTGTCGCCGCCCACTTCAACCGGAGGCTCGGGGACGCCTCCCTCTTCCGGTACTCCTCAAAACCGCGGCAAAAAGGCCACGAAACTTCATGGCCGCGTTGCCTTTTTGCCATACGTCCAGATCTTGCTTAAGTGCTTGAAACCGCAGACCCCTGAACCGACGACGCTCGGCGAGCATATCCGGCGAAGGCGGTTGGAACTCGGGTTGATCCAG
>Ga0268298_10004039_pt1 | contig 14532 bp, 8 predicted proteins | sample WWTPWeurt_MetaG_FD_194462 | JGI IMG/M metagenome (GOLD analysis project Ga0268298, IMG submission 194462) | Activated sludge microbial communities from WWTP in Nijmegen, Gelderland, Netherland - WWTP Weurt | ecosystem: Engineered > WWTP > Aerobic digester > Activated sludge | place: Netherlands... | reverse complement strand
GCGCCAACGAGCCCACCACCAGCAGCGCCGCCACCACTCTGCACCGAGCCACCAGCAGTCCCGCCCGCCTGTCCGACGGAACAGCGACCGGCTTCACAGGACAGCCCGAGTCCACAGGGCGTGCAGGCCGCGCCCGACGTTCCACAGCTCTGCGCGGTCGAGCCGGCGAGACAGGTGCCGCTCACGTCGCAGCAGCCGTCACACGAAGGCCGGCAACGATCCTGAGCGGTCGGCGTCGCGGGGCACGAGCAGAACAGGAGGAAGGCGAGCGTGGCGAGGCGCATGGAGGCTGTCTTCCACCCTCACCTCCGAATTGCACTCGCCAAACCGTTCGCTCAACGCCCGAAGACCCGGCGCAGCACGTCGGCGGGAGCAGGCCACCCGTTGATGGTGAGCTGCCCGCCCTCGAGCCGGAGCTCGACGGTGTTCGAGGTCCAGAAGCGCGGGTCGTCGGGCCGGTAGGCGTCGGTGAAGAAGTGGAGCACCTGGTTGGCGCTGCCGATCCACCGGCGCCGTTCCTCGGGTTGGGACGCGTCGTAGCGGCCGTCGAGGAGGAGATCGGTGGTGTCGAGCAACGCCTGCACGCCGGGCTCGCGGCTCACGCGTCGTCGGAGCTCGTCGAGGGTGTACCCGGAGTAGACCATCACCGTCTTTCCACCCGCGCGCACCAGGCGGCACAGCTCCGCCACCGCCTCCGCTTGTTCGAACGGTTCACCGCCCAGCACCGACAGGCCTTCGATGCGAGGCGTGGAGAGGATCTCCGAGGCGAGCTCGGCGGCTTCGAGCTCCACCCCGCCCTTGCCGTGAACGAACATCTCCGGGTTGCAGCAACCGGGGCAGCGAAGCGAGCAGCCTTGCACCCACACGGCGAAGCGCACGCCCGGCCCTTCGGCCTCGGTGTCTCTGATGCGCTGGGCGACTCGCAACCTCACTCGCAAATCATACTCATGGAGCCCTGCGTGTTCTGCCTTGTGGCCGACCGTCGAAGCTGGTCCAGTTCCCTGACACGCGTCGACGTTCGGCGGGTCGAGCAGGGGGCGAGGGATGCGACGAGCCTTGATGGTGCTGTTGGCTGGAGCGGGGTGCCTCGATACCCAACTGCCTGGACCACCGCCGCCGCCTGGGAGCGGCGCCGTCCTGGGGACCGTCGTCTTCGCCGAGCCGGGCCAGAGTTCGCTGCGGCCTGCGGTGGGCGCCGTCATCGAGGTGCTCGGGCAGAACGTCAGCGCGCAGGCCACTGGCGAGACTGCCGCCTTCCGCCTCGCGCCGGTGAGCAGCCCAGACGAGACGCTGCTCTTTCGGTTCGACCAAGACGCCGATGGGCGCTTCGAGCGGCAGCGCCTCATCCGGCTGCGCGACTTCGACATCGGCCCCGGCAAGACGGTCACGCTCGGTGAGGTGGTGTTGGGGAGCAACGCGACGATTCGCGGGCAGGTGCTGCGCGAAGACGTTCAAACGACCGGAGGGCATGGCGGCACGAGCGTGCTCATCCCCGAGGGGCCGTTCTTCACGTACACCGGCGACGACGGCACCTTTCAGCTCGACTCCCTGCCCGCCGGAATGCTCACGGTCGCCACCTTCCGGGCTGGCTATCGATCGGCGGCCGAGACGATCGAAGTGCGCTCGGCGGAGGTCTTCGCGCTCAAGAAGCTCACCCTCATTCCAACCGGAGGCAGCGAGATCGCCGAGGTGAAGGGGCGGGTCTTGATCGCTGGTGGTGCACCGGCAACGCAGGTGACGGTGACCCTGTCATCGGGGGCGACGACGAAGACCGACGACCAAGGCGCGTACGCGTTCCGCGGCGTTCCCTATGGCGTCGCGTCGCTCGGCTTCCAGAAGCAGGGGTTTCGCACCGCGACGCTCGTGAACCTGGTGATCGCCGCTCCGACGTTGTTCGTGCGTGACGTCACCCTCGAGCCAGGAGACAGCACCACCCCGCAGCTCGACGCGGGCAACCCCCTGTTCGATGCGGGAGTGGACGCGGGCGTCGATGCAGGAGTGGACGCGGGCGTCGATGCGGGAGTGGACGCGGGCGTCGATGCGGGAGTGGACGCGGGCGTCGATGCGGGAGTGGACGCGGGCGTCGATGCGGGAGCGGACGCGGGCGTCGATGCGGGAGCGGACGCGGGCGTCGATGCAGGCGTCGACGCTGGGCTGGATGCGGGCGTGGATGCGGGTGCGGACGCGGGGGTCGACGCCGGCGTGGATGCGGGCGTGGATGCGGGGGTCGACGCCGGCGTGGATGCGGGGAGCGACGCGGGTCTCGATGCCGGAGTGGATGCGGGGGTCGATGCTGGTGTCGATGCTGGGCCACCTCCGCGGGCGATCATCGACGCGCCCCTCTACGTCTCCCCTGGCGCCATGTTCACCCTCAGCGGGCAGCAGTCGACTGGCGGTCCCTCGCTCTCGTACTTCTGGGCCCAAGACGCTGGCCCCACCCTCATCATCGCGAACAACGGAACGCCGCTCGCAGCCACTCCGCGTTTGTCGGCGCCCTCGACCCCGACGCTCCTCAAGTTCAACCTGACGGTGGTCGATCTCTCGGGCCGCTCGAGCGCGCCTGCGACGGCCGTGGTGCCGGTGGCGGTGCCGCCCATCGCGACGATCACCAACGTCCCGACGGCGGTGCTGGGCGGGCAGCGCGTCTTCCTCTCGGGGGCGACCAGCTCCGATCCGAACGGTTCGGGCATCGTCAACCATCAATGGTCGGTGACGCCCTCGACGATCGGCATCGTGGTGACTCCGCAAGCAGGAGGCGTCGTTCAGCTCGACATGCCGACGCCGGTGCTGACGTCGGTGGTGGTGACGGTGCGACTGACGGTGACGAACGGGCTCACCCTCAGCACGACCTCGAGCCCGGCCAGCTTCAACCTGAACGTCGGCGCGCTGCCGGTGTGGGGTGTCGACGCTGGTCCACTTCAATCGGTCGGCGTCGGCGCCACCGTCACGCTCTACGGGAGCATCTTCACCCCTCAGCCGATGGACGGGGGCATCACCTATCGATGGACACCAGATCGCGAGCCTGACTCGGGCGTCGCCGACTGGATCCTCACCGACCCGACCGCCTTGGTCACCACCTTCGTCGCGCCGCGCGTCGACGGCCCCGTTCCGCGCGCGATCACCTTCACCCTCACCGCGACCGACACGACTGGCCTGCTGTCTCCCTCGACCAGCGTCTCGCGCACGACGGTGAACGTCGTCGACACCCGCCCACCGCAGATCGTCACCACGAGCGTGCTCGACGGTCGCACTGGGCTGTGGAGCGGCTACGTCGAGTTCGACGAAGACCTCGCCAGCACGGGGTTGAACAACCTCTCCATTCAGCTCGTCGGCACCGGCCCGCCGACCAACACCGTCGCGCGCGTGCTCGATGGCCGTCGAGTGTGGCTGGCCCAACGCCCTCCGCTCACGCCTGGCTACCAGTACGCGCTGCGGATCTCGGGCGTGAGCGACCTCGCGCTGCCCTTCGGCAACCCCTTCCAGGGCACCACCGTTCAGAACTTCTTCGCGAGCAACCGCTGGGGCCCGGCGTGGGAGACCTCGTGGACGTCGACGAGCGACGTCTCGCCCGCGATCATCGCTCGCCGCCCGGCGCCAGGGCAGCCGGTGCAGCTCTTCGTCGTCGGCCGTCGAGACGGCGCGGGCTGGGCCAGCCAACCGTTCGATCCCCTCAGCTGCACGACACCGCCGTGCATCATTCCCGACGATCCCGCGGTGCCGGCGGTGACGCTCACCGGGCCGCGGGTGCGAGGCAAGCGCGGCGCGATGCTCAAGAACACGCCCGTCGCCACGCTGCAGGTCGCCGATCTCCAGGGCACGCCAGCGGTCACCTGGTGGTGGAACAACGGCGTGTGGCAGCCGCTCCCCGCGACCCCGCCGGGCACCGTCTTCGGGAGCAGCGGCGCGCTGTACTCACCGTTCGCCGACGACGCCGGCTTCAAGCTGGCCACCTGGGACGGCGGGGCCTGGCAGACCTTCGCGGTGCTCAGCACCGACACCACCGAGTTCAGCGTCGACGCGACGAGCGACCCAATCGGCTTCGGCGCACAGGCCGGAGCCGCCTTCCTCGTCTACGGCCGTTCGAGCAAGACGGGCACGCTGCGCTCCTTCAACTTCAACGGCTCGGTCTTCAACCCGGCGACGCTCGTCAGTGGGGCGAGCCCCATCGTCGACGCCCGCGCCACCGGAGAACTGAACGGCGCCGCCGGCGGGCCCATGTATCAACGGCAGTCGGGCAGCCTCGACTTCTTCTGCTTGGTCGGGTGTTTCGCCGGGCCTTACCCAGTCGCGGCGGCGGGCGTGCTCGGGTTCGACACTGCGTTCGGCCCCAGCCACGACATGGTCGTCGACTCGATGGGCGGCCAGCTCGAGCTCCGCACCGGCACGTCGGGCTACCCAGTTCAGCCTGGCGTCATTCGCGCCGGCGTTCCGACCAACACCCTCAACAACGATCCGCTCTGCTCCGCCGACCGGCCCGAGATCGTCGCCTTCGACGGGCGCTTCGCGGTGGTGTGGCAAGAGCGGTGCGGGGCGGGGCCGTGGAAGGTGTACGTGCGAATCGCGGAGTGAGGCGACCGTTCGCTTCGTGCCTGCGATGGTGACAGGCGTTGGACGTCGCCCAACAGGCGCGGCCGCGGGGGATTGGCGGGGACCCCTGGCGCGAGCGATTGGTGCGCCATGCGTTCCCTGTTCTGGGTCGTCCTGGCCGTCAGCGCCTGCAGCCCTCCCGAGGTGGGCATCGATCTCGTCACCTCGCCGGCGCTGAGCCCGCTCGTTCGAGAGAGCGTTCGGTTCATCGGAGACCCGCGGTTGGCCGTTCACGACACTGGTGAGCCCCTCGCGCGCCCGCGGTCCATCTCCATCACCGTCGAGGAACGCAGCGACTGCACCGAGTGCTACCGGCTCGAGCGTCGCGGCAGCCAGCTCGTGGTGAAAGGCGGGCTGCCGCTCGGCGTGCAGTACGGGCTCGCCCACGCGCTCGAGCTGCACGGCTACCGTTTTCCGCACCCGTGGAAGACGTTCGTCCCCGCGGCGTACCTCCCCTTCGACGATCGCCAGCTCGGCAGGGACTTCGCGCCGGAGGTCGACCAGAAGCGCGGGCTCCACCTGCACACCCTGCACCCGACCGAGGCGCTCCACGACTTCTGGGTACCGTCGGCGAAGAACCTCGAGGGCGCCAAGCGCACCATCGACTTCGTGGTGAAAAACCGGGGCAACCTCGTGTCCTGGTACGCGCTCGACGACGTCACCGCCGGGGGGCCGACGCTCGAGGCCTGGCGCGCGCACACGAGCGAGCTCCTCGCCTATGCGAAGTCACGCGGGGTCTCGACGAGCCTCACCTTGCAGCTCTTCGGCAAGTCGAACCTGCAGCAGGCGTTCGATCTGATCGACGACGACGGCGCGGCCGACCCCCTGCCCGAGCTGGAGCGTCGGCTCCACCTGCTCTTCGACGGGCTCGCCTTCGACTTCGCGAGCCTCTCGTTCGGAGAGTTCTTCAAGGCCGACCCGGCGACCTTCGTGCGAATGGTGGACGCGAGCCATGACGCGCTCCAGCGGGTTCGCCCAGGCATCGGCGTCACTGCGGTGGTGCACGTGGGCAACTCGGAGACGCTGCGGGTCGAGTACCAGGGAGTGCGGCAGCTCTATTACTTCCTGGTGCGCCACGCGAACCCGGCCATCACGCCCTGGGTGCACACCGTCTTCTATTACAACCTCTACGAAGACGCGGGCGGTGCGTACCTCCACGACGACTTCGCCGAGCACCGCGCCTTCCTCGAAGAGCGGCTCCGCACTGCCCAGCCGGTCGGCTCCTACCCCGAGTCGGCGTACTGGGTCGGCTGGGACGTCTCGGTGCCGACCTATCTCCCGCTCTACGTGAAGAGCCGGCACCTCGAGCTCGTGCGGTTGCGCGAGGCAGGCCGGCTGCGCCAGTTCCTCGTCTTCAGCTCCGGGTGGGAATGGGGGTACTGGCAGAACGACGTCGCCGCGCTTCGAATGGCCTACACGCTGCCCGAGCGGTGGGACGACGCCCTCGCCGAGCAGTTCGCGCCGCTGGGAGCGCAGGGCCGACAGGTGAGCGAGGTGATCCGCAGACTCGGCGAGCTCGAGCACGACGCGCTCATCGGTCGACGGCTCGGGCCGTACCTCGCGGGCCGAGACGAGATCCTCGAGACGGGGAAGCGCCGCGGCATCGTCTCCCAACCCGGCCGGCTGTCGTTCGCCGACGTTCAGCGGCTCAGCGCCGAGGAGCGCGCGGCGTTCGTGCGGTCCGTCGTCGAGCCTTTCGAGGCCTTCGCCGGTGCGCTGACCGAGCTCGAGCACGAGCTCCCTGACTCGGCGGGGCAGCCACTCGTCGCCGAGGTGGTCGATGGCGTCGCCGTCACCGCCGCCCGCGCCAGGTTCTCGAGCGCCGCGTACCGAGCGGCCGTGCAGCACGCCGCGGGAGAACCCTTCGAGCCGTCGCTTGCTGCCGCCGAGGCCGAGCTCACCGCCGCGGAGACGATCGTCGCGCGCCGGAGAAGGGCCCTGTGGGATCCCGATCCGAACGAGCTGCTCCGCGATCATCAGCTCCCGACCGTCTACGACTACGGGTACCTCCGCGAGGCCGACACGCTGTGCTTCTGGCGACGCGAGCGCGCTCAGCTGCGAGCGGTCGTCACGGGCGAGACGATCTTCATCCCGGCCTGCGTGTTGTGAAGCAGGCGGGTCAGAGCGCGAGCACGCCGGTGGCCTTCTCCATCAGCGCCAACCGCCGCTGAGTGACCGGGCTCGAGCCATTGATGACCGCCGCGGTCTCGGCGAGCACGTGCTCGAGCGGGAAGAGCATCACCGACGAGTCTTCGGTCGGCATGCCGCCGGGCACGGGCGGGAGCCACGCCACCATCGCGTCGGTCGCGCCGCGGAGGAGCGCGCCGACCGCCCCGAACCCCAACCGGCCAGCGATGGCGCGATCCTGGTAGCTCGGGTTTCCACCTCGCACGACGTGGCCGAGCACGGTGGCGCGAATCTCGACGGTGGGCATGTCGGCCCGCATCGCGTCTTCGGTGAGCCGCACCAGGCGGGTACACGGCACCTGCACGCCTTCGGCCTTGATGACGAGGATGCGACGCTTGCCTCGGGCGTAGCCGTTGCGAATCACGTTGGCGAGATCGGCGACCAACTGCTCCTCGGTCTTCCCCTGCTCGCGGATCATCACCGCGTCGGCGGCCACCGCGATCGCGCTCGCCATCGCGAGGTAGCCACAGTCGCGCCCCATCACCTCGACGACGAAGGCTCGGCGGTGGGCGCGCGCGGTGTCGGAGATGTTGTCGCAGGCCGCGACGATGGTGTTGAGCGCCGAGTCGACGCCCAAGGCGAGCGCGGTGCAGCCGATGTCGTTGTCGATGGAGCCGGGAATGCCGATGGTGGGAATGCCAGACTCGCGCGAGAAGAAGTGCGCGCCGGTGAGCGAGCCGTTGCCGCCGATGACGATGAGGCCCTCGAGGTTGCGCTTGGCCATCTGCATCGAGGCTTGGGCGCGTCCCTCGGCCTCGCGGAACCTGGCGCTGCGGGCGGAGCCGATGATGGTGCCACCGAGCCCGCCCGCGGCGTCGACCTCGATGTCCACCATCACCTGCCCGTCGGGGAGCACCCGGGTGAGCTCACGAAAGTTCCCGTCCATCAGGCCCTCGTAGCCCTCGTGCACGCCGAAGACCTGCACGCCCTTCGAGGCCGCGAGCTTGGTGATGGCTCGCAACGCGGCGTTCATGCCTGGTGAATCTCCACCCGAGGTGAGGACGGCGATCTTCTTCATGACGGCTCCCGAGAGAAAGTCGGCGCGGAGAATGTCCTCGCCGGGCCTCCCAGGGAAGCGCGAAGTCTCGGGTCAACCGCTGAGCAGCTCGCCGTCGATCGACCAGCGCAGCTCGTGACCGTCGACCTCGAGGGCATCTTCTTCGGCGACCAGCTCCTCGAGCCGGGCGCGATCGTCGACCAACGCGGCGATGGCCGCTCCGAAGACGTCGATGGTGGTGAAGCCGTGCGTCGGCCAAGCGCCCAGGCCGACCGTCACGGGCACCCCGTGTTCGGCGAAGTGGTTGCGCAGGCTCTCGACCTGATGCCAGCCGTCGAAGAGCGTCGCGTTGGGACAGACGAGCGCGAAGAGCCGATCGTTCAGCACGTGCAGGCTCGACCGCGCCGCGAGCTGCAGCTCGACCGCCTCGAGGAGCCGCGCCGGGAGCTGCCCCAGGGGCTTGTCCACCTCGATGAGCACGAGCGCTCCCACTGGCGTCATCACCAGCGCCTCGCCCAACGTGGCGTCGACCAAACGACGCGCCTCCACCTCTCGCACCAGCTCGCTCAGCATCGCCCGCCTCCCACGACTGGCATCGGCACGCGGGCGCCGAGCGGTTGAGGTACGTCTGGGTGCGTGACCACCCCAGCGGAACGGGGCACAGTCCCCGCCATGCGTGGCTGGTTGCTCATCGCGGTGTTGCCCCTCGGCTGTGCGACGACCGCCACGATCGTGACGCGCGACGGCCGGCGCACCGAGGCCTGGCTCGCGGGCGGCGACCACGACCAGCTCCTGCTGCGCAACGAGTACGGCGCCGAGTCGACGGTGCGTCGGGAAGACGTGAGGGACATCGACTACCCGGGAAACGTGCACGCCGTCGCCGGCGGGGTGACCGCGGGCCTGATGGGTGTCGAGCTCGCCGTCTTCGGGGCGCTCTGCGGGAACGGCTCGTTCTCGACGGCGAGCTGCCCGCTCCAGCTGACCCTCTTCGGCACCATCGGCACCGCGGGGCTCGCGATGTTCGCCTGGGGCCTGTGGACGTGGATGAACGCCACCTCGATGGTGCGGGAGACCCTCGACGGTCCGCCGCTCCCCGTTCGGGCGCCGGTGGGTGAGCCCGCGCCCCCGCCTCCGCCACCCCTCGTGCCCGTTCCCAGCCTCTGAGGGCGACTCGCGGCGTCGTCGACCAGGGAGGGTCTCTTGTCCCCCGGGCGCGCTTGGGCTTAGTCACCCGCATGAAACGAATCGGTCACGGTTTCGCAGTCGCGCTGGCGCTCCTCTCTTCCGCGTGCCCCAAGCCAGGCGGGGGTGGCGGGCAGGTGAACCCGCGGCGCTGCGACGTCGATCTCAAGGCCACTGGCTTCTTCACCCAGGACGGCACCGGCGCCTCGGCCAAGCGCGTCGAGTCGACCGAGCAGCTCATCGGAGGCCCCAACGCCTGGGGCCGGGTCGGCGACACCGTGCTGCAGAACGACAAGATTCGCGTCGTCATCGATCAGCCAGGGCGCACCATCGGCCCAGCGCTCTCGGGCGGCGCGATCGTCGACGCCGACGTCGTGCGACCAGCGGGCACCGAAGGGAAAGACGCCTTCGGCCGCATGGGGCTCTTCTACGCGCTCGGCCGGCTCTCGAGCGTCACCGACGTGGAGATCATCAGCGACGGCAGCTCGGGCGGCCCGGCGATCGTCGCCTCTTCGGGCAAGGACGTGCCGCACGATCTGCTCAACCTCGAGCTGCTCATCAACAACGTGGCCGGGCTGCCGGTGACGCCGATCATCGACGCCAAGCAGCCGGTGAACTCGCGCCTCACCACCTACTACGTGCTCTCTCCAGGCGAGTCGCGGGTGCGCATGCTGACCGCGATGTGCAACGACGGCGAGACGACGATTCGCACTCCGCTGATCGAGCTGATGGACGTGGGGGCCTTCGAGCTCTTCAACCCGGGCGGCTGTCAGAACGGCATCGGCACCTCGAAGCTCGACGACACGAACTGCCTCGCCGACAAGTCGAAGTGGATCGGCTCGCAAGGTGACGGCGTGGCCTACGCGCTGCGCTCGATGCTGCTCAAGGACCCGACCAAGCCCTCTCGCTCGAACGCAGTCATCGGCTACGGCGGCGTCGTCGGCGCGGTCGTCGAAGCCGAGAACCTGCAGGGCATTCTCGCCTGGTTCGACGCGATGGCTCCCAATCGGCCAGGCGCGTTCGTGGTGCTGCCGAAGGAGAAGAAGCTCTACCTGCGCGACTTCGTCGTGGCGAAAGACCTCGCGGGCGTGACCGACGTGCTCAGCGCGACCGAGGGCGAGGCGACGGGCACTGCCGAGGTGACGGTGCAACCAGCCGACGAGGTGCGGGTGAGCTTCGTCGACGTCGCGACCGACAAGATGGTGACGCTCGCGGTGACGGACTCGGCGGGCAAGGCGCGGCTCACGCTCCCTCCCGGCGCGTATCGAGCGACGGCCGCGAAGGCCGGCTCCACCATCGGAACACCCGTCACCTTCACCGTCACCCAAGGCCAGACGACGCCGGTGTCGCTCACTCAGGGTGAGACGCGAACGCTGACGGTGAACGTCAAGAACCTCGCGAACGGCGCCGCGCCCGCGAAGGTGACGGTTTTCTGCACGCCGTCGCCTTGCCCGTTCAACGCCGCGACGTACAAACAGCACCTGTTGGTCGACCCGCCCGAGATGGGCGCTGCGCTGGTGGGCTTCGTGCCGGTGACGGGCCAGCTCGTCCTGCCGCTGCCGCCTGGAGAGTACGAGGTCGTCGTCTCCCGCGGGCCCGAGTACAGCACCTGGCCCGACACCTGGCCGACCCGAGGGGCGCCGGTCGATCTCCGCACCGCGAACGGTTCGGTGAACGCGGTCGTCGACCGAGTGGTGGACTCGCCGGGTTGGGTCGGGGCCGATCTCCACGTGCACGCGATTCAGAGCTCGGACAGCGCGGTGCTCAACGAGCTGCGCGCCGCCAACTTCCTCGCCGAGGGCATGGACGTGCTGCTCTCGACCGATCACGAGGTGATCACGGACTACGGGCCGGTGGTGCGCTCGCTCGGGGCCGAGCACCTGATGGCGACGATGATCGGCGAGGAGGTCACCACCTTCTCCCACGGCCACTTCAACACCTTCCCCTTGAAGCGGAACGCCGACCTACCGAACGGCGGCGCCTTCGATCACGCCGGCGGAGAAGACGCCCCGACGCTGCGAATGCCGCAGGTCTTCTCGGGCATCAAGGCCGAGCACCCGGGCGCGGTGGTGCAGCTCAACCACCCGCGTGGGGGCAGCGGGGTGCTCAGCCAGCTCCGGGTCGACACGGCGACGCTCGCGACCCACGGTGACCCGGCCGCGTTCCAGATGGCAGCCGCGCCCGACGCGACGGCCAGCGACACCAAGCTCTTCGGAGACGGGTTCGATCTCATCGAGTCGGCGAACGGCACTTCCCCCAGCAAGGCGGTGCTCAACGACTGGATGACGTTCCTCTCGCGCGGCACCGTGCGCACGGCGAGCGGCGTCTCGGACACGCACAAGCCATTCAGCGACGCGCCGGGGTATTGCCGTACCTACGCGAAGGTCGCGGGCGACACGGCCGACACCTTTCAGCCGGGGCAGTTCGCCGACGCGGTGCGCTCGCAGCAGATCTTCGTCAGCAACGGGCCGTTCCTGCAGGTGACGGCGCGCAAGCTCGACCAGGCGATGCAGCCCGTGGGCGCGCCGGTCGGCATCGGTGGAACGATCTCGGTGGCAGCGAATGATCCCATCGAGCTCACCGTCGACGTCCAGGGCCCGGAGTGGATGAGCCTCGACACCATCGAGGTCTTCGCCCACACCACCGGCCGCGAGGCGGTGAACGGCGATCAGAACACCAGCTGGCCCGACGCCCGAGCGCTCGAGCGGCGCACCTTGCCGGCGATGGTGCCGGTCGAGGCAGTGCCGGGCGGACCGCTCCGGCGAGTGCACGTGACCGAGAAGATCGTGGTGCGCACCGCGAAGGACAACTGGCTGGTGGTGATGGTGCGCGGTGGGGCGCGCACGATGAAGCCGCTCCACGGTGACACCCCCGTCGCGTACTCGAACGCGATTCTGGTCGATGCCGACGGCTCGGGCCGCTACGACGACTTCCCGCTCAAGCCGGGCCAGCCGCTGACGATTCCGTCGAAGCCGGCGCCAGCGAAGCGCGTGCCCACCGCGCAGGAGTTCGGCGGGGCGATTCGCAAGCTGATCGAGCACCGACACGACTGAGCCGAGCACCGTGCGTATCGGGGGTCGCACTTCACGCGGCACCGAGCCTGGTCCTCCGACTCAAACGGCGCCGAGCCTGGCCCTCCGACTCAATCGGCGCCGAGCCTGGTCCTCCGACTCAATCGGCGCCGAGCCTGGCCCTCCGACTCAATCGGCGCCGAGCCTGGTCCTCCGACTCAATCGGCGCCGAGCCTGGCCCTCCGACTCAATCGGCGCCGAGCCTGGTCACCAGCGCACGAAGCCGGGGGTCGACGTGCGCGTCTCCATCGGGTCGAAGCCGAGCTGATCGAAGTTCGCGGCGCCCCAGCACCAGGTGACCTGCGTCGTCGGCACGTACGCGCAGGAGTGATTGCCACCCGAGGTGAACAACGAGACGTTGGTGAGCAGCGCCGAGATGGGCGTCGAGTAGATCGGCCCACCCGGCGGGAAGGCCGTTCCATCGCCACACTGCCCGCTGCCGCTGTAGCCCCAGCAGAGCAGCCCGTTCGCCGCGGTGCGGGCGAGCGTGTGACGGTTCCCCGCCATGATCGCGGTGACGTTGGGAGCGGTCGCGACCGCGGTGGGCACGAACTTCCGGTTCACCGTGCCGTCACCGATCTCCGGAGCCGTGCCCCAGCAGTACAGGCCGCTCGTGCGACGGGCGCACGCGTGCGACCCGCCCGCGGTGATCTCGAGCGCGTCGGTGATGCCCATCACGTCGACGGGACGACGAGCGTCATTCTGGGTGCCATCTCCGATTTGGCCGTCAGCGTTGAGGCCCCAGCAGAACGCGGTGCCGTTCATCCGCACCCCGCAGGCATGATTGGGAAACGCGGTGCCCGAGTTGTGCGAGACCGAGAGCTGAATGACGTTGGCGAGGCCGCTGACCTGCACGGGCACGGGGGAATTCGCGCCGATGCCGTTGCCGAGATCGCCGCCGCGGCCCCAGCACCAGACCGTGTTGTCCATCAGGCGCGCGCAGGTGGTGTACACGCCAGCGTGAATGCTGGCGACGTTCGCCAGACCCATCACGGTGACCGGCACGTTGCTGGTGGTCGTCGAGTTGTTGCCGAGCTGGCCGATCGAGTTGCTGCCCCAGCAGCGGGCGGTGCCGTCCTCGAGGCGCGCGCAGGCATGCTCGTAGCCGACGCTGACGGAAGAGGCGGTGGTGATGCCCGACACGGCGACCGGCGGAATGCTGTCGACGGTGGTGCCATTGCCGAGCTGCCCCGAGTTGTTGCGGCCCCAGCACTTGATGGACTTGTTCGCGAGCACCGCACAGGTCGAGTTCTCGCCCGCGCTGAGGCCGGTGATCGCCTGCGCAGTCGGCGTGACGGTGCCACCCGCGGCTCCGCCTGCGCTGCCTCCGGCGCTGCCGCCGCCCGCATTCCCACCGCCCGCACTGCCACCTGCGACGGTGCCGCCCGAGGTGCTGCCGCCTGCGCTTCCGCCAGCAGCACTGCCCCCAGCGGTGGTCGTCCCGCCACCAGCCGAGCCCCCACCACCTCCGTCGGACGGGCCAGGCATCGGCGGTGAACACGACACGAAGGTGAGAACGGCGAGGACCGCGCGTCGAAGGAGCATGGGGCGTGACCATAGTGCGCGAGGCAGGTGGCCCAAGCGCGTTTGCAACCGTTCCGCCGATGTGGTGTCGAGTGCGCAAGGCGATCAGCCGAACGAAGGCGAGTCGAACTGAAACTCCTGCTCACCTGGCTCCTCCTCTTCGGGGCCTGCCGAACGAAGCCGCTCACGGCGACCGAGGGCGAGCTCCGCCTCGAGCCCACGAGCGTCGACTTCGGCCGGGTTGGCATCGGGAAACGCGTGGTGCGCACCGCCCAGCTGATCAACACCTCCCAGTCGCTTCGGCGCGCCGAGCTCGAGTCCGGCGGCGACCAGTTCCTCGTTCCCTCGGCGGTCGAGCTGCCTGGCGGGGAGCTGACGGCCATCGAGGTCACCTTCGCCCCGACTGCCGAGGGCGTGACGAGCGCCACGATTCGCGTCCGCGACGGCGAGCAGGTGCTCGAGCTCGCGGTGCGAGGCGAAGGTCGTCGACCGCCGAGCTGTCCCCCGTCTTCGCTCGACTGTCACGCGCTGCTGCCGAACGACGAAGGCGACTGCATCGACGCCCTCGTGCCTGACGGCAGCGCGTGCACCGCGGCCTGCGTCGAAGGGGGAACGTGTCGGCAGGGCGTCTGCGTCGGAGCCGCGCGCTCCTGCGACGATCACGACGCCTGCACGGCCGACCGCTGCTCGAACGAGAAGGGCTGCCTCCACGAGACGATCAGCTGCCCTTCGAGCGATCGCTGCCACGCCCCGATGTGCGATCGGCTCGGCGGCTGCGGCACGGTGGAGGTGAAGGACGGCACGGCCTGCGGCTCGAACGACTGCGCGACGGCGCACGTCTGTCTCTCGGGCACGTGCCGCGCGGTCACCGCTCCCGACGGCTCGGAGTGCAGCGCGGCGACGCTCTGTCGAGGCCCTGGGGTCTGTCGCGACGGCGCCTGCGACCAACCGCCTCCCACCCCGCTGCGGCCAGTGTGGCAAGTG
>Ga0268298_10004038_pt1 | contig 14538 bp, 13 predicted proteins | sample WWTPWeurt_MetaG_FD_194462 | JGI IMG/M metagenome (GOLD analysis project Ga0268298, IMG submission 194462) | Activated sludge microbial communities from WWTP in Nijmegen, Gelderland, Netherland - WWTP Weurt | ecosystem: Engineered > WWTP > Aerobic digester > Activated sludge | place... | reverse complement strand
ACCGGCCTGCGCCGCGAGCTGCGGCAGGAAAATGACATACACCGTCCAGCAGCTGACGAAGAGGAACTGCACCGCGGCAAAATAGATGCCGACGCGGGTCATGATCGTTTCAGGCCACACCTGCCATCGCGGCGGCCAAGGACGTGGCGGGATACCTGCCGCAATGATCGGCGATGGCCGTCGCCAGGCGCGGCATCAGGGCCTCGGGAAAATCATGGCCCATACCCTCGATCACCAGCAGCTCGGCGCCGTGGATGTTCATTGCCGTATCGCGGCCGGCGGCCAGCGGCACCAGCGGATCGGCAGCGCCGTGAATCACCAGCGTCGGCGCAACGATGCTGCGCAGTTGCCTGCGCCGGTCGCCGGCGGCGATGACGGCCAGCAACTGGCGCGCCACGCCGGCCGGGTAATAGGCGCGGCGCACGCTGTGCCCGATGCGCTGGCGCAGTTCCTCGCGCGTCGACGGATAGTCCGGGCTGCCGATCACGCCGAGCGCCTCTACCATGTGCTCGATCACCGCATCGGTGTTCTTCGGATCGGCCGGCCGTGCCAGCAGCACCTGGCGCGCCGCCCGGGTCGGCTTCGAAACCCGGCGGTTGCCGGAGGTGGACATGATCGAGGTCAGGCTCGCCACGCGCCGCGGAAACTTCGCCGCCAGCACCTGGGCGATCATGCCGCCCATCGACGCGCCGACGACATGCGCGCGCTCCAGCGCCAGCCGGTCCATCAGGCCGATCGTGTCGCCGGCCATGTCCGCCAGCGTGTAGGGCGTGGGCACCGGCAGTCCGAGCTTGGCGGCGGCCATGGCCAGTGCCAGGTTGGCGCGCTTTTTTGTCGGAACCCGCCCCGACAGGCCGCAATCGCGATTGTCGAAGCGGATCACGCGATAACCGCGTGCCACCAGTGCCTGACAGAAGGAATCGGGCCAGCCCGTAAGCTGCATGCCCAGCCCCATGACCAGAACGATGGCCGCCCGGGCCGGGTCGCCCAGCGACTCGTATTCGATGTGCAGCGGCGCGGTGCTCAAGCGCGATGAATCGCCGCGCGGGCGGCCGGCCTGCGTCGCGGCGCCTCTCCCGCAACGGCAAGGGCCGCTTTGCGCCGCGATGTCTTGCTCACTGCGGCGGCCTTGACCGAAGTCGGGCGTGGCTTGCGTGCCGCCTTCGGCCGAACCAGCGTCAGGTATTCCTGGAAACTGTCGCGCAGGCAAAGGGCGAAGACTTCAGGGTCGGGCAGCTGCTCGTAACAGGCGGTGAAGGAAATGACGATCATTTCGTTGTAGCTGGTGACCGAGAACACCAGGCCCATGCCGTCGGAGATCGGCATGATCGCCGACAGGTAGGTCAATCGCGCACCCTGCAGATAGAGCGGCCGCTGCTGGCCGGGCACGTTGGTGATGGCGCAGTTGGCCAGCGGCACCCAGTTGCCGAGCAGGGCCGAAGCCGAACGCAGCATCTTGCTGGTGACGGCGATCGCGGCCGAGGGCGCCTGTTCGGCCACTTCGACCAGCTCGCGCGCGCTGACCGCCCGCGCCATGGCTTCCGAGGAGGAACTCAGGGCCTGGATCGCGACGAGCCGCTCGACCGGATCGGCGATGTCGGTACCGAGACCCAGCCGCACCCAGGAAAACTTCGCCTCGCCACCGGCCTTGTCCCCCCTGCGGCCCCTTGCGCGCACGGCCAGCGGTACGGCCGCGACCAAACTTTCACCGGGCAGTTCGGCCTGCAACTCGAGGTAGCGGCGCAGGCCGCCGGCGCACACCGCGAGGACGACGTCATTGACCGTGGCGCCTTCGGCGAGGCCGCGGATGGCCTTGAAATCGACCAGCGGAAAGCGCCGCGTCTCGAACACGCGATGCGGCGATACCGCGCTGTTGAAGCGCGTCATCGGGAACTCCTGCGGCCGGCCGAGAAACTCTCCGGCGAAGGTGCGCGCGGCGGACTTGACCGTCGCCCAGCTGCGCGCCAGGGGCTGCGCCACGCGCAAGGGAAAGCTCGCGGCATTGACCCCGGCACGCAACAGCAGGCCGAGATTGCCCGGTGCCGCTTCCGGGAACCACGGCGCGGGCGGTGCGGGCAGCGGTGAATCGGCCGAGAAATCGTGCAGCAGGGTGGTGATTTCGTTGCCGCGTTCGACGTCGATCGCGGCATGGTGAATCTTCATCAGCACGGCAAAACTGCCGACCGGCAGGGAGAGAAAACTATCCAGTCCCTCGATCACGTACATCTCCCACAACGGTCGTTGCAGGTCGAGCGGACGGGCATGGATGCGCGCGGCCTGGATGCAGAACTGGCGCCAGTCGCCCGGCTTGGGCAGTGCGATGTGGCGGACGTGGTATTCGATGTCAAAACCCTCGTCCTCGATCCAGTACGGATAATCAAGGTCAAGCGGGACGCGCCGGATCTTCTGGCGGAACACCGGCAGTTGCCCCAGGCGGCTCTCGACGTGTGCCAGTATCTGCTTGAAGCGCACCACGCCGCCCGGCGCCGTAGACTGGTCGTAGATATGCAGCAAGCTTACGTTCGAATTGGCGTGGGCGCTGTCCGAATAGATGTAGGCGGCGTCGTGTTCGCTGAGTTGGCGCATTCGTGCCTTTCGATGTTGGGGTCAGGCTGCGGATAGATCCCGGTCGCCGCCCGCGGTTCCGGATGTGGCGCGCCACACGCGGCCGAGCAGGCCCTGCGGATGAAACGGCTGCCAGGCCCCTTCCGGCTGCGCCAGGCGGTCGGCCACCACGGCCAGCACGATGCCGTTGAAACCCAGGCCGAGGTGGCTGCCCGGTACCCGGATGTTCTCGTGGAAGGCCGGGTCGCCGTCGATGGTGGCTTCCTGCGGCGGCACCACGCCATCGCCCAGCGAATACAGGCAACTGGTCGGAATCTCCAGCCGACGCTGCTCGCGCAGTGTCTTGGCGCGCGGCTGCATGACATGGGCCGTCGGTCCGAGGCGATGCGAGATCACGCGATAGAGCGCCTTGACGGTCGATGGCGACTGGCTGCCGGTGGCATCGATGCTGACCGGGCTGCCCAGGGTGATGACCGAGCGCACGCATTCCAGCGTGTTTTCGGCGCCGTAGAGCGAAAAGACCCCACCGAGGCTCCAGCCGACCAGGCTCACCTTGCGCCCCGTGATGTGGTGCAGGTAACGGATCTTCTGCGGCAGGGCACTGGCGTGCTTGCTGCGGAAACCCAGGTTGCGGCCCAGTCCCCAGGTATGGACGTCATAGCCCTTGCTTTGCAGGAACAGTTTCAGGGCGATCAGCGACTTTTCGTCGGCCATGAAACCGGGCAGCAGCAGCACCGGATGGCCGTCGCCACGCGGCGCTTTCAGCAGCAGCGGCAACGAGGCCGGCAGCAGAGCCACTTCGAGCAGGGCGCGAGGTTCCATTATCGAGTGCAGTGTGTGTGGCTTGCCGACGTGGGGATGGCGAACGACGGGAAGGCGATGAGACAAGCCTTCTCCCCTGGCTGGCTGCCGCTCGGCTAAGGACTCCTTCCGCTGCCTGGCGCTCATGAACTCCCCTGAAAAAAATCGGAACCGGGCACTGACCCCGCCGCGTAGCCACCGGCAAACTCGTGGCCTCCGGTTGGAATCCGCACGTTGCCCAGTCTAATCCGAATCTGCAACGGTACATTTCCGCCCGAACGATGCCACCGGGTACCAGGCACGGCGGCGAGACGTGTCCGCCTCAGCGCGACCTGCATGCCCCGCCATCCGCCGTCGCCATCCGCAGCTGCGACACGGCCGCCGCCACCGTCTGGCCCGCTTCCAGCCCGGTCGCTGCGGCAGCCGCGTTGACCGCCGAAACGACACCGCACTCGAAGCCATCCACTGCGTCGCCGATGCGTGCCGAGTCGTGGCTGTAGGCAGCGGCCGCGATGCCGGCCTGCTCCAGAACCTGCAACGCGACGATGCCGGCACCGCCCTTGCCGACGCCGGCGTCGTTGAAAAACACCGCGCGCGGAGAGGGCCGGACGGCCAGGGCGAAGGCGGCTGCGGAACGGCCCCCGTGCGAGCCCGAGACAATCACCGCGTCCCCCATTGCCGGGGTGATTTCGGTTATCGAGTCGATCAGATGGAGGGCGCGCATCGGCGATCCCCGCGTCAGCCTTCGCCCCGCATGCTCTGCAGTTCGCGCCACAGGCAATTCCCCTTGGACTCCCTGGCGATTTCGCCGAGTACCCGCTCATGCTCGGCCAGCTCCTCATCGCTGGCGCGCAGCACCACCAGCGGCGGGCGCTGGCGCGTGCCGCCGGCCGAGTAGTCGACGGGAGCGCTGTCGAAGGCGATTTCCAGCGTATTCTGGCCGCGCGTCATAGCCAGGTAGACCTCGGCCAGCAGCTCGGCGTCGAGCAGCGCGCCGTGCACCTGGCGGCCGGAATTGTCCACGCCGAATTCGGCGCACAGGGCGTTGAGGTTGTTCTTCTTGCCGGGACGCATCTCGCGCGCCATGCGCAACGTGTCGATCACCTCGCTGCAGAGCTGGTCGATGCTCTCCAGCTGCAGCAGGCCGAGTTCATTGTTGAGGAAGCCGACGTCGAAGGCGGCGTTGTGGATCACCAGTTCGGCGCCGCGGATGAACTCGACGAAGTCGTCCACGATCCCGGCGAACTTCGGCTTGTCGGCAAGGAACTCGTTGGTCAGGCCGTGGATTTCGATCGCTCCCTGGGGCACCTCGCGATCGGGATTGATGTAAGCATGAAAGCGCTGCCCCGTCAGCTGGCGTCCGCGCAGTTCGACGCAGCCGATTTCGACGACGCGATCACCGGCGCGAAAATCCAGGCCGGTGGTTTCCGTATCCAGAATGATTTTTCTCATGTTCCCGTCCGCACCTGTGCTACGCCGCGCCGCGCCAGCTCGTCGGCGCGTTCATTCTCAGGGTGTCCGGCGTGGCCCTTGACCCAGATCCATTCGATACTGTGCTGCGCCGCGAGGCGGTCCAGCTCGCGCCACAGATCCTCGTTCTTCACCGGATCCTTGTTCGCGGTTTTCCAGCCGCGTCGCTTCCAGCCGTGGATCCATTCGCTGATGCCCTTCTGCACATACTGCGAATCGGTATGCACGCGCGCCCGCACCGGCGCCTTCAAGGCGCGCAGCGCCTCGATCACCGCCGTCATTTCCATGCGGTTGTTGGTGGTCAGCGTCTCGCCGCCGAACAGTTCCTTTTCGGTGTCGCTCTTGCGCAATATGGCGCCCCAGCCGCCGGGGCCGGGATTGCCGCTGCAGGCGCCGTCGGTGAAGATTTCTATCATTGATCCACCTTTTGCGTGACCGATACCAGCGCCTTGGCGCGCAGCTTGCGATCATGCCACGCCGGCGTGATCAGGCGCATGCCATGCTGGCGCTTGACGGCCTGCACGATGTATACGGCACCGGCGATCGGCCACCAGCGGTCGCCGGCGGCGTCCATGAACTGGAAGCGGCGCAGCCATTTCTCCTGCGTCACGGCGGGCGCATAGCAGCCGAAGGCGCCCGCCTGCATCTCGAAGCCGAGCAGCGAGAACCAGTCCTTCAGGCGCGGCACGGACAGATAGGCGCCGCGCCAGGGCGGCAGGGACTCGCGCCGCGACAGCTTGCGGCGCGCGCCCCACAGGCTGAAGGGGTTGAAACCGGTGACGATAACGTGGCCCTCGGGCACCAGTACCCGCTCCACTTCGCGCAGCACCTGGTGCGGATTGGCATCGAATTCCAGCGTGTGCGGCATCACCACGAGGTCGATGCTGTTGGCGGCGAAAGGCAGGTAGTGCAGGTCGGACCGCACGTCCGACATGCCGTCGTAGCGGCCGTCGTCGCAGCGAAAACGCAGCGGCATCCGGTTGGCACGGAGGAAGCCGTGGGTCGGCAGGGACAGCTGCACGGCATTGAAGCCGAAAATGTCGGCCACCAGCAGGTCGTGCTTCTGCTGCTCCCAATTGAGCACATACTGCCCGGATGGCGTGTTCAGCCAGTCTTCGAAACCCTGAATTGACATTGCGCCCCGTTTGGAGAAAATTCCCGAATGACCGAAATCCTTGCCCTGCCCGCTTTCGACGACAACTACATCTGGCTGCTGCGCGCCGGAGGCTGCGTCGCCGTGGTCGACCCCGGCGATGCCGTTCCGGTGCTGGGGCACCTGGCGAAGACCGGTGACCGCCTCTGCGCCATCCTCGTTACCCACCATCACGGCGACCACGTCGGCGGCATGGCGGAACTGCTCGCCCGCTTTCCGGTTCCGGTGTTCGGCCCGGCCCTGGAAAACATCCCCGGCGTGACGCATCCGCTCAGCGGCGGCGAGCACATCGAACTGCCCGGAGTCGGTGCCGAATTCGACATCATCGCCGTGCCCGGACATACCCGCGGCCACATCGCCTATTATGGCCCAAGTCTCGGCGGCGACGGCGTGGTCTTCTGTGGTGACACGCTGTTCGGCGCCGGCTGCGGACGGCTGTTCGAAGGCACGGCGGCGCAGATGCAGGAATCGCTGGCCAGACTCGCCGTATTGCCAGCGCCGACTTTCGTGTATTGCGCCCACGAATACACCCAGAGCAACCTGCGCTTCGCCGCCGCCGTCGAGCCGGACAGCATTGCGGTACAGCAACGCCGCGAAAACGTGACGCAGGATCGCGCCGCCGGCCGCGCCACGGTGCCCAGCCGCATCCGGCTCGAACTCGAAACCAACCCCTTCCTGCGCTGGGATGCGCCGGCCGTACGCGCCGCGGCTGCCGGCCGCCTCGGCCACGCGCCGTCCGATGCCGTGGAAACCTTCGCCGCGATCCGCGAGTGGAAGAACCGCTTCTGAGCGCGGCCTGACCCCATGACGACACGACGCAACTTCATCAGGACGCTGGCGACGGTGCCCCCATTACTGGCGCTGCGCCCCGGTTGGGCGGCCAATCCGGCTGCGGACCCCTCGCGCCTGGCTCTGATCATCGGCAACAGCAGCTACCGCGATGCGCCGCTGGTCAATCCCGCCAACGATGCCAGGGCGATCGGCGCACTGTTTACCCAGGCCGGCTTCAGCGTCGATTCTCGCCTGGACACAACGCGGGTCGACATGCTGGCCGCCATCGAGCGCTTCGGCGCAGCCGTCAAGCGCCACGAAACCAAACTGGTGGTGTTCTATTACGCCGGCCACGGCGCCCAGCTCGACTGGCGCAACTACCTGCTGCCGGTCGATGCCGTGGTGCGCAAGCAGGAAGACATGAAGCAGCGTTGCGTCGACCTGAGCCTCCTGCTCGGCCAGTTCAGCGCGGTGAAAGACAAGACCTTCGTCGTCATCCTCGATGCCTGCCGCAACAACCCATTCGGCAGCGCCTACCGGCCGGAGCAGAAGGGCCTGTCGCAATTCGATGCCCCGGTCGGCAGCCTGCTGGCCTATGCCACCGCGCCCGGCAATGTCGCCTCCGATGGCGCAGGACAGAACGGCCTCTACACCGAGCAACTGGTGAACGAACTGGGCAGGCGCGGCACGCGCATCGAAGATGCCTTGAAGCGCGTGCGCCTCAACGTGCGCCTGGCCTCGCGCGGCGAACAGATTCCCTGGGAGACCACCTCCCTGGAGGGCGACGTCTTCATTTTCAACGAAGGCCAGAAGAAACTCTCGGAGTCCGACCTGGAGCAACTGGTCGAGGCCGACGTCACGGAATGGGCGCGCATCAAGTCGTCGAAGAAGATCGATGATTGGGTAAGCTACCTGCGCAGCTTCCCCAACGGCCGCTTCGCCGAGATCGCCCAGGTGCGTCTGGCGCGCCTGCTCGCGGAAGACGAGAAACTGGCCGCCGAGAAGCGGCAACGGGAGGAAGAGCAGCGGCTGGAGCAGGAGCGCATTGCAGAACAGCAGCGACTCGCCACCGAGCGCAGACAGCTCGAAGAGCACCAACTGAAGGAAGCGCGGCGGCGCGAGGAAGAACAGAAGCGCCTGAGCGAAAACCAGCGCCTTGAACGCGAACGCAAGAGCATCGCCGCGGCCGCGCAACTCGCGGCGAGTCAAACGCCCTCGCCCGCAACCGCCACATCCTCCGCTGCCGGGCCGCGCCCGGCACCGTCCGCGAAGGACGCCGGCAAGCCGGCGCTAGACATCCGGGCCGGCGTAGCCGTGCCGCTGCTGATCGCCCCCTCGGCCAACCCCTTCTCGGCCGGACGCTATCCGCTCGGCCGCATTTACACGGTCGGCGACAGGGCCACCTTCCGGCAAACCGACATCCTGACCGGAATCGAGGAACGCACCTACAGCCCACGCGTAACGCGCGTGGATTACGAACAGGACCGGGTCGAGTTCAATAATGGCAACATCATTTCGGACCTGATGGGCAACACTCTCAAGAACGGGGCGGTCGAATTCGATTCCCCGGTACAGTTCATACCCGCCGAGTTTCAGGTCGGCAAGAAATGGACCGCCGCCTTCCGTCGTACCCAGAACGACAAGACCACCAATGCCTACTACGACATGCAGATCGTCAAGCGGGAAACCATCAGCGTACCGGCGGGCAGCTTCGATACCTTTCTGATCGAAGGAAACGGCTGGAATACGACCGTCAGCTCACGGCTCGAGGCAAGGCTATGGCTGGTGCCGGGGGTCAATTTCGCGATCAGGCGTGAATTAGTCTCTCGCAACCAGCGCGGGGGGTTCCGTCAAACCGAACGACACGAACTCGTCTCCCTGCGCCAGCAGGTCATCGGCAGCCTGTAACAAGCCTCTGCCGGCCGCCCCCGCGCTGCCGCGAATGCTAAGATGCGCCGCCTTCCCGTAGCCCTTGTCCGGCCCCGCGCCAACCCATGCCCCTGTCCCGCTGCCTCCTTCCGCTCCTGCTGCTTCTGCTGACTGCTTGCGCCAGCGTCGAACCGGCGCCGCCAGGCACCGCGCGACCGGCTACGCAGACGGTCACCGCCCCCAGCCCGGCGCCGCAACCCGCATCACCGGCCGTGCCGCCCCGCGTCGCTGATCCATCGCGGGAAGTCCGCGACGAAGTGCCGCCGATTCCCACCATCGACCTCACCACGCCGCCCGATGACCTCTGGCAGCGCATGCGCAACGGCTTTTCCATGCCCGACCTCGACAGCCCGCTGGTGGCCGACCGTCAGGCCTGGTACCTGAACCGGCCGGACCTCCTGAAACGCATCTTCGAGCGCAGCCGGCGCTACCTGCACCACATCGTCGAGGAACTCGAAAAGCGCGGCATGCCGACCGAGCTGGCACTGCTGCCGGTGGTCGAGAGCTCCTTCAATCCGCTGGCCTATTCCTCGGCGCGTGCGCTGGGCATGTGGCAGTTCATCCCCGCCACCGGCAAGACCTACAAGCTGCAGCAAAGCGCCTGGTTCGATCAGCGCCGCGACATCATCGCCTCGACCGATGCCGCGCTCGACTACCTGCAGACCATCTACGAAATGCACGGCGATTGGCATCTCGCGCTGGCGTCCTACAACTGGGGCGAGAACGCGGTCGGGCGCGCCGTGGAGAAGAACCGGCGGCAGGGCCTGCCGACCGACTACCGCAACCTCAAGATGCCGACCGAAACGTCCTACTACGTGCCCAAGCTGCAGGCGATCAAGAACATCGTCGCCCAGCCGCAACTGTTCGGCATCAGGCTCGATCCGATTCCGAACCGCCCCTACTTCGGTACGGTCGAGCTTGAAAACAACATGGACATCGCCCTGGCGGCGCGCCTGGCCGAAATCTCGGTGGAGGAATTCATCGCGCTGAATCCCGCCTACAGCCGGCCGGTGATGCCCAGCGCCGCCAACAGTCCGCTGGTATTGCCTGCGGACAAGGTGCAGACCTTCCTCGCCAACCTGCAGAAGCACGAAGAGCAGGACAAGCCGCTGTCGGCCTGGCTCACGCATACCCTGAAAAAAGGTGAAAAACTCGAGGCCGTGGCCAAGCGCTACAGCATCAGCCCGGCGCGGCTGAGGCAGTTGAACGGCATCACCGCCAGGACGAAAATCACGCCCGGCTATGCGCTGCTGGTGCCGGGCAAGGATGCAATCGGCCACGAGGCCCTCGCCGCCAAACTGCCGCAGACACCGGCCAGCCCGCCGAAGGCCGTCAAGCCGAAAAAGGGATCGGCCGCCAAGGCCAGGAGTCCCGCAACCGGCACCCGCAAGCCGGCGCCCAAGCCGAAGAAGCGCTAAGCCTTGATGCAACGCACGAGCTGCGTCGCGCCGAAGCTCCGCGCGGCGGGATAGTCGCGGCGGCAGTCCGCGTCGGCCAGCGGACAACGCGGATGAAAATGACAGCCCGCGGGCGGGTTCGCCGGCGAAGGCATGTCGCCGGCCAGCTTCGGTACATCGCTGCGGCCGCCGTCGACGCGCGGCACGGCCGCCAGCAGCGCACGGGTATAGGGATGGCGCGGCGAACGCAGCACGTCGGCCGCCGAGCCCGACTCAACCACGCGGCCGAGGTACATCACCGCCACGTCGTGGGCCAGGTAGTCGACCACCGCGATGTTGTGCGTGATGAAGAGATAGGCCAGCCCGAGGTCGCGCTGCAGGTCGGCCAGCAGGTTGAGGATCTGCGCCTGCACCGACACATCCAGCGCCGAGGTCGGCTCGTCGCAGATCAGCAGTTGCGGGCGGACGGCCAGGGCGCGGGCGATGGCGATGCGCTGGCGCTGGCCGCCGGAAAATTCATGCGGATAACGGCTCACCATGTCGGCGCGCAGGCCGACCTGCTCCAGCAGCGGGCCGACCTGAGGCGCCGTGCTTTCCACGCCGATTTTCAATGCGCGCATGCCCTCGGCGATGATCTCGCCGATGCGCAGGCGCGGGTTGAGCGAGGCGAACGGGTCCTGGAATACCATCTGCATCTTCGCGCGCAGCGGCCGCAGCTCGGCGGCCGAGCGCACCGTCAGTTCCTCGCCGGCCAGGCGCACGCTGCCGGCGGTCGGCCGTAGCAACTGCAGCATGGCCTTGCCCGCCGTGGTCTTGCCGCAGCCTGACTCGCCGACCAGCGCCAGCGTGCGCCCCGGCATCAGTTGCAGCGACATGCCGTCCACCGCGCGCACGGCGCCGACGGCGCGCTGCAGGATGCCGCGGCGGATCGGAAAATGCACCTGCAGGTCGCTGACTTCAAGCAGTGGCGTGGAAGCGGCAGCAACCGCCGTATCGCCAGCGCCGACTTTTGCGGCAACGGCCGGCGCAGCGCCGGGCAGGAAGCAGCGCACGCGCTGGCCCGATTCGATCTCCCGCCACGGCGGCGGCGATGTGCGGCACTCCGCCATGACTTCGCCGCAGCGATCGGCAAAGCGGCAACCGGGATGGCGAGCTTCCGCCGCCGGCACGCTGCCGGGAATGGTCGCCAGCCGGCCGCCGCGCCGTTCGGCCTCAGGCAGCGCGGCAAACAGGCGGACCGAGTAGGGGTGCGCCGGCTGGCTGAAGAACTCCCGGCGAGGCGCCTCCTCCACCAGTTGCCCGGCATACATGACACCGATGCGGTCGGCCATGCGCGCCACCACGCCGAGGTCGTGGGTGATCAGCAGCAGCGCCATGCCCTGCGTGCGGCGCAGCTCGTCGAGCAGGTCCAGAACCTGCGCCTGTATGGTCACGTCGAGCGCCGTGGTCGGCTCGTCGGCGATCAGGAGGCGCGGCGCGCCGGCCAGGGCGATGGCGATCATCACGCGCTGGCGCAGGCCGCCCGAGAGCTGGAAGGGGAACTCGTCGAGGCGTCGCCGCGGATCGGGGATGCCGACCTGGTCGAGCAGTTCCCCGGCGCGCGCGCGCGCCGCCGCGCCGCGTAGCGCCGAATGCAGTTCCAGCGCCTCGACGATCTGACGGCCGACGGTCAGCACCGGATTGAGGCTGGTCGCCGGCTCCTGGAAAATCATGCCGATGCCGCCGCCACGGATGTCGCGCATGCCGGATTCTGGCAGGGCCAGCAGTTCGCGGCCTTCGAACATCACGCTGCCGCTGGTGACCTTGGCCGCGGCCGGCAGCAGGCGCATCAGCCCCAGCGCGGTCATCGACTTGCCGCAACCCGATTCGCCGAGCAGCGCATAGCACTCGCCGGCGGCGATGTCGAAGGAAATCCCGTCCACCGGGCGTGCCGCGCCGATGTGGATCGACAGGTCATTCACGGAAATGATGCTCATGCCGACGACCTCGGATCGAAGGCGTCACGCACCGCATCGGCGAACAGGTTGGCGGCCAGCACCAGGGCGAACATGAAGCTGAAGGCCGCCGCCAGCGACCACCAGACCATGGGTTCACGCGCCAGCTCCATGCGCGCGGTATTGATCATGGTGCCGAAGGAAATCGTGGTTGGATCGACACCTACGCCGACGTAGGACAGCACCGCTTCGGCCAGTACCAGGCCGGAGAAATCCATCACCAGCGCGATCAGTACGATGTGCATCAGGTTGGGCAGGATGTGGCGGCTCATGATGGCGAAGCGGCCGACGCCGAAGACCTGCGCCGCCTGGACGAATTCCAGCTCGCGCAGCTTCAGCGTCTCGCCGCGCAGGAGCCGCGCGACGCCGGTCCAGCTGGTCATGCCGAGGATCAGGCACAGCGCCAGCAGGCGCGCGTCGGCACGCTCGGCCGAGGTGGCGAACCAATCGGGATGGGTGTCGATGATCACCTGCATCATCAGCACCGCCGCAGCGATCAGCAGCACGCCGGGGATCGAGGACAGCGTGGTGTAGAGGTACTGGATCAGGTCATCGACCCAGCCGCCGACATAGCCGGCGAGGATGCCGAGCAGCACGGCCAGCGGCAGCATCACCAGCGTGGTCAGCGTGCCGATCAGCAGGCCGGTGCGGATGCTCTTGAGCGAGAGGTAGAGCACGTCCTGACCCACCTTGTCGGTGCCGAAGACATGGTAGCCGCCGTCCAGCGAGATCGCGATGCCGAGCAGCAGCAGGATCGGCAGCAGGGTGAGAGCCACGGGGCGAATCGCCGTCTCGCCATCGCCGACTTTCAGCATTTCGATGACCTCGACGCCGCGCAGCCGGCACCACGCGGCAACCAGCAGCAGCCAGACGACAAGCCCGCCGGCACAGCCGCGCGAGACGCGCACGGCGATGTCGAACTCGTGGCCGGAGATATCCTTGCCCAGATGCGCGCCGCCATGCTTCAGGCGCGGAAACTCGCGCTGCGTGGAATTTTCCAGTGCTTCCTTGGAGTACAGATGCGTCGCCAGCGGCGCCGAGTAGGTCTTTTCGCTGCGCTGGCGCAGGTCGGCGAGCAGCGCATCGAGTGCGGAATGCACTTCCACGGCGTAGCGCACCGTCGCTCCGGCCGGCGCGCCCGGTTGCGCGTCGAGCCGGGCGCGGTAATGCAGTGAATCGAGCAGGCCGACCACGACGAAGGCCGCCAGCACCGTTGCCGCGGACATCGCCATGCCATCCCGCGCCACGCGCGCCCAGGCCGCGCGCAGGGCATCCTGCCGGCGCGCCCAGAGCATGAGGCCGGCGATGGCCGCGATCAGCACGAACAGCAGCGCATCCGACCAGAGCAGCACGACCTGGAAGCTCATTGCAGCCTCACCCGCGGATCGGCGAGCGTGTAGGAGATGTCGGTCAGCAGCAGGCCGACGATGTAGAGCACCGAGCCGATGAAGACCATCGAGCGCACCACGGCGAAATCCTGCGCGTTGATGGCGTCGATGGTGTAGCTGCCCAGCCCCGGAATGCCGAAGAAGGACTCGGTCAGCAGGCTGCCCATGAACAGGCTCGGGATCACCACCACGACGCCGGTCAGGATCGGGATCATGGCATTGCGCAGCACGTGGCGGAACAGCACCACGCGCTCGGGCAGGCCCTTGGCGCGCGCGGTACGCACGTAGTCGCGGTTGATCTCCTCGAGGAAGATAGTGCGATACCAGCGGGTTGACGAGCCGATGCCGCCGATGACGCCGATGATCACCGGCAGGATCAGGAACTTCGCCGCATCCAGCCCGCCGCTGTAGCCGGAAATCGGCGCCAGGTGCCAAACCTTGGACACCAGCCACTGGCCGCCGATGATGTAGAACAGGCCGGAGATCGACATCATTGCCACGCACAGCACGATGCCGGCAAAATCCAGCAGCGTGGCGCGGAAGAACACCAGCAGCAGCGCAAACGATATCGCGACGAACAGGCCGAGGACGAAGGTCGGCACGGCGATGGCCAGGCTCGGCCCCATGCGGGTGCCGATCTCGCGCGCGATGTCGCGGCCGTCGTCGGCGCGGCCGAAGTCGGCGGCGAACATGCGCACCGACTTGCTGAAGAAGATCGTGTCGGTCAGCGCCGCACTACCCGCCGCCGCCGAGTTCCACACCAGCGGCTTGTCGTAGCCGCGATCGGCCTTCCATTTCTCGATCGCCTCGGGCGTCACGCGCTTGACGCCGAGCTGCATGCGCGCCATGTCGTCGGGCGTGTTCACCACGAAGAACAGCGCGAAGGTAAGCAGATTGACGCCGATCAGGATCGGAATCGCATACAGCAGGCGGCGAATGATGTAGGCGAGCATGGCGCCCGATTATCGCGCAGGGGACAGATCGCGGCCCAGCAGCATGGCGAAAAAATCGCGCCGCATCGCGGGCGAAAAGTCGTGGTAACTGACGAACTCTGTCGCCGCGCCGGGACC
>Ga0268298_10004037_pt1 | contig 14540 bp, 16 predicted proteins | sample WWTPWeurt_MetaG_FD_194462 | JGI IMG/M metagenome (GOLD analysis project Ga0268298, IMG submission 194462) | Activated sludge microbial communities from WWTP in Nijmegen, Gelderland, Netherland - WWTP Weurt | ecosystem: Engineered > WWTP > Aerobic digester > Activated sludge | place... | reverse complement strand
TGGCCGAGCGGCTGCAGGCACGGCCCGAGGCGAAGGCCGGCACCTTCACGGAGCTCGTGACCGAAAGCTACGCCGAGGTTTCGGTGCTGTTCGCCGACATCCTGGCCTTCACCAAGTTCACGGAGGGCGCCAGTGCCGAAGTCCTGATTGGCGTCCTGGACGAGATCTCCCACCGGTTTGTGGATGGCATCCACCACCCATCCATGGACCGGACCCGGACCATCGGCAATGCCTACCTGGCGGCCATCGGCCTGACCGACGCGGTGGCCGAACGCACCATCCAGGCCTCCCGCAAGGCCCTGGATATCATCGAGGCTGTGGACCGCTTCAACGAGCACAGCCGCTACAAGCTGAACCTGCGCATCGGTATGGATGTCGGCGCCGAGGTCTCTAGCATCGTCCACCAGAGGAAGGTCGTCTGTGACCTGTAAATGGCCCAGAGGCACCGGATCATTCGAGAGGATTGGGACATGGACGCCGAAGGGATTGCCATTGAGCCTGGAGACAAGCTGTCCGATCTGCTGGTAGCAAACGAGGCTCTGGCCGCCGACCTGATTGCCACGAACAAGGTGCTGATCGCGGAGAGCGAGACCCTGACTGCCGATCTGGTCGCCGCCAACCGGGCCCTCGCCCTCCGGAACGAGGCCCTGATGACCGAGCTGGTCAAGGCCCATCGGCAGATCGCCGACCATGCCGAGCTCGATAAGGGGCGCGTGACGGAAATCGCCGCCTCCGAGCTGGAGCGCCAGTCCAGCCAAGACGAAAGGAAGGAGCGGGCCGCTGAGCTGGTCGTGGCCAACGAGGAACTCCAGTTCCAGCAGGGCGAGAAGCAGAAGCGCGCCGACGAGCTGGTCGTCGCCAACCAGGAGCTGCTCTTCCAGACGGGTGAGAAGGGGAAGCGAGCCGCCGAGCTGGTCCAGGTGCTGAAGCAGCTGGCGCTGGAGACGGAATGCGGGGAGAGGGCTGCAGCCCTGGCCATCGCCAATGGCCGGCTGGCCGCCCAGAATTTGGAGCTGGAACAGCGGGCCGCCCAGCTGGTGACCTCCAACAAGGTCCGGCTGGAGCTTCTCGCCCAGCTGCTGCAGTCCCAGAAGCTGGAGAGCCTGGGCACCCTGGCTGGCGGCATCGCCCACGACATGAACAACGTGCTGGGCGCCATCCTCGGGCTGGCCACCACGCACCTCGAGCTCCAGCCCCCGGAGAGCAGCGCCTACCAGGCCTTCATCACGATTGCCAAGGCGGCGGTCCGCGGAGGGAAAATGGCGAAGAGCCTCCTGAACTTCGCCAGGCAGAGTCCGGCCGAGGAGCACGAGCTGGACCTCAACACCATCCTGCGGGAGGAGGTGCGGCTCCTGGAGCGCACCACGCTCTCGAAGGTCAATCTCAGGCTGGCGCTGGCCCTCGACCTGCGCCCCGTGCGGGGCGATGCCAGCGCCCTGACCCACGCCCTCATGAACCTCTGCGTGAACGCGGTGGAGGCCATGTCCGACCAGGGAACCCTGACGCTCCGGACCCGGAACCTCGAGGGTGACTGGATCGAAGTGGAGGTCGAGGACACCGGGAGCGGGATGACCCGCGAGGTGCTGGCAAAGGCGCTGAACCCCTTCTTCACCACGAAGGCGGAGGGGAAGGGCACAGGGCTCGGTCTCTCGCTGGTCTACAGCGCGGTCAAGGCCCATGGGGGCCAGCTGGACATCCAGAGCGAGCCTGGCCGGGGCACCACGGTGACCATGCGGTTCCCCACCTGCGAGCCGGGGCTCCAGGTGCAGCCTGCGGAGGCCGAGCCGCCCTCGGAGCCTGCCCTCGTGCCGCTGGCGGTGCTGCTCGTTGATGATGACCCGCTGATGCAGAGCTCCTCGCGGGCCATCCTGGAATGCCTGGGACACACCGTCACCGGGGTGACCAGTGGCGAAGCGGCCCTGGCCTGGATGGAGGCGGGCCATCTGCCGGATGCGGTGATCCTGGACATCAACATGCCGGGCATGGGTGGGGCCAAAACCCTGGCGCGCCTCCGCAGCCTCCAGACCAGCCTGCCCGTCCTGCTCACCACGGGCAGGGTCGATCAGGCGGCGCTCAACCTCGTCGAGGCGCACCCGAACGTCACCCTGCTCCCCAAGCCCTTCAGCCTGAACGAGCTCAGGGCGCACCTGAACGCGCTTGCCCAGGGCCCTACCAGGCCCTAGGGATTCGCCTTGCCCGCGCCGATCAATCCGTAGCTCTTGAGCTTGCGATACAGCGTGGCGGAGCCGATCTGGAGCTGCTCGGCGGTGCGGGTCTGGTTGCCGCTGTTGAGGGCCAGGGCTTGCAGGATGTAGTCCTTCTCCACCGCATCGAGGGGCCGGACGGTGCCGTCGGAGACGGCTGGGAGGGGGCGGGCCTGCCGGACTTCTTCGGGCAGGTCCTCCAACTCCACCCGGGTTCCCGGTGCTAGGGCCACGGCCCGCTCCATGGCGTTCTCCAGCTCGCGCACATTCCCGGGCCAGCTGTAGCGGATGAGCTGGTCGGTGGTGCCCGGGGTCAGCCCGGTGATCTTGCGCTTCATCTGCAGGGCCGAGGCGGCGAGGAGGACCCGGGCCAGGGGCAGGATGTCCTCCCGCCGCTCCCGGAGGGCCGGCACGGGCAGCTCGACGACCTTGAGCCGATAGTAGAGATCCTGCCGGAATGTGCCGGCGGTGACGTCTGCAGCCAGGTTGCGGTTGGTGGCGGCGAGGATGCGGACATCCACCTTGCGGCTCTTGTTCTCGCCGACGCGCCGGATCTCCCGCTCCTGGATGGCCCGCAGAAGCTTTACCTGCATGCCCGGGGACACCTCGCCGATCTCGTCCAGCAGCAGGGTCCCGCCGTTGGCGGATTCGAACAGGCCCGGCCGGTCGTGGGTGGCGCCGGTGAAGGCGCCCCGGGCGTGGCCGAAGAGCTCGCTCTCCAGCAGGGTCTCGGTGATGGCCCCGCAGTTGACGGCGATGAAGGGGCCGGCGGCCCGCGTGGATTCCTCATGCACCAGCCGGGCGATGCGCTCCTTGCCCGAGCCGCTCTCGCCGGTGATGAGCACCGTGGAGTCCACCTTGGCCACCCGGCAGGCCAGATCCACGAGGCGCTTCATGCCCGGGCTCTTGGCAATGATCCCGAGTGCGGGCGCCTCCCCTTCGGGCAGCACGAGGACGAGGGCCCGCTTGTGCTCCTTGAGCTTCCGCTCGGCGGCCTTCAGGGTCTCGGTCACCCGGTGGATGGAGACGTCCAGGCAGTCGGCCAGGCGGGTCTTGTCGAAGAAGCGCAGCTCCCCCGCCCGCGCATCGCCCCACTCTTCCCGGGTGCGGCCGAAGAGGTGGCAGCCCGCATCGCCCTTGCCCAGGCAGCGGTCCTCCAGGACGAAGATCTCCCGGCCCACCGTGCGGCTCAGGTAGCCGCTGATGAGCCCGCTGATGGTCCAGCACATGGGCGCGTCCGCCCGGCCGAAGTGGAGCAGATGCTGTTCCGCCTCGTACGAGGCCACGAGCATCATGCCTTCCCTGGAGAGGGGGTCCCGGCTGCCCGCTTCCACGCCGAACAGGCCGCCGAGGGCGGGGATGCGGCTGCCCGCGTGGCGCCACTCCTCGTCGCTCCGCCACTTGTACTCGGACTGAAGGGCCTCGGCCATGCGCCAGCCGTGGGCGAAGCCGAACTGGGTCAGTACGGTGCGGGCGGCGGTTAAGCCGAAGTTCTCAACCAGGTACTTGCGCAACAGCCCCATGGCCACCGCATCCAGAATGATGGCCCGCTGGCCGGCGAACCGGATGACCCCTCCTTCTGGATCCAGCTCCAGAAGTTCCTTGTGATCCAGATCCTCGGCACGCATCGGTGGCCTTCATCCTTCGGACTGAAGGAGTGGGTCGTTCATCTTGATTGACCATAGCACCATCTCCATCAAATGAATATATTTTAAGTATTGTTTTATTAACAGTTATAAAACGGCTCAGATCCTGCTCTCTAGAACTCCAGTCGTAGAGGAGTTCCACCTTGAATACCCGTGACGCAGTGATTCGACGGACCGGCTTCTGGGCCGCCGTGCTGACGGGCGTGGCTCTGGTGGGTTCCCAGTTCGCCTGTGCCAAACCCCAGTCTCTGCTGGCCGCACCCGGATTTCCGCGCGCCAGTCGGTTCACAGGGGCACCCACCACCCCTTCGGCACACCCGAACCTCGCCGACAGGGAAGTTGTGGCGGTGATGAGTGCCTCCGCTTTTTGGACCGCATCCCGGTCAGACCGGAGCGTAGAGGCACGGACATCGCCCGAGAACCATCCATCTGAAGGGATCACCCAGACCAGGGTCATCCCATAGCAACGGCAGGTTGCGGCTGAGCTGGTCCAGCCACTTGTTTTCAAGATGACTGCCCGCCGAGGAATCGGCGGCATCGGTACGCGTGGAGTCTGGACACGCCGCTAGACCAAGCCACTCAGCTGCAGGACTGATTCCTGGAACTCACACCCACAAGGAGAACGACATGATTGGAACCACGAGTAAACAACGCCACTGGATCCTCCCCGTGGGAGGCCTGTTGCTGCTGGGCGCCCTCGGCTGCGGGGGCAGGGGCCCCGTGCTGGGTGGCGGTGCCACCTTCATTCCACCCGTTCCCCCGGCGGCTCCCACCGTCACGGCGGTCGCCCCGGTCAATAACGCCACGGCTGTCTCCGTCAATCTGACGGTGGTCACCGCCAACTTCAGCGAGGCCATGGCCCCGATCACCGGCGCAGCCACCTTCACCGTGACCGCCCCCAGTCCCGCCTTGACCCCCGTGGGCGTCGTGACGCTCGACACCACCAAGCGAATCGCCTCGTTCACCTTCACCGGCCCCCTCACGGCCAGCACCGTCTACACGGGAACGGTCACCGGGGCCACGAGCCTGGCGACCGGCCTGGCCCTGGCGGCCCCCTATGTGTGGCACTTCACCACCGGCCTCGTCGCGGATACCACGCGCCCCCTGGTGACGCTCACCGTCCCCACATCCGTACTTCCTGCCGCGACCAATGTGGCCACCAACACGGCCATCACCGCGACCTTCTCGGAGGACATGGCCCCCCTGACCATCGTTCCGGCCAGTGGTCCTGCCACCTTCACCTTGACCAGCGGAGCGGCCGTGGCCACGGCAGGCACGGTCAGCTACTCCGTCGTGGGCCGCACCGCGACCTTCACCCCCACCACCACCCTGGTGGCGGCCACGCTCTATACCGCCACGATCACCCTGGCGGCCACGGACCTGGCCAGCAACGCCTTGGCTGGCGTCACCGCCACCCCGACCGTTGCGGCCAACCACGTGTGGACGTTCACCACGGCGGCCGCACCTGACATCATCGCGCCCACCATCACCCTGACCAATCCGGCCGATCTGGCCACCAACGTGGCCCTCAACGCCTCCGTCAACGCGACCTACAGCGAAGCGATGAATGCGGGCTCGATCGCCTTCAAGCTCCTGCCGACCAGCACGCCCCTTGGCACCCCGCTGGTGGGTGTGTTGGGCTATGACGCCCTGACCCACATTTCGACCTTTACCCCGACCAATCCTCTGATTGCCAGCACCAGCTACACCGCCACCATCACCGCTGCCACGGACCTGGCTGGTAACGCGCTGATTGCCGGTACCAAGCCCAACCCCTGGACCTTCACCACCGGCGCGGCCGTCCTGCCCCCAGGAGTTCCGGTTGGTTCGGCAGGTGCTTTCGGAATCATGGCGACCCTGGCGATCACCGATGCCGGTGGCTCCACCATCAATGGTGATGTGGCTTTGAATCCCGGGAGCTCGTGTGGCCTGCTGCCGAGCCAGGTGAATGGCACGATCTTCATCAATGACGTGGGCGGTGTGTCCCTGCAGGCCAAGATTGACCTGTTGGCCACCTACAACTACTGCATGGCGCTTCCTTCAACGGCCACCACCCCCAGCGGCGGCGACCTTGGCGCATGGGCCCCTCCTGGCAGCACGCTGCCTGCCGGAACGCTTCCTCCTGGCGTCTATACCAATGGCAGCACCATGATGGTGTCCTCGGTCCTCACCCTTGATGCCGGCGGCGATCCCAATGCCATCTGGGTCTTCCAAATCGGTTCCTCGCTGACGACCACCACTCCCTTGGGCAACGTTGTGCTTGCCGGCGGTGCCCTGGCCAAGAACGTGTTCTGGGTGACCGTCTCGGACGCCACGGTCGGTGTCAATACGATCTTCAACGGAACCATCGTCGCTGGCCGCAATGCCACCGGGCAGACCGGCGCTGTCATCAATGGTCGGATCCTCTGCGGTGCCACCAATCCCGGCACGATCGCCCTGGACAGCAACATCGTCACCGTTCCCGCGCCCTGATGGCCACCCCACACCACTTCCCCCTGCTGAGGAGTACACGATGAAATTCTCAAACATCCCTGCCCTGCTGACCCTGACGGCCCTTGCCCTGATTGCCAGCCCCTCCGCCATGGCGCAGGACTCTGGTTGGTATCTGGGCGCCAACGTCGGCAAGACCAAGGCCAAGATCGACGACGACCGGATCATCACCGGTGTCATCCCCTCGGGATTCACGGTCACCGCCATCAACGATGACGACAGTGGCACGGGCTTCAAGCTCTTCGGGGGCTACCAGTTCAACCGGTACTTCTCGCTGGAGGGCGGCTACTTCGACCTGGGCAAGGTCGGCTACCAGGCGACCACCCTGCCCGCCGGGACCCTGAACGGCGAGATGAAGGTCAATGGCCTGAACCTGGACCTGGTCCTCAACCTGCCGTTCACGGAGAAGTTCTCCGCGTTCGCCCGGGTCGGCGCAGCCCACGCGAATGCCAAGGATACCTTCGTGGGCACCGGGGCCGTGCTGGTGACCAACCCCAACCCCAGCGAGCGGTCCACCAACGTCAAGTTCGGCGCCGGCCTGCAGTACGACTTCACCAAGTCCTTCGGGATGCGTGCTGAGGTCGAGCGCTACCGCATCAACGACGCGGTGGGCAACAAGGGCGACATCGACCTGGTCTCGCTGGGCATCCTCGTCCGCTTCGGACGCAAGGCCCCCGCACCGGCGCCCTACACTCCGGCTCCCGCGCCCGTGGTCGAGCAGCCGCCCCCCTACATGGCAGCTGTCCCGGTGGTCGTAGTGGCTCCGGTGGAACCCAAGACCCAGCAGTACTGCACCATCCTGGAGCTCACCTTCGAGATTGATAAGGGCGTCATCCAGCGCGATGACATGGAAAAGCTGGCCGTGGTTGGGACGTTCCTGACCAAGTATCCCGGCACCACCGCGGTGATCGAAGGTCACACCGACAACGTCGGCACGGAGGAACACAACCTGAAGCTGTCCAAGGAACGGGCAGAGAGCGTGGTGACCTACCTGGTGGACACCGTCCACGTGAACCGCAGCCGCCTGTCGGCCGTGGGCTACGGCTGGACGCGACCCATCGCGGACAATGCCACCGACGAAGGCAAGCGGGAGAACCGTCGCATCAACGCAGTCGTGTCCTGCGCAACGGATCTCGAAGGCCTGACGGTCAAGCCCGCCCGGATCACCATCGCCCTGGAAGTGGAATTCGATCTCCTGAAGGACGAAGTGAAGCCCGAGTACCGTGGCGAGCTCCGCAAGGTGGCCAACTTCCTGAAGGCCAATCCCGCCGTCACCGCGACGGTGGAAGGCCACGCCGGCAAGCTGGTGAAGACCGACTCAGGCGCCATGGCGCTCTCCAAGCGCCGCGCCGAGCACGTGGTCACCTACCTGGTGGACAACTTCGGGGTGGAGCGCTCACGCCTCACGGCCGAGGGCTTTGGCAAGACACGCCGGTTTGCCTACAGCGACACGCCCGAACAACAGCAGGAGAACCGTCGGGTCAACATCGTCATCAACTACCCCAGCACGATGAAGAAGTAGAGGACAGCCATGACAACCTTTGAAGTGCCTCAGATTCCCACGAATCCCACCAATGATCCGCGCCCCCAGAATCCGGCGCAGGAACGCAAGATCGGGGATACCCCCAATCCCCGCGAGGTGACCGCCTCGAAGAAGGTGGACGACCTCTCCCGGCAGGAGTCCAAGCACAGCCTGGACCCCAAGAAGGACCCCAAGCACAGCCCGCAGGAGAAGATGACGGACCCCCCCAAGCCCGGCTGCTGTGATCCAGCCCCCGGCGCCCCCAAGAAATAGCCACCTCGGCGGACCGACCTGACCTCAGGGTCGGCCCGCTGCTTTCAACGCAGCGACTGCCATCGAGTTCCCGAGCCGAGTGGAATCCGATGAACCCAACTCCCATCGGGAGCCGCCCTGGCCACTGGCCGAATACAGGCGGCCCCGCTGGGAGGACTTCGCAACCCCACTCGCCCCACGGGCAGAAACGAGAACCCACCATGCGCAATTTCAAGATCGCTCCCTCGACCGCCATCATGGCCTATGCGTCCATGGTGATGCTGACCGGCGTACCTGTGCTGGCCTCGGATGCCGACCACAAGATCGAGCACGCCGCCAAGACCAGCTACAACTTCAAGACCCACCTCAAGGACGACAACATCAAGGTGGATGCCAAGGACGGCGTGGTCACCCTGACGGGCACGGTGGCCCGCGAGTACCACAAGTTCCTGGCCCAGGAGACCGTGGCCGGCCTGCCGGGCGTGAAGAGCGTGGACAACAAGCTGGGGGTCGTGGGCGAGCAGCCCGCCGAGCACTCCGACGGCTGGATCACCATGAAGGTGAAGACCGTGCTGGCCTTCCACAAGAATGTCAGCGCCTCGGGAACCGACGTGACTACGAAGAACGGTGTGGTTACGCTCACGGGCAAGGCCGACAACCTCAGCCAGAAGCAGCTGACCGGCGAGTACGCCAAGGATGTGGAGGGCGTCATCGAGGTCCGCAACGACCTGGCGATTGCCAAGTCCAACCGGCGCACCCTGGGCGACAAGGTGGACGATACCTCCATCACCGCCCAGGTGAAGTCCACCCTGCTGTTCCACAAGTCCACCAGCATGCTCGCCACCAAGGTCTCCACCCTGAACGGGGTGGTCAGCCTGCACGGCGAGGCGAAGAATGCCGCTGAGCGAGATCTGGTCACCAAGCTCGTCGAGGACATCCACGGCGTGCAGTCCGTCCACAACCGAATGACGGTGCGTTAGGTCCTTCCCTTGCCCGGTCCCCGGATGGTTTCGGGGACCGGGGCTTCACCGTCCTCAGAAAGGAGCCTCCATGCTCTGGACCATCGCCATCATCCTGCTCGTCCTGTGGGCCCTGGGCCTCGTCAGTGCCTACACCATGGGCGGCTTCATCCACATCCTCCTGGTCGTGGCTGTCGTCGTCGTCCTCATCCGGCTCATCCAGGGCCGGAGAGTCCTCTAGGGAGCGCCCCCATGCTCAAGAAACGCAAGGCCTACGAAAGCAACCTCGAAGCCCAGCTGGCCATGTGGAAGGCCGACATCGACGTGCTCCAGGCCAAGGCCAAGAGGGCCGAAGTGGGCGCCAAGGTGCAGTTCGACAAGACCCTCGACAGCCTTGAGCGCACCCACGCCGAGGCCGGCAAGCGCCTGCGCAGCCTGCAGGAGGCCGGTGACGACACCTGGGACAGCGTCAAGGCCGGCACGGAAAAGGCCTGGACGGAGTTCCGCGACCTGTTCCACCCCACGAAGAAAAAACACTGACCCCGGGCCCTCAGCCCCCAAGGCCCCGCCCGGATCCCGATCACCCATTCCCTCCCCATGGAGCCAGACATGAGCAAGCATCCCGCGCTCCTCGAGCATGAGCTGTTCAACGAGAAGACCAGCATCGAGCTGGTGGCCCTGCTGAACCAGTCGCTCGCGGACACCCTCGACCTGGCCTACCAGACCAAGCAGGCCCACTGGAACGTGAAGGGGCCGAACTTCTACGGCCTCCACCTCCTCTTCGACCAGCTCTACATCCAGCTGGGCACCACCGTGGACGACTTCGCAGAGCGGGCCGTGGCCTTGGGTGGCCAGGCCCTGGGCACCATCCGCGCCGCGGGGAACGCCTCCCATCTGGAGGAATACCCCCTGGACGCGAAGCGGAGCATCGACCATGTGAACGCCCTCGTCGACCGCTACGGCGACTACACCAGCCGGGTCCGCCATGCCATCCGCAAGGCCGAGAAGCTCGGTGACCAGGACACGGCGGATCTCTACACCGCGGTGAGCCGGGCCATGGACAAGGCCCTCTGGATGCTGACGGCCAGCCAGGACGCCTGAGTTAACCCTTTCTGGAGCTGCCATGCCCATCGCCCTCGAGATCACCCTCATCCTGGTTCTGGTCGCGGTGGCGGTGGGCCTAGTGCCGCTGCTCTACCAGCTGCGCCGGACGGCCCAGAGCCTCGACCTCTTCCTGCTCTCCACCCGGAAGGATCTGACCCAGATCGCCGAGGATGTCCATGCTTCCAGGCTCCGCATGGACCACCTGGCGGGCTCCCTCGCCGGCTCCATGGCCGAGCTGTCGGTCTTCGCCAAGTCGGTCGGAGAGGTGGGCACCACCGTGTCGGAGTGGCACGCCCGCTTTCGCAACACCATTGACTCCGCCTCCCGCACCTTCGGAGGCGTCATCGGAGGGCTCAGCGCCGTGCTGGCCTTCTTCAAGAGCAAGTCCACCCCTCAAGACCCCGAATAGGACACCCACCATGAGCGAACCCAGGACATCTTCCTACGGCACCACCCTTCTCACCTTTCTCGCGGGCGCCGCCGTCGGCGCGGTGGTGGTGGCCCTCACCACCCCCAAGACAGGCCCCGAGCTCCGCGGCGACCTGAAGGACCTCTCCCTCCGCGCGAAGCGCAAGGCCGGGGCGTTCGCCGATGACGCGAGCGACACCTGGGAGGACCTGAAGGGCCGCACCGCCCTCGCGGCAGCCGACCTCAAGCGCGGCATGGCGGACGCCGCCAACGACCTGCGGGGCTGATCCTCCCAGGGGTTTCGCCGAGCCTTCCACCCGTCCGGAACCCGACCGTTCCCACCCAAGCTCTTCCTTGGCCATCGACGCCCCCGTGCGGGGCAGCTCGGTCGGCCCACCCATGGACCCACTGAAAGGCACCCCCATGAACCTCTGGAAAACCCTCCCCTTCGCCAGCGCCCTCCTGGTCGCCCAGGCGGGCGTGGCCTTCATCACGCCCACCCCGAACCCCAACCTGGCCCCCGCGCCGGTGGCCCAGCCCTCCGACGTGCCCCTCTATCGGGTGACGGTGGTGCAGGGCTCGGCCAAGGCCATCAACTACCGGAACCTGAAGTACTCGACCGAGATCGATCTGCTCGGTACCGTGCTCGTGCCCCACGCCTCGGGCGAGGCCCGGGTCAAGAGCGCGGACGGGGCGATCCAGATCTCGGCCAAGTTCAAGAACCTGCCGCCCGCCTCGACCTTCGGCGGGGAATTCCTGACCTATGTGCTGTGGGGCATCTCGCCGGAAGGCCGGGCCACGAACCTGGGGGAGGTCCTCCTCAAGCACGGCAAGGGCAGCGTCAAGGTCAGCGAGAAGCTGCAGACCTTCGGCCTCGTGGTGACCGCCGAGCCTTATTTCGCCGTGACCCAGCCCAGCGACGTGGTCGTGCTGGAGAACGCGGTGCGTAAGGGCTCCAAGGAGCAGTTCGAGTTCATCGACGCCAAATACGAGCTGCTCAAGCGCGGCCAGTACACCTTGAACCTTAACCCCCTGGAGCCGCTGGTCATGGATGCCAAGACCCCGCTCGGCGTCTATCAGGCGCGCAATGCGGTGCGCATCGCCCGGGCGGCAGGCGCCTCAGCCTACGCTCCGGATGCCTTCGGCAAGGCCCAGCAGTACCTGGCCCAGGCCGAGACCCCCAAGGAGGGTGCCAAGGTCCGGGCCATCGCGGCCCGGGAGGCCGTCCAGCGGGCCGAGGACGCGCGTCTCATCGCCGTCCAGCGGCAGCAGGTGGAGCAGGTGGCCCTGGAACGGAAGCTGAACCAGGACAAGGTGAACGAGGCCAACCGGGAAACCGCCAAGGCCGCCGCCGCCCAGGATGCCGCGCTTCGCCTGTCGCGGCAGGCCGCTGCGGAGAACCAGGGCCTGCGCACCGCGAACGAGGGGCTGCAGACCCGGAACCAAGGGCTGGAGGTCCGCAATGAGAACCTGCAGGCCCGCAACGAGGGGCTGCGGAACCGCCTGATGGTGGAGCTCAATGCCGTCCTCCAGACCCGCGCCACGGCCCGGGGCCTCATCGTGAACATGTCCGGCGTCCTGTTCGAGAATGGCAAGGCGGAGCTGGTGCCCGCCGCCCGGGAGAAGCTCGCCAAGATCGCCGGGATCCTCTCCACTCACAAGGGGCTGAAGATCGAGGCTGAGGGCTTCACGGACAGCAACGGCAGCGATGCCTCCAACCAGGTCCTGTCCGAAAAGCGGGCCCAGAACACCAGGGACTACCTCGTGCAGCAGGGTGTCGCCACGGACGCCATCAGCTTCAAGGGCTTCGGCGAGAGCAATCCCATCGCCACCAATGAGACATCAGCCGGGCGCCAAGAGAACCGGCGGGTCGAGCTGGTGGTCTCGGGCGAGGGCCTTTCGGCTCCCAAGGCCGCCGGCCTCTGAGGTGAACCCAGGGGCGCCGGGATGGTACCGGCGCCCCTTCCCCTCTCCATGCCCCACCTGCCAGGAGCCCTTCCATGAGCCAGCTCGTCATGTTCTCCAACTCACCCGTGAAAGCCTCGTCGATCATCGGCACCCGCGTGGTCAACGCCAAGGCCGAGAGCCTGGGCGAGATCCGGGAAATCGTCATCGATCCGAAGACCGGCCGGGTGGCCTACGTCGTCGTCGCCTTCGGCGGGTTCCTCACCCTGGGGGAGAAGCTGTTCGCCATCCCCTTCACGGCCTTCGACTACAACCTGACCAACAACGAATACGTCCTCCACGTGCCCAAGGAGCGCCTCGAGCAGGCCCCTGGCTTCGACTCGGAACACTGGCCTTCCATGTCCGACGAAAAGTGGAATCGCGACGTCTACAGCTTCTACGGACGGGCCCCCTACTGGGAATAGCACCATGCCCGAGGCACGGCGGAACCCTGGTCCACACCACCGGGACCCCCGCCGAGCCACCAGTCGGTGCCAGAGCCCCCGCCCGAACCGTCAGCCCAAACCAGGAACGGAGTCCCGCCATGAGCCAGTCGAACCCACCTTCCGTGATGCCCGCGCTGCTCACCTTTCTCGCCGGCGCCGCCCTCGGTGCCATCGTGGTGGCCCTCACCACGCCCAAGTCGGGCCCCCGGCTCCGCAGGGACCTGAAGAACCTGTTTCGCCGCAGCAGGGATCGCGCCCATCGGGCCGCCGAAGGTCTGCGCGGCCAGGGCCCCCGGTCCCGCCGGACCTATGTCTGGCACATTCCGGGCGCCAAGGGCGACCACCCGATCTCTGTGAACGACCTGCCCGGCTGAGCCGGACCCGAATCCGCCCATGCGCCAAGGAACCCGAAAACACGAGAAGGGAATCACGATGATGGCCCTGGTCCATGGGGAACGGCTGGCCTACACGGATGAGGGGGAGGGACCACCCCTGCTCTTCGTCCACGGCTTTCCCTTGAACGGGGACTGCTGGTCCAAGCAGCTGGACGCCTTCAAGGCCACGAACCGCGTGCTCACGCCTGACCTGCCCGGGTTCGGCGCCAGCGGGCCCCTGGTTGGCCCCGCCACCATGGCCCGGTACGCCGAGGATCTCTTCACCCTGTGCCAGCACCTGGAGACCGGCCCCGTGGTCATGGTGGGCCATTCCATGGGGGGCTACATCGCCCTGGCCTTCGCCAGGGCCTATCCCCTCTTCCTCCGGGGCCTGGTACTGGTCAGCACGAAGGCCGCAGCCGACGCACCCGACGTGGCCGCGACGCGGCGCGAGACGGCAAAGAAGGTCCAGGGCGGCGGCTTCGGGGCGCTCGTGAAGGGCCTGATGCCGAAGATGCTCTCGGCCCGGCCCTCGAACCCGGGCCTGGACCAGGCCGTGCGCAACATCATGTGGACGTCCAGCCCCCATGGCGTGGTCGCTGCCCTGCTGGGCATGGCGGACCGGCCGGATCAGCGGGGCCATCTCGACGAGCTCCGAATGCCAACCCTGGTGGTGACCGGGGCCGACGACACGCTCGTGCCACCCGGCGAAGCCGCGGAGCTGGCCCGGGGCATTCCCGGGGCCGAGCTGGTCATGATTCCCGAGGCCGGCCACCTGGTGGCCTACGAGCAGCCCTTCGCCTTCAACGAAGCGCTGAAGGCCTGGCTGGAAGCCCTTCCGGACCACGAGCCGGGGCAACCTCCGGTCGACCCCGTCACGCCACCCCACACCCCCTCCCAAGGAGACCCATCATGAACGAGCGCAACGCAGTGGTCGGTGTGTTCCTCACCCACCTGGAGGCCGAAGGCAGCATCAAGGAGCTCCAGCTGGCAGGGTTCAACATGAAGAAGCTCTCCATCGTGGGCAAGGACTTCCACACGGAGGAGCACGTCATCGGCTACTACAACGCCGGGGATCGCATGAAGGTCTGGGGCAAGCTCGGCGCCTTCTGGGGCGGTTTCTGGGGCCTGCTGTTCGGGTCCGCCCTCTTTGTGGTGCCCGGTCTGGGTTCCCTGGTGGTCTTCGGACCC
>Ga0268298_10004036_pt1 | contig 14541 bp, 12 predicted proteins | sample WWTPWeurt_MetaG_FD_194462 | JGI IMG/M metagenome (GOLD analysis project Ga0268298, IMG submission 194462) | Activated sludge microbial communities from WWTP in Nijmegen, Gelderland, Netherland - WWTP Weurt | ecosystem: Engineered > WWTP > Aerobic digester > Activated sludge | place... | reverse complement strand
GAGCTTCCCGTCCGGGCCGGGGTGCTCGAAGCTCCAGGCCCACTGCTGGGAAATGATGTTCAGCTTGGCGTCCGGCGTGGGCATCGTCTGCTTGACGGTCATCCACACTTTCACCGCAAACACGATGATGATCACGTCGCACACGAGCACGGCGTAGTGCGGGTACGCGACCCACTTCTTCTCTTCCTTCTTTTCGCCGGTGATGTACTGAGCCTTCTGCCCGTCCTTCGCCTTGAACTTGAAGATGAAGTAGAAAAAGATGCCTTCAGCGACCAGGAACCAAAAGCCGACGAGCACGGTGATCAGAGTGATCAGGCCGTCGATGTCCCCGGCGAACGAAGAGGCTTGCGGGACGAAACGCTCAATCATTTGTGACCACTCTCCGCTGGGTGACCGCTGGTTGCTGCGGGCTGTGCGCTCTCTCCGCCGGAAGCTGGCGGCACGGAGCTCGGCTCCGCATTCAGGATGAACAGCGCGACCACGAGGATGTAGGCCACGCAGCCGCCGAGGGTGAGCCAGAAGCCCCACTTGGCGAGATCGTCAGCGCTCGAATCATTTGCCATGGCGCGTCCTCACTTCGATTGCGAGACGAAAGCCGCGATGTCTTTCGCGGCCGCGTCGTCGGGCAGCATCACGGCCTGAGGCCGCATCATGCCGCCGGTGGCGTCCTCCGGATGGGTTCCACGGATCCCCTTCCGGAAATGGAGGATCTGGGTCTCGAGGTACCAATCGCTCTGACCCGAGAGCGGCGGCGCCTTGGTGCCCTCGTTGCCCTCTGCCGTCGCGCCGTGGCACGCCTGGCAGGGCTTGAAGAGCGCCGCGCCGCGGGCTGGGTTCGCGTCCTTGAGCTGAGGCTCCGGCCGGTAGCGCTGCATCTTCGACACGTACGTGGCGATGGTCTTCACGTCGACGTCGTTGGTCAGCGTGCGCGCCATGGGACGCATCTGCATGCCCGTCAAGTCGTCGGGGTGCGCGCCGCGCTGTCCCGCGCGGAACTTGAGGAGCTGGGCCTCGACGTACCAGTCGGGCAGGCCAGCGATGGCGGGCGCGTTGGCGCCCCGGTTCCCGAGGCCGTGCTCGCCATGGCACTGCACGCAAAGCTGGTACATCTCGGCGCCCGACGCGGTGCCTCCCTGCGGCGCGACGTCGCACCCTCCGAGGCCGAGCCCGAGAGCAGCGAGCGAAAGCGAGAGCACCGCCCTCCGCAACCCTTGCGCACGAAATGAACTTGTTCCGATCTCTGCCATCCGCATCTTTGCCCGGACCGAAACCTACAGCAGTCCGCGCGGACTTGAATCACGAAATTCACGGAACGGCACAGTTCCGGACCGCCCTTCGGCGACCCGTGCCCGCTGCAGCGCCGATGTGCCAAGAGCGTACAGGAGACCCGAACTGTGCCGGTCCCGGACGACGCTGCGCTGCGCCCGCCGGCGCTCGCGCCGAACTCCGGAAAGCGCCGAGCGGGGCGCGCGAGGGGGGCGTGCGGGCGTGCCCCATCCGCGTCGCAAACGCGCTGCTCGCTTCGCGCGCGGGACACCCGGCAGGGCGGGACGGCGTCGCTCGAACCGCGATGCTGTCAGGGCCCGCTGGGCGTTGTCGGCGGCGCTGGTGGCGCCGGTGGCTTGGGAGGCTTCGGCGCCGAACCTGAGCCGCCCTCGTGCGGTCCGGCGTCCGCAGCTGCGGCGTGGGCGTCCGACGCGGCGTCGGTCGAGGCGTCACCGCCATCGCCCGCATCGGCGTCCGAGGCCGGTTGGGGCGGCGGTGGTGGCGGCGCCGGAGTGGCTGCACCGGGGTCCGCTTGGAGCGTCTTGACGACGATCTCCATGGAGCGCGAAACGGGCACCGTCGCGGTTCCCTTGGCTTTGTCCGCCCAAGTGATGGGTGCGACGAGCTCGCCTTGTTGCTGGAGCTTCAAGTCCTTGGCTTGACGCTCTTCGTCCACCCGTAGGCCCATGGCGTGCTCTTCCTGTGCGCTCGCGCTCACGGCGTTCACGCCCAGACCCACGGCCACGCCCACGAGTGCGAGTGCGACGACTCCAGCTCCAATCAACCCCGTGTTCGATTGCTTCTCGGTTGCCATGACGAGTACTCGATGAAACTCAGAAGTTCTCGAAGGCGAGGGACTTCTCGAGACGTGGGTCCTTGACGGGAACCAGGTTGACCTTCTGCGAATTGAAAGCTGCAGCCGCGATGAACAGGCCGAGCAGCCCGATGGTGCAGGTGACGTCCAGCAAGCTGAACGGCGGATCTTCCGTGTGCATGTGCGGCTTCACGAGCCAGAACATGTCGAGCCAGTGCACGACCAGGATCCAGATGGCCCAGAAACCGAGGGCCTTCCGATTGCGCTTCACGTGGCGGGACATCAGACCGAAGAAGGGGATCACGAAGTTGACCGCGACCATCAGGTACGTGACCGTCCCCCAGCCGCCGTGCGCGCGCACGTGATACCACTCGGTTTCTTCCGGGATGTTCGCGTACCAGATCAGCATGAACTGGCTGAATGCGATGTAGGCCCAGAAGGCCGTGAACGCGAACATCATCTTGCCGATGTCGTGGAAGTGCTCGCTGGTCACGCTCTTGGCGAGCCGGCCGTTCTTCTGGAGCCACATCACGCTGAGCGCCAAGAACGAGTTGAAGCTGACGACCGCGCCGGCGAAGTAATAGACGCCGAAGATGGTCGACGACCACGTGGGCTCCAGCGTCATCAGGAAGTCGATGGCGGCAAACGTGAGGGTGAGCGCCAGGAAGATCATGCTCGGCGCGCACAGCCCCTGGAGCTTCGCGCGGATCTCCGGAGCCCCGGTCTTGTCTTGCTCGAGGCTCTTCGCGAACAGGAAGCGACTGAGAACGGTCCAGAACCCGAAGTAGATCACGAGCCGCACGGCGAAGAACCCGATGTTCAAGTACGGGGCCTTCTTGTGCAGCAAGTGGTCGGCGTGCATCTTGTGGCCGTCCGCCCAGATGTAGAGCGTGGTGTCGCCGAGCAGGGTCGGGATCACGATGGGCAGCGACAGAAGCGCGATCACCGGCATGGTGGCCGCGAGCACCTCGCCGACGCGGCGCACCACGGTGCTCCACTTGGCGTTCACCAGGTGCTGCAGCGTCACCCACCACAACGCGCCGAGCGCGATGCTGAGCACCCAGGCGAAGGCGACCAGGTACGAGTGCATGAACTGGGACTTGTTGCCGCCGAAGAACCCGAGTCCGAGGCTCACGGCCAACGCCACCGCGCCGATTCCGCCGGCGAGCTGCATCAGCTTGGGGGCGAGGCCCTCCATCTTGATGTTGTCTCCGTTCGGGAGACCGTCCGTCGCTTGCTCTTTTGCTTTTGCCATGGGTGGGGGTCTCCACTCACTTGAGCGCCGCGCGCTCCGTCGGGTTCAAGTCGGTGACGGGCGCGCCTTTGCTCTTCTGGAGCGCGCGCAGGTAGAGCACGATGGCCCAGCGATCTTCAGGCGAGATCTGCGGGCCGTAGGCCGGCATGTTGCGCACGCCGTTGCTGATGGCGTCGTACAGCTGACCGACGGGCATCTTCTGGAGGTACTCGAGGCCCAGGTTCGTGGGCGGCACCCAGGTGCCTTGGGCGAGCTCGGAGGCCCGCTGGGCCACCATGCCGTCGCCGGCGCCGGACTGCCCGTGGCAGGGCGCGCAGAAGATCTCGAAGCGCTGCTTGCCTCTGGCCATCGCCGCGTCGTCGATCTTGAAGGCAGCCGGGAAGGTGCGCGCGAACTGGCCCTCGGTCTTGCCGGTCGCAAAGTGATCGTCGTCGACCGGTTCGCCCGCCGCGACCGTGCCGGGCTCCGGGGCACGCATCGCCATGCCGTTGGGGAACAGCGGGTTCGGTTGCTGGGCCTGGAACTTCGCTTGCCAATCCATGTCGCCGATGGCGTGGATGCGGGGCTCGACGTTCTTCGAGGCGCGCATCTTGGCGAACACGCCGAAGGGGATGAGCGACGCGCCTCCCAGGATGATGAGCGCGTACACGAACTTTCGCGGGAGCTCGGCGGGCGTCGAGTGGTCCTCGGGCACTTCTTCCAGCGAAGCCGGGTGGGTTTCTTCGAGCAGCGCCTGGACGGAATCGCGTTCGAACTTCTCGTCTTCGGCTTCGATGTAGAGGAAGAAGCGGTCGTCGGTGACCTTGCCGAAGTGTTTCTTGTGATCCAGGGGATGCGAGGGGTGCGGCAGGTTGTTCAGCGCCAGCATGCCGAAGAGCGCGGCGAACGCGCTGAACAGCACCGTCAGCTCGAAGTAGATCGGCACGTTGGCCGGGATGCTCCACATCGGCTTGCCGCTGGAGATGAACTTGTAGTCGACCGCGTTGGTCCACCACTGGAACGAAATCGCGGTGCCCAGGCCGAGCAGCGCGGCGACCAGGACGAGCCAGGGCAGGCTCGTCATTTGGATCCCCATGGCGCGATCGATGCCGTGCACCGGGAATGGCGTGTAGGTGTCCCACTTCTTGAAACCCGCGTCACGCACTCGCTTGCAGGCGTTCACGAGGGCCGTGGGAGTTTCGTACTCCGCGAGGATTCCGTGGAGCGGCCCTGTCTGGGTGCTCACGGGCTCGTCTGCTTTGTGCTCGTCACTCATGGCTCGTCCCGTCAGTGGTGGTCGTCATCGCCGTGGGCGTGCGCCGAGGGGTGGAATGCCTTCACCTCGGCCATGGCGACCATGGGCAGGTAGCGGCAGAACAAGAGGAACAGGGTGAAGAAGAGCCCGAAGCTCCCCGCCAGAATCGAGAAATCCCACAGCGTCGGCTTGTAGTAGCCCCAGCTCGACGGCAAGAAATCTCGCGAGAGGCTCGTGATCACGATCACGAAGCGCTCGAACCACATGCCGATGTTCACGAGCACGCCCACCAACAGGATGACCCAGGGGTTCGTGCGCATCTTCTTCGACCAGAAGACCTGCGGCGAGATGACGTTGCAGGCGATCATCGTCCAGTACGACCAGGCGTACGGCCCGAAGGCGCGGTTCACGAACGTGAACATCTCGTAGTCGCTGCCGCTGTACCAAGCGACGAAGAACTCCATCGAGTAGGCGTAGCCAACCATCATGCCCGTCGCGAGGATGATCTTGGCCATGAGCTCGAGGTGCGCGACGGTGATGATGCGCTTCAGCCCGAAGAACTGCCGGGCGGGCACCGCGAGCGTCACCACCATGGCGAAGCCGCCGAAGATGGCGCCGGCCACGAAGTAGGGCGGGAAGATCGTGGCGTGCCAGCCGGGGAGCTGCGCAGTGGCGAAGTCGAAGGACACCACGCTGTGCACGCTGAGCACGAGAGGCGTCGCGAGCGCTGCCAGGATCAGGTACGCGCGCTCGTAGCGGTGCCACTGGCGGCTCGAGCCGCGCCAGCCCATGGCGAGAGCTCCGTAGGCGAGGCGCCGCCACTTGCTCGTCGAGCGATCCCGGAAGGTGCCGAAGTCCGGAATCATGCCCATGTACCAGAACAGCGTGGAAACCGTGAAATAGGTGCCGACCGCGAAGATGTCCCACTCGAGCGGACTGCGGAACTGCGGCCACATGTTCATCTGGTTCGGTACCGGGAACATCCAGTACGGGAGCCAGGGGCGACCGACGTGCAGACCGGGGAAGATGCCGGCGCAGATGACCGCGAAGATGGTCATGGCTTCGGCGAAGCGGTTGATGGCCGTGCGCCAGTTCTGCCGGAGCAGATACAAGATGGCGCTGATCAGCGTTCCGGCGTGGCCGATGCCGACCCAGAACACGAAGTTCACGATCGGCATGGCCCAGAAGACCGGGTTCATGTTGCCGAACACGCCGATGCCGGTCCAGAACAGCCAGCCGACGCTGACGCCGAAGACCGTGAGCAGGCTGAGCGCGATGCCGAACGCGATGTACCAGCCACGCGGCGGCTTCTCGAGCTCCGCGACGCGGGCGACGTTGTCCGTGATTTGAGCGAAAGCGTTCGGCCCCTTGGGCGCGGCATCGAACGGATTCATCGTGGCTTGGGCCATGGCTCAGACGAGCTCCGGGTTCGGGTTCTTGACGCGAGCCAGGTAGCTCACGCGCGGGCGGTTGTTCAGCTCACCCAGGAGCTGATAGGCGCGGCCGAGCTCGCTCAGCTTGCTGACCTGGCTCTGCTTGTCGTTGAGGTTGCCGAACGCGATGGCCGCCGTCGGGCAAGTCTGCTGACAGGCCGTCTGGATCTCTTGGTCCTTGATGGCGCGCTTGGCGTTCTTGGCCTTGATCTTGGTGTTCTGGATGCGTTGCACACAGAACGTGCACTTCTCCATGACGCCGCGGGCCCGGACGGTGACCTCCGGGTTGAAGACCATGGCCTTCACCCGATGGCGGTCGTTCTCCATCCCGTGCCAGGGCGTCAAACCGACCTTGTCCAGGTGGTAGTTGAAGTAGTTGAAGCGCCGCACCTTGTAGGGACAGTTGTTGGCGCAGTAGCGCGTGCCGATGCAGCGGTTGTAGACCATGTCGTTCAAGCCTTCGCTCGAGTGCATGGTCGCGCCGACGGGACACACCTGCTCGCAGGGTGCGTTCTCACACTGCTGGCAGGGCAGGGGCTGCCAAGCGACGCCCGCCTCCGCGGCTTTCCCGCTGTAGTAGCGATCGACGCGGAGCCAGAGCATTTCACGCCCCGTCTTGACCGCCTCGATGCCCACGACCGCGATGTTGTTCTCGGCCTGACACGCCGTGACACAGGCGTTGCAGCCGATGCACTTGGCGAGATCGATGGCCATGCCCCACTTGTTGCCGTCGTACTTCACCGGCGGCTCCCAGAGCTGGATGAGCGGTGGGTGGTGCACGACGTGCTTGGCGAATTCGGGGTGCTTCTTGTACTCCTCGAGGTTGGCCTCGCGGACCAGCATGGGTACGCGCTCGTCGGTGCCCTTGCGGCCTACGTCGTCGATGGCGTGGACGTCTTGGGTGGTCGCGAGCTTGTCCGGCGAGCCGAGGCCCTGCACGGCGAGGCCCGACCCGAACCGGTAGGCCTTGGAGGAGCGCAATTTGTAGGCGCTCGCGCCCACCGGCGAGGTCGGTTGGACGTCGCCGTTGTGTCCACCCACGATGCCTGCGCTCGTTCGTCCGTACCCCAGCGCCACCTTCACCGAGCCCGCTGCCTGCCCCGGGGCGATCATGGCGGGGAGCTCGATGCTCTGGCCGCCGAGCGACAGGCGCACCGGTGTGCCATCGGTGACGCCGAGCGCCGCGGCCGTCGCCGGAGCGAACAAGGCAGCGTTGCCCCAGGTGAGCTTGGTGAACGGTTCGGGTAGCTCCTGGAGCCAGGCGTTGTTGGCCCAGCGTCCGTCGTACACCTTGCTGCAGTGAGTGAAGAGAGCCTCGAGCTGACCCGCGGGGGCGTCGAGGGCGCCCGCCTCCCCGCCCTCGAGCTTCACCGGAGCGATGGGCTGGAGCTTGGGCGCTGCGCCGGTGAGCTTGGTCGGGGCGGCCGCACCCGTTTGCACGAGCTTCTGCCACTTGCGGTCGTCCTGGATGGCCTCTTTGTGGGTGCGGCGCACCAGGTCTTTGGCGGCCCAGGCCACGTCCTCGGTCAGCAGCGCGACGATCTCGCTCGCCGCCTTGCCGCCGAAGAGCGGCGCGATGAGCGGCTGGCCGATGGCGATGGTGCCGTCCCAAGCCCGCGTGTCGGTCCACGTCTCGAGGTAGTGAGCGAGCGGCACGTGCCAGGTCGACGCCTTGGCGGTCTCGTCGACGTAGCTCGTGATCGCGATCCGGTTCTTCGCTTTGGCATAGGCGCCGGCGAAGTCGAGATCGACCGGCGCGGTGTACACCGGGTTTTCACCGATCACGACCAGGGTGTCGACCTGACCGCCAGCGAGCGCGCTGACGAGCTCCTTCAGCTGATCGAAGAAACCCGGTGCTTCCGCTTCTTCGGCATACGAAACGGTCACGCCGGCGTTTCCGAGCAGGCCATTCAGTCGCGCCGCGAGCGCGTGCACCTCGGGCGGCTGCTGCGGGCCGGCTACCACCAACGAGGCGCCCTTGTTCGCGACGAGGTCCTTGGCGACGACCTCGATGAACTTGGCGACCTTGGGATCGGCCAGGAACTGCGCGCTGGGCTTGGGCTGCGCCGGCCCCGCGTCGCCGGCGCCAGCGGCCGCGCCTACCTGGGCGTCGAGCGCGGCAGCGAAGGCTTTGACGAGCTCCGAGCGCAGGGCGAGCCGGTGGTCCGCGATGCTGCCGGCGTGGGAGAACGCGCTCTCCACCACGTAGAGGCGGTTCATCTTCGGTGCGTCGGGATTGCGCCCTTCCGCGACCGCGCGGGCATTGGCGATCCCCATGGGGAACGCAGGCCCGACGAAGTCGGCGTCGAGGCTCAGGATCACGCTGGCCTTCGAGCAGTCGAGCTGCGCGCGGTGCGGCTTGCCGAACGCGAGCTTGGTTCCCGCTCGCTCTTCGTCACCGGGAGCGACGGGGTCGTAGTGGAGCCACTTGGCAGCAGGGTACTTCTCGGCGACCCGCTTCTTCAGATCGGCGAGCGTGGGCGAGCTCGAGGGACTCGAGAGCAGATAGAGACCCTTGCCCCCTGCCGACTTCAGACGCGCAAGCTCGGTCTTGAACGCCGCCTCGAAGTCCTTCCACTCCGCCTTCTGACCATCCTTGAGCACGGCTTGGCTGCGGTCCGGGTCGTACAGCTCGAGGATGCTCGCCTGATGCCAGACGCTGCATGCACCCAGGCTCGCGGGGTGCGCGGGGTTGCCTTCGACCTTGATTGGGCGCCCGTCGTAGCTCGTGACCAGGAGGCCCGTGGCCACGCCGCCGAGCTCCATGGTGGTGGCATAGCGGCGCGCTTCGCCTGGAACGAGGCCCTGGGGCCGCTTGGCGAAGTCGACCATCTTGTCTTCCTTCCAGCGGCAGCCCGAGAGGCCGGCCAGCGCGAAAGAAGCGCCCATGACCTGGAGGAAACGCCGGCGAGCGGGGGAGCCCGGCTCCTCGTCGAGCGGAACCTTGAACTCGCGCTCCACCGTCGCGAGGAACTCGGGGTCGTTCTCGAGCTCGGCGAGGCTGCGCCAGTACTCGGGCTGGTCTTTCACCTGTGACATGTGGAGCAATCCTCGGGAGGGTTGATGTTGTTCGCCTTCTTGAACTCGGCGCCGAAGGTCGGGCTCGGCGCGACCCAGCTCATGTTCGTGGCTTCCGCCGGCGGCCGCAGCGCTGCCTCGGGCGCGCGGTGGCAGTCGAGGCACCAGCCCATGCTGAGCGGCTCCTTTTGGTACACCTCTTCCATCCGGTCCACACGACCGTGGCAGCTCACGCAGCCGACCCCGCGGGTCACGTGGGCGCTGTGGTTGAAGTACACGTAGTCGGGCAGATCGTGGACTTTCGCCCACTGGATGGGCTTGCCGGTCTTGTAGCTTTCGCGCACGGGCTCGAGCTTCGGACTCTCGGCCCAAATCCGCGCATGACAGTTCATGCACGTCTCGGTGGGAGGGCTCGCCGCGTGCGCGGTTTGGTCCACCGTGTTGTGGCAGTAGCGGCAGTCGATTCCGAGTTTGCCCGCGTGGAGCGCGTGGCTATACGGAACGGGCTGCTTCGGCTGGTAGCCGACGTCCGTGGTCTTGGGGGAAAACCCGTACCAGACGAACGCAGTCAGATAGACCGGCGCGACGCCGAGCGTTATGGCGGCGAACGAGCGGGTCTTGTTTGCCCATCGCGGGAACGTGAATAACTTCATCGCTTCGACCCTGAGCTGGGTCGTCCGGGGCGCGTGCCGCGTACTCCGGACGAGGTGGTGATCGGGGCGCCCCCCGGTAGCACGAGCCGGGCCTCGAAGGCGACAGAAGAGACGGCGCGGGCGGCGAGTTTTGCGGGGGACCCTGACGCCGCGCAGGTCGCCACCGGGGCTCGCCGCGCACGCATGGAAAAAAGTGCCCGACCGTCGCCTCCGCCCTTCTCCGCGGCGGTGGCCGGGAGCGCGGTCGACGGGCTCGACCACCTCGATTTTTCGGGCGGAGTCTAGTGCGCTGCCCGCGCCGCGCGCCAGCGAATTGAAGCTCGCCGGCCCCGCCTGCCGGAATCCTTGCGGGGCCGCGGCCCCCGAATCCCCACGCTGTGACTCACTTCCGCTCGGCCGCACGCAATTCGCGCGTCCTCGGGATCTCGAGATGGCTCGTGAAGGGAGCGCCGGGCAACGGGGCCCGCGAGGCTCCGCGCCTACTCCGACAGCTCCCGCAGTCGCTCGTGGCTAGATACCTTGAGCGCGCGCCCGCGCGCCAGCGCGCCGGACGAGCGCAGCTCCGAGAGCGCGCGCGACAGGGTCTCGGGCCGCATTCCGAGCATCCCCGCGAGCACGCGATGAGGCGTCCGGAGCGGTTCGGCGTTGCCGTCCGTTTGGCAGTGCTGCATGAGGAAGCGCGCGACGCGTCGCACTGCAGAGCCTTGAAGTGCCTGACGCTCACCCACCCGACGCGCGGACTCTTCGAGCGAGTAGCGAAGCGTCGCGGCGGCGGGGGTGTGCTTCTCACCGATCCAGACTTCCACGGCGGCGCGATCGAGCGTGCAGAACGCGACGTCGGTGAGCGCCCAGACCTGATAGGGCATGACCTGATCGAGGAGGAGCTCGAGACCGAGCATCGTGTCCGGGCCGCGCACCGCGCACGACACCTCGGCGCCCGACGCAGCCGCCGAGCTCAAGACCACCTGGCCCTTGCGCAGGTAGACGACCGCTTCGGGCTTCACACCCTCGTGCAGCAGGATGCTCCCCGCCGGTCTGCGCGTGTCGCGGAACGGGCACTCACCTGCACCGGATCGGAGCACCAACCCGCAGGTCTGGCACCGGAGGGGCAGCGCGGTGCTCATGCTGCGGCCTTCCCGAACGCGCTTCGGTTCGAGCGACGACTCCCAAGGAGCGTTCCGGCGGGAGTGAGCAGTCGCGGCATGGCCCTTCTCCCGGGAGAATAGCGGACGGCCGGCGCGCTTGCGACAGCCGTTCCGGCCGCGAGGGATGGATGCTACCCGTCGGATTTCCGTGCGCGTTCTCCTGCTCCGGCCCCGTACCCACGAGCGCTTCGGACTCGGGCCGTTCTTTCGGGTCGAGCCGTTGGGTCTCGAGTACCTGGGCGCCGCGCTCGAGGCCGACGGCCACCACGTCGAGATCGTGGACCTCCGGCTCGGGCGGCTGAACGTTCGGGGAAAGCAGCCCGATCTCATTGGCATTTCCTGCATCCACAGTGTGGACGTCCCGGAGACGCTGCGCCTGGCTCGGGAGCTCAAGCGTCGCTTTCGGTCGGCCTACGTGATGGTGGGCGGACACGCCGCGGCCGCTGCGCCCGCGAGCCTTTCCAGCCCGCACGTGGACGCCGTGGGTCTCGGTGCGGGGGAGCGCAGCGTGCGCGAGCTCGCCCGCGTCATCGCTGGCGGCGCCAGCCCCTCGTCCCTGCCGGGCTTCGCTTTCCGAGGTCGGGACCTCTTGCGCGCTTCGGGCGGCGGCGGTGACGTCGATCCCACGCTCCTTCCGGCACGGAGGCTCGTGGCGCGGCACCGCAGCGGCTACCGCTGTGTACACCGCTCGCCCATTTGGGCTCTCGAGACGGGAAGGGGTTGCCCGTTCCGCTGCGCGTTCTGCGCCGTCGGGCGCGCCGACAGCTACCAGCCTCGGGACCTCGCCAGCGTGTGCCGGGACTTCGAGAGCGTGGGTCGCGACGTGTTCATCGTCGACGACTTGTTCTTCTACCCGCGCGAACGGAGCCACGCGCTCGCGCGTGCGCTCGGTGCCTCGGGCACTCGCAAGCGCTGGCTTCTCGCCCAGACTCGCGCCGACACCGTCGCCCGGAGTCCTGGACTCCTCGAAGCCTGGCGTCCTCTCTCCGAGAGCTTCGATCTCTTCTTCGGGTTCGAGGCGGCGACGGACGAGGAGCTCTCGCGGCTCCGCAAGGACTCCACGATCGCGGACACGGAAGAGGCCGTGCGTTCCGCGCGCAGCTTGGGCTTCGGAGTCACCGGGAACTTCGTCGTCGACCCCGACTGGGACGAGACGGACTTCGAGCGGCTGTGGGGGCTTCTCGAACGCTTGCGGCTCGATCGCGTGGGGTTCACGGTGCTGACGCCACTCCCCGGCACGAGCTACTTCGAGCAAGCGAAGCCCCGACTCGTCGATGGGGACCTCGGGCGCTTCGACATGCACCACGTCCTCTGGGAGCCGAAGCTCGGACGACGGCGCTTCTACGAGCTCATGGTCGAGAGCTGGAAGAAGAACGTCCTGGCGTCGAGCCACGCGCCGCGCCGCTGGCGGAAGTGGTTCCGCGGGGTCGGCCTGCGCGACGCGCTGGCACTCGCGGGCGTCCTGTATCGGACCCAGCGCCTGATGGACGTCGACGCCTACCTCGACGACACCTTTCCGCCCGAGCTCCCGGCGCTGCTCACCACGCCGGTCGCCGGCGAATAGGCGCCTTCAGCTCGGACGGAACTCCGCCAAGAACTGGCGAGCACGGGCTTGCTCGTCGGGGCCGAGGTCGGGAGCGAGAAAGGTCAGCGCAGCCCCGCTCTCGAGGAACACGCGGCGGTTCTCGAAGCCGGCTTCTCGGACGATGCGGCCGAGCTGGAGGAGCAAGGTCGCGTTGGAGGCAGCGACCAGGATCGCCGCGCGCGCCAGCCGGGTGTTCATCTCCGAGAACAACTGCGTCAGGCGGTCCGTGACCTCTTGCGGATAGATCACCACGGGGCGGTGGTCGGCGCAGAGCACCGGCCGCGCCTTCGCGCCGAAACTCGACGTCTCGCGCGCCAGGCTCTCGGCGTACTCGTCCGCGGCGGCGCGTGTCTTCAGCTCGAACACGCGAGCTTCAATCAGATTGCCGGTGCGTGAGAGCCGAAACTGCGAGGACGTCACGAGCGCGGACGGATTCTACAGGTTCGACACCTCTCCGGCGCGCCCGAAATGGATGCCGAGGCTCCAAATCAGGACGCGCGGGAGATTCCGTGTGCGCGGACGGCACACACCCGGCTCACCAATTGTCGCGCATCTGCTTGCGGATCTTCCCGATGGCCTGCTCTTGGAGCTGACGGATGCGCTCGCGCGACAGGTTGTACTTGTCGCCGATTTCCTTCAGCGTGAGCTCGTCCTCGTTGTCGAGTCCGAAGCGCCAACGAATGATCCGGCTCTCGATCGGGGTGAGCGTGCCGAGCAGACGACGCACTTCCTCCGCCCACTTCTGGTTGGCGAGGTTGTCGTACGGCGACAGGTTATTTTCCTCGACCAAGAAGTCGATGAAGCGTCGGCCGTCTTCGTCGCCCACCGGGCGATCCAGCGAGAAAGGCGTGTCCGCGTACAGGTCGCGAACCTTGTCGAGCTTGTCCTTGGGGATGCCGGTCTCTTTCTCGAGCTCCTCCACCGTCGGCTCCCGGCCAGTGCGCGCGATGATGGTCTGCGTGGCGCGGGAGACGCGGTTGTAGGTGTCCAGCATGTGGACCGGGATGCGCACCGCGCGACCTTTGTCGGCCAGCGCGCGACTGATGGCGTGTCGGATCCACCACGAAGCGTACGTGCTGAAGCGATAGCCGCGAGTGTGGTCGAAGCGCTCCACGGCCTTCATCAGGCCGATGTTGCCCTCCTGGATCAAATCGATGAGCGGAAGGCGACCGCGGTTGTAGCGGCGCGCGATGCTCACGACCAAGCGCAGGTTGGCCTTCACGAAGCGGTTCTTCGCCGCGCGTTGCTGTTGGTCCGTCGCCTTCACCTTCTCCATGAAGCGCTTGTAGGCTCCGGACTCGGGGAGCACCGGCCGCTCCACGTCGTCGGTCGGCAGCTCGACGACCTCGCGCACGATGCGATTGGCGTTGGCCATCCAGATGCGGTCGGAGTCGGGCAGGCGGATGTCGCGTGCGAGGGTCTCGCACAGCTCGTTCCAGCGCTTCTGTTGCGGCGCCAGGAACTTGGAACGCTGCTTCTTGTGGACCTTGAGGAGCTTGCGCAGTTCCTCGCGCTCGGGCGCGATGGGCCGCTCCTCTTCGGGTGCGGTCTGGATGTCGAGGTCGAGCTGGTTCAGCACGAGCTCGGCGCACGGGGGGTACGAAAGCAGCGCGGCCCAGTGCTCGATCTCCGCCCGTTCCACGCGTTGCGCCGTCTGGAGCTCCTCGTCGGGGCCCATGACTTGGTGCGTGGCCATCTCGCGGAAGTAGCGCGAGAGCATCGAATCGGTGGAGGCGTCTTCCGGGCCTGGCGGACGCTCGGAGAGGGAATCGTTGGCTGCGCGGAGCTCGCTCTCGGGCGGATCGTCGGGGACGATGGACGAGCGCGCGCGCACGTCGGTCTGATCGTCGAACTCGTCGACGTCGTCGGGCGTTGCGACGGGGGCGGTTGCGCTTTTGTCGGCCATGGGAGCTGGGTGGGGTTCGGCGGTTCGTCGAGAGGACCCGACTTGGGACAACCCCCGGCCTCGGAGTGTGATTCCTTCGGCTCGGGGTTCGGGGCGTTCCGGCCGCGGCTCGTCGCCGGGGTCGGAGGTTCGTGGGAGAGGGGTACGCGTGATTCCTCGGAATGGTGCTGCAATGTCCGTGCCCGACACCGTGCGCACGGGGCGCCTGAGTGAGGGCTTGTTCTTGGAGGTG
>Ga0268298_10004035_pt1 | contig 14542 bp, 10 predicted proteins | sample WWTPWeurt_MetaG_FD_194462 | JGI IMG/M metagenome (GOLD analysis project Ga0268298, IMG submission 194462) | Activated sludge microbial communities from WWTP in Nijmegen, Gelderland, Netherland - WWTP Weurt | ecosystem: Engineered > WWTP > Aerobic digester > Activated sludge | place... | reverse complement strand
GTACGGCGTGGGCGAGGCGCTGGTGTGGGTCGAGCCTTGAAGGGAGAGGTGGAGTGTTCCGACGCGGGGCCCCGCCCGCGGTGAACGGAGTGAGCCGCAAGGGAGGGGCGGACGGCGCGCAGGAGCTTCGCTCCGAGCACCGGCCGGGGGTGGGCAACTGACACGGATGTTCCACGAGCACCGTGCGACGCCGCTCTCAGGGGTGTGCCGCTCGTCCCCCGGCTCGATCGCGAAGAGATGAGCAGAGGCACACCGATGCACAACGCGACTGTCGCGCCGGCGGCCATGCCCGCGACATAGGTCGTGGGACCTCTCGCGGGAGCGGCGGCAGCGCGGACATGGGGTGCGCAAAGGCTGCTCCGCGCCGCGACTCGAGATGCACGGAGGAGACAATCCATGGGGACAATGCGCGGAGAGGCGCAAGCGGGGGCTGGAAACGGCCCTGTTGATGGATGGGGTCGTCGGATAGGGTCGGGACAGGAGACCACCTTCTGGTGTATGCTCTCCTCATGGTCGAGATCGCCTCGTTCGAACCCTCTCGGGCCCCTCGCTCCCGCCCGCGCCGAGCCCGACAAAAGTCGCAAGCGCCGGGCACCGGGCGAGCGAAGGCTGGAGCGACCATCGAGGACTGGTTGCGGATCCCGGAAGAGCGGCGCGCCGAGCTGATCCAAGGTCGCGTCGTGTACCACGCTTTCCCTGGAGTGAAACATGGCGACACCCAGGCACAGATCAGCCATTTTCTACGTCCCTACCGCGGGCGCCGCCCCGGGGGTGGAGGCGGCGGGAGCGGAGGGACCGCAGGCCACCTTGGAGGATGGTGGCTCTCGCAGGAGGTGGACATGGAGATTGGCAGTCTCGGTTGCCGGCCGGACATCGTCGGCTGGCGACGCGACAAGCATCCTCACGTGCCCACGCCGGACGCGCGAGGCGTGGTGACCGCGGTCCCGGACTTCATCTGCGAGGTGCTGTCCGCGTCCACTGTGCGCTACGATCAGGGCGAGAAGCGAGATGCGTATTACCGGGCCGAGGTCCCCCACTACTGGATGGCCGACCCTACAAACCAAACACTCACTTTGCTCGAGTGGACGAAGCGCGGCTACGTGATCGTGCGTGTCGCCGGGCCCGGCGACCGAGTGCGCGCGGCCCCGTTTGAAGGCGTGGAAATCCCGGTAGAAGACCTGTTTCTCGACGAGGAGGGAGAGCTCCCCAACGTCGAACCGCCGCCTGCCGCCCTCGTTCCTGCCGAAACGCCCCCTGCCGCGGCGCCCACGAAAAAGCGAGCTCCGCGTCATCGGCGGTGATGCCGCAGCCCACGGGAGCCGATGGAACGGGCGCCTTGCACGCGTCCGGCAGGGGCCCGCACCACCACCCGGCACGTGGCCTTGGGAGGGGCGGACGCGCCGGGAGGGGCTCAGTATACAGGAACTATTCCGCCGCGGAAGGCAGCCCCGCGAGCGCCATCGCCAGCTCGGCCTCGTCGTAGCTCCGGTCCTCCAGCTTGCCGCCGAAGTAATCCATGTACGCCTGCATGTCGAAGTGCCCGTGTCCGCACAGGTTGAACAGGATCGTGCGGCTCTGCCCCTCTTCCTTGCACCGGAGGGCTTCGTCGATCGCCCCTCGCACCGCGTGGTTCGCCTCCGGGGCCGGCAGGATGCCCTCCGCCCGCGCGAACTGCACCCCTGCCTCGAAACAAGCCTTCTGGTGGTAGGCCCGCGCCTCGATCAGCCCCAGCGAAAGCACGTGGCTCACGAGCGGCGCCATCCCGTGGTAGCGCAGCCCGCCCGCGTGGAAGCCCGGCGGCACGAACGCCGACCCGAGCGTGTGCATCTTCACGAGCGGAGTGAGCTTGCCAGTGTCCCCGAAGTCATAGGCATACTTCCCGCGCGTCAGCGACGGGCACGCGGCCGGCTCCACCGCCACAACGCGCACCTTCTTCCCCCCGCGGAGCTGCGCGCCCAGGAACGGGAACACGATGCCGGCGAAGTTCGACCCACCGCCCGTACAGCCCACCACGACATCGGGGTAGTCTCCGGCGATCTCGAGCTGCTTTTGCGCCTCCTGCCCCACCACCGTCTGGTGCAACAGCACGTGATTGAGCACCGACCCCAGCGCGTACTTCGTGTCCTCGTTCTGCGCGGCGATCTCCACCGCCTCCGAGATCGCGATCCCGAGGCTCCCCGGGCTGTCGGGGCTCTTCTCCAGGATGGCGCGTCCGGAGGCCGTCTCGTTGCTGGGGCTGGGGATGCAGCGCGCGCCGTATGTCTCCATCAGCGCTCGTCGATAGGGCTTCTGATTGTAGGACACGCGCACCATGAACACCTGGATCTCCAGGCCGAAGAGGCTCCCCGCGAACGCCAGGGACGACCCCCACTGTCCGGCGCCAGTCTCGGTCGAGATGCGCTTCACGCCGGCCTCCTTGTTGTAGAACGCCTGCGGCACGGCCGTGTTCGGCTTGTGGCTGCCCGACGGACTGACCCCCTCGTACTTGTAATAGATCCTCGCCGGCGTATCGAGGGCCTTCTCCAGCCGTCGCGCGCGGTAGAGCGGGCTCGGCCGCCACTGCCGGTAGATCTCGCGGACGGGCTCGGGGATCTCGATGTCGCGCTCGGTGGACACCTCCTGCTCGATGAGGGCCATCGGGAACAGCGGCGAAAGGTCGGCGGGGCCGATGGGCTGCTTCGTGCCGGGGTGGAGCACGGCGGGCAGCGGAGACGGCAAGTCCGCGGTGATGTTGTACCAGCTCTTCGGCAGATCGTTTTCGGACAGGACGTACTTGACGGTGTCGCTCATCTTTGCCTCCAGCGTGTGATCTTCGGGCGCCCCGTGCCCCCGCGGCCCGGGAGGATACACGATCTCCGCCGCCGACCTCGGGTGGATGGCGTCGCCGGGCGGTTCGGGCTCCGGGGGCGGCCGGTCCCGCCGAGGCCGACTCTCCTGGTGGGGGGGCATGCTTGCCTGTCTGCCAGAGAACGACTCGACCTCTGCGCGGCGGGCACCCCGGGTGCCTCGCGGCAGATGCAAATAGCGAAGTCGTACGGCCCCTTCTTCAACAGCGGTGGCGGCGACGTGAGCCGCGGCGACTGTTATCTGCACTTCTATCGACTGGCCTGAAGGTGCAGCGCTGTCCTATGCCGCTGCGAACTCACCGAGCTTTCGCGCTTCGGGGTCCCAGAAGCCGAGCACGATGCGCTCTTTGGGGATGCCGGCCGCGAGGAGCTCGCCCGCGATCCCGTCCTCGGTGCCGTCCCGCTGGATCCATATCTTGCCGTCGATGATCTCGACGTGGATCAGGCAGCCGTGCACACGCTTCTTTCCCATGCGACCCTGCGACATGATCAGATAGCGCCCGTTCTCGTCGTCGAACACGGTCTCGTTGTGGATCTCGCCGTACGCATATCGAGTGTCGGCGTAGGGGCGCAGGACACGGCGGATGATGGTGCGATCGTCGTTCACGGTATCCATCTCACGATCTCCCTTCGTTCGGGATCGAACACGAGCAGCCGGAGCCCACCTTTCTTGAGGACCATCCGGCCCATGGGCTCTTCGAAGATGTCCTCGTAGACTTGGGCGCGCACCGCGACGTAGAGGACGCGATCCGGATCCACCTCGTCCAGCGCGGCGCCGTACAGCACGAACTGTCCGAGGGTGACCTCGAGCTCACGCGTCTCGGAGCGGCCGATGAAGCTCTTGACCTCCACCGCGATCCTGCGCCCGCCCTTCTCGGCGCCGAGGAAGCGTTCTGCGCCGAGATCGATGAACACGTCCTTGGCCCCGATGCGAACCGTCAGCGGATCGTGCGTGATCGTCCAGCCATCTCGGGTCAGGGCGTCGACGACGTGGGGATGGTACAGGTCCCGTGCAGACACGGCGTGAGGATAGCGCAACCCGCGAGGCAGCGCGGATCGTTTTTTGGCCAATCCGACAAGGACACACGCCTCTTGCGGCGGGGGGGCGTCTGATCGTTGAGGGTAGGCCGTCGCGCGGATCCACGGTGTCGCTGATGGCGGCGGCGCCAACGAAGCAGCCGGGGGAATCCCCGTTGTCCACGGCGCCATCGCAGTCGTTGTCGAGGCCGTCGGGGACCTCCGGAGAGGCGAGGACGTCCGAGGCGCACTGGAGGGCGCTTCCCGCCGCTCGGGGCGACGATCTCGCAGGCGAGGGGAGCTCCAGATGGGTTTTCTCACGATGACGGCGGGGCAGGCTCGGGCGCTGGCCGCTTCTTTTTCCGGCGCGGGCGGGGCTTCTCCTTCGCCTCTTCCTGACGCAAGGCCCAGAGCTGGCGTCGCACCTCGGCGGCCTCGGACCAGTGCTCGTGTGCGGCCTGGATGGTGCCCGCGACCGCCCCATGGCAGCCGCGGCAGTCCTTCGCGTCCGGACCGAGGGCCGCGCGACAATCGGGGTTCGAACAGACCAACTGACGCGACGCGCGGCCGATCGTGTAGCCAAAGACGGGCAGGAACAGGCCGAGCACCATGACCGGGACCGACGCGGCGCTGCCCTGCGAGGACGCCACCACGAAGAGCAGGAACGCGAGCCCGGCGCCGATGAAGAGCCCGCTGCCGCTTCGGCGGCGGACGAGTTTGAATACCGGCTGTGGATCATCCGCGTGGAGAGGCGTCCGTTGCTTCGGGCCCTCCTCCGGATCGTCCCAGACGTATTCGCAGCGCTGGCATCTCCAGCGTTTCCTGGTGAGGCCCGCGAGGAGCAGGACGAACATGTACACGGGGGGGATGGGGCCGCCCACCGACGTCGTGGACAGCGCGGTGCCAAACGTGCAATAGGTCTGCTCGCAGCGCGGACAGCGCACCTGTCCGGGCTCCTCGTCTTCTTTGGGCTCGGCGCGCGCGAGACGGCGGAGCAGCTCACGTGCGCGGTCTTCGTGGTTGCTCCGCACGAGGAGGCGTGTGCCGCCGGCGGCCAGGCTCACGAGCGGGTTGAAGCTCGCGGACTCCTGCACGGTCGCGGTGATGCCGTGCTCGGCGAGGTGCTCGCGCGACAGCTCGGCCTCGACGGACGTCAAATAGCTGGCCACCGCGACGACGTCTCCGCCCTCTTCTTCATCGATGGGGTTACCTCGATAGGGTTCCATGATCACCTCGTGCGTTCGCTCGGGCACCGAAGGGGCCGCGTGTGCTCTCGTTCCGCGGCCGGTTCGGCGTTCCCCTCGACCTCTTGCATCCGGCCGGCAGGATAGAGCCGCGCCGAGCCCGGACGAAATCCAAATCGTTCCGGGCCCCACCTCTTGCGGCGGGCCCCGTGCCGGGGCACGTTCGCGGCCCATGGGCGTCCCCACCAGAAAGCGCAAAGGTGCACCGGCAAGCAAGGGCGCGGCCGAGCGGGGCGCCACGATCGGAAAACAGGCTGTGGTGATCGCCGGATCGGCCAGGAAGAGCGCGGTCGCCACCGGGGAAGGGAGCACGGCCATCACCGCGCACACCTTTGTCGAGAAGCAGGTGATCCAGCGAGGCGACGGCAAGGCCAAGCGCCGGACCCAGGCGGCGGCGCGCCAAGCGTACCTCGCGCACGTCCTCGACACCGCCGGCCGACTGTCGCTCTCCGGGGTCGATCCAAGGGCGGCCGGGGCCGCGAGCGAGTCGCTGGAGCTCCAGGCGGTGTACACGGCCTTGCGGACCACGTCCCGGCGGCGCCGCGGCCTGGAGGGCGATCCCTTCTCGCGCTGGGCCGATCCCTCCTCGCGCGAGGCCGATCGCCTGTCCGCGCTGGAGCAGCTCGACAAGCACGCTCATCTCGTGCTCCTCGGCGATCCAGGGAGCGGCAAGAGCACGTTCCTCCACTTCGCGGCGGTGTGCCTCGCTGGGGAAGCGCTCGGCCACAAGACAGCCAACCTCCAGACCCTCCGCGCGCCGCTCCCGGACGCCAGCGAAGATGCTCCGTTACAGAATACTGATAGTAAAATGTCGAGGGCCAGGACCGACTCGCCCCTTCAACCATGGAGTCATGGTGCCCTGTTGCCCGTCCGGATCGTCCTCCGCGACTTCGCGGCTCGGGGCCTGCCGCCGAGGGGAGAGACAGCGCGCGCCCAGCATCTCTGGGACTTCCTTGCCGAGGAGCTGCGGGGCGCCCTGCTGGGCGACTTCGTCCCGCTCCTCACAAAAGAGCTGCGCGAGCGCGGCGGGCTGATCTTGCTGGACGGGCTCGACGAGGTGCCGGAGGCGGACCACCGGCGCGTCCAGATCAAACAGGCAGTCGAGGAGCTGCGGGGCAGTCTCCCGCAGTGCCGGTTCCTCGTGACCAGCCGGACGTACGCGTACCAGAAGCAGGACTGGCACCTCACTGGGTTCGCGGAGGCCGAGCTCGCGCCATTCAAGAACGCCGACATCGCCCGCTTCGTCCAGCGCTGGTATGCGCACGTGGGGGTGGTGCGGGGCTTTCATGCCGACGACGCCCGGGGGCGAGCGGCGCAGCTCGATCACGCCATCCAGGTGAGCCCGCGGCTCCTGGAGCTGGCTCGGCGCCCGCTCCTCTTGACGTTGATGGCCAGTCTGCACGCGTGGCGCGGGGGCAGCCTGCCGGAGCACCGCGCCGAGCTGTACGAGGACGCGGTCAATCTGCTGCTCGACTGGTGGGAGGGCCCCAAGGTCGTCCGCGACCGAGAGGGCCAGTTCGTGGTCGTGCAGCCGAGCCTGGTCGAGTGGATGAAGGTCGACAAGAAGAGCGTGCGGCGGGCGCTGGACGAGCTCGCGTACACGGTCCACGCCTCCCAGCCCGACCTCACGGGCGCCGCGGATGTGCGGGGAGAGAGCCTGATATGGGCTCTCATGCAGATCAACAAGAACACGGCGGTCAATCCAGCGGAGCTGGTCGAGTATCTGAGCGTGCGCGCGGGCCTGCTCGTGCCCAAGGGACATGGGGTGTTCGCTTTCCCGCACCGGACGCTGCAAGAGTACCTGGCAGCCTGTCACCTCACGCGGTTTCAATACCCCTACAAGGTGGCCGACTGCGTCCGGACGGATCCCGACCGCTGGCGCGAGACAGCGCTGCTCGCGGCGGCCCGGGCGGCGGAGACGCCGTTCGCGCTGTGGGCGCTTGTGGACAGACTGTGTCCAGAGGGGGTGAGGGAGGTCCGGGGTGACGGCGCGGAGGCCGCGTGGGCGGCGCTCGTGGCGGGGCAGGCACTCGCGGAGTGCGGGGAGCCGGCGCACTTCGAGCTCGAAAAGCCCCGAGTGGCGCGCGTGGCGGGGGGCCTCCTCTCGGTGATGCGGGAGAGTCCGCTGCCGGCGCTGGAGCGAGCGCGTGCGGGGGACTTGCTGGGGCAGCTCGGGGATCCGCGGTTCTCGGCTGAGGCGTTCTATCTGCCGAGCGGTCCGGACGAGCCGCTGTGGGGGTTCGTGGAGGTGCCGGAAGGGGCGTTCTGGATGGGGAGCGACAAGGGGCGGGATCCGGGGGCGATTGACAAAGATGCGGTGGCATTTGGAAACGAAACACCCCATCACGAGGTGTGGCTTGGGCGGTACTTTCTGGGGCGGTATCCTGTGACCGTGGCGCAATTTCGGGCGTTCGTGGAGGACAGCGGGCACAAGCTGGCGGACCCGGACTGCTTGCGAGGGAGATCCCATCATCCGGTCGTGCGGGTCCAGTGGGAGGAGGCAATAGCATACACAAAGTGGCTGACCCAGAAGCTCCGCGAATCGCCCCGGACGCCGGAGCCGATTGCGACCTTGCTGCGCAGAGAGGATGAACAAGGGCGGCGGTGGCAGGTGCGGCTGCCCGACGAGGCGGAGTGGGAAAAGGCGGCTCGGGGCAGGGACGGGCGGATTTACCCTTGGGGGGACGAGGCGGACCCCGAGCGAGCGAACTACCACGACACGGGGCTCGGGCGAAAGTCGGCGGTGGGGTGTTTTCCGGGGGGCAAGGGGCCGTACGGGCACGAAGAGATGAGTGGGAGTGTTTGGGAGTGGACATGCACGGCGGCGTCAAACCGCCAATTCCCAAAGTATCCTTGGAACGTGGCTGTCCAACAGCCCGTGTCGGATAATGTGGGCGCTCCCCGCGTGGTGCGGGGCGGCGCGTTCAGCGGCTACGCCAGGGACGCGCGCTGCGCGCTCCGCCGCAGCTCCCTGGAGGCCGCCAACCGCGTCGGTTTCCGGGTGGCGGTGTCCCCATTTTCTGAATACTGAACTTCTGTTCTCTGTCTTTTCTGATCTGACTCTGGTCGTGATCTCATTGAAATCGGGGCCGAACGAAGATCAAATGCTGAGCCGCCTGAACTGAATTCATAGAGTGATCTGCGAACGCGCGAACGAGGCACCGGGGAGTCCAGAGGGCAGCGCCCCTCTGGTGGCACGACATCGCTCACGCCCTGGAGCCGCGGTCACGCGTTTCATGCTTTGTTCAGCGCAGGGTTTGAAGGAGCGTCTCGGCAGCCGTGAACGCCTGGTCTGGGGACCAGACGGGGTAGGACTGGCCCGCCACGAGCGCGGGCGGGGCCTCCGCCAGCAGGCCCGCCGCCGAAAGGACGGCTTTCCGGAGGCCCACGGTGTTGCCATATCCCGCCTGCTGCGTCCAGCCCCGCACGCTCGCCGCGATGGCCTCCTGCGAGACCTTGCCCGCGCGATGGCCGGCGGAGAGCCGCGCGAGCTTGCGCCGGATATTTACGACCTTCCTGCGCTTCAAGCGGCGCCGCGAAGGGTCGACGACGAACCCGAGAAACGGGATGCCCTCTGTCACCGGGGCGGGCTGCGCGCCCGGGTGGATCGTGAGCCGGTATCGACCGAGCCGCTCGACGAGGGCATCGAGATGTCGCCGGAGGACGGCCTTGTCGTCCGCGAAGAGGACGAAATCGTCGACGTAGCGGACATACCCGGAACAGCGGAGCTCCCGTTTCACGAAGTGGTCAAACGGGCTGAGGTACGCATTGGCCCAGAGCTGGCTCGTGAGGTTGCCAATCGGCAGTCCCCGCGGCCGGAGCGGCGCGAACAGGTCGTCTCCCGAAAAGTAGACGATCGTATACTCCTCGCTGAGCACCCCGGCGCCGCTCTCCAGCAGTCGGTCGATCAGCGCGAGCGTTCTCGCGTCATCCACCCGATCGGCGAGCAGCCCGCGGAGGATGGCGTGGTCGATGCTGGGGAAGAACTGACGCACATCGCACCGCAGGAAATATCGATGATCGCGCGCATGGCGCTGGAGGCGGTCGAGGGCTTTGTGCGTGCCTTTTCCCGTTCGGTTGGCGAAGGTCTCGAACACGAACGTTCGCTCCAGGATGGGCTCCAGGAGGTTGCACAGGGCGTGGTGGACGACGCGGTCACGGAACGGCGCGGCCGAGATCCGGCGGTGCTTGGGCTCGTGGACGAAGAAGCTCCGATATTCGCCGGGCCGGTACGTGCCGTGGAGCAGCTCGCCGCGAAGCTCCAGCAGGCGATCTTCGAGCCGATGCTCGAAGCGGGCCACATCCGGGCGGCCGCGCTTGCCGCGCGCCGCGCGCTTGTAGGCGAGGAGGAGGTTGTCCCACGAGCAGATTCGTTCGAACATGGGGAGTGCGGCGAGGACAAGACCCCGTATACCGAGTGGTCGGCGAGGGCAACGGCAAACCGCGACGGCGACGAGTCTTTGGTCGAACCGCGGTGTGGAAAGAAAAGCCCCGCGCCAGGTTGCCCAGGGCGCGGGGCGGTTGCTGTTCGCCCGGTCCGGTCTTTGGCGCCGAGCGGGTCTCCACCCGATCGGTGCTTTGGCGCCGGACACGGCCAGGGACAGGCTCCGCCATTTTTCGCCTCGGCCGCCGAGAGGACAACCACCCTCCATGCGGCAATTCTGGACTGAGCGAAGAGCGTGGACACCGCCACCCGGAAACCGACGTTGTTGTTGGCTTCCAGGTTGTTGTTGCGGATCGCACAGCGCGCGTTCCTGGCGTTGTTGTTGAACGCGCCGCCCCGCACCACGCGGTGAGTGTGAGCCTGCCCCCGCTCACAACCCGCCGAAGCGGGTTGATTGCTTCTTTTCAATGGCCCGCTGAGTGACCAAGGCTCGTCGCCGTCGCCGTCGCCGGTCACTTTGCGGGTCGCTGCTTCTTCTTGTCGCCGCTCGGTCTCTTATCCGGCGGTGACACGCTGCCAGCCGCCGAGGAGCCTCCCAATCTCGGCGACCATCGCGGCCACGTGCGCATACTGGCCGTCCGACAGCCAGCCCCAGCGCGCGCCGAGGCGGAGATAGACGCGCACGCGCGCGAGGGCCTCGTCCGCCAGGGAGAGGCGCTCCCGGCGCGCTCGACCCTGGCGTAGATTGGCCTCTTCGATGCGCTCGCGCAGATCGAAGGCGGCGTCGAGGAGGCGTTGGGTGAAGGTGTGCCGGTGCGCGCGGGGGAAGGCGTTGGTGGCCGGCAACAGCCACGTGAGAAGATCGTAGGTTCGAGTGAAGATGGGGGACTCGGCACCAGCAGAGTGGGGCTTGTTTGTCTCCGGGGGGTTCATGAGGTCGGCTTTCTTGAATGGCCGCTATCTCGCCCAAGGCCCGTCGCCGTGGTCGCCGTCGCCGTCGCCGTGGTCGCTGGCAACTTAGCGGGTCCTTGTTGTTTGTATTTTTGTTCTTGTCCAGAGGGGCTCCGCCCCTCTGGACTCCCCGTTTCCTTGCTCTGCGCGATCCAAGGCGCACTCAATGCATTCGACACAAATGAGCGTGTGCGCTTTGCTCGAATCAGAATCAGAATCAGAAAAGACAGAGAACAGAAGTTCAGTGTTCAGAAAAATGGGGACACCGCCACCCGGAAACCGACGCTGCTGTCGGCTTCCAGGTAGCTGCCGCGGATCGCACAGCGCGCGCTCCTGGCGTAGCTGAGGAACGCGCCGCCCCGCACCACGCAGTGTCCCACATTGTCCGACACGCCTTCTCTTGTCTTGGAGTCCACAGGGTACGGAGGATATTCCCCCTGGATCACGCCTGTTCTCGTCCATTCCCAGACGTTCCCACTGGCCTCCTCGCAACCCCAAACACCCGCCCCGGTCGGAAAACAACCGACTGCCGTCGTGCGCAAGAGCTTTGTATCGCCGTAATTCGCTCGGTTCGGATCCGGGCTCTGGCCCCAAGGGTAGATTCGACCGTCCGTCCCGCGGGCGGCTTTCTCCCATTCGGCTTCGCTCGGGAGCGTCACGCGACCCCCTTTGCCCGTTTGTTTTCCCGAACGCAACAAAACAGCAATCGCCTCCGGCGTGCCCTCCCACGCGGCGAGCTTCTTCGTTAGCCACGCCGCGTAGGCGTCCGCGTCCTCGGCCTCCACGTGAACCACCGGGTGATTGTCCACGCCGCGAAGGCACCGCCGGTCAGCGGGCTCGTGTCCACTGTCCTCCACGAAGGCCCGGAATTGCGCCACCGTCACCGGGTAGCGGCCGATGTAGAATTCTGGGAGTGTCACCGTGTGCTGCGGCTGCTCATCGTTGTACGTGCCCTCGTCCACCTCGGGATCACTGCCCATGAGAAACGGCCCCTCGGGCACCCGGACAAATCCCAGGAGGGGATCGTTCGGCAAGTACCAGGCCTCCGCTCGAAACCGCGGATCCCCGATCCGGCCCAGCGCGTCGCCGGCGCGTGCTCGCAGCTTCACAGGCACCTTGTCGTTCCGCATCTGGCCGAGGAGCCGTTCGCGCACGTGATCGGCGAGATCCCGGCCCAGCGCGCTGTCCTCCACCCGCGAGCGCTCGATCGCATCGAGCACTTCGCCGGCAAAGCACGTGGCCTGGGCGTCCAGGAGAGGGTCTGTCGCGCGGCGCGGGCAGAGCTCACCGACCAGCGCGAGCGGACGCCCCGTGTCGCCGTGCCGGTGAACAAGGTGGCCCACGCCGAGAAGAACCACTTGCTCCCAGTAGGGGCCTTTGGCAGACAGCGCCTTGGCCCGCTTGGCAAAGTCGCCGTCCACTGTCAGGTGAACCCCTGCCAGATACTCCTGAAAGGTGCGGTGCGGGAAGGTGTAGACCTCCGGCACGCGCTCGATCAACAGGCCCGCTCGCAGCTTCATCGCGAGCGCCATCTCGTGCGCCCAGTCGCGGCTCCGCTGGGGGTGAAGCTCGGCAAGCGCCTTTTCGAGCTGCCACTCCGAGATGTCCGCGAGCGCCGCGCCCCCTTTTTGACTCGCGGCCTCGTGCGCCTCGAAGGCGAGGCGCCAGAGCACGCGCTTCAGGTCGATCTCGCTCCGGCCCGCGCGCTCGAGCAACGTGCGAATCCGCCGCAATCGGCCGTCGTCCCACCGCCACAGGAGCAGGTCAATCGTCTCTTCGTAGAGGAGCGCACGCTTCTCCGGCAGTCGGCCCCGGTGCGTGTGCACCAGCGCCATCACGGTGAGGAGGAGGGGATTGGACGCCAGATCCGCGAGATCGGGCCGGCCGACAGCGGTCTTCAGGCTCTCGGCCTCCTCTCGAGCCTTGTGGGCCGGCAGAGCGCAGCGCCGAGCGATCTCGGCGTACCAGGCGTCGAGAAAGGCTTGGATCTTGGGCGGATCGAAGGGGGCCAGCTCGAACGACTCAAAGTTTGGAAGCCGGGGCTCGGGGCGTTCGTACGAGCGTGTCCGGCACGTGACCAGGACTCGGCAGGACGGATACCGCTTCTCGAACGCGGTGACGGCGGCCCGCACCCACGCGGCCCGATCGGTGCCCTCGGGATCGAGCGCGCCTCGACTCGGCACTTCGTCGAGGCCGTCCAGTAGAACGAGCGCCCGGCCGTGCTCGAGCGCGTCGTGCAGCGGATCCGCGGCAAAGCCCAGGTTCTGCGCGGCGAGCCGTTCGCGAAGGAAGCCCCAGAGATGCGCGGGATCGGCCGCGGGCGGGCGCGCTGGAATCGAAGCCGCGAAGTCGCGGAGCACGACCTGAATGGGGACCAGCGTTCGCGCGTCCTCGGGCCAGTCGGCGAACCGAGGATTTTTGCCGGAGCCGGGGGAAAGAGCGAAGGTCGCGAGGCACAAGGCAAGGTGATTGACAAAGGTGGACTTGCCGGAACCGGGATCTCCGAGCAACACCACCCGCGGGAGAGTGGCCGCCTCCAGCGCTCGCAGGGGCCGTGTTTCCTCGGCACCTTCTCCGGGGCTCTCCTGGCGTGTCGGAGGAGGCGGAATACGGGCTTTCGAGGTGCCCTTCTTGTCCGCTCTGCCGTCCTTTTTGATCGCGACGGGCGTGGTGGTGTCGAGATCGATGTACACCGCCCGCAGGTCGATCCGGTCCGCCGCCTGGGTCGCGTCGGCGGTGCGCGCGTCGAGCGCCCGGAGGGGAAGATCGCAGTTCGTCTGGACGAGGACTCCGAGGTAGATGCGGAGCGCCTCTTCCGGATCGGCGGTCGGCGGGCCGATATACACGTTCCCCTCGACGGTGCCAGTGAGGAGGAGGCTCTGCTGGATGTTGCCGCCTACATGGATCCCGCGTGCGCCCACGGAGCCCGAAGCCGCCTGTTTGCGTCGATCGAGCTTCGCCTGAAGCGCGGCGATCTGCGCCTCGAGGTCCGCCACACTGGCCGTCTCGTCGCCGTCGTCGCCGTCGCCGTCGCCGTCGTCGCCGTCGCCGTTGTCGTCGCCGTTGTCGTCGCCGTTGTCGCTGTCGTCGCCGTTGCTGCCGTCGCCGGTCATGCCTTCTTCCTCCCGGGGGACTTGGAAGCGCTGGATCTCGGCGTCTCGACGCGCGCGTGATCTCCTGTCACCTGAGTGCTCCCGCTCACGTCGCCGAAGTTGACGATCGCCCTGGCGCCCACGGTGAGGGTCGGTGCTTTCGCCGCGGGAGCCGGGCGTCTTTGTTTGGCTGCGCCTTTGGCGGGCGCTCGTTTTGACTTGGCAGCGGCATTCGAGGACGTGCGTTCCGGTTTGGCTGCGCCTTTGGCGGGGGTGGGGCCAGTCGCGGTCCCGTCGACCGGCTCGCCGAGCTCGGCGAGGGCGTTCCGGAAGACCTCGGCTTCCTTCCGGAGAGGTGCGAGGTGGAGCGCGTTGTGGAGCCAGATCACAAGCGGCTTCGAGTCGTCCGTGAGAGCTCCGGCATGCGAAAGCTCGACGAGATCCAGGAGGAGCTGCTCGGACCGCGCGCTCGCGTTTGGAAGCACCGCGACGAGCTGTGGATCTATCCCGGCCAGCAACGTCTCGCGCGAGAGCCCAAGCTGGATAGCCACCGATTGAAGGGAACGAAGACGAGCGATCGATAGCATACACCCTCTCTTGCCAGAAGAGCGCGGACCGAACCGCCCGTCAAGCTCAGCGACGGCGCCCGGCTGCGCGGCCGCCGCTGGGGGAGGGAGCCCCGACGCTGCGCGCCGTACGAAGAAGGCGCGCGGCGCGCCGTACGAAGTAGGCGCGCCCCCCAATCCTGCACCCCGAGTCACTGCAAGAAGTCCGACCCAGGCGTCAGATCGCAGTGGAAATGGTTCGCGTGCGCGTCGTTGTAGTCGGGCGTGAGGATGATGTTGAACACCTTTTGATCGTGGTAGCTCTGCACGAGCTCCTTCAAGAACGCCCCCGCCGCCGTCACCGGCATGGGCTGGTTCTTCTCCCAATCAGTGAGCACCGTGTATACGTCCCCGCTCTCAATGCGAACAGCCGCGATGTCGAGCGCTCGCGCCAGCCCGTGCT
>Ga0268298_10004033_pt1 | contig 14542 bp, 13 predicted proteins | sample WWTPWeurt_MetaG_FD_194462 | JGI IMG/M metagenome (GOLD analysis project Ga0268298, IMG submission 194462) | Activated sludge microbial communities from WWTP in Nijmegen, Gelderland, Netherland - WWTP Weurt | ecosystem: Engineered > WWTP > Aerobic digester > Activated sludge | place... | reverse complement strand
ATCGATCCGGCCACGTCGATGACCAGGCATTCCCGTGTGTATTCATCGACCAGCGTCAGGCATTTCAACTGCTGGCCATTGGCGCAGGCATCGAACACGAAGTCGTAGCACCACACCGAATTCCTGGGTAAGCGCTCTATTGACATCGCCATTGACGATGGCGGAGGTGATGATGTAAAGGCGAAACCTATCGGCGACAGCCTGCCCAAGGCAGGAGGGCTTCGAAGTCGTCGGCGGTTTGAGCAGTTGGGAGTTTGCTAAAGAGGCTGACCAGATAGGCGTAGGGATCGACGCTGTTGGCCTTGCAGGTCTCGACCAGCGAATAGAGGTTGGCACTGGCATGGGCTCCGGCCACAGTATCGGCAAACAGCCAGTTGCGACGTCCCACCACGAAGGGACGGATGGCGTTCTCGGCGAGGTTGTTGTCGATCGGCCATGCGCCGTTCTCGACATAGCGGGTGAGCTTGGGCCACTGCGCCGAGAGGTAATGCAGCGCCTTGCCCAGCAGGCTGTTGGGCACCACGGCGTGCAGATGGGCGAGCAGCATGGTCTCGATCCGCGCCAGTACCGGACGAGCCTTCGCCTCGCGTAGCTGCCGGCGTGCTTCGGCGTCGAGCTTGCGCTCCCGCGCCTCGGATTCGACGGCATACAACTCGCCGATGGCAGCAATGAACTGCGTGGGGATCTGTTCCGGCACCCGACTGGCCTTCGGGATGACGGCCTCGGCCTCGATGAAGTAGCGGCGAGCGTGTGCCCAGCACCCCAAGTGTGTAAGCCCATGGACCTGGGCGATTCCGCCATAGACCTCGTAGCCGTCACTCATCAGGACGCCGCCGGGTTTGATTCCGGCAAACAGCGCTTCGGCCTGCTTCGCACCCCGTCCGGGGGCATAGCCGAACAACCGGATGGGCGGCCCGGTGCCACTGGCTTGTGCCCAGAGATAGCTCTTCGTCTGCGCCGCCCGCCCCGGCTCCTTGAGCACCTGGAGCGTGGTTTCGTCGGCATGGATGAGGTCGGCCTCGAGCAAATGATCGCGCAGCAGGTTGATGATCGGCTGCACCGCACCGCCGACCTTGACGATGCTCGCCGCCAGCGTGGCACGCGACAGGTCGCCACCAAAGCGGCCCAAGAGTGCTGCCTGCCGATACAGCGGCAAGGCATCGATGTATTTCGAGGTCACCACCCAGGCCAAGGCCGAGGCCGTCAGCAGCCCCTTGGGAATGATCCGTGCCGGCGCCGGCGTGACCTTGATGCTCTCGTCGCAGCAGGGGCAGGCATATTTCACCCGCTGGTGCTGGATCACTCGAACCTGCTGGGGGACGATGTCCAACTGCTCGCTGATCTCGACACCGATCTCGACCAGGGCGGCACCGTCGTGGGAGCAGATCCGCTCCGACTCGGGCAGTTCATGGCGGACGATGTCGCGCGGCAGGTTCGGATCGAGCGGCTTGCGGCCGCGCTTCTTGCGCGTGTGCGCGGGAATCTCGATGTCCGGCGTCGATTCCTCGGCAACTGGCGTCCCTGTCGGCGCCAAGGCTTCCGCCTCGTTGAAGAACATGTCCTTCTGCTCGGTGCCGCGTACTTCCGACTTGGCGTCGAACAGCGTGCGCAGATGGGCCTTGAGGCGTTCTTCGAGCAGGCTGACCTTGACCTTCAGTGTGCGTACTTCACCGTTCAGTCCGTCACACGCGTCTCGCAGACCGTCGCGCTCGGCGACGAGCGCGGCGTAGTCTTCGGTGGTCAGGGTGATCGTCGTCATGTCCCAAATTAGACCAAGGGCATGACGACCGGTTCACCCGGCCTGCAAATATTTCCGCGCCGGATGCGGTTGCATGGCCGCCAGATCGATGCCCGCCAACAGCCAGTGCAACTGCTCCACGCTCAGCGTGATGACGTCGGCGTCGGTCGGCCATTTGAACCGGTCGGCTTCCAGTCGCTTGATCATCAGCCAGAAGCCGGTGCGCTCCCACAGTAGGATCTTGATCCGGTCGCGCCGCCGGTTGCTGAAGACGAACAGGGCCGGCGCGAAGGGGTCCAATCCCAGCGCCTGCTCAACCAGCAACGCCAGGCCGTTGATGTTCTTGCGCCCATCGACCGCCTCGCGGTGCAGATAGACTTTCAGCGTCGGGTCGAAACGGAACATGGCAGGCCGGCCAGTACCGGCAGCAGGGCAAGTACATCGTCGCGGCTCAGGCCGCGCAGGTCGACCTGGATGCCGTTGTCCAGCGTGATGTCCAGCCGCAATTCCCTGGGCTCCGCCGCCTGCTGTATCGGCGTGGTTACGACCGGGATGAATGACCTCGGTGCGCTTGCCGACGTTTCACGCAACGGTGCGGGCAAGTTGCCCACACCTTCCTTGCGATACCGGGTGATCCAGTTGTGCAGCAGGTTCGGATTGATACCGTAAGTCAGCGCCACCTTGGCCACCGAAACCGTACCGCTCTGGCAAAGCTCGATCAACTCCCGCTTGGCGCCTTCGTCATAGGTGCAGTTCCCGCTTGTCCCACGTCGCACCACCAACCGTCTCGCCAGATTCTCGTCTCTCACCATCTCGTGCCCACTCACGTTCTCGTGGGCACAAGTTTCGCTGTTCCCGTCGCCGACGGCTAGACGTCGTCTAAAGAGCGCTTACTCTCGTTCTACTTCACACCATCCGCGAGCTCACCCGAATTCGGTAGGCCGAAGGGCAAAATCAGCTCGAATGCCGTGATCCCGTGGTCCGATCGTCCCAGGATCTCTCCATCGTGAGCGCGGGCAATCGAGCGCGTAATCGCCAGACCCAGCCCCGCGCCTTCTCCAAGATACTGGCGGGAAGTATCGACGCGATAAAACCTGTCGAACAGTCGCCGCATGTGCTCCGCTGGAATGGTATCCCCGGTATTCTCGACCACAAGTTTCGCCACCCTTTGATCGCTGTCGTCCATTCGAACAGTGACGCGGCCACCATCCGGCGTGTGGCGAACGGCATTGGATAGCAGGTTGCTGATAGCGCGTCGGATCATCAGTCGATCTCCCCACACTACCCCGCTCCCAGTGCATCCCAGTGTGATCTGCTTTTCTTCAGCGAGAACTCCGTAATACTCCAGCAATCTCCCAGCCTCAACGGCCAGATCGACCGGCTCGCGGTTGGGGATGATCAAGTCATTTTCCGACTTGGCGAGGAAGAGCATGTCAGCAATCATGCGCGACAGACGCTCGAATTCCTCCACGTTGGAGGCGAGAATGTCGCGGTACTCGTCCTCCGTCCTGGCCTTCGACAGCGTCACCTGCGTCTGAGTCAGCAAATTGCTGACCGGGGTGCGCAACTCATGGGCCAAGTCCGACGAAAAGTCAGACAGTCGCTGAAAGGAACTCTCCAAACGGGCAAGCATCTCGTTGAGAGTTTCGGCAAGATCCGCCAGTTCGGTTGGAATCGAGTCGGTAGGAAGTCGGGCATTAAGACGATGCGCAGTAATCCCCGCAGCCTCACGTTTGATGGCCTGCAATGGCGCGAGCCCGCGCCGGACGGCAGCCCAGCCAAGTACGCCCGTTAGGAGAACTGCCAGGACCACCACGGACCATAGGGTGGTTCGGAATGAACTCATGAAGTGTTCGTGATGGGTAATATCGGTTGCCACGGCAACCAAAGCCGGTGAAATGCCACTAATGCCCGTTTGCGTCCGAGCGGCAAGTCCGCGGAAAGGTGTACCCTGCTTTGATTTCCAGACTGTTGGGCGAGCGGGAACGCCCAGTACCTGCCGGTCAAGCAATCCTTGCGGAAAATCAGCACCGGTCGTGGCAAAAAGAGTTCGACCGTCCGGCGCTACGACGAGAACCTCCAGCGCGTGGTGTCCGACCAAGGAGTCCTCCAACTGTTGAGGAAGCGAGTCCAGGTCCATCTTCGTATGGACTTTCTCAAGAGCATGCCGGGCAAGCTCCAACTTGCCAGAGAGTACTTCCATGTCCTGCTCTTCAAAATGTTCCTCGACCAAACGGCCTATCAAGAATCCAAGTAGCAGCAGAACCACTGTCGAGGCGGACGCAAAGAGCAGTGTCAGGCGAAAGGTAATCGACTTTTGCCCGCTCAATCGCATCCAGGCATCTCCAGCACGTAACCCATACCACGCACGGTACGGATGAGCTTGGGCTCGAATCCGTCATCCATCTTTGCCCGAAGGCGCCTGACTGCGACTTCAATCACATTGGTGTCACTGTCAAAATTCATGTCCCATACCTGCGATGCGATCAGCGAACGCGGAAGAACCTCACCCTGCCGACGCAACAGCAGTTCGAGCAAAGCGAATTCCTTGGCCGTCAGGTCGATGCGGCGTCCTCCACGGGTTACCCGACGGCGCAGCAAATCGAGTTCCAGATCCGCCACCCGCATCTGCTCCGGTTCCTTGCTGCGACTCCCTCGACGGAGCAGGGAGCGCACCCGGGCCAGCAACTCGGCAAAGGCGAAGGGCTTCACCAGGTAATCGTCGGCGCCTTGCTCGAAACCCTTTACACGATCCGCGACCTGATCGCGAGCCGTGAGAAACAGTACCGGCAATTCGGGTTTGACGCGGCGTATGCCGGCGAGTACCTGCCAGCCATCCAGCTTGGGCAGCATCACGTCGAGTATCGCCAGATCGTAGTCTCCGGTTTCGCCCAGGTGCAGACCGTCTACGCCATCGAGTGCCAGATCAACGACGAAACCCGCCTCGACCAGACCCTGTTTGACGTACTCCCCAGTTTTCCGCTCATCTTCGACAAGAAGTATTTTCATCGCGCTTCCATCTAATGCTGATGGCGCGATTGTGCGCGCACGGAATCGATGGGCTCCAAAGATTACATAAATGTAATCCGAGCGTCAGCCAATTGACGGAATGACCCAATCAGAATGCGCCTTACTCGAAGTCTAAACAAAGATTGCGCGGAACCCCAACATGAATTGTCCATTGATTGCACCCGAATACCCACCATGGAAATGACGTCAATTCGCTGGCAGCGGGGGATGGCCGTATGCGTTTTCGGGCTGATGCTTGCCATGCCAGCTTTGGCCGCTGATCCCCCGGCTGCCTCGACCGGTTTGTCCCGCGCGCTGGAGCAAGCCTGGCGACTGCGTCCCGAAGCTGCAGCGCTGGAGGCCCGTGAGGCCGAGGCACGCGCGAGTCAGGACATCGCCATCGGCCTGACGCCGGAGCCGGGCTCGGTCAGCATCAGCAGTCGCAACGACCGCCTCAACCGCAACCTGGGAAAACAGGAATACGAAGTCGAACTGTCGACCCCCTTGTGGCTGCCGGGGCAAAAGGCGGCGCGCGAGGCCGAGGCGGGCAGCCGCATCGATGAAGCGAGTGGGAGACGTGCAGCCTTGCGCTTGGAACTGGCCGGCGAACTGCGCGAAGCATGGTGGGCGCTGGCTGCGGCGCGCAATGCCAAGGCTTTGGCGGCCCGTCGTCTCGATACCGCGCGCGAATTGGAAGCCGACGTGCGGCGCCGTTACACGGTAGGCGAACTGTCTCGTATTGACGCCAACCTGGCGCAGAGCGAAGTGCATGCGGCCGGTGCTGAACTGATCGAGACCGAGGCGAACCTGCTGCAGGCGGAACAAAATTTGCGCACGCTGACCGGCGCCACTGCGCCTGAGAACATGGCCGAAGAAGCGCCGACGACGATACGAACTTCAGGCGGGGCCCTGGCTAATCCCGAAACCCATCCCTTGCTCATCGCCGCCGCCGCAGCCGCGCGCAGCGCCCGCGCCCGGGTGACGGTGGCCGACGAATCGCGGCGTGCCGCGCCGGAGCTGGCGCTGCGCGCAGTGCGCGAGCGCGACGATTTCGCCGAGCCCTACGCCAATACGATTGGCATACGGCTGAAAATTCCGTTCTCCTCGGGGGCCCAAGTGCGCCGTGAGACTTCGGCGGCACAGGCCGAAGCCAATCAGGCCGACGCCGAAATGCTGCGCACTCAGACGCGCGTCCAGCTCGAAGCGGAACGGGCGGAGCGCGTCCTTGCTTCATCGGAGCGGCAGTTCATTATGGCGCAGGAGCGCCGCCTGCTTTCCGCCGAGAACCTTCTCTTGTCTGAAAAAGCATTTTCACTCGGCGAATCCGACCTGGCGACGCTGCTGCGCATCCGCGCCGCCGCCTTTGACGCCGAAGCCTTTCTCGACCGCCAGCGCGTGGCCCGCGCCGCCGCCATATCGCGTCTGAATCAAGCCTTGGGAGTATTGCCGTGAAGCAAGCGAAAGCATTATTGTTGGCTACTGTCATCGCCTTCCCCGTCTGGGCGGGAGGCGACAGCAGCGATGGCCATACGCACGCGGCGCCGGAGCCGCTCCCTGTCGTCACATTGTCGCCGCGGGCAGCGGCGGCAACCGAAGAGTTCGAAGTGGTTGCAGCCATCGAAGGCAAGAAGCTGGTGGTTTATCTTGATCGCTTCGCCAGCAACGAGCCCGTGACAAAGGCCACTGTGGAGGTAGAGGGCGGAGGGCTGAAGGGAGTCGCCGGCGAGATAGCGCCAGGAACCTACGCCCTGGATATGGCAACGGCCATGTCCCCGGGCAAGCATCCGCTGACGATTGCCATCGAAGCCGGCGATACCGCCGATCTGCTTACGGCCACGCTGGATATTTCTCCTGCTGCGGCGAGTGAGGAACATATCCACGGCTGGAGCGAGCGGATCGTCTGGATCGTTGCCGGCCTTCTTCTGCTTGCCGCCGGAGCCATGCTTGCCATACGCCGCCGCAACAAATCCAAAGGAATCTGAACATGCGAATCACGCGTATACGATCCATCGTCGTTGCAATGCTGCTTGGTGTGACCACGGTCGCACTGGCCCATGGCGACGAGGATCACAGTCAGGACAAAGCATCCAAACCCACTCCGACTGTCGCCGGAGCGACACCAGGGGCGTCGGGCATGCTCCAACGCCTGGCCGACGGCAGCCTGTTCGTGCCAAAGCCGGTGCAGCGTCAACTCGAAATTCGTACCCGTGCTGCCCGCATCGGCGATCTCGCCGCGACGGTCGAACTCAACGGCAAGGTGATCCCTGACCCCAATACGAGCGGTCGCCTCCAGGCCACCTTTGCCGGCAGCGTCATGCCCGGCCCCAAGGGCATGCCGGTGCCTGGAAGAAGAGTCGCCAAAGGTGAGGTGCTGGCCTACCTGCACCCGGTCAGCGGCGCCATCGAACGTGGCAATCAGAGGTCGCAACTGGCCGAGCTGGAAGCGCAGCTGGCAATTGCCGATGGGCGCGTCAGACGCTTCGAGCAGCTTGAGGGTGCAGTGCCGCAAAAGGAAATCGAAGCGGCAAGGATCGAACGCGACGCGCTGCAAAAGCGCCGTGCCTTCGTCGGCGCCAGCATCAATGCCGCTGAGCCGCTGCTGGCACCTGCAGCGGGCGTGATCAGTGCCTCGCACCATTTGGTGGCCGGGCAGATCGTCGACGCCAGGGAGGTTTTGTTCGAGATCGTCGACCCCGCTCGCCTGGCGGTGGAGGCGTTGGCCTACGATCCGGGCATCGCGGCAACACTTGTCTCCGCCAGCGCGCTGGTGGAACAAACTGCGCTGGAACTCAAATTCGTTGGCGCCGGGCGACAGTTGCGCGAGCAGGCACTGCCACTCTTGTTTCAAATCGCCACGATCAATCCTGCTGTGGCGGTGGGCCAGCCGGTGAAAGTTATCGTGCGCACGGCACGGGGAATCAAGGGTGCGGCGATACCGCGCTCGGCGCTGACCAAAGTCGGCGCTGGGGAGACGGCGATCTGGGTACATGCCGAGGCTGAACGCTTCGTCGCACGGCGCGTCCGCCATCAGTCACTGGATGCCGCCAACGTCGCCATTGTCGATGGCCTGCACGACGGCGACCGCGTGGTAGTTGAAGGCGCCGGCCTGTTGTCCCAGGTACGCTGAGATGTTCGATTTCATCATCCACGCCGCGCTCAAGCAGCGATTGATCGTCATCTGCGTCTCGCTGCTGTTGATCATCTACGGCGCGATCACGCTGCGCCAGATGCCGGTCGATGTCTTTCCCGACCTGAACAAACCGACCGTAACGCTGATGACCGAAGCCGGCGGCATGGCACCGGAAGAAGTCGAGCAACTGGTCACCTTCCCGGTCGAATCCAGCATGAATGGCATGCCAGGCGTGACGCGCGTGCGCTCGGTATCGGGCATCGGCCTGTCGATCGTCTATGTCGAGTTCGAATGGGGCTCCGACATCTATCGCAACCGACAGCAGGTCGCCGAACGCCTGAACCTGGTGCGCGAACAACTGCCGCCGGGCATCGTGCCGCAGCTTGGTCCGATCTCCTCGATCATGGGCGAGATTCTGCTGATCGCGCTTCCTGCCGATCCCGCCAAGGTCAGTCCGATGGCAGTGCGCGAGTATGCCGACTGGGTTGTGAGACCGCGTCTGTTGACAATTCCCGGCGTCGCCCAGGTAATTCCCATCGGCGGCGAGGTGCGCCAGTACCGCGTCGAGCTCAAGCCCGCCCAGCTCCAGGCCCTCGGCATTGAACGCGAGAAGCTGGAGTCTGCGCTGCGCGATTTCGGTGCCAACACCAGCGGCGGCTTTCTCGAAGTGCAGGGCCGCGAATGGCTGATTCGCCAGATCGGTCGCAGCTCGCGCATCGAGGATTTGCAGAACCTCGTGGTGGCGGTGAAAAACGGTCAGCCCATCCTGCTCAAACAGCTCGCCGACGTCAAACTCGCGCCGGCGATCAAGCGTGGCGACGGCAGCTACAAGGGCAAGCCGGCGGTGATCCTGTCGGTGCAGAAACAGCCGTCGGCCGACAGCGTGACCCTGACCCGCGAGGTAGAAAAGGCTATCGCTGAACTCGGCAAGAGCCTGCCCAAAGGTGTCGAGGCGCCGTCCTTTCTGTTCAAGCAGGCCGACTTCATCGAGCACTCGGTGAACAACGTCGAGGAAGCCCTGCGCGACGGTGCGATCCTGGTTGCGGTGATCCTCTTTCTGTTCCTGCTCAATGTGCGCACCACGGTGATTTCGCTGATGGCGATTCCGGTGTCGCTGTTGGCCACGGCGCTGGTGTTCCATTATTTTGGGCTGTCGATCAACACCATGACCCTGGGCGGACTGGCGATTGCAATCGGCGAGCTGGTGGATGACGCCGTGGTTGGCGTTGAAAACGTGCTGCGGCGGCTGAAGCAGAATCGCGCATTGGCCACGCCGCGCCCGGTGGCCGAGGTGATCGCCGCCGCGACCCTGGAAGTGCGTTCGGCCATCGTCTATGCCACAGTGATCATCGTGCTGGTGTTCGTGCCGCTGTTCGTCCTGCCCGGCATCGAGGGGCGCCTGTTCACGCCGCTGGGCATCGCCTACATCGTGTCGATTCTGGCCAGCATGATCGTTTCGGTGACGCTGACGCCGGTCATGGCCTATTACCTGCTGCCGCGCATGAAACAGTTGCATGGCGGCGACAGCCCGCTGGTGATCCGTCTAAAACGCTGGGACGCCAAGCTACTGCACTGGTCCTTCAAACACGCACGCGCCTTGCTGGCCGGCGCCCTGGTGCTGGTCCTGATCGTCGCGGCGAGCGTGCCCTTCTTCCCGCGTTCCTTCCTGCCGCCCTTCAACGAAGGCACGCTGACGGTCAACGTGCTGCTCAACCCCGGCACCTCGCTGGCCGAATCCAACCGCATCGGCACGCTGGCGGAACAACTGGTGGCGCAGGTGCCCGAGGTGACCAAGGTCGGCCGCCGCACCGGTCGCGCCGAGCTCGACGAACATGCCGAAGGCGTGCATTACACCGAGATGGATGTCGACCTCAAGGCGTCCGATCGCAGCCGCGAGCAGATCATCGCCGACATCCGGCAACGCCTGGCGAGCCTGCCGGCGGCCTCCAACGTTGGCCAGCCGATTTCGCATCGTCTCGACCACCTGCTGTCCGGCGTGCGCGCCCAGATCGCGCTAAAAATCTACGGCGACGACCTCGACACGCTGCGCGGCCTGGCCGCCGAGATGCGCGAGCGCCTGGCGAAAATTCCCGGCGTGACCGATCTGCAGATCGAGAAGCAGGTGCTGATCCCGCAGGTAAAGATCCGCCTCGACTACGAGCAAGCCGGGCGCTACGGCGTCGCGCCCGGTAACCTGCTGCGCAGCCTGGAGCAGATGATCGAGGGCGAGCGAATTACCCAAATCATCGAGGGCAACCGGCGTTTCGACCTGCTGGTGCGCCTGCCGGAAAGTGCGCGCAGCCCACAGGCACTGGCCGACTTACTGATCGAAACCCCTAATGGCTACGTGCCGCTATCGAAAATCGCCAGTGTCGAGGAAAGCGATGGCCCCAACCAGGTCAGTCGCGAAAACTCGCGCCGCCGTATCGTGCTATCGGCCAACACTGACGGCCGCGACATGTCCAAGGTGATCGCCGACATACGTGTCGAACTGGCCTCAAAGCCGCTGCCGGAAGGCTATTTCACTGCGCTGGAGGGCCAGTTCCAGGCGCAGGAGCAGGCCGCAAGGTTGATCACGCTGCTCGCCGCCGTCTCGCTGACCATGATTTTCATGGTGCTCTACAGCCGTTACCGCTCGACGGCGCTGACCCTGATCATCATGGGCAACATTCCGCTGGCCCTGATCGGCAGCGTCATCGCGCTGTGGATTTCGGGGCAGCCGCTGTCGGTCGCCGCGCTGGTCGGCTTCATCACCCTGACCGGCATCGCGACGCGCAACGGCATCCTCAAGATCAGCCACTACATCAACCTGTGCGCCTTCGAGGGCGAGACCTTCGGCCAGCACATGATCGTGCGCGGTTCGCTGGAGCGCCTGACGCCCGTGCTGATGACCGCGCTGGTGGCCGCTTTTGCGCTGCTGCCGCTGTTGCTCTCGGCCGACGCTCCGGGCAAGGAAGTGCTGCACCCGGTGGCGGTGGTGATCTTCGGCGGCCTGATCAGTTCGACCCTGCTCGATACCCTGCTCACGCCGCTGATGTTCTGGCTGTGGGGTAGGCCGGCGCTGGAGCGCTTGCTCGCTGCCCACGAAAGCGAAAGTTTTTAACCCCCCAACCACAAAGGAGTTTCCCATGAAGAAAGCTTTGCGTTTCATAGCCGCTGTCGGTGTCTTCGGTCTGGCGAGCCCAAGCCTGCTTGCCCACAGCGATGAAGTATTGGACACACAGAAAGCGCCCAATGGCGGGCAGCTACTCATGGCAGGTGTCTATCACTTTGAACTGGTGGTGGCGAAGGACGGCAAGGAGGCCAAGGAAAGCCCTGTGGTCGTGTACGTCACCGATCACGCCGGCGTCAAGATTCCGACAGTCGGCGCCGGCGGCACGGCGACCATCCTTGCCGGCAAGCAGAAAGCCAGCGTTAAGCTTGTCCCCGACGGCGACAATCGCCTGAAAGGAATGGCGACCTATTCCTCAACCCCTGACATGAAGGTCGTGGTATCGATCACTTTGCCAGGTAAGTCAGCCGAGCAAGCCCGATTCACTCCGCTAGCTGCCAAGGGAGCGGCAAGCCATGCTGAGCATAAACACTGATCGGTCGATTCGTACCAAGCGACGAATCAACGAACCCCTGTCTCCTTGATGAATTCCAATACGCTACTTGCCAAGGATGGGCGGACACTGGCTGGACGTTCATATTTATCAGACCAGCGAGATTCAAGAAGAAGTCGCAACCCTCAATCGAGGGGATCCCTCGCGTCTGGCTTAGGGCACGGACGTATTACACGGCTTTAGCCACGATAGGAGCGCGAGGAATTCCAGGAACCGCGCCGATTGATCCAGTCTGTCCGTTAACTGACGGAACAATGACCATATTGTAATCATGGGATCATCTTCCCGTAATGGTGCGGTAACTATGATTGGATCACCATCAAACTTAGATGGAACTTTTGAACATCTTCAAGGAGAAATACCATGCGCAAAATCCTCGCTACCGCCGCAATTCTGGCCGTCATGTCCACGTCTGTCTTTGCCCAGGCGACTGCAACAATCTACGCTCCCCACCCCGACGCCGTTGCCCAATACCTGCTGAAGGATGGCAACACCCTGTACGTCTACAAGGATGGGAAGATGGCCATGGAGAACAAGTATGGCAAATCGGTCTCCATGAAGGAAGGCACGCCCATGGAAACCAAGGACGGGAAAAAAATCATGATGAAGGGCAATGAACTCTGGCGCGTCGATTCACACCAAGTTACCCCCTGATACTCTCGATCCCTACTTATTCTTATTCAATATGGCGGCCCATTGCGGGCCGCCATTTTTTTAGTCCCAGGGTTTGCGGACAACAAGGATTACCGTGCGCAAGGCGCCCCGAATGGTCGAATTGACTCACGAAGATTACAGAAATGTAATTTAACGGTCAGCTTCCTGTCGGGATGGTGCGGTCAGACTATCCCGATCCGCCTAACCAGGGAACTTCGCCATGAAACTTCGTCTTCATTCTCTACTGCTCATCGCCGCGCTTGGTTCCACACATGTTTGGGCGCAATCCTCGGCTGCGGTCGAGGTGTTCAAGAGTCCGCACTGCGGTTGCTGTGGGAAATGGGTCGAGCATTTGCGCCAGAACGGATTTCAGGTCAATACCCACGACGTCGAGGATGTCACGGCGGCCAGAAAGAAAATGGGGATGCCCGATCGACTGGGCTCCTGCCATACCGCGAAGATTGGCAGCTATGTCGTAGAGGGACATGTCCCCGCCGCCGACATCCAGCGACTGCTGAAGGAAAAGCCCAGGGCTCTGGGTCTGGCCGTGCCCTCCATGCCTCCCGGCTCACCTGGCATGGAAAGCGCCAAGCCAATGCCTTACCAAACCCTGCTGGTCCGAACTGACGGCACAACGCAGGTTTTTACCCAGCATTAGCCTGATCGGAGAGCTTCATGAAAATCGTTATTGGAACCACCTTTATCGCCCTTGCCGCCACTTTTTCCGCATCGGGCCTTGCCACCGGCAATCACGACAGCCACGCCGTCATCCAGGCCCAAGCCCCGGCCCAAGCCCGGATGGTCGACGGCGTGGTCAAGAAGGTGGACAAGTCAGCCGCAAAAGTCACTCTCTCGCATGGCCCTCTGACGAATCTCGGCATGCCGGCCATGACCATGGCGTTTCGCGTCAAGGACGCGGCGTGGCTTGGTCAGATGAAGGATGGCGACAAGGTACGCTTCATGGCCGACAAGGTGGACGGAGTCTTCACCATCGTCCATTTTGAGGAAGCGAAATAAGATGCGCCCCGTGAAATCCGCGGTCATGGTTTTGTTCGCAGCGCTTGGACTATTGGCCGGGTCCGCCCAGCGTTTGGTCCGATGATGTTGCTCATGCTGCCCAAGATGGGAGGTCAGCATGCCATGGGTAACAGCCATGGAGCCAGCGAGAAAAACAGGAGTCACGCGTCACACGCGGAGCAAAGTCACCCTGCCACCGCAGGCGCGCAACCCATAACGTCGACAGATCAATCCGAACCGTCTCAAGCCAGAAGCGAAGCGGAATCTGAGCCGGCGCCCAGAGAGAACACCCAATAGGATGCCCGTCCGCCGCATCGAAACTGCGCCGCCTGCCTTCCTAGAATACATGCTGCTCTGGGGATTGGTTGCGGCGGGGATTGCAGCATTTATTGTGTATCTTGGTAGAAAAAAGCACGTCAATAAAAATGCAGCGTCAGGATCGAGCGTGGCTCGAAAGAAAAAGCCACGTCGACCCGGCAAATGAGGAATCGCCTTTCAAGTTTGGACAAGTCATCCATGAACCATTTCCATTTTTCCCTTGGAGTCCGTAGGCGCGAAACGCCCTCCGTGCCGGCGCTGATCCTGATGCTGGCCTTTGCTGCGGCGACACCCGCGCTGGCCCAGGAAACCGCGCTGGGCACTAGTGTCGAAAGCCTGCTCGACTACGCCAAGGCGCGCAATCCGGAATATGCCGCCATGCGTCTGGAAGCCGAAGCCGCTCGCGAGCGCGTCTATCCGGCCGGAGCCTTGCCTGACCCAATGCTGCGCACCGAACTGCAGAACATCACAAATTACCCTTCCGAGACCAATGTCAACCTGCTGCCCAGCCGTGTCGGCAGTACCAAATACACGCTGACCCAGCCGCTGCCTTTCTGGGGCAAGCGCGACCTCAAGCGCGAAGCGGCCGAGGCCGAGGCCGATGTGGCGCAGGGCAAAGCCGGCATCACCTGGACCGAACAGGCGGCGCGCATCAAGACCATGTATGCCCAGTATTTCGCTGCGGCGAGGCTGGTCAGCCTGACGAAGGAGATCATCGATCTGATCGATCGCATCGAGGGTATCACCCAGGCGCGCTACGCCGGCGGCCTGGTGCCGCAACAAGACGCGATCCGTGTCCAGGTGGAACGCACCGCGACAAGAAGCGAGCTGATCCAGATGGAGACCGAAAGCCATCATGCCCGTTCCCGGCTTAATGGGCTGCTGGCGCGTCCAGCCCAGTCTGCCCTAGCGGTCCCCGAACGTTTGCGACCGATTCCCACGGCCGCCCGGCTCGACTATGTCGCGCTGGAGGAGCGCTTGCGCGGCAGGAATCCAAGTCTCTTCGCCGACGACGCGCGGATTCGCGCGGCGGAAAAGAACCGCGACCTGACCTATCGCAACCGCTATCCC
>Ga0268298_10004032_pt1 | contig 14544 bp, 12 predicted proteins | sample WWTPWeurt_MetaG_FD_194462 | JGI IMG/M metagenome (GOLD analysis project Ga0268298, IMG submission 194462) | Activated sludge microbial communities from WWTP in Nijmegen, Gelderland, Netherland - WWTP Weurt | ecosystem: Engineered > WWTP > Aerobic digester > Activated sludge | place... | reverse complement strand
AAGGTGGGTGACCTGATGACGGTGGCGATGAGCCCCAAGGACGCCAAGGACTGGTTCGGCGCCGTGCCGCCCGACCTCACCGTGGTGGCACGTTCGCGCGCCGGCTCCAACGGCAGCGGCGCCGATTACCTCTACACCTACATGCGCGGCTTCTACCGCGACGAGTCGCGGCCCACCGGCTGGAACAACCTGGTGTTCCCCGCGGTCGGCATGCCGCACGTGCTGTGGGAGATGCAGGGCGAGCAGCGGGCGGTCTACACCGAGGCCAAGGATCCGCACGACCCGTCCAAGACGGTTCATGCGTTCAAGGGCTTCGAGCTGTCCAAGCCCGGCACCATGAGCAAGGCCGACTACGACAAGACGGTGGGCGACCTGGTGGCGTTCCTGCAGTGGATGGGCGAACCGGCGCAGAACCTGCGCATGCGCCTGGGCGTGTGGGTGCTGGTCTTCCTGGCGGCCTTCACCCTGGTCGCCTGGCGAATGAATGCAGCCTTCTGGAAGGACGTCAAGTAGCCTGAGTCCGAGCCCCGGCGCGTGTGGCGTCGGGTCGAGTGCGCAGTGGCGGCCTCAGGCTTCCACTGCGTTTGTCGTCTATGAGCATGGCCCCAGCCGGGGCCTCGATGGGAGCCCACCGCCATGATGGTGCTTTACTCCGGAACCACCTGCCCCTACTCGCACCGTTGCCGCTTCGTGCTGTTCGAGAAGGGCATGGATTTCGAGATCCGCGATGTCGATCTCTTCGCCAAGCCCGAGGACATCGCGCTGATGAATCCGTACAACGAGGTGCCGATCCTCGTCGAGCGTGATCTCATCCTGTACGAATCCCACATCATCAACGAGTACATCGACGAGCGCTTCCCGCATCCGCAGCTGATGCCCGGCGACCCCGTCGCCCGCGCCCGTGTGCGACTGTTCCTCTTCAACTTCGAGAAGGAGCTGTTCGCGCACGTGAACCTGCTCGAGTCGCGCGGCGGCGTGAAGGCCACCGACAAGCAGCTCGAAAAGGCTCGCCTGCAGATCAGCGATCGCCTGACCCAGCTCGCACCGATCTTCCTGAAGAACAAGTACATGCTGGGCGACGACTTCTCGATGCTCGACGTGGCCATCGCACCGTTGCTGTGGCGCCTTGACTACTACGGCATCGACCTGTCGAAGAACGCGGCGCCGCTGCTCAAGTACGCCGAGCGCATCTTCTCGCGGCCGGCCTACATCGAGGCGCTGACGCCGTCCGAAAAGGTGATGCGCAAGTAATGTGCGGGATGACCCGATGAGCCGGCCGGGCAATCCGGAGGAGCACGGCAGCTCCACGCGGCCGTACCTGATCCGCGCGCTGCACGACTGGTGCACCGACAACGGCTTCACGCCCTACCTCGCGGTGTATGTCGACCGCGAGGTGCAGGTGCCGATGGAGTACGTCAAGAACAACGAGATCGTGCTCAATGTCGGCTTCGAGGCCACCAGCGGCCTGAAGCTCGGCAACGAGGCGATCGAGTTCCGGGCCCGCTTCGGTGGCGTGGCACGCGACATCATCGTGCCGGTGGATCATGTGGTGGCCATCTACGCCCGCGAAAATGGCCAGGGCATGGCCTTTCCGATGCCCGCCGCAGCAGGCGCCGTCGATGCCGACGAGGCCGGCGCAGGCGCCCAGCGGGTGCCCCCGTTCTCGCCGTCGGATGACCCGGGTGCTGCACCGCCTCCGGCGACACTGCATGCGGTGCCGTCCGCCGAGGACGGCGCGGGCGACGGACCGCTGGAGCCGCCGCCGCCGGGCACCCGCCCCACGCTGAAGCGGGTGAAGTAGTCGCACGCCTACAATTTGCGTTGTCGCCGGCTTAGCTCAGTTGGTAGAGCAACCGCCTTGTAAGCGGTAGGTCATCTGTTCGAGTCAGATAGTCGGCACCACGTCCTGGCCCTGATCGGGGCTCGATGGGCCACTTGACCCTCCTGCCAGCATCAACCGCGGGCCGGCCCGCTTGCATCGTCAGCGGCGGGTGGCGCTCTCGGGGGCGATTCGAATCCTGATCTTGACGACGGGCCACCCTTGCTGTTCCATGGCTTCGGTCAGGCGTGGCAGAAGCTGCCGCAGCTTCGCCGAGACGCCACCGTTGGCGACCAGCACGGTCCAGCCCTCGGTGTCCAGCGGGCCTGCCTTGACCAGCGATTGCCACTCGACCGGAATCAGCGGCGCAACGCAGGCCAGTCGTGCCTGAGAATCCCGCAGTCTGCGGGTGAGCAAGGCCAGCGGTTCGCTGCGATCCAGCGCCTGGCGCAAGGGTACCGAGGGCAACGAGGGCGCGGACATCGGCAGGAGTTTATCGATGCAGATCATGATCACCCATGGCACGTTGGCTCGAACCCGTGTCCTGCACTTCGAGCGCTGGCAGGTTCTGGGCGCGCTGGCCTCGTTGCTGCTGCTGCTGGTGGCGCTGTCGGGCACGATCTATCACTTCGTGTTCCTGAAGGCGGTGCGCGAAGGGTGGCCCATCGTGGGCCAGCTTGTTCGTCCCATCGTGCAGGACGAACTGCTCCAGCGCGAGCGCTTCATGCGCGACAACCTGGATGCCATGGCCCAGAAGGTGGGCGAGATGCAGGCGCGGCTGATCAAGCTCGAGGTGATCGGCGAGCGGGTGTCGGGCATGGCCGGAGTCGACGCGGGCGGCCTGCGTCCGCCGGGGCGGCCGGCCAGTGGCGGCCAGGGTGGGCCCTATCTGCCGCTGCGGCGGCCTGGAATGGATGAGCTCAATGCGGTGCTGAGCCAGCTCGAGCTCCGCGCCGATGTAGGCAGCGACGTGTTCACGCTGGTCGAGTCGCACCTGCTCGAGTCTCGATTGCAGCGCTTGCTCGTGCCCAGCATCGCACCGGTGGATGGCCCGGTCGGCTCTGGATTCGGCGTACGTTCGGATCCGATCACCGGCCGGGCAGCCTTGCATGCAGGTCTGGACTTTCCGGCGGATCCGGGCACGACGATCGTGGCCGCGGCCGGAGGGGTGGTGACGCTGAGCGAGTGGCATCCGCAGTACGGCCAGGTGCTCGAGATCGATCATGGTCGCGGCCTTGTCACCCGCTATGCCCATGTCTCGAAGGTCCATGTGCGGGGCGGCGATGTCGTCAAGCGCGGGCAGCGCGTGGCCGAGGTGGGCAACACCGGCCGATCGACCGGGCCGCATCTTCACTTCGAGGTGCTGATCGACGGTGTGCCGCAGGATCCGGCACGCTTCCTGGCAGGTGCCGGTGGCCCAGGCCCCGGAACGCACAAGCCCGGGTGATAAAATCATCTGTTTTTCAAGCGCCAGGCTTGTCGCGGGCGGGGTGCAGGGCTAGCAGGGCACTTGCATTCAGCGGGTGCAGCCTCAGATGCGAGCCCGCAGGCGCGCTCGTGCAGGCGCAGCAGCCCGGTTGCCTGGCCCCAGCGCATCACCCACCGCCCGATCCAGGCGGCTGACCACACACCTCGCATGTTGCCCAAGCTCCTCACCTCGATTTTCGGCAGCCGCAACGACCGCCTGCTCAAGCAATACCGCAAGGTCGTCGACAAGATCAACGCGCTCGAGCCCCAGTTCGAGAAGCTTGACGATGCGGCCCTGAAGGCCAAGACGGACGAGTTTCGTCAGCGCGTGGCGCAAGGCACCTCGCTCGACGATCTGCTGCCCGAGGCCTTCGCGGTGGTGCGCGAGGCCGGCAAGCGCACGCTGAGGATGCGCCACTTCGATGTGCAGCTCATCGGCGGCATGACGCTGCACAACGGCAAGATCGCCGAGATGCGCACCGGCGAAGGCAAGACCTTGATGGCCACGCTGCCGGTGTACCTCAATGCACTCGCCGGCAAGGGCGTGCATGTGGTCACGGTGAACGACTATCTGGCAAGGCGCGATGCCGAGTGGATGGGCCAGCTTTACGGCTTTCTCGGCCTGACCGTCGGGGTCAATGTTCCAGGCATGGAGCGCGAGGCCAAGCAGGAGGCCTACGCGGCCGACGTCACCTACGGCACCAACAACGAGTTCGGCTTCGACTACCTGCGCGACAACATGGTCTACGAAGTACGCGACCGCGTGCAACGGGGCCTGAGCTATGCCATCGTCGACGAGGTCGATTCCATCCTGATCGACGAGGCACGCACGCCGCTGATCATCAGCGGCCAGGCCGAAGATCACACCGATCTGTACGTGCGCATCAACGCCGTCGTGCCCCAGCTCAAGAAGCAGATCGGCGAGGCCGATCCGCGCACCGGCGAGGGCGTGATCGAGCCCGGCGACTTCACCGTGGACGAGAAGACCCACCAGGTCTTCCTCACCGAGGACGGGCACGAGAAGGCCGAGGAGCTGCTGCGCGCGGCGGGCCTGCTGGTCGAGGGGGCCAGCCTGTACGACGCGGCCAACATCACGCTGATGCACCATGTGTATGCGGCGCTGCGGGCCAACCACCTGTATCACCGCGACCAGCACTACGTGGTGCAGGCCGGCGAGATCGTCATCGTCGACGAGTTCACCGGCCGCCTGATGACCGGCCGTCGCTGGTCCGATGGGCTGCACCAGGCAGTCGAGGCCAAGGAAGGCGTGCAGATCCAGAGCGAGAACCAGACGCTGGCCTCGATCACCTTCCAGAACTACTTCCGCATGTACGGCAAGCTCTCCGGCATGACGGGCACCGCCGACACCGAGGCCTACGAATTCCAGGAGATCTACGGCCTGGAGACGGTGGTCATTCCGCCCAACCGCCCGACGATCCGCAAGGACGAGCTCGACCTCATCTACAAGACCGCCCGCGAGAAGTACAACGCGGTGCTCGAGGACATCCGCGACTGCCACCAGCGCGGCCAGCCCACGCTGGTGGGCACCACCTCGATCGAGAACTCCGAGCTGCTGTCGGGCCTGCTGACCAAGGCCAAGCTGCCGCACCAGGTGCTCAATGCCAAGCAGCACGCCAAGGAGGCCGAGATCGTGGCCCAGGCCGGCCGCCCGGGCGTGATCACCATCGCCACCAACATGGCCGGCCGCGGCACCGACATCGTGCTGGGCGGCAACGTCGAGAAGCAGGTGCAGTTCATCGAGGCCGACGAGGCCATCGTGCCGGACGAAAAGGCCCGGCGCATCCAGCAGCTCAAGGACGAGTGGCAGGGCCTGCACGACCAGGTCAAGGCCGCCGGCGGCCTGCGCATCATCGCCACCGAACGCCACGAGTCGCGCCGCATCGACAACCAACTGCGCGGCCGCTCGGGCCGCCAGGGCGACCCGGGGCAGTCGCGCTTCTACCTGTCGCTCGAGGATCCGCTGATGCGCATCTTCGCCGGCGACCGCGTGCGCGCGATCATGGACAAGCTGAAGATGCCCGAGGGCGAAGCCATCGAGGCGGGCATCGTCAGCCGCAGCATCGAGGGCGCGCAGCGCAAGGTCGAGGCGCGCAACTTCGACATCCGCAAGCAGTTGCTCGAGTACGACGACGTCGCCAACGACCAGCGCAAGGTCATCTACCAGCAGCGCAACGAGATCCTGGAATCCGAATCCGTGGGCGAGCAGATCGCCAACCTGCGCAAGAGCGCCATGACCGACGTGGTGCGCACCTGGGTCGCGGCCGAGAGCGTCGAGGAGCAGTGGGACCTGCCCGCGCTCGAATCGGCGCTGCGCGAGGAGTGGCAGCTGAACGTACCCATCGGCGAGCAGGTGGCCAAGAGCGACTCGATCACCGATGACGATGTGGTCGAGATGGTGGTGAAGGCCGCGCACGAGGCCTTCCAGTCCAAGCTCGACATCGTCGGTGTCGAGCAATTCAACCCGTTCATGCGCATGGTGCTGCTGCAGTCGATCGACACGCACTGGCGCGAGCACCTCGCGGCGCTGGACTACCTGCGGCAAGGCATCCACCTGCGCGGCTATGCCCAGAAGAACCCGAAGCAGGAGTACAAGCGCGAGGCCTTCGAGCTGTTCGCGCAGCTGCTCGATCTGGTCAAGCTCGAGGTCACTCGCCTGCTGATGACGGTGCGCATCCAGACACAGGATGAGGTGACCCAGGCGGCCGAGGCCATCGAGGAGCGCGGCGGCCAGTTCAGCAACGTCACCTACACGCATCCGGCCGATGACGGCAGCGTGGTGCAGGAGACCGACCCGGCCACCCTGGCCGCAGAAGTGCCGCGGGTCGGGCGCAACGATCCCTGCCCGTGCGGCAGCGGCAAGAAGTACAAGCAGTGCCACGGCCGGCTGGCCTGAGTCGAGATCCGGGCCTCGCGCCGCATGGCCCGGCCCGGCCTGACCCGCCGACACACTGGACGCTGATGTTTCTTGATAGGCGGGTGGCCCGCGCCGATTGACGCGACGTGGCGTCCGGCGCTGGACGACAGGCGGCCTCCCTACAATGCGGCGGCCCCCTGATCCCCGGAGACCGCAGCCATGCCCGTCAACCTGAGCGCCCCCAACCCCGCAGACCTTCTGCCCGTGGCCGGCATCGAGATCGGCACCGCCATGGCCGGCGTGCGCAAGGCCAACCGTCGCGACGTGGTGGTGTTCCGGCTGGCCGAGGGCAGTGCCGTGGCGGGGGTGTTCACCCGCAACCGGTTCTGCGCGGCGCCGGTGCAGGTGTGCCGCGAACACCTGGCCTCGGGAGCCGCAATCCGGGCGATCGTCATCAATACGGGCAATGCCAATGCCGGTACCGGTCAGGACGGCCTGGCCCGCGCACGGCAGACCTGTTCGGCGCTGGCCACTCACCTGGGCATCCAACCCGCCCAGGTGCTGCCGTTTTCCACCGGCGTGATCATGGAGACGTTGCCGGTCGAGCGCATCGAGGCGGGCCTGCCGGCCGCGCTGCACAGCCTGTCGGCCAACGCCTGGGCCCAGGCAGCGGAAGGCATCATGACCACCGACACGTTGCCCAAGGCCGCCTCCAGGCAGGTGGCCATCGGCGGGCACACGGTCACGCTGACCGGCATCTCCAAGGGCGCCGGCATGATCCGCCCCAACATGGCGACGATGCTGGGTTTCGTGGCCACCGATGCGGCGGTTGATCCGGCGCTGATGCAGGCCCTGGTGCGCGAGGCGGCCGATGCCAGCTTCAACCGCATCACCATCGACGGCGACACCTCCACCAACGATTCATTCGTGCTGATGGCCACCGGCCGGGCCGGGCATGCGCCGATCACCGACCTGGAATCCGCAGAGGGCCAGGCGCTGCGTGGGGCGCTGGTGTCGCTGGCCCAGCAACTGGCCCAGGCCATCGTGCGCGACGGCGAGGGCGCCACCAAGTTCATCGCCGTGCACATCGAGGGCGGCCGCGACGAAGCCGAGTGCCGCCTGGCGGCCTACGCCATCGCCCATTCGCCGCTGGTGAAGACGGCGTTCTTCGCCAGCGACCCCAATCTCGGCCGCATCCTGGCGGCCGTGGGCTATGCCGGCATCGACGACCTCGACCAGGGCCTGATCGACCTGCACCTGGACGACGTGCACGTGGTGCACCGGGGCGGCCGGCGGCCCGAGTACCGCGAGGAGGATGGGCAGCGCGTGATGAAGCAGTCCGAGATCACCATCCGCGTCGGGCTGAACCGCGGCGCGGCCAGCACCACGGTGTGGACCTGCGATCTGTCTCACGACTACGTGAGCATCAATGCGGACTACCGCAGCTGAGGCGTCGGCGATGGCAGGCACGGCCACCGGCCAGACCCCTGCTCGCCACGCGGCGCTCACCCGGCCAAGCCCTTGAGCCGCATGCGCCTGTTGCCGCCCGACGACCTGCTGCACGACGCGACCTACCGCAGGCTGTTCGCATCGATCCTGTCGTCCAGCTTCGGCGGCCAGATCACCATGCTGGCGCTGCCGCTCACGGCCGCCCTGCTGCTCAACGCCACGCCCTCGCAGATGGGCCTGCTGGCGGCCATCGAGTACCTGCCGTTCGTGCTGTTCTCGCTGCCCGCCGGCGTGTGGCTGGACCGGCTGCGCAAGCTGCCCCTGTACATCGGCGGCGAGGCCTCGCTGGCGGTGGCGGTGGCCAGCGTGCCGCTGGGCTGGTGGCTGGGCTGGCTGGCCATGCCGTGGCTGTATGCGGTGGGCTTCGTCATCGGAATGGTCAACACCCTCTCGGGCAGTGCCGCCCAGGTGCTGCTGACGCAGGTGGTGCCGCGCGAGCGCCTGGTCGAGGCGCATGCGCGCAACACGCTGGCCAGTTCGTCGTCAGAGATCATGGGCCCCGGCATCGCGGGCGTGCTGGTCAAGCTGCTCGGGGCACCGGTGACCCTGCTGTTCGATGCCGGGCTGCTGTGTCTGTCCTGCCTGATCCTGGGGGGCGTGCAGGTGAAGGAGACCTTGCCCGCACGGCCCGACGGGCCCGGGCGGCGCTTCTTCGACGAGCTGCGCGTGGGCCTGCGTTTCGTGCGGGGACAGCGCCTGCTGGTGGCGATGGCCGCGGTGTCGGGCAGCTGGCACCTGAGCTACAACACCGCGCTGGCCGTGGCGGTGCTGCATGGCAGCCGCGGGCTGGGCCTGTCCGAGCGCGCGCTGGGCCTGTGCTACGTGGGCGTGGGCGTGGGCGCGGTGCTGGCCAGTCTGGTCGGACATCGCCTCAGCCGGCGCATCGGTCCGGGCCCTGCGATGCTCGCCGGCAGCGCCATCTGCGGGCTGGGCTGGCTGGGCGCCGGCGTCTGGTCCACCGGGGCGGCCGGCGTGGCCGCGTTCGCCGCGATGCAACTTTGCTTCGGCCTGGGCGGCTCGCTGATGTTCATCAACTTCATCGCGATGCGCCAGGCGGTGACGCCCAGCCCGCTGCTGGGGCGCATGACCTCCACGATGCGCTGGCTGATCGTGCTGCCGGCCGGGCCCGGGGCCCTGCTCGGAGGCCTGGTCGGAGAGCGCGTGTCGCTGCCGGCCGCGCTGATGGTGGCGGGCACCTTGTGCCTGCTGCTCACCGCGCTGGCCTGGCGGCTGACCGTGGTGCCGACGGTGAAGGTGCTGCCTGCGCCGGAGGCGCACCCGCCGGACGCACCGGCTGCCCAGGCCGCCCCGTGAGGGTCTGGCGTCAGGGGCCGGCCGTCAGCGCGCCGGCGAGAACCGGTCCACCGCGTCGGTGATGAGGCCGTCGATGCCCAGCGCGAGCAGCCGGTCGGCCTCGGACGCGTCGTTCACCGTATAGCACAGCGCGCGCATCCCGACGCCATGCAGCCGGGCGATCAACTCGGCATCCATCAACTGGTGGTTGGTGACTGCGGCCACGCACCCCAGCGACTGAGCCATCTCGAACCAGCCCGGCCACAGCGTATCCACCAGCAGCGCCCGCGGCACCTCGGGCGCGGTCTCCCGGGCACCGAGCAGCGATTCGGGCCGGAACGAGCTGAACAACGGCGGCACCGCCTGGCCTTCCCACAGCCGCTTGACGTGGCGGCCGACGACCTGGCCGGTGGTTTCTTCCAGGCCGGGCGTGGGCTTGATCTCGATGTTTAGCACGAAGCCATTGGCCTGGATGAACGCGGCGATGGCGGCCAGCGTGGGGATCGGCTCGCCGGCGTAGGTGCGGCCGTGCCAGCGGCCGGCATCGCGCTGGGCCAGGCAGCCCCAGGGTTCGCTGCCGGCGGTGCCCTGGCCGTCGGTGGTGCGCTCGAGCGTGGCGTCGTGCAGCAGGAACGGCACTTCGTCGGCCGAGAGCTTCACATCGCACTCGAAGGCCCGGTAGCCATGCGAGGCGCCCAGGCGGAAGGCGGCCAGCGTGTTCTCGGGCGCCAGCTTGCCGGCGCCCCGATGGGCGATCCAGCGCGGATAGGGCCAGGGCGTGGCCAGCGGCTCGGTCGTCATCGAGTCAACCGTCGACGCGACGCTGCGTAGCCGCGTCGAACCAGTGCACCTGGGCCGCCTGCGGCTGCAAGCGGACCGTGTCGCCCACCTTGCAGGGCGCCTCGATGCCTTCGATGCGTACCGTGAACAGATCGGGGCCGAGCCGGCAGTACACCAGGCGCTCGGCGCCCAGCATCTCGACCATCTCCACCTTCACCGGCCAGCCGCCTTCGCCGCCGATGCGGGTGTGCTCGGGGCGGATGCCCAGCACCAGCGCACCGTTTCGCGGTGCCGGGGCGGGCAGATCGAGCACCAGGCCGGCCGTCTCGAAGCGCAGGCCATCGACCTGGCCGGTGAGCAGGTTCATCGGCGGCGAGCCGATGAAGCCGGCCACGAACGTGGTGGCCGGGCGCTGGTACACCTCCTCGGGCGTGCCGAACTGCTCCATGCGCCCGGCGTTGAGCACCAGCATGCGCTGCGCCAGCGTCATCGCCTCGACCTGGTCGTGGGTGACGAACAGCGAGGTCACGCCCAGCTCGGCGTGCAGCTTCTGGATCTCGAGCCGCGTCTGGGCACGCAGCTTGGCGTCGAGGTTGGACAGCGGTTCATCGAACAGGAAGGCCTGCGGCTGCCGCACGATGGCCCGGCCCATGGCCACGCGCTGGCGCTGCCCGCCCGACAGGGCGCGGGGCTTGCGGTCGAGCAGATCACCCAGCTCGAGGATCTTGGCCGCCTTCTGCACCCGGGCGTCGATCTCGGGCTTGGGCACCTTGGCGATCTTCAGCCCGTAGGCCATGTTGTCGTACACGCTCATGTGCGGATAGAGCGCGTAGTTCTGGAACACCATCGCGATGTCGCGGTCGGCCGGCTCGATGTCGTTGACCACGCGGGGGCCGATCGCGATCTGCCCTTCGGTGATCACTTCCAGGCCGGCCACCATGCGCAGCAGCGTGCTCTTGCCGCAGCCAGAGGGGCCGACGATGACGACGAACTCGCCGTCGGCGATCTCGGCATTCACGCCATGGATGACCTGGTTGGCCTTGGGGCCGGTGCCGTAGCGCTTGACGACATTGCGGATCGAGATGGCGGCCATGTCAGGTGTCTGCGGTGAAGGTGGAGTCTGCGATGGAACAGGGGCCTGGGTGCGGGCAGGTCACTTCTCGGAGTCGACCAGGCCCTTCACGAACCACTTCTGCATCAGCACCACCACCAGGGTCGGCGGCAGCATGGCGAGGATGGCCGTGGCCATCACGGCGTTCCACTCGGTGGCTGCATCGCCGCCGGAAATCATGCGCTTGATGCCCATGACCACGGGGTACATGTCCTCGCTGGTCGTCACGAGCAGAGGCCACAGGTACTGGTTCCAGCCGTAGATGAACTGGATCACGAACAGCGCGGCGATCGACGTCGAGGACAGGGGCAGCAGCACATCCTTGAAGAAGCGCATGGGCCCGGCGCCGTCGATGCGTGCGGCCTCCACGAGTTCATCGGGCACGGTGAGGAAGAACTGCCGGAACAGGAAGGTGGCGGTGGCCGAGGCGATCAACGGCACAGTCAGCCCCGCATAGGTGTTGAGCATGCCCAGGTCGGAGACCACCTTGTACGTCGGCAGGATGCGCACCTCGACCGGCAGCATCAGCGTCACGAAGATCATCCAGAACACCAGGCCTCGGAACGGGAACCTGAAATACACCACCGCGAAAGCCGAGAGCAGCGAGATGGCGATCTTGCTGATCGAGATGACCAGCGCGCTGACCAGGCTGATGAACAGCATCGGGGCCACCGGGGCGATCTTGCTGCCGTATTCGGTGACGCCTCCCAGCAGTGCAAACTTGTAGCTCTGCGCCGCGTTGCTTCCCGGCACCAGGGACATGGGCACCTGCTGGACGATCTGCTCGGCGGTCTGGGTCGAGGCGACAAAGGTCACGTAGATCGGGAAGGCGACGATCAGCACGCCCAGCAGCAGCACGACGTGTGACAGTACGGTGGCGACGGGACGGTTCTCGACCATGCTCGGTTCAGTAGTTGACGCGCTTCTCGACGTAGCGGAACTGCACCACGGTGAGCGCCACCAGAATGACCATCAGCACCACCGACTGGGCAGCCGAGCCTCCAAGATCGAGGGCCTTGAAGCCGTCGTAGTAGACCTTGTAGACCAGCACGGCGGTGTCCTTGCCGGGCCCACCCTGGGTGGCCGCATCGATGATCGCGAAGGTCTCGATGAAGGCATAGATGACGTTGATCACCAGCAGGAAGAACGCCGTCGGCGACAGGAGCGGGAACTGCACGGTCCAGAACCGGCGCCATGGGCCGGCGCCGTCGATCGCCGCGGCCTCGATCAGCGACTTGGGGATGGACTGCAGGCCAGCCAGGAAGAACAGGAAGTTGTAGGAGATCTGCTTCCACACCGCAGCCATGACGATCAGGATCATGGCGTGCCTGCCATCGAGCAGGTGATTCCAGTCGATGCCCATGGCGCGCAGCCAGTAGCTCACGATGCCGATGGACGGCGCGAACATGAACAGCCAGAGCACGCCGGCGACGGCTGGGGCCACCGCATACGGCAGGATCAGGAACGTGCGGTAGAAGCCTGAGCCTCTGACCACACGATCGGCCATCACCGCGAGCATCAGCGAGACCGACAGCCCGATGCCCGCCACCAGCGCCGAGAACACCGCGGTCGTCTTGAACGACGCCAGGTAGGTCGAGTCGTTCCACAGCCGCTCGAAGTTCTGCAGCCCGACAAACTGGGTGCTGGTGCCGAAGGCGTCTTCCTGCAGAACACTCTGGTACAGCGCCTGCCCGGCCGGCCAGAAGAAGAACACCAGCACGATGGCCATCTGGGGCGCCACCAGGGCCCAGGGCAACCACCACGACCTGAACAGAACGCGCTTTTCAGTCGTCAACGCCAACCCTCATCGCGGTTCTGTCACAGGGGCGTGCCACGGTTGCCGCAGGCCTTTGGCTCATCCACCCTTGTTGGCCTTCTCGAATCGCTCGAGGAGTTCATCGCCACGCTTCTTGGCGGCGGCCAGGCCCTCCGGGGCGCTCTTCTTGCCGCTCCAGACCTGCTCCATTTCTTCGTCGATGATGGTGCGGATCTGCACGAAGTTGCCCAGCCGGATGCCGCGAGACTTGTCGGTGGTCTTGCGGATCATCTGCGTCACCGAGACATCGGTGCCGGGGTTCTGCTTGTAGAACCCGCTCTTCTCGGTCAGTTCGTACGACGGAATCGTCACCGGCAGGTAGCCCGTGGTCTGGTGGCTGGCGGCCGCGACATCGGCCTTGGACAGGTGGGCGAAGAACTGCGCCACGCCCTTGTAGTCGTCGGCCTTCTTGCCCGCCATCACCCACAGGCTGGCCCCACCGATCACCGTGTTCTGGGGCGCCCCGGGCACGTCGGGGTAGTAGGGCAGGGCAGCGATGCCGCTGGCGAACTTGGCATTGCGCTTGATGTTGCCGTACAGCGCCGACGATCCGGTGACCATCGCACATTCGCCCGAGACGAAGGTGGCGTCAGCCGCGTTGCCCCGGCCCTTGTAGACGAACAGCCCCTGCTTGGCCATGTTGGCCAGGTTCTCGATGTGCCGCACATGCAGCGGCGTGGTGATGTTCAGCCGGGTGTCCAGCCCGGTGAATCCGTTGCGCTTGGTGGCGAACTCGACGTTGTGCCAGGCCGAGAAGCTCTCGAGCTGGGTCCAGCTTTGCCAGCTGGTGGTGAACGGGCACTTGTGACCGCTGGCCTTGAGCTTGGCGGCGGCCAGGGCCACCTCCGGCCAGGTCTTGGGCGGCGAGTTGACGTCCAGCCCGGCGGCCTTGAAGGCATCCTTGTTGTAGTGGAACACCGTGGTGGAACTGTTGAACGGGAAGCTCAGCATCTCGCCGCTGGGAGCGGTGTAGTAGCCCGACACGGCAGGCACATAGATGCTCGGGTCGAACTTGAGCCCGGCGTTCTTCATCACCTGGGCCACCGGCACATGGGCCCCCTTGCTGGCCATCATGGTGGCGGTGCCGACCTCGAAGATCTGCACGATGTGCGGCGCATTGCCGGCCCGGTAGGCGGCAATGGCGGCCGTGAACGACTCGTCGTAGCTGCCCTTGAAGGTGGGCACGATCTTGTAGGCCGTCTGGCTGGCGTTGAAGTCCTTGGCCAGCCCGTTGACCCACTCTCCCAGCGCACCCCCCATCGAGTGCCACCACTGGATCTCGGTCTGGGCCTGGGCCGACGAGGCCAGTGTCATTGCCGCTGCAGCGGCCATCCACGTGAGCGCGTTTTTCATGGTGGGTCCTTGTGTCCTCGGATCGAAGGTCTGGAGAGGCTCGAAGTATCCGGCGCTTTTGTGACAGCATCGTCAATGGGATAACCCGAATCGCCGGCCCTTCTGACTTCGGACAATCCGCCAACTGACCTCGGACAACCCCGATGCCCTTGCGGTTGCGCGCCGGGGCCACAGGCGTGCGCATGTTGCAGCGCAGTAAAATCGCCGCCCCGGTACCGACACGGCAAACCGGCCGCGGCTGATGGCGGCAACGCGGGCCCTCTGCTCCTCACCAGCGCCCCTCCACGCGGGCCGAACGCCTCTCCATGAACGCACCGATCGCACCGGATCAGCTCGCAGCGCCCATCGCCCCGGATGGCATCGACGCCGCGCCGCCGCGGCTGCGCGAGATTCCCTACAACTACACCTCGCTGTCCGACCGCGAGATCGTGATCCGGCTGCTGGGCGAGCGGGCCTGGGCGGTGTTGGATCGCCTGCGCAGCGAGCGCCGCACCGGCCGCTCGGCGCGCATGCTCTACGAG
>Ga0268298_10004031_pt1 | contig 14547 bp, 14 predicted proteins | sample WWTPWeurt_MetaG_FD_194462 | JGI IMG/M metagenome (GOLD analysis project Ga0268298, IMG submission 194462) | Activated sludge microbial communities from WWTP in Nijmegen, Gelderland, Netherland - WWTP Weurt | ecosystem: Engineered > WWTP > Aerobic digester > Activated sludge | place... | reverse complement strand
GACGAAACAACGGACGCAGGCTATTTTTCACTGACTGAGATGGAGAACATGCCCATACACGCGAATCACAAAGCCCGCGTGGAGGATGCTCTCATCGGCGGCGAGACGTTGATCAAATAATCCTCCGCCACTTTATTTATCTGCAAGTGTTCTCTATATAACTTTATCGGAGGCGCTATGTTTGCAAACTTATCAGATCTTTTTTACAAATGGACAAAGGGCTGGCTGATCATCGTTCTGTTCATATTGGATGCGTTCTTCGGTGGATTTCTTTTGCCCCTCATTCAGGGCATGCTGCAGGATGGTAAAGGCGGGGTGATGCCGCTCGACCTGATGCTCTTTGCCGCACCAGAAAAAATATTCGGCATGATCGAAAGATATGGCGAATTCAACCGCCCGTTCTATCGCAATGTGGAACTGACGGTGGATATCATCTACCCCATTGTGTATCTATTTTTCTTCGGCTTGTTAATCTCATGGCTTTTTCAACGTGGATTTGCATCCAGCAGCCCGATGCGAAAATACAACATCCTGCCTTTAGGCTCGTGGTTCTTTGACCTGCTTGAAAACATGGCGATTGTGACTCTACTTTCAATATTTCCATCCCAACCAACAGCGTTCGCGTGGATTCTCATGCTCCTGACTACAGTCAAATGGCTATTCGCAGGCGCGAGCATTTTATTAATATTGACCGGCCTGGTTATGGCGATCAAGAATAAATTCAGAATTCAAATGTAGGGCGAGGTGACCTCGCCCTACAACACCTTTATCCACCAAACACCTGTGCATTCAGGCAGGATCACCCAATTATTCTTCTTCACCTTATCTCCCAACTCATCGCCAAAGAAAAAACGCGAAAGGAATTCGGCTTCTTCAATCGAATCAAATTTGTAGTCTGTGCGGATCCATTTATGCTGGAAACCGACTTCATCCAGCCAGGGATAATAATCCTTGAGATGTTCCAGCTTGATCGGCGACTCGTTGCCCGTGCCCAGCGATTCGAACAGGACGATGCAGCTGTTCGGTCTTAAGACGCGTTTCATTTCGCCCAGCCATTTTTCCAGCTCAGTCCGCGCGGATCGAGGATTCCACTCTGCGAGATATGCAACGCTCCAGCCTGAGACTACCAGGTCAGCAGATGCATCTTCCACTGGCAGTTGGCGATGGTCAGCGACATCCACCTGCCAATTGGTCAATCCGCTGGCAGTGAATTTCTCACGGCAGACCCGCAGCATCTCTTCCGAAATATCAAAGGCACGGATGCGGGAAACGTAAGGGGCAAGCATACAGGCCAATCGTCCAGTGCCAGCCCCAAGATCATAAACGATTCGATTTTCAAGCAGAGTGATCTCACGCATGGCGCGCAAGATATTTCCCTGATGATCTTCGCGGGCGATCAACGCTTCGTATTTGTCCCCTTCGGTCTTATAGATTTCTTCTTGTGTGGGCATATCACAATTATAATGTGCGCCATGAACCAACTCTCCCCTTCCGCTCAAAAGATACAAAATTTGCTCAACTCGCTTGGGTACACCTATCACGTGATCGAGCATGTTGAATCCACGCGCACGGCGCAGGAAGCCGCGGACCGCGCGGGCTGTGAGCTGGGACAGATAGTCAAGTCGCTGATCTTTCGCGGTAAGACCAGCGGCAAGCCGATCCTGGTGCTGACCAGCGGCGCGAACCGCGTGGATGAAAAACGCATCAGTGCATACGCCGGGGAATCCATCAGCCGCGCAGATGCCGATTTCGTGAGAACAGTTACGGGCTATGCAATAGGCGGCGTGCCTCCCATCGGTCATACTGAAAAAATGGAAACCTATCTCGATGAGGATTTCCTGCCATATCAAACCATCTGGGCGGCAGCGGGAACTCCGAACGCCATCTTTGAACTCAAGACGGAAGATCTTCAAAAAATGACAAATGGAAGGATAGCACAGGTGAGATCATGATCGAAGAAATTTACAATTACCTGAAATTTAGTGACAGGCTGTTCAGCAGCGGGATGCCAACCCCGCAGCAAATTTCATCCATTGCTGAAGACGGTATACAGGTCGTGATCAATCTGGCTACTTCCAAATCGGAAGGCTGGATGTCTGATGAGCGCGGACTGGTCGAGGCGCAAGCCATCACCTATTATGAAATTCCCGTGGACTGGGACAACCCGACTTTAAACGACTTGAACAATTTTGCCGCGCTGATGGATAAACATCCGCACGAGAAGATCCTTGTCCATTGCCAGGCGAATTTCCGCGCTTCGGGTTTCATCGCGTTGTATCGTTTCAACCATCTGGGCTGGGCGGAAAATAACGCCTTCAGGGATCTGCAAAAAATATGGAATCCTGCTGAATATCCCGTCTGGCAAGAGTTTATTGAAAAAGGTTTGAGATCACAGTCCTGAAGAGGATTGGCAGATTCTGTGAATTAATGTCGTTGCGAACCGCCGCTCTTGTATTTCCCTGGCACTGCCCGTCAGGGCACGTGTGGCGGTGAAGCAACCTCCGTGGAACTGAAATACTTCTTGAGACATGAGATTGCGTAGCCGGACTTCGTCCTCCTCGCAACGACATTTGTACGGTAGAGAATCGAAAAATTCAAATCTGTGAATTATTTCCGATCACATCAAAGGAGTCTTGCACATGGGCAAATATTTTGATCTGGTTTACAGCGGCCCGCCTTTCGTTCTCTTTGGCACGCCGCATCTGATCGCAATCAGCATCATTACGCTCTGTTGTTTTTCCTATTTGTATTTCCGCAATGTCTGGGGGGAGAGGGAAAGGAATATTGTGCGCTGGGTGTTTGCGATCGCGATCGTACTGAACGAAACCTCCCTGCACATTTGGTCCATTTATTGGGGGATTTGGAATGTCCAGACCATGCTGCCTTTGCACATGTGCGCCGTGCTGATCTGGCTCTCGGCTTACATGCTGGTGACCAAGAATTACGCGATCTATGAATTCGTGTATTTCATGGGGATCGGCGGAGCTATGCAGGCCGTATTGACTCCCGCCGACGCCGCCGCGTATAACTTCCCGCATTACCGCCTGATGCAAACCATCTTCGCGCACGGACTGTTGATCAATATCGCCATTTACATGACCGTGGTCGAGGGATTCCGTCCGACCCTGCAATCCTTCAAACGCGTTTTTATCTGGACGAATATCTATATGATCCCTGTCTTCTTCCTTAATCTGGCGCTCGGTAGTAATTATCTTTTTGTGGCGGGCAAGCCCGAATTCCCCACCCTGCTGGATGCTCTCGCGCCCTGGCCCTGGTATATATTTGAAATGGAAGCGCTCGGGTTCGCCATCTTCTTCATCCTTTATATTCCTTTCCTGATCAAAGATTGGCGGACGAAAAGCGCAATGTCTGCTGAAACAACACAATTTTAAATGCACACAGGCGGACCTAAAAACAGGCCAGCCTGTGCTTTAAAAATTCACATTACGGCAATGGAATAAAACCAAATAAAGTATCTGGGTGAGTATCGGTAATGACCAGAAAGCCTCGGTCATCAAGAATGGCAAGTCCTTCCCAGTTACGGGCATCCTCAGTCAACACAAAAGGGATGGGGGGAGAATCGGCAAGAGTAATTCCCTGCTTGGAAAAGTTAAATTTCACAAGCCGCTCAATATGATCAGACTCGGATTGAGTTTTCCCCATCCCATAGGCGTCCACAATTGAATCTAGAGTTGTACTCAACTCGGTATCGCCTGAAAAGAAATAATTGATTCCCCAGAATTCATTATTCGTGGAAAGGGCTGTATCCGTCAGACGATACTCAATATTGGTCATGGAAATCGTCTCTAATGGATTTAAGGCAAAATCGAAAACATGCGCCACAGGCTCTGCTACGATACCTTCCCCATTTACCTCATAAAATGTAACAATCTGATTGTCAAAAACTAGCATAGATTCGTCGGTATGGTTTTCAGATGCGGCCTGAGGCTGAATAGGAGTCAATTTTGTTGTATCGAGATGGATTGAGGAAAGATCGGGATTGATGTATCCAGAGATTAAATACCCCCGCATATCCGTTCCCTTGCCAGCTTCAATGGTGAGGAAAATTTGAGTGTCTGAAAACCCGATCGATTCGAAGCCTTGATAATTTGGAACGATCTGGCCAATTCTAGATGCGGTCAAGGGGATTGGCCTTGGTTCCAATTCCACCTGGCTTGTTCCATCCAAATAAGCAAGTATCTCCGCTTTGGGCAGATAATAAAGAAAACCGTCGCCACTATCTTTTACAAAATTAGGGTATTGAGGCAGGAAGATCAAATTATCCCCAAACCATGCAAGGCCTGAAACCTCCGCCTTCTTTTTCGTTAACGGACCTGAAAGCCGCACCAAAGTTACTGCTTGCTCTTTGAGCACTGCAGAAACAGAGTCGTTCCCGCGCGATTTTACAAACCACCAAGCTGCCCCGATTACAACAGTCAACCCTACCAGCAACACCCATAACCTTTGCTTTTTCATCTCAAATTCTCCTAAAATAATTATATTCCTCTCTTTGTACCTTCACGAACTTCTTAACAAGAATTTCATAAGGCAAACGACCGAAATTCCATTTACTAAAATCACATTGTCACCAAAATATTTTTCATTAATTCTAGTATTACATCTATAAATACAAGTCATGTTAGGAATATTTTTTGTATTGCATCAGCCTATCCTTTATCGTACAATCCCGTAAACTAACCAAAGGAGAAGATATGGTTACAAAAACAAATACTGATTCCCGCCCCATGACCGAGGAAGCAGACTTCCTCCAAATAAAATCTGTAGACCATGTCCACTTTTATGTGGGCAATGCCAAACAGGCCATGTATTACTGGTGGAAGGCTTTTGGATTTAAACCCGTGGCGTATTCAGGTCTGGAAACTGGCAACCGCGAATTCGCATCCTATGTCCTGGAATCAGGGACTGCGCGCTTCGTTGTATCCGCGCCGTATTCGCCGTCCAGTCCGCTCGCATCCCATCACATGCTGCACGGTGACGGGGTCAAGGTCATCGCCATGGAAGTGGAGGATGCCGAAAAAGCGTGGCAGGCTACCACTTCCCGCGGTGCCAAATCCGCATGGAGCCTGCGGGAAGAAAAAGATGACCACGGCATTTATCGCACTTCCGCCATTTACACGTATGGTGAAACCCTGCATGTTTTTGTAGACCGCTCCCAGTACAAGGGGGTCTTCGCCCCCACCTATCGCCCCATCAAAGATAAAGCGACTCAATCGGCTGGGCTGGCCGCCATTGACCATATCGTCGGCAATGTTCAACTCGGCAAGATGAATCAATGGGTCAACTTTTATCATCAGGTGATGGGCTTCCGTCAGCTCATGCACTTTGACGACAAGGATATTTCAACCGAATATTCGGCGCTGATGTCCAAGGTCATGCAGAACGGCAATGGCCGCGTCAAGTTCCCGATCAACGAACCCGCCGAAGGAAAAAGGAAGAGTCAGATCGAAGAGTATCTCGATTACTATCTCACGCCCGGGGCACAGCACATCGCCATCATCACCGGTGACATTCTCGATACGGTGGAACAACTGCGCATGAATGGCGTTGAATTTTTGCGCGTGCCCGACACCTATTATGAATTGCTGCCCGACCGCATCGGCAAGATCAAGGAAGATTACAAAGCCATCAAGGAACTCGGCGTTCTGGTAGACAAGGATGATGAAGGTTATCTCCTGCAAATTTTCACGCGTCCCATTCAAGACCGTCCCACCATGTTCATCGAGATCATCCAAAGACACGGCGCGCAGGGATTTGGCAAGGGCAACTTCAAGGCCTTGTTTGAGTCACTGGAATTGGAACAGGAACGGCGCGGAAATTTATAAAAGTCAAAAATCAAATGTCAAAAGTCTTGCCGACCTTCGACTTTCGATCTTTAACCTTCAACTCCTCTCATGATATTCGCAACCATCAGCACGCCTCACTCCGCGCCTCAGCCTGCCCTTGTTTCAAACGGCAGCGTATACCCTCTCCCCTTCCCCGACATGCACGCGGTGATCCAAACTGGCGCGGACAAGATTCAACTTCCTGAATTCTCCTTCGCAACGAATGAAGTCAAATTTCATGCGCCGCTTCGGCCAAACACATTGCGGGATGCCTACGCCTTTGAACAGCATGTCAAAACTGCCAACCAAAACCGCGGACGCGAAGTGCCCGAAGAATGGTACAAGTTCCCTGTTTTCTATTACACCAATCCCAACAGCATTTTCGGACCTGAAGATGCGATCCCATATCCGCATTACACTCAGGCATTGGATTTTGAATTGGAGATCGCGGTCATCATTGGCAAGGGCGGGATCAACATAAAATCTGAAGACGCTCCCAGCCATATTTTTGGGTACACGATCTTCAACGATTGGTCAGCGCGAGATGTACAGCGTGAAGAAATGAAAGTTGGGCTTGGCCCCGCCAAGGGGAAGGACTTCGCCTCGTCTTTGGGACCAGTCATTGTGACGAGCGAAGCACTTGCCGATAAAGCAGTGGATCGAATGGGGGTGTACGATCTCAGCATGACGGCAAAGGTCAACGGAGTTGAAATGTCCAGAGGGAATTTTAAAGATATATTCTGGTCATTCGGAGAAATTATCGCTAGAGTATCAGATAGCTGTGAATTGCAAGCTGGCGATGTGATCGGATCGGGAACAGTTGGCACGGGATGTTTATTGGAATTGACGAAGACACAAGGTCCATGGCTGAACGAGGGCGATGTCGTAGAACTTGAAATTGAAAGAATTGGGATCTTGAAGAACACGATCGGAGGGAAGAAATGAAAAGGAAACTATTTGGATGGGCGGGAATATTATTTTTGACACTGGCATGCGGATTGTTCGCCCCTGCCGCTGCCCCCACACAGCCAAGTGTGGGAACCATCGTCGCTGAAACATTTCAAGCGCTGACAGAGACTGCGCCCGCTGCTGAAACGCAGGTCCCTGCGCCAACCCAGATCAACGGGACAGTGGTGGCGATTAACAATATTTCTTTTGTCATTCCAATGGGAATTGGCAGCGGCGCACAAGGCGAGTTCATTGAAGCCGTTCCACCATCCAATGACATGCCGTGGTGGGAGATCGGTCCCGCCTACAATCGGTATTTGATCCAGAATTATCCGCTGGCAGGCACTTTCCATGAACCGAGGATCTTTGTCTATCCGGTCAGCGAGTACGTTCAAATGGTTCCAGATGTGGGCGGCATTGTTGACGAACTTAAAACAATCATCAATCCCTCCGGCGCTGCCATGCCTGAAAACCTGCCGTTCTTACCAGCCTTCAACGCGGCTCAAATTTTTCACTCCAATGAACAAGTCATTCAGTTTCAGAGCGGAACAGGGATCCGATTCCTAACTCAATACGCGCAGGCTCCATACCCTGTGAACAACAATAGTTTATTCTATACATTTCAAGGACTAACCAGCGACGGCGCGTTTTACATTTCAGCCATTCTGCCGATCAACGCCGCCTTTCTTTCAGCAGATGGAAATCCCGAAACAGCGCTCCCCGCGGAGGGCATTCCCTTTGATTGGGAAAACTTTGAGAACACGCCGCAGCATTTTGAATTGGTAAAACAAAAACTGAATGCCACTGACGCAAACGCGTTCAGTCCTTCCCTAACAAGTCTGGATACGCTGATACAATCCATTAAGATCAGCGTCCCATAAAATACTCAATCTCAAAGTATACCGGAGGTAGGAATGAGAAAAACAGCCATCCATGATTCAGAAGTATACAGCAGCGACGTATTCCGCATTCTGGCTGAATATGAGATCTCGCGCTCGGCGCGATACCCGAGCCCCATGGGAATGCTCCAGATCGAAATGACACCCAACGCATCCAATGCAGACGCACTGCGCGCTGCGCCCGCTGTATTTATCTCCGCCCTAAATGCGCATCTCCGCTCAGTGGATATCACCTCCGCTGATGGAAGAGAATTCAAAGTCCTGCTGCCCACTACAAACTCCACGGGCACCGAAACTGTCTGCGAAAGACTGCTTTCTGTCTTTAAGAATAAATATGAAACCAATTTCGGTTCGGTCTCATTTTCGCTTCATATTGGCGCAACCAGCCACAATGGCGGGCCGTCACTTACGATCGCTGGTATTTTTAAAAATGTCGAAGTCGCGCTCAAGCAATCCCAACTTAAAGGACCAAACACGTACGTCATGATCTCATAATTTATTGTTAGAACTCACGGAGAGCAAAATGCCTTTTTATCATAAGCTCGGCAGTATCCCCCACAAGCGGCATACGCAATTTAAAAAACCAGGCGGCAAATTGTATCGCGAGGAAGTGATGGGATTGGAAGGCTTCTCTTCGATCCAGTCGATCCTTTATCATCACTTCCTGCCACCGCGCGTGAAGATGATCGAAGACCTCGGTCCTGCCAGCCCTGAATATGTGGACTACGGCCCGATCCGTCACCGCGCCTTCAGAACCGCTCAGGCTCCGCAGGGGGCTGATCCTGTCAGCGGACGGATACCACTCCTCGGCAACCACGATGTCATCCTCGGTGTCTCGCGCTCCCAAAACAGCATGGGCTATTTCTACCGCAACTCGCAAGCCTACGAGACCTGGTTCGTGCATGATGGCAGCGGCACACTGAAAAGTCAATTTGGCAGCTTACCATTCCGCAAAGGCGACTACATTGTGATCCCCTTTGGCGTGACCTGGCAAATGCACTTGAACGATGAATGTAAATTCTTCACCATCGAAAACCCAAGTCAGATCGAACCGCCCAAACGCTACCGCAATCAATACGGTCAACTGCTTGAACACTCGCCGTACTGCGAGCGGGACATCTGCGTTCCTGAAGAGTTGGAAACACATACCGAGCGCGGAGAATTTGAGGTCCGCATCAAGGTGCGCGACAGATTATCCCGCCACATTCTGGATTACCATCCGCATGATGTCATCGGATGGGACGGTTATCTCTATCCGTGGATATTCAACATCGAGGATTTTGAACCGATCACCGGACGTCTGCACATGCCGCCCCCGATCCACCAAACCTTTGACGGACATAATTTTGTGGTGTGCTCCTTCGTACCGCGTCTGTTTGACTATCATCCCGAAGGCATCCCCGCGCCGTACAATCACTCCAACATTCAATCGGATGAGGTTCTTTATTACGCTGAAGGCAATTTCATGAGCCGCAAAGGCATTGACCGCAGTGATATCAGCCTGCATCCTTTCGGGCTGTCACACGGCCCGCAGCCCGGCATGACCGAAGCCAGCATCGGCAAATTGGAAACAAAAGAACTGGCTGTGATGGTGGATACCTTCCACCCATTGAACCTGACAAAACAAGCATTGGAAATGGAAAAAACTGAATATATGTCCACCTGGCTCGAAGGTGACGGAGAATAGATCAATGAATACTTCTGATGTTAAATTCAAAAAGTTGTCACAAAAAATAGTCTCAGATATGAAACGGCTGTCTGTGCCCGGTGTGGCAATTGGCATCTGGCACAAAGGCAGGGAATACTCTGCGGGGTTCGGCGTAACCAGTATCGAGAATCCGCTGCCCGTCACACCCGACACGCTATTTCAAGTCGGGTCGATCAGCAAGACATTCACAGCCACCATGCTTATGCAGCTGGTTGAACAGGGTAAAGTTGATCTTGATGCGCCTGTCAAAAAATATATCAAAAACTTCAAACTACAAGATAAGAATGTTGAAAAGCGAGTCACCATCCGCCACCTGCTCACCCACATGGGAGGCTGGGTCGGAGATTATTTCAACGACTTCGGCAACGGAGACGATGCGCTCGATAAAATGGTAAAGGATATTGCCAAACTTCCACAGATCCAGCCGCTCGGGAAAATCTGGTCTTACAACAATACAGGTTTCAATATTGCGGCTCGTATCATTGAGATCGTGACTGGCAAATCTTATGAACAAGCCGCGCAGAATATGCTCTTTGACCCGCTTGAATTAAAGATGTCATTCTTCTATCCAAGTGACATCCTCTTCACGCATCGCTTTGTGGTCGGGCATTACATTAAAAACAAGAAGCCCCATGTCGCGCGTCCCTGGGCGATCGGGCGCGCCGGGAACGGCATCGGCGGTGTGGTCAGCACCGTGAAAGACCTGCTCGCATACGCGCGCTTCCACATGGGCGGCGGTAAAAAAATTATCAAAAAGAATTCGCTGGAAGCCATGCGCGTCAAACAGGTCAACGCCGGGATGCGCGGCGATATGGGCATCAGCTGGTTCATTCGCGAAGTCGGCGGTGTTAAGTTCTATGGTCACGGCGGCGCGACGCACGGACAGCAGGCCTATCTCTTCTTCATCCCCGAACAGGACTTCGCGCTCGCCATTCTGACCAACAGCGATGAAGGCGGCATCATCACAGCCAACACCATCGGCTGGGCGCTCGACCTGTACTTCAACACAAAAATAAAGTCGCCAACACCCATCGAAAAACCTGTGGATGAGTTCAAGGAATACCTGGGCAGATACAAGATCGGGACGGAATGTTTTGACTTGAAGCTCAAAGGTAAAACCATCGTGTATCACCACATCCCGCTAGGCGGATTTCCCACGCCTGAGACTCCGCCCGGCCCCGCCTTGCCGCCCATGCGGTTTGCATTTTACGAAACAGATAAAATGATCGGATTGGATGAGCCGTATAAAGGCGCATTGGGTGACTTCATCCGCGATGAGAATGGACGAGTGGAATACTTCCGCATTGGCGGGCGCGCTCACAAAAAGATGGAATAACATGGAACTCGACCCTGCAACCCTTCCCTACCAATCGATTTATAAGATCATGACCGGCTCGGTTCTGCCCCGACCGATCGGCTGGATCTCGACCATTGACATGGACGGCCGTCCGAATCTGGCTCCGTTCTCCTTCTTCAACGCCGTCTGCTCCAATCCGCCAACCGTTTTATTCTGTTCGTCGGTCCGCGGGTCGGATGGAAAGGCAAAAGACACATTGAACAATGTCCGCGCCACGAAAGAGTTCGTGGTCAATCTTGTCACGGATGAATTATTTCAAGCCATGAATGCATCATCCATTGAAGCGCCCGCGGATTTTAATGAATTCGATTATGCGGGTGTAACCCTTGCCTCATCTGTTTCTGTCAAACCGCCGCGCGTAGCGGAAAGCCCGATTCACTTTGAATGCAAACTGCGCGAGATCATTGAGATCGGAACCGACCCGGGCGGTGGCTCGATCGTGATCGGTACCATTGTTCATATCCATGCTAATGATGAAGTCATGATCGGCAGAGATAAGATCAATATATCAGCACTGAAACCCATTGGCCGACTGATGGGAAACAGCTACTGCCGCGTGACCGATATCATCGAGATCGAACGTCCAAAAAATATTTTGGGAGGGAAGGTGTGAAAAAAGTTGTTCTTGCATATTTAATTCTTACCGGGCTGCTCCTCTCCGCCTGTAATTTTCCGGAAGACAGCGCGGCTTCACAGGAGATCATGATGACCGCCGCAGCAATGACCGTTGACGCTGCGCTTAAAACTCCGCAGGCAACTCCCACGCTTGCAAGTACACCAACCATTGTTACGGGCGACACACAGGCAACTACGCCAACGATCTCCACTCCCAATCCCTCCGGGCCAGCCATGGCAAGTGTCGGTGATGTGACCAATTGCCGCAGCGGGCCTGGTGTTAATTATGAGCGCATTACTCAAATACTTCCGGCAGATCAAGTACAGATCGTTGGATTCTTCCCGCCCAATTATTGGATCGTAAATACAACCCTGGGGCAGTGCTGGTTATCCGGTGAATTTACAACCCCCTCAGGAGATTTCAAAGCAGTACCCACGGTCACTGCGCCGCCCACACCAGAGGGAGACACCCCCGAAGCACCCACCTTTCCCAACAATGGCTGGTCGTTTTTCTGTTATGGGCCGGGACAGGCGGATATCGCTTTAACCTGGAGCGATAAAGCGGATAACGAAACGGGCTATCGTGTCTTGCGAAATGGCGAGATCGCCGCCGAACTACCCGCCAACTCCACAAATTTTGCTGAGACGATCCCGCTTAATTCAGGTCAGAGTGTGGGTTATCAAATTCAAGCCTATAATCCAATCGGGAAATCCAACAGCGCCACTGCAAATATTACCTGTCCATAATGAATTCGTGAAAAATAAAAAATCCCCAATGTCCATGGACATTGGGGATTTTGACTTAAGCTTCGAGTTGTTCTTTTGATTTCTTGGTTTGCTTGCCGCGTTCATCTGTTGACAGAATACGCTTGCGAATTCGGTATGACTCTGGAGTGATCTCGAGCAATTCATCATCAGAGAGGTATTCGATCGCTTCGTCCAGAGACATCTGTCGGGGCGGTACGAGGCGGATTTCCATATCACCGCCGGAGGCGCGCATATTCGTCAGGTGTTTCTTTTTGCACACGTTGACAGACAGGTCGCCACCGCGCGCATTTTCACCCACCACCATGCCTTCGTACACCGCGACTCCAGGCCCAACAAATAACTGACCGCGTTCCTCGGCAGCTTTCAGGGCGTACGCAGTTGTCGTTCCAGCTTCCCATGCAACAATGGAACCTTTGGTGCGTGATGTGATCGCGCCGGCCAATTCATCGTACCCATTGAAGATCGTATGCATCACACCTTCGCCGCGGGTGGATGTGAGGAATTGATAACGGAAACCAAGCAAACCACGGGTCGGGACGATATAAACAATGCGCGTCATTCCCTGACCTGCGTCTGCCATTTCCATCATCTTGCCGCGTCTACTCCCAAGCATTTCCACGACAACGCCGACCGTATCGTTACTAGTTTCAACATGCACTTCTTCAAATGGCTCAAGCAATGCGCCATCATCCGCTTTGTGATAAATAACCTCAGGACGTGATACCTGGAATTCATAACCTTCACGGCGCATGGTCTCGATGAGGATGCCCAAATGCAATTCGCCGCGACCGGAAACCAGGAAGTTTTCGGCGGATTCAGTTTCTTCCACACGCAGGGAAACATTGGTGCGCAGTTCTTCAAATAATCGTTCACGCAGCTTACGTGAAGTACCCCACGTTCCTTCCTTACCGGTAAAAGGAGAAGTGTTCACACCAAAGGTCATTCGGACAGTTGGTTCTTCAACTTTAATGGTCGGCAATGCGACGGGTGAGTTCGGGTCGGCAAGTGTCTCACCGATGGCGATCCCTTCCAACCCGGCAAGTGAGATGATATCACCGGCTTGAACTTCATCAATTTCAACCTTGTTCAAACCTTTAAAAGTGTAAAGATAACGCGCACTTTCGGGCAGGATGCTGCCATCCAATTTCATGCGCGCCATTTTCTGCCCAGCTTTGATCGTGCCGGCAAAGACGCGCCCAATTGCCGTCACGCCGCGGTAGTCATCGTAGCCCAACATGGTGACAAGTAACTGCAAAGGCGCTTCAGGATCCACTTTGGGGGCGGGGATATGTTTGAGGATCACGTCAAACAAGGGCTGTAGATTGTCTCCAAGGTCAGGAGTCAGACCCGCTTTTCCAGCAGTCGCCTGAGCATAAACTACAGGGAAATCTGCCTGTTCTTCTGTAGCGCCAAGCTCGATGAACAGATCAAAAGTTTCGTTAAGCACGCGGGCAGGCTCTGCATCTTTACGGTCCACTTTGTTGATCACAACGATGGCTTTGTGACCCATTGAAAGGGCCTTCTTTAAAACAAAGCGTGTCTGCGGCATGGGACCTTCCGCCGCATCCACAAGCAAAAGAACGCCATCCACCATGTTCATAACACGTTCCACTTCCCCGCCGAAGTCGGCATGCCCGGGAGTATCCACGATATTGATCTTGATGGGCTGGTTGGTGATTGGATCGTTAAGTGTGATCGCTGTATTTTTGGCGAGGATGGTAATGCCGCGCTCGCGTTCGAGATCATTTGAATCCATCACGCGTTCTTCCACGCGCTGGTTTTCGCGGAAGGTGTGAGATTGACCGAGCAGGCCGTCCACAAGGGTGGTCTTGCCGTGGTCAACGTGCGCGATAATGGCGATGTTACGAAGGTCTTTTCTTTCGATTTGCATGGTTATTCCTATGGATGCGACTCAGCGGTCGCTCTAAACATTGGTTGACACAAAAAAGACGGGAACTCCCGCCCTTTGATGGTATACACACAAAAACCCCCGACGGGAAAGCCGAGGGTTTGAAGTACTCCTAAACGGTGTCGAAGGGTCGGCGTGCGAGTTGTATTCTATCAGATACCTGATAATTTGGGCAGGGATTTACCTGAACAAAAATGAATTACAGTCTGCCAGCAGTGCCCGCTTTTTTCAGGTCTCGAAAATTCCACAAAACCTGCCAGATTCGCATTGCGGCTTCCATTTGGATCTTGATAGACATTTTCGATTTCCCCCAGCGGCGATCTGCAAAATAAATGGGAGACTCTCCGATCTTGAACTGCAGACAATGAGCAAGATACATCATCTCGACTAAAAAAACATAGCCGCTGGATTGTATACGTTCCACCGGCATTTGCTGCAGAGTCTCGCGCCGCCACATGCGATAGCCCGTGGTTACATCATGTAATGGAAGCCCCAGGATG
>Ga0268298_10004030_pt1 | contig 14547 bp, 11 predicted proteins | sample WWTPWeurt_MetaG_FD_194462 | JGI IMG/M metagenome (GOLD analysis project Ga0268298, IMG submission 194462) | Activated sludge microbial communities from WWTP in Nijmegen, Gelderland, Netherland - WWTP Weurt | ecosystem: Engineered > WWTP > Aerobic digester > Activated sludge | place... | reverse complement strand
CCCCCTCGCGCACGCGTTCACCTACGCCGTGCCCGCGGAGCTCGCCGCGCGCGCGATCCCGGGGGCCCGCGTTTTGTGCCATTTCGGCCGCAGACAAGCGATCGGCGTCCTCCTCTCCGTCTCCGAGCGCGAGGTCCCGCCGCACATCAAGCGCCTCGTCTCGCTCGCCGCCGTCCTCGACGACGTGCCCGTCCTCACCGAGGAGCTCACCAAGTTCCTCATGGAGCTCTCGGCCTATTATTTCGCCCCGATCGGCGAAGTGCTGCGCCTGTCGCTCCCCGCCCTCGAGCGCGGCCAGGCGCGGGCGATCGAGGCGAGCGGCGCAGCCCCGTCCGCGCTCGCGCGCACAAAACAGGTCGGCGGTCGCGTGGTGCAGATCGTCCGGCCCACGTCCGCCCTCGAGCCCGCCGGCAGCCTGCGTGGCCAGGCCGCGGCGATCCTCGCGCTCCTTCGATCTTCGGGTGAAGCGCCGATCGCCGCGCTGGAGAAGCAGTTCGGCAACGCGCGCGCCGCCGTGAAGAAGCTCACCTCGCTGGGCGTCGCGGAGACGTTCGAGCGCGAGGCGGAGCGCGATCCCTTCTTCGCCGAGGCGATCGATCGCGACGTCGCGCCGGAGCTGACAGAGGCTCAAACCAAGGCCGCGGACGCGATCTCCACCGCCGTGCGATCCCGCGCCGCCATGGGCTTTCTCCTCTTCGGCATCACAGGATCCGGCAAGACGGAGGTGTACCTCTCCGCGATCGACGCGTGCCTCGCGGAGGGCCGCGGCGCGCTCGTGATGGTGCCGGAGATCGCGCTCACGCCGCAGCTCGTGGCCCGGTTTCGTGCGCGCTTCGGCGACGGGCTCGCCGTCTTGCACAGCGCGCTCTCCGACGGCGATCGTCACGCGATGTGGCGCAAGCTGCGCGACGGACAGGTGCGCGTCGCGATCGGGGCGCGCAGCGCGCTCTTCGCGCCGGTGCCGGATCTCGGCCTCGTGATCGTCGACGAAGAGCACGACAGCTCGTTCAAACAAGAAGAGGGCGTCCGCTACCACGCGCGCGACATGGCCTTGCTCCGCGCGCACAGGGCCGGCGCGGTGGCCGTCCTCGGATCCGCGACTCCGTCCCTCGAGTCCGTTCACCTCGCGCGGACAGGCAAGCTCACCGAGCTTGTCCTCCCGGGTCGCGCGCGCGCCGAGGCTCGCCTGCCCGCCGTCGACATCGTCAACCTCCGCACGACAGGCCCGGGGCCCTCGGGCAACCCGCTGCTCTCGCTTCCCCTTCACCGCGCGCTCGCGGCGACCCTCGCGGCCGGCGAGCAGTCCATCGTCTTCCTCAATCGCCGAGGCTTTGCGCCGAGCGTCGTGTGCGACTCGTGCGGGGCCGTCGAGACGTGCAAGGCGTGCTCCGTGTCGCTCACGTACCACCGGCGCGGCCGCATCGACGACGGCGAGCTCTTCGCCAAGATCCGCGGCGAAGGCTGGCTCATTTGCCACTACTGCGACTTCACGGCGCGCATGCCCGACGTCTGCTCCGGCTGCCACGCGCCCGCCCTCGTGCTCGAGGGCCTCGGCACCGAGCGCCTCGAAACCACGCTGCGCGAAGCCTTTCCCGAGGCTCGCATCGCCCGGCTCGATCGCGACGTCGCCGACGGCAAGAAGGCGCAGGCCATCCTCGCGAGGATGCACGCGCGCGAGATCGACATCCTCGTGGGCACGCAGATGGTCACCAAAGGCCACGATTTGCCGAACGTGACGCTCGTCGGCGTCGTCAACGCGGACGCGGCGCTCTCCCTCCCTGACTTTCGCGCGGCGGAGCGAGGCTTTCAGCTCCTGGTGCAGGTCGCGGGTCGCGCGGGCCGCCACGAGAAGCCTGGACAGGTGATCGTGCAGACCCGCCAGCCTGGCCACGCAGCGGTGGAGTGCGCGGCCAAGCACGACGTCAAAGGCTTCCTCGCGAGGGAGCTCTCGGACCGAAAAGAGGTGGGCTATCCTCCGTATTCAAGGCTCGTCCTCATCCGCATCGACGCGATGGACGAGGACCTGGCCCGCGAGTCCGCCGAGCGCGTCGCCGACGAGGCGGGCCGCACAAAACAGGCCCTCTCGCAGCTCGTCAACGTGTATCCTGCCTCCCCGGCCCCCCTCGCCCGCCTGCGCGGCCGCTACCGATTCCGCGTGATGCTCCGGGCCAAGGAGCGCGCCCCCCTGCGGGCCGTGACAGCCCACATCGCTCGAGTCCTTTCGTCCCTCCCCTCCCCTGTCCGCGCGGTCATCGACGTGGACCCTGTCTCGATGTTGTAGCTCGGTGAGCCAAGAGCGGGGCTTTTTTTCACCACGGAGCCACGGAGAGCACAGAGGCCGCACAGAGGGTTTTGGTCCCAGATTCCCAGCGATTCTGAGAGCAAGAAGATCCTCTGTGAACCTTTGTGTCCTCTGTGGTGAATTCGACGACTCAGGTCGTCGCGTGACGCTCAAATGAGCCGCGTTGGGGCTAGTTGGGATCGCAGGTGTCTTCGCAGTACTGGACAGCGTCGCCGGTAAAGAACAATTCGGCGATCTGTTCGTGGCAGTTGGGCAAGAAGTTCATCGCGTGGTGGACGTCGTTGTCCTTGCCAGGAGCCATGTTCTCCTTGGGCGGAGCAGGGTTATTGTAGTTCTCCAGCCGATACTGGTCGAGCACCGAGTCCGACGCGGGCGACGTGACGTCTTCCAATCCCGACACCTTGTAGAACCCGGGGTTCATGAGCTTCACCCCGATGGCCCGCGCGAGCAGCTCCGTGGCGATGTTCGGCACCTGCGAGTCCCCGATCGCCTCTTGCAGGATCACCCGCCTGTCCTTCGGCGCGTCCGGGAGAGGAGCCTTGAACATGAGCTTGGTGATGTTCGCAGGATCGGTGTGATCGAACCGCGACTGGAACAGCGAGATGAGGATCTGCACGTCGAGCGGATCCGGGTAATAAGGGTTCAGGATGAGCTTGATCGGGCTGAACACGATGGATCGCGACAGCATGGTCCCCCACGCCGATCCCGGCACCCCGAACACCGCCCGCGGGATCTCGTCCGACAGCGAGATGAACCCGGAGCCCTGGATCCCGCCGAGGCTCGCCCCCCAATAAAACACCCGATCATCCAGGAGCGGCTGCCCATTGACCATGACCATCGGGTCGTTCGCGATCTTGCCGCGCGTCGTCTTCGTCATCGTGATCGCGTTCATCAGGGACTGCTGGAGCTTGTCGGTGATGATGTTGATGTTGTCCAGGTTGGTCGCGACGGCGTTGGCGATCGGGTCCACGTCGGCGCTCGAGAGGCCGATCCAGTCCGTCGCCACGAGCACCGCGCCGAACTGCTGCGCCAGGTGCTGGAGCGCCACGCCGTCGCCCCCGTCCGTGAGGAACCCGCGCCCTTGCCCGAAGATCCCGTGCCCGATCACCACGAGCGGCAGCGGCCCCGTCGAAGCCTTCTTGGGGATCACCATCGTGTAGGGATACATGTTGTTTTTTGCCTGCAAGATCGGGTGGTGATCCGCGTCGTACTCGAAGGTCCCGTCCTCCTTGAGGAACGTGGGGACCTCGAAATCGCCCTCGACGATGCGAAGCGTGTCGTCGCTCACGTTCTCCTTGATGTCGGTGATCGTGTAGGTGAGCTGCCCCTCGGCGATGATGTCCATCGTCTTTTGCCGGATGGAGAGGATGGACCCGAGGAGGTAGTCCTGGCTCGCGACGTGGAAGTCCCAGGCGAGCACCGTGCGCTCCCGCGGATAGCCATTCTTGCCGAGGAAATCGAAGATCTCCTCGTACCCTGGCCGCGCTGCCTCGACCTCGTCGTTGGTCGTCGGCGTGCTGTCCCGAAGAGCCTTGAATACGGGCGAAGGCTCGATGGCGCTCCCGTCCGCCTTCGTGAGATCATCGCGCATCACGACCACCGTCCGACTGCCCATCTCCATCGGCTCGACGGGGCGCAGGATCAGGGCGTATCGATCGTCGTACCCGGACTTGAGATTGGCATCCATCTCGGCGAAGAACCGCACGCGCTTGCCCGTGTCCATGTTGAAGATCGCGATGGATGTGTCGCCGTCCACCGAAGAATCCAGGGTGTCTTGCCCCGGCGCCTTGGAGAGATCCACGTCAAAGGCGAAGTGGGTGAGGATCGGCACCACCGGCGAGGCGCCGTCCGCCGTGTTGAAGGGCGCGACGTCGAGGGGAGTCATGCCCTCGCGCTTGGGGAGCTGCTCGGGGTCGAGCTTCCAGCGCACGCCGGTGGGGGACTTCGCGTCCGCGACCTCGTTGTGCCGGCTCGGGAAAGGCAACAGGCAGGAATCCGAGGTGCTGAGGATGTTGCAGCCCGGCGTGGTCGGGACGTCGATGGGTCCGGTGCCGGACGTCGTGGTGGTGGTGCCGCTCGAGTCGGTGTCCTTGTCGGTGCACGCGCCGAGCAGCGAGAGGGGGAGCAAGAGGAGCGAAAAGAGGCGTCGCGAGGTCTTCTTCACGCCTCGATGGTCACCGGCCCCGCGCGACGCGTCAACGCCCCACGACGCGATCAAGCCTCCGCGCCCCGAGAGACCTGTGTTACGGAGCCCCCATGCGCTCGCTCCGAACGATCGTCCTCGCCTCGGCCGCCCTCGTGGCCGCGTGTGGTCCCACTTCGCCCCAGGCCTCCGCGCCGCCGCCCCCGTGCACGACGGGCACCGCTGTCGCCTCGGCCGCCCCGACGAGCTCCGCGTCCGCCGGCCCCGCGGGCTCGGCGTATTCGGGTCACGGCGGGGAGTCCGTCGCCCCCGAGGTGCTCGCCAAATACGCTCCTCCGCGCCTCGCGCCCGAGGTCTCCCGGCACATCCAGGCGATGCTCGACGTCCGCTCCCCCAGCGGCGGGATGCTGACGCCGGACGGAAAGAGGCTGTTCTTCACGTGGACGATCACAGGCACTCGCCAGATCTGGCGCGTCGACGGACCCCTCAAGTTCCCGGCGCAGATGACGGGCGGCGAGGATCCCACGGTGCTCGCCGACGTGACGCCCGACGGCAAATGGCTCGTCGTGCAGCGCGACGCGAAGGGCGAAGAGTACCCGGGCCTCTACCTGCTCTCCCCCGACGGCGGCCCGCTCCGCGTGATCTCGCACAAGCCCAAGGTGCAGACACAATACCTCTTCACGACCGACGACTCGAAGCAGGTCTATTTCCGGGCCAACGACAAGAAGGCGGACGCCTATGCCATCTACCGGTATGACATCGAGTCCAAGAAGATCGACGCGGTCTTCGAGGAGGACGGCCTCTGGAGCGTCGCCGACCACCAGGGCAACGAGCGGCTCTTGCTCATCAAGGAGGTCGGCTCGAACATGGAGGAATACTTCGAGTACGACCTCGCCGGAAAGAAGCTCACGCCCCTCTTTGGCCAGGGCGAGCGCGAGAACTACAGCGCGGCGTACGGCGCGAAGGCCGGCGAGATCCTCGTCCTCACGCCCAAGCTCGGCGAGTACCGCAGGCTCTACACGTGGAAGGCCGGCAAATTCACGCCCGTCACGCCCGAGATGAAGCACGACGTGGCCGAGTTCAAGATCGACGAGACGCGATCGCGGATCCTCTACGAGATCAATGACGGCGGCTACACGAGGCTCGCGGGGCTCGACGCGAAGACCTACAAGGATCTCGCGCTCCCCACGCTCCCGCCCGCCGATCACGTGTTCCACATCAGCACGACGCGCGACGGGAGGTACTCGACCCTGACCGTCGATCCCGGCAACGCCTTGCCCCACGCGTACGTGCTCGACTGGAAGTCCAAGAAGCTCGCCAAGTGGCACTCTCCGAGCGCCCCCGAGATCGACACCTCGGCCTTCGCGAGGGCCACGCTGGAGGAGTACCCGGCGAAGGACGGCACCAAGATCCCCATGTTCGTGCGGCGCCCGAAGCAATGCGAGAAGGCGGCCAATCCCAAGGAGCCGTGCCCCGTCCTCGTGATGTTCCACGGCGGGCCCGAGGGCCAGGCACAGCCCGGATTCAATGTGCGCGCGCAGCTCTTCGTGGACGCCGGCTTCATCCTCGCGGAGCCGAACGTGCGCGGCAGCGACGGCTACGGCAAGACGTGGCTCCACGCGGACGACGGGCCGAAGAGGCTCGCCGTGATCACCGACATCGAGGACGCGGCGAAGTACGTCAAGACAGCGTGGGCGGTGGGCGGGAAGGCCCCCAAAGTGGGAGTCATGGGCGGCAGCTACGGGGGGTATTCCACGCTCGTGGCGATGACCATGTTCGCGGGGTCCTATGACGCGGGCGCCAGCGTGGTGGGCATCTCCAACCTCGTCACGTTCCTGATGAACACGGCCCCTTATCGCCGCAAGCTGCGCACGAGCGAGTACGGCGATCCCGAGGTTTCGGCGGACAAGGAGGCGCTCGTGAAGCTCTCGCCGATGACGTACATCGACAAGGTGAGCTCGCCGCTCCTCGTGATTCAGGGCGCGACGGATCCGCGGGTGCCGGCGGGCGAAGGCATCCAGATCAAGCAGGCGCTCGACGCGAAGAAGATCCCGGCGGAGCTCGTGATCTTCGCGGACGAGGGGCACGGGGCGCAGAAGCGGGACAATCAGGTGCTCCAGTACGGGCACATGGTCCGCTTCATGGAAGAGCATTTGATGGGAAAGAAGGCCTCGAACTGAAGACTTCGAGCTGAAGAGGGGGCTTTTCTTCACCACGGAGCCACGGAGGACACAGAGATCACGGAGATTTTTTGGTCCCAGATCCCCCATCTCTGGGAACAAAAAACCTCTGTGCCCTCCGTGCTCTCTGTGTCTCCGTGGTGAAAAAGCGCTCAGAAATCCCCCCGAGTCCTTCAGCTCTTCGGCGGCTTCATCTTCGCGTCGTCGACCTTCGCGTCCTTGGTGACCTTGCTGAAGGTGATGACGGATTTGTCCCCGCTCTTCTCCTCGATCGTGATCTTCTTCACCGTCCAAAGATCCGCCGCGACCTGGATCTCCAGGCTCTTCACGATCTTCTTCACCGCCTCCGTCTTGGGCACGGCGTGCAGCGTGACGCCGTCCTTCTTGCTCGGGACAGTGAAGTCGTAGCGCGTCTTCAAGGTCTCGAGGTCGCCGCCCATGAATACGAGGAGATCGTTCAAAACATCCCCGAACTTCTTGGCGGCTGTCTTGGAGACGTTCGCCGAGCCGCTCGCCGTCGAGAAGGCGAAGCCCTCGGGCGTGATGTAATAAACGACGGCGTCCGGCGATTTCAGCTCCCAGCGCAGCTTGTCGGGGCGAACCAGCGTCATCTCGCCCTCGCTCTTCACCGTCGAGGAAAGGAGGCCAATCGTGCGCTCCTGCGTGAACGTCCCGACCAGCGTCTTCACCTTCTCGCGCGCCTTCTTGATCTCGGCGAAGGTGTCGCTCACGTCGTCGGCGCGAGCGGGCAAGTCGAAAGTGCCGATGGCGGCGAGGGCGAGCGTCGAGAAGAGGAAGTGTCTTCGAATCATCAGTTGACTCCGTGATGCGGCGATCCCGCGCGCTTCCAAGCGTCGTATTCCCCGTTGTCCGAGATCGGGTCGGCCGCGATCGCCTCTTCTGACCTGTCCGAGCCGGGGACATAGCCTTCTGCGAGGAGGCGAGCGAGATCGAACCGGACGAAGCGGCCGACGAGGTGCGGCCCTTCGCTGACCCAGAGCACCCTGGCCGTGGCGTCGAGGACGACACCATGGGTCGCGATCAGGGCGTCGAGCGTCCGGCGGTCGCCCAGGGACAACGGGGTGTCGCCGGGGCCTTTTTTGTCGCGGAGGACGCGCACGGCGTCTTGGACGGTGGCCCCCGGGGGAAGATTCGCGAGGATTTCGTCGAGCCGCTTTCTTCGCGGCCAGGTGCTCGTGGAGGCCTCCACGCGCTTGTTCGCGGGGTCAACGGCGAGGGGGCCTTCGAGGTGGTTCGTGAGCGGCACCTTGCCCCGCCCCGTGCGCACGAAGAGGGGTTCTCCGGGGATGCGCTCGGCGATCGCGACCTCGCCCGAGGCGTCGACGATCATCACCATGTGCGGCACCATCGGGCGCTTGTCGCGGAGGATCGCGACGGCTTCGGCTGTCGTGCGCGCGCGGCCGAGCACGTCGCGCATCGTGTGGACGACGGGCTCTCCATCGGGCCTCGCCTCGCGGGCGCGGGCGCCGTGAACGACGATGGCCACGCCCTCCGCGTTGAGCCCGCTGACAGCGCCGATGAGCCCCGGCCACGCGACCGACGCATAAGGGATGCGGCCCTCCTGACGGATCAGGAACACGGCCTTTCCCTCGTCGAAGATGGGGCCTGCCTCGAAGTCGAAGTTGCGCGCGAGCAGCGCGTGACCCTCGAACGACGCGCTGTCCGTGAGCGCGAAGCTCGTGCAGCCGAGGAGCGGGGAGTGTTCGAACGAGAGCGCGATGTCGTAGAGCGACTGGAGGAACACGAGGCGGTGGTACGTGGGCATGAAGCTCGCGTACGGATCCGGCGAGAAACCAAGGGCTTGCGCGGCGATCTCGCGCGTGCGCTCCTCCGGCATGCCGCGATCGACGGCGCGGAACTGGAGGCGGCTCACGTCGACGAGGAGCCATCGGAGCGGCGCGAGCGGGACGTATTTCTCGAACTGCTGGTAGAGCGTGCCCTCGTTGGCGACCATCTCGCGGTAGAGCAGGCGCGAGTGCGAATAGCCTATTTCTTCAGGCGATCCGCGCAGCCCGACCTCGAGGATCTTGCCGCGGTGCGTGGCGTAGCTCCCCCCGAAGGAGCGCATGTCGCCCGCCTCGGTGACCTCGCCCGCGGGCGTGGTGACGACAGGGGGCTCGATGTGCGTGCCGGCGCCGACGCCGACGTGGAAGCCGAGCGGGCCGAGGATCAGGACGCCGAGCGCGATCAGCTTCTTTTTGTGGTTCCGGAGGCGCGTCCAGCGCGCCGGAGCTCGGGGTCGCGCGCTCGGGGCCGGACCTTGCGCGGCGTCCTTCACTCGGCGGCGCTCTCGATGATCGGCGAAGCGGTGGCCGTCGGGGAAGAGGCCTTCGCGCGAGGAACAAGGGGCGGGACGAGGATCTGGTGCGGCGCGCGCGACATGTAGCGCGTCTCGACGAGCGTGCCGACCACGTGGCGAATGATGCGCGCGGGATCGCGGACGCTGTGGAAGTGGCTGAGGCGCTCTTTCTCAGGGGGGTAAATCACCTCGATGGGGATCTCGATCACGGGGACGCCCGAGGCCATCGCGCGCAGGATGATCTCGGCCTCGAACGCGTAGCCGTTGGCGCCGCCGTCAGCCGCGAGGGTGCGCGCGATCGGGTAGCGGCGGAGCCCGCACTGCGTGTCCGCGAAGATCGTCCGCGCGAACATCGACAGGAAGAAGTTGGAGATGCCGTTGGAGATCTGGTTGGGGCGAGGTGCCCCGGCCTTCACGAGATCGCGTGTCCCGAGGACGAGCGCGTTCGCGGGGGCGTCGCATTCGAGCAAGCGGAGCGCCTCGGCGGGCGGGTGCTGACCGTCGGCGTCGACGGTGACGGCGACCTCGAAGCCTTGCTCGTGGGCGTACCAGAACCCTGTGCGCAAGGCCGCACCTTTGCCTCGATTTTGTGGGTGGCGGACGACGATGGCGCCTGCCTCTTCGGCCACCTTGGCGGTCGCGTCGCGCGAGCCGTCGTCGACGACGATCACGGCGCCGGGGTGGGGCCACAAGCGCACGAGGGAGCGGACGACGTCGCCCACGTGGCGGGCCGCGTCGTACGCGGGAACGATCGCACAGCCAGTCATTGCTGCGGGCCATACCACGCAGGGAGATCCGCGAGTAGAGACGCCTTTGGACGGATCCCTGCGCCGCCGCTTCTCGACGGTGGAGGTGCGACGGACAATACGCAGTTGGCAGGGGCAGAGAGGAATGCGGGCGGGCACAAAAAAGCCGTGCGGGCGTCCCAGAAAGGGGCATACCCTGCCCCGCCGATGGAGCCCTCCACCGATGTCGACACCCTCCTCCGCTACAAGGCGAAGGCGGTCCTGCGGCAGCGCGCGCGCAACCTGAGGAGCACGATCCCGATCGAGGCGATCGCGCAGCGTTCGGCGGCGATCGTGGAGCGGCTCGAGGCGATGGAGGAGCTCAAGGCGGCGCGCTCGGCGGCGCTGTTCTATCCGATGGAGCGCCGGCACGAGGTGGATCTGCGGGCGCTGGACGCGACGCTGCGGGCGCGGGGGGTGCGCGTGGCTTACCCACGAATCGACGGCGGCGACGAGGAAGACAGCCCCATCGCGCAGCAGAGGATGAGCTTTCGATTCACGGGAGCGCTCGCGGATCTGGCGGAGCGCGGGCAGATTTACCTGGAGCCTGCGGGGACCTCGGAGGTGGCGACGGAGCTGGACGTGATCCTCGTGCCGGCGCTGCAAGTGGACGGTCGCGGGCACCGGATCGGGTACGGGGCGGGGTTTTATGACAGGACGATTCCCCGGTTCTCGCCGCCGGCGAAGACGATCATCGTGGCCTTTGATTTCCAGCTCATCGCCGAAGTGCCAGTCACGGACGGGGATGTGGCTTGTGAGATGATCGTGACGGACAAGCGGGTGTTGAAGACGGGGGAGTGAACGTCCTTGTCGAGGACGGCAGTCGCGACGAAGACCCGTGCATTCCGTCATTGTGAGCGGCCACGTCATGGCCTATCCTGGGGGGTATGAGTCTCCCCGAGCGAATCGCTGATCTGACCCGCGAGCTCCCGCCGGAGAAGCAGGCGGAGGTCCTCGACTTCGTCGAGTTTCTGAGGAGTCGGCGTGGCTCGGTGACGGCGCCACGGCGCGGCTCGCTGGAGGCGCTTCACGCCGCCTTGGAAGTGCAGGGAGCACCACCCGACGATGAGCCCGAGTGGTCCCCGTTCGATATCGAGCCGGCCGAGATGCGTGACGTCGAGCTGGACCGATGAAGCTGTTGCTTGACACCAATGTCCTCGGAGTCTTGTGCCATCGGGACGCAGCCCATCGGGCTCGCGCCGAGACGTTATTGGACCGGATTCGCGCCAGAGCCACCGAGCAGCAGGTTGAGCTGATCGTGCCGGAGCTTGCGGACTTTGAGCTTCGGAGGAAGTTGCTCCACATTGGCGCCAAGTGGTCGCTTGGGCAGCTCGACCACCTGGCTGCCAGCACGGACTATCTCCCGATCACGACTGCCATCATGAAAGAAGCCGCGCGCCTCTGGGCTGAAGCGCGCACGCGGGGAGCTCCGACTGCATCTCCACAAGGGTTGGATGGGGACGTTATCCTCGCAGCCCAAGCACTCAGCGTGCAAGGCGCCGTTGCGACCACGAACCGCGCTCACCTCATGCGGTTCGGAGTCACGGTCGAGGATCTTCGCGAGCTCACGGAGAAGAAACGCTGAGCCTCAACAGCGAGGGTCAGCGTTCGGGTCGCCTTTCCGCTCTGGCCTCCTCGCTCTCGGGTGCGAGCTGGGCGTCGCGCTCGTTCTCCACGCCGTCGTCGAACAGCCACTCGAGGACCGCGGAGATCTCCCCGATGACGAAAAAGCCCACGTCCCTACGCGGCTCGGGTCGCTCCGGACCGGATCGATCTTCGATTTCCGTTCGTGCCGTTTCGTGCGATCAAGGCGACGGCGACGGGACGTTGTGGCTCCCGCCGCGCGATTCGTCTCTCGTGTTCGATCGAAGGAGCCTGTCATGCGAAACCCCATTCTCTTCCTCCTGGCCTTTGCGCTCGCGGCGGTCCCCGCGGCGGTGAGCTGCAACACCGGCGGGGGCGGGAGCGGCTCCAGCAGCAACGAGACCGTCGGCGACGGCGGCTCCGGGGGGTCCGGCGGCTCCGGCGCGGCGTGCTCCTCCATGGACTTCGAGGCGCAAGTGGTCGCCTTCTGCAAGACCCAGAACCCGCCTTCGCCTGCCCCAGGGGAGATGGGCGCCTCGTGCGTCGACGGGACGCAGTGCAGCTCGAACTATTGCCTCGAGCCCTTCGGCAGCAACGCTTTTTGCTCGATCCTCTGCCCCAACGGAAATGAATGTCCGATTGGCTATTCGTGCCAGGATACAGGCGGTCCCGAGGGCGCCGCCTGCTACCAGGACGTGTGCATCTACGGGGGCATCGACGCCTCGGACTGCACAGCCAACCTCCTGGCGGAGCTGGACAACGCCTGTACCTCGGGCTGCACGGCGGCGCGCGCTCACACCTGGATGGACTGCCTGGCGGGCGCAGGCCGCCTGTGCGGCAACTCGGACGCCGCCGAGAAATGCGGCACAGAGCGGGGTCTGCTCGAGGCGTGCTGCAATTCATGCGAGAGCGGCAACTGGTAAGGACGGCGCCCGAGTCCTTGCGGCAAAGGCGATCCGGCTCGCTGTTCGAGCGGGTAGAACAGAAACGCCGCGCAGGTTCAAAGCCGCCCAGCGCCGTGCGCGTCGTGCCTTCCCTGCAAGGCAAGTCGTCTTTTCATTGGATGCCCACCCCACTTGGGACCGCGCGGAGCCCCCTCGACGTCAGGACGAGCGCTTCTTCGCGGCGGCCTCGAGCACTTCCGGCGGGAGCTGAGCCAAGAGCGCGGCGAGCTGCTCGGGGGCGAGGCTGGCGGCGAGCTGCTCGGGGGCGAAGGCGGCGAGCACCTGCTCGGGGGCGAAGGCGGCGAGCACCTGCTCGGGTGTGAGGCCGGCGAGCCGCTGCTCGATGGGGGTGTTGCGCATCTTCTCGGCCTCGTACTCTTCGAAGGACTTTCGCAGCTTTTCGAGGTCTTTCATGGCCAACTCTCCGCGATTTCGGCGAAACTGCTCTACCTGCTGGTAGAGGGAGTGATACACCAACTGCTCGTCCCTTTCCAGCGGCGCGAGCCCCCCCGGCTTTTCAAGGAACGCCCGGGAAAAGGCGTAGAGCAACCGCTCGGAGCGGTCGCGCTTGTGGACCTCGCCTGTCTCGACGCCGTGCAGGGGGCAGCCCAAGAGCTTGCCGCGCCACAGGCCGGCGTCGAATTTGGCGAAGGAGCCCTCCAGGCTCTCGACGCGTTGCACGAAGGCGGCGGACATGCGGTCGGCGACGACCATGAGCATCACGGTCGCAGGGTTCGCGATCTTGCGCAGCCGCATGTACTGCGCGGCATACGCGGCCAGCACAAGGGCATCTTCGGCCATGAGCTTGTCGGTCGGTCCCTTGTGCTCGATGAGCGTGTGGGCGGCGAGATAATCGAGGATCGAGTGAATCCTCTGGGGTTTGCCGGCCGGCTCGCTGGTCTTCTCGATGATGACGATGTCAATGCGCTGGGGCAGGCGGGTGAGCAGGAACTCTGGACAGAGCTCGTACCCCGGTTGGAGGTAGGCTTCGAGCAGGGCCACGAGCATGGGGTGCCAGGCGGTGACCGGCTCGAAATCGGGCGGCGGCGCTGATTCGGGGGTGCTCACGTGCTCCGCGGATAGTGCAGAGAGCGCTCGGGGCCAAGTTCATGCGGGCAAGCCAGCTCCAGTCGGGCTGGGTGCAGGGCTATTCCGCCATCCTCGCCGCGAGCCTCAAGAGCCCCGCGCGCTCGTAAAAATCGCGCAGACCATCCCTGTCCCATCGCTCTGGCACCACCTCGGCAGCCTCGATGTCCAGCGTGACAGGCACGTCGTCGCGGAGGGCCACGAGGCGCCGCGCGAGCCGGATCTGCTCGGCGTGCGCGCGCACAGCGGCGGCGATCTTGGGGGTCCACCAGACGCTCTTTCGAATGACCTCCTCGAGCCCGCCCGCGCGCTCCAGGAGCTCGGGCGCGCGCTTCTCGCCCACGCCCGGAACACCGGGTATTCCATCCCCCGGATCGCCGACGAGCGCGAGGAAATCGCCCACGCGATCGGGGCCGATCGACCACTCGCGCCTCACCGTGCGCTCGCCGATCCATCTGTCCTTGCCGTCCCAGAGCACCACCATGGGATCCGCGTCGGTGACGAGCTGCCGAAGGTCCTTGTCTGCGGTCAAGATCACAACAGGGATGCCGGCCGCGCGGACGAGGCGCACGAGGGTCGCGATGGTGTCGTCGGCCTCGAAGCCGCTCGCGCCGACGACGGGGATGCGGTGCAAGGAGAGGAGCTGGATCGCCTCCGTGAGCTGGCGATCGAAGCCCGGCGGGTGCGGCGGCCTGTCGGCCTTGTACGCCGGATAGAGCGCGTGGCGCCAGGTGGGGCCGTCGGACTCGACGGCGGCGATGAGGTAGCGCGGTCCGTGCACGAAGAGCTTCACGAGCATGTTGGCGAAGACGCCGAGCATGGCGGGCTCGTGGCCCTCGGGGGTGTCCTTCGCCACGGCGTGCCAGGCTTTGTGGGCCCAGTAGCTCACGTCAAGGATGTACGCGTCACCGGTCGTCACGAGATCTCCCAACAGCGACAGACTTCAGGCGCGCGCAGCGTCGGCGCTCCGTCCCCCAGCGGCGGCCGGGCGCTCGCCGCCACGGGCGGGCAAACAAGACAGGTGGGACGTTACCGGCCCGGGGCGAGGGCAGCAAGGCAGCATTCGGCGCGGCTTGAGGCGGCACGTCGTCCGGGGTAGGGCTCCACCCGAACATGTCGCTCCTCGAACCCACCCGGCCCCGGCGATCGCCGCTCTGGATCGTGCTCGTCGTCGTCGTCGTGCTCGGGGGAGGGGGCGCTGTC
>Ga0268298_10004029_pt1 | contig 14549 bp, 14 predicted proteins | sample WWTPWeurt_MetaG_FD_194462 | JGI IMG/M metagenome (GOLD analysis project Ga0268298, IMG submission 194462) | Activated sludge microbial communities from WWTP in Nijmegen, Gelderland, Netherland - WWTP Weurt | ecosystem: Engineered > WWTP > Aerobic digester > Activated sludge | place... | reverse complement strand
CCTCGGGCGAGGCTCTGATCATCGCCGACGCCTACGCCGACGACCGCTTCAACCGCTCGATCGACGAGCAGACCGGCTTCACCACGCGCAACATCCTTTGCGTGCCGATCCGCACCGTCAAGGGCGAGGTCATCGGCGTCGCGCAGACGCTCAACAAGCGCAGCGGGAAGTTCACCAGACAGGACCTCAGCCTGCTCGAAGCCATGACCAGTCAGGGCACCCTGGCCCTGCAGAGCGCGCAGTTCATCGAGCGCATGCAGGCCATCCGCCGCCAGGAAATGGAGTTCATCGACGTCGTCTCCGAGGTCACCGCGGACATCAAGCTCGGCTCGCTGCTGCAGAAGGTGATGGGCGAGGCGACGCGCCTGCTCAACGCCGAACGTTCGACGCTGTTCCTCAACGAGGAAAAGACCAACGAACTCTGGTCGGAGGTCGGCCAGGGCCTGGAATCGGTGCAGATCCGCCTGCCCAACCACCTCGGCATCGCCGGCGCCGTATTTACCTCGGGCAAGGCGATCAACATCCCCTACGCCTATGCCGACCTGCGCTTCAACCCGGCCTTCGACAAGAAGACCGGTTACTTCACCCGCTCCATCCTCTGCGTGCCGATTACCAACAAGCACGGCAAGGTGATCGGCGTGACGCAGGTGCTGAACAAGCGCGGCGGTCCGTTCACCGGCGAGGACGAATCGCGCCTGCGCGCCTTCACCGCGCAGATTTCCATCGCCCTGGAAAACGCCAAGCTGTTCGCCGACGTGCAGAACATGAAGAACTACAACGAGGCGATGCTGGAATCGATGTCGAACGCGGTGATCACGCTCGACGAAAGCGAAAAGATCGCCACCTGCAACGCCGCCGGCCTGCGCATCCTGCGCGTCACCCCGCAGCAGATCCTGCACCAGCCGGCCACCGAGTTCTTTGCCGGCAGCAACGCATGGGTCCAGGAGAAGCTCAAGCGCGTCGGCGAAACGCAGACCACGGAACTGGCGATGGAAGCCGAACTGATCGTCGGCGAAGAGAAGCTTTCGGTCAACCTGACCGCCCTGCCCCTGTTGTCGGCGGAGAAAAAGCGCCTCGGCTCGATGCTGATGCTGGAGGACATCTCCAGCGAGAAGCGCATGCGCTCGACCATGTCGCGCCTGATGGACCCGGGGATCGCCGACCAGATGCTGGCCGGCGGCGTAGACGCCCTGGGCGGCAAGAACGTCGTGGCGACGGTGCTGTTTTCCGACATACGCGGCTTCACCACGATCACCGAACAACTCGGCGCCCAGGGAACGGTGACCCTGCTCAACGAGTACTTCACCCTGATGGTGGATTGCATCCAGCGCGAGGAGGGCATGCTGGACAAGTTCATCGGCGACGCCATCATGGCCGCCTTCGGCATCCCGGTCGGCCACGACGACGACGCCGACCGCTCGGTGCGCACCTCGATCGCCATGATCCGCGAACTGTGGAACTGGAACAAGCAGCGCGTCAATGAGGGCAAGCTGCCGGTCGACATCGGCATCGGCCTGAATACCGACAACGTCGTGTCCGGCACCATCGGTTCGAAGAAGCGCATGGACTACACCATCATCGGCGACGGGGTGAACCTCGCCGCGCGGCTGGAATCGGCCTGCAAGCAGTACGGCTCCCACATCCTGATCAGCGAATTCACCTACAAGGCCCTCAAGGCGACCTACTACAGCCGCGAACTCGACCTGGTGGTGGTGAAGGGCAAGACCAAGCCGGTCGCCATCCATGAAATCCTCGATTACCACACCGAGGAAAGCTACCCGAACATGACGGACGCCCTGCGCCATTTCAAGGCCGGCCTGCAGAAGTACCGGCAACAGAAATGGAGCGATGCCAAGGGCGAATTCAACGATGTGCTCGCGCTCAACGACCACGACAAGGCGGCGAAGATGTACATCGAGCGCTGCGACCATTTCATCGCCAACCCGCCCGGCGCGGAGTGGGACGGCGTCTGGGTGATGGAGTCGAAGTAGCCTGGAACCAGGCGGATGGCAGTATCTGCCGGACTACTTGATGCGGGTCAGTACGGGTCGCCTGGACGAGCGATCCGGTTCGGGCAAAACGTCGGCAGCGGCCTTGTCCGGGGCTGCACCCGGATCCGGGGCGTCGGCCGCAGCATCGGCGTCCGTCGTTTCAGTGACATCGAAGGCCATGCCTTCGCCATTTTCGCGGGCGTAGATCGCGGCGACCCGCCCGATCGGCACCACGACCGGAAACGCCTTGCCGCCAAAACGCGCATGGAAGGTGATTTCCTCGTTGCCCATCTGCAATTGATGGGTTGCTTCGATGCCGACGTTGAGGACGATTTCGCCGTCCTTGACGAACTCGCGGGGCACCCGCGTGGTGGCATCGACCTTGACCGCCAGATAGGGCGTGAAGCCCTGGTCCGCGCACCATTCATGGATGGCACGGATCAGGTAGGGTCGGGTGGACTTCACGGACATGCGCCGGATCGGGCCGGGCGGCCGACGGATGGGAGGCGCCTCAACGGCGCATCATCTTTTCGGTGGGCGTCAGCGCGTCGATGAAACCCTGGCGCGAAAAGATGCGCTCGGCGTACTTCATCAGCGGCGCGGCGGTCTTCGGCAGTTCGATGGCATAGTGGTCGAGGCGCCACAGCAGCGGCGCGATGGCGACGTCGAGCATCGAGAAATCATCGCCGAGGATGAACTTCTGCTTGTTGAACATGGGCGCCAGCTCGATCAGCCGGTCGCGCATGTGCATGCGCGCCTTGTCGGCGGACTTGAGGTTCTTTTCCAGGGCATCGATGTAGCTGAACAGCTCCTGTTCCATGGTGAACAGCAGCTGGCGCGCCTTGGCCCGCGTCTGCGGATCCGGCGGCATCAGCTGCGGATGCGGGAAGCGCTCGTCGATGTACTCGTTGATGATGTTCGACTCGTAGAGCACCAGATCGCGGTCGACCAGCACCGGCACGCGGTTGTAGGGATTGATGATGGCGATGTCTTCGGGCTTGTTGAAGAGATCGACGTCGATCACCTGGAAGTCCATCTGCTTCTCGTAGAGGACGATGCGGCAGCGATGGCTGAACGGACACGTGGTACCCGAGTACAAGTTCATCATGGCGCTGCTGCCCCAGGAATAGTCTGCATCACGCACGACTTTGCGGACGGGTGGCGCGTTCATTTCTCGATGCCCCATGGTTTGCATTCACGTATAGGAGTTAATGGATGTCTTTCCAGTACTCGCGTTTCAGCGCGTAGGCAAAGACAAAGAGGATTGCAAGGAAAATCAGCACGACCACGCCCAGCTTCTTGCGCAATTCGCCCACCGGCTCGCCCATGTACTTGAGGAAGCCCACCAGGTCGCCGACCATTGCATCGTATTCCTGGGGTTTCATCTTGCCGGGCCGGGCCAGCGTCAGCTTGTGGTCGGCGCCCATCACCTGCTCGCCCTGCAGTTCCCACAGCACGTGGGGCATGCCGACGTTTTCGAAGACGACGTTGTTCCAGCCGGTCGGGCGGCTCTCGTCGCGATAGAAGGTGCGCAGATAGGTGTACAGCCAGTCGGCGCCGCTGCCGTGCTCTGAGGCGCGGGCCCTGGCGATGATGGTCAGATCCGGCGGTGCCGCGCCGAACCAGGCCTTGGCCTCGGCGCGCTGCATGGCGATCTTCATCGGCTCGCCGACCTTCTCGGCGGTGAACAGCAGATTGTCCTTGATCTGCGCGTCGGTCAAGCCGATGTCCCGCAGGCGGTTATAGCGCATGTAGGACGCGGAATGGCAGTTCAGGCAGTAATTGACGAACACCTTGGCGCCGTTCTGCAGGGCGGCCATGTCGGAAGACCTGTCCGGCGCGGAATCAAGATGCAGGGTGGGGCCCGCGGCAAACGCCAGGACCGGAGCGAACAGGATTGCGGTAAGGAATTTCTTCATTTCATGGTCACCCGGTCCGGTTCCGGCTTGCAGCGATCCAGCGAGGACCAGACCGGCATCGTCAGGAAAAACAGGAAGTAGTACACGCTGAGCAGTTGTGCGATCGGCGCACCGGGGATGAAGCCGAAGAACTTGTAGGCCGGATCCTTGGTGCCGAGGAAGCCGAGGATGAAGAAGCCGACCACCCAGATCCCGAGCAGCCACTTGGTGAGCGGACCGCGATAGCGGATCGACTTCACCGGGCTGCGGTCCAGCCAGGGCAGGAAGGCGAAGATCAGCGTGCCGGCGCCCATGGCGACCACGCCCCAGAACTTGGCATCGATGCCGAACAGCGGGTAGGTCACCGCGCGCAGCAACGAGTAGTACGGGGTGAAGTACCAGACCGGCGCGATGTGCGGCGGCGTCACCAGCGGGTCGGCCGGGAAGAAGTTGTTGTACTCGAGGAAATAGCCGCCACCCTCGGGCATGAAGAAGACGATGATCGAGAAGACGAAGAGGAAGACCACGACGCCGACGATATCCTTCACCGAGTAGTAGGGATGGAAGGGAATGCCGTCCAGCGGAATGCCGTTCGCGTCCTTTTTCTTCTTGATCTCGACGCCATCCGGATTGTTGGAACCGACCTCGTGCAGCGCGATGATGTGCGCGCCGACCAGCCCGATCAGCACCAGCGGCATGGCAATGACGTGGAAGGCGAAGAAACGGTTCAGCGTCGCGTCGCCGACGACGTAGTCGCCGCGCAGCCAGATCGACAGGTCGTTGCCGATCAGCGGAATCGCCGAGAACAGGTTGACGATGACCTGCGCGCCCCAGAAGGACATCTGGCCCCATGGCAGCAGGTAGCCGAAGAAGGCCTCGCCCATCAGGCAGAGGAAAATGCCGATGCCGAACAGCCAGATCAGCTCGCGCGGCTTGCGGTAGGAGCCGTAGAGCAGGCCGCGGAACATGTGCAGATAGACCACGACGAAAAACGCCGAGGCGCCGGTCGAGTGCATGTAGCGGATCAGCCAGCCCCACGGCACGTCGCGCATGATGTACTCGACGCTGGCAAATGCCACGGGCACGCCCGAGGCATTCAGCGCGGCATCGGGCTTGTAGTGCATGGTGAGGAAGATGCCGGTGATGACCTGGATGGCCAGCACCAGCATCGCCAGGGAACCGAAGAAGTACCAGAAGTTGAAGTTCTTCGGCGCGTAGTACTCGGCCAGATGGGCCTTCCAGTTGGCCGTCAGCGGAAAGCGCGCGTCGACCCAGTCCAGCGTCCCCTGCAACATGGCGTTAACTTTGCTCATCGCATCAGGCCTTCTTGTCTTCGCCAATGATCAGCTTGGCGTCGCCAAGGTACATGTGCGGTGGGATTTCGAGGTTATCCGGGGCCGGCTTGCTCTTGTAAACGCGACCGGCGAGGTCGAAGGTGGAACCGTGGCAGGGGCAGATGAATCCGCCCGGCCAGTTGGGATCGATGCCCGACTCGGCGCCGGTCTTGAACTTCTCGGTCGGCGAGCAGCCGAGGTGGGTGCAAATGCCGACGGCGACGAGGATTTCCGGCTTGATCGAGCGCGTATCATTCTTCGCGTACTCGGGCTGCATGTTCTTGTCGGACTTGGGATCAGCCAGCTGGTCACCGATTTTCGCCATGGAGTCGAGCATTTCCTTGGTGCGATTGATGATCCAGACCGGCTTGCCGCGCCATTCGACGGTCATCATCTGGCCGGGGCCAAGCTTGCTGATATCCACTTCCACCGGCGCACCGGCTGCCTTGGCCCGCTCGGAGGGCAGCATGCTGGTAACGAACGGCACCGCAACCGCCACCCCTGCCACACCGCCCGCTGCTGCCGTGGCAACAAGCAGTCGCCGCCGACCGCAATCGACTGTATCGTCACAACTCATGGTAATCGTCCCTGAATGCTCAAATGCGAAATCGAAAACGAAGTTTCAATGCGTAGTTTCAGTGAAGGCTGACGTCGGTTCCATCGACGTCAAGCGCAGCGGCCGTAACTAAAAGAGCGTAATTGTAGCGAATCTCACTAGGCGATTAAAGCCCTGAACTGAACCGACTTATCGACACTGACTGTCGAAACTAAATATTATCGTATTCAATCAATTAGATAACACCATCCATCCGAAGCCGAACTATCTCGTCGGATGCGTAGCCGAGTCCCCCGAGGGTCTCGTCCGTATGCTCTCCGAGGCTCGGACCGAGCCAGCGGGTCTCGCCCGGCGTCAGCGACAGCTTGGGTACCACACCGGGGACAAGTAAATCTTTTCCATCAGGCAGTTGCGCTGTTTCCAGCATCCTTCTGGCGAGGAACTGGGGGTCATCCAGCATGTCCGCCACCGAATAAATCCGGCTGGCGGGCACCTGGGCGTCTGCTGCGGTGCGCAAAACACTCTCGGCATCGTTTGCCGCCACCCATGCGTCGATCACGCCGTAGATTTCCACAGACCGCGCATCGCGCCCGGCGTTGCTGGCGAGTTGGGGATCGTCGGCCAGGTCGCCGCGTCCGATGGCCAGCATCAGGCGACGGAATATCGCGTCGCCGTTGGCACCGATGATCAGGTGTTTACCGTCCTTCGTCGTATGGGTGTTCGACGGCGTGATGCCGGGCATGACGTTGCCGGTGCGCTCGCGGATGAAACCGAAGACATCGAACTCCGGCACCAGGCTTTCCATCATGGCAAACACTGCCTCGTACAAGGCGACATCCACCACCTGGCCCGCGCCGCCCGCCACCTCGCGGTGGCGCAGCGCCATCAATGCCCCCAGCGCGCCCCACAGCGCGGCGATCGAATCGCCGATGGAAATCCCGGTCTTTACCGGCGGCCGGTCGGCAAAGCCCGTGACGTAACGCAATCCGCCCATGGATTCGCCGATGGCGCCGAAACCGGGCTGGGTTGCCATGGGGCCGGTCTGGCCAAAGCCGGAAAGACGCACCATGACCAGGCCGGGATTGATGGCCGACAGCGCATCCCAGCCCAGCCCGAGCTTTTCCATGACGCCGGGCCGGAAGTTCTCGATCACGATGTCGGCCTGCGCCACCAGTTTGTGCGCGATGGCGATACCCTCCGGATGCTTGAGATTGAGCGTCACCGACTTTTTGTTGCGTGCCTGGACGAACCACCACAACGAGGTTTCGCCATCGCCGGTGGGATACAGCTTGCGCCACTTGCGCAGGGGATCGCCCTCGCCAGGCGCCTCGACCTTGATCACTTCGGCGCCGAACTCGGCGAGGATGCGCGAACAGAACGGACCGGCGATCAGCGTGCCGAACTCGATCACCTTGACGCCGGCCAGCGGTTTGGCAGCTTCAGTCACACGAAGTCGCGCCGCTCGCGCAAAGCCTGTGCCACGGTCGCCGCATCGGAGAATTCAAGTTCGCCGCCGACCGGCAGGCCGCGCGCGATGCGGCTGACCTTGAGGCCGCGCGCGTGCAGCAATTCCGACAGGTAGTGCGCGGTGGCCTCCCCCTCGTTGGTGAAGTTGGTGGCGAGGATGACTTCACTAACGACGCCGTCGGTAGCGCGCGCGAACAGGCGCTCGAAGGCGAGTTCCTTGGGCCCGATGCCGTCGAGCGGCGACAGGCGGCCCATCAGCACGTAGTAAAGCCCGTTGTAGGCGTGGGCCTGTTCCATGCTTATCGCATCGACCGGCATTTCCACGACGCACAGCTGCGTTGCATCGCGACGCGGCGAGAGGCAGCGCTCGCACACCTCGGCCTCGGTGAAGTTGTTGCAGCGCGCGCAGTGGTGCAGCAACTGCAGCGCGGCGTCGAGCCCGCGCGCCAGACGACCGGCGCCGTTGCGATCGCGCTGCAGCAGGTGATACGCCATGCGCTGTGCCGACTTGGGTCCGACGCCGGGCAGGCAGCGCAAGGCATCGATGAGTTCTTCGAGGCTAGACGACACGTCCGGCCTCGCACAGTTCGCCCAGGAAACAGCCTCCCCCCGTCACCCTCCCGCGGAGGGGGTTACCCGGTTGCCCGCTTCGCTCGAAATCACGGGTCACGTCCGCAACCGCCGCTTCGCAGGCGCTCAGAATGGCAGCTTCATTCCGGGCGGAAGATTCAGCCCGGCGGTAAAGCCGCCCATCTTCTCGGCCGTGGTGGTCTCGACCCGGCGGCTGGCGTCGTTGAGCGCCGCGGCGATCAGGTCCTCCAGCATCTCCTTGTCATCCATCACCGACGGGTCGATGGTGACGCGCTTGACGTCATGCTTGCAGGTCATCACCACCTTCACCGCGCCGGCACCGGACTGGCCTTCGACCTCGGTCTGCGCCAGTTCGGCCTGGGCCTTCTCCATGTTGGCCTGCATCTGCTGGGCCTGCTTCATCAATCCGGCTATGCCACCCTTCATCATGCTTTGTGCTCCTTGGACTAAACGGGTTTGATCGTCGATTCGTCGATGCTGGCGTCGAACAGATCCACCACGTCGCGCACGAAGGGATCCTGTTCGATCGAGGCGACGGCCTTCTCCTGGCGCTCGCGCTCGGTATTCTGCCGTCTCGCCGCGGGCGTCTCGCCCGCCGGCTCGGCCACGGAAATCTCCAGCCGCTGATGCGCCCCCCAGAGCTCGCGCAGGGCCTGCTGGAGCTTTTCCTGGTGGGCCTGCAAATGCTTGTGCGCAGGAGCGAGACGCAGCCGCACCCGCGTCGCGTCGCGCTCGACCAGTTCGCAGTGCTGCGCAAGTTGCCGGGCCATGCCCGGGAAACGGCCGGCCAGCGCATGCCAGTCCTGGTCCGCGCGCTCCGCGACGGACGCAGAAGTCGGCGCCGGCGGGACGGCGGCGACGGCCTTGATCGCTGCGGGTGGTGCAACCGATGCCGCCGCGGACGCGGCTGCGGGCGTTGCCTGGCGCAGAGGCGCCGCCGGTTTTGCGACCGGCCCGGCCGCAGCCGAACGCTCGGGACCGAAGGCATGCAGCCGCAGCAGCGTCATGACGAAGCCGGCATAGTCGTCCGGCGCCAGCGACAGTTCGTCGCGGCCATGGATGGCGATCTGGTAGGCGAGTTGCAGGTACTCGGCATCGAGCGCCTGCGCATAAGGCATCAGGCGGCTGCGCTCCGCGTCATCGAGCAGGGCCTCGGGAGCGAACTGGGCCAGCGCGATGCGATGGAACAGCGTCGCCAGTTCCTGCAGGCCGCCGTCGAAGGACAGGCTGCGCGCGTCCATCAGCTTGGCCACTTTGAGCATGGCCTGCACATCCTGCGCCACCAGTCCGTCGAGCAGCGCAAACAGGTGTTCGTCACCCACCGTGCCGAGCATGGCGCGCACGCCCTCGTCCTCCACCTTGCCGGCACCGTGGGCGATGGCCTGGTCGAGCAGGGAGAGCGCATCGCGCATGCTGCCGGCGGCACCCTTGGCCAGATGGCGCAGGGCGGCCGGCTCGAACGCCACGCCCTCCGCCTCCAGCACGCGCGACAGATGGTCGACGATATGCGTCAGCGGCATCTGCTTGAGGTTGAACTGCAGGCAGCGCGAGAGCACGGTCACCGGGATTTTCTGCGGATCGGTGGTGGCGAGGATGAACTTGACGTGCTCCGGCGGCTCTTCCAGCGTCTTCAGCATCGCGTTGAAGGCGTGACCGGAAAGCTGATGAACTTCGTCGATGACATAGACCTTGTAGCGGCCGCTGGTCGGCGCATAGGTGGCGCGTTCCAGCAACTGGGTCATGTCGTCCACCCCGCGATTCGAGGCGGCATCGAGTTCGATGTAATCGATGAAGCGCCCGCCGTCGATCTCGGTGCACGCCCCGCAGACGCCGCAGGGAGTGGAACTGACGCCGGCTTCGCAGTTCAGCGCCTTGGCCATGATGCGTGCCAGTGTGGTCTTGCCCACACCGCGCGTGCCGGTAAGCAGATAGGCGTGGTGCAAGCGGTTCTGATCCAGCGCATGCGTCAGGGCGCGTACCACATGCTCCTGCCCGACCAAGGTAGCGAAGGACTTGGGGCGCCATTTGCGGGCAAGGACCTGATAGCTCATGCGGCGATTTTATCAGGCCCGTCGACGCAAACGGGGCAGCCCGTCACGGACGGCTGCCCCTGTTTGCGGCGGAACGAACCGCTGCTTCGTGCGCCGGCGTCAGCCCTTGGCGGGTGCCGCGGGCGGCTGGCCCTGAGGCGGGCCGCCACGCCCCCTGCCCTGCGGATACCGACCGGCCATGCCGAAACTCTTGTCAGCGGTCGCCTTCTGCTCCGGCGTCAGGACCGCGTAGAGGCGATTGAAGGATTCATGCACCGATTCCATGGCGGCGAGGCGCTCCTTCATCATGGTCTGCATCTGCGCCATGCGCTCCGGAGCGGGAACCGGCTTGTCGCTTTGCATGGACACCTTCATGGCCTGCATGCCCTTGCCCGCCTCCGCCTTGACCTTGTCGGCATAGGCCTGCCAGAGGGGTTCCTGCGAAGCGGTAAGCTTGAGGTCGCCCTTGAGCCGGGTCAGACGCTGTTCGGCGCGGGCGCCGGGTTCCATCATGCCGCCGCGCTGCATCCCGCCTTTCATGCCCGGCATGCCGTCGGGACCGCAACCCGGGCCTTGCGCATGGGCGACGCCGAACATGAGGGCGCTGGCGGCGATGAAGCCGGCAATGATTTTTCGATTCAGTTTCATGGTGTGCTCCTGTGGTGAAGTAAATGCCTCATGGCAGGACGCATTTGATCCGACCGCTGTAAGCCGGATGTGACAGGAGCAGGGAGTTTGTAAGCGAAGATTGCGCCACCGCTCGCGGGCAGAAATCGGAGGGGCGGCGAGCCTGACCCCCGGCACTTGCGGAAAATGGCTGTGGCTGCTTCCTTCCGGACCTGACCAGGTTCACCACCCCTCAATGCGGGGAGACCCGCCGCGGCGCGAATTCTAGCAGCGCGGCATCGCCGCCGGTTGATACTTCGCCGTCGCGCCGGCGCCGACTTTTCTGCGGAGGCTGGTTCAGCCGCCTCCACGCTGGAAATACAGCGTAAAACGCCGCATGAAACGATCCTGCTCTTCGGGCGTCAAGCCGTCGAACTCGATTTCGACGCGATGACGCTCCAGGCGAACCATGCCGACCCCGAATGGCACGATCGGCGTCAGGCGGATGGACCAGCCCCTGCCCTCGAAGCGGCCATCGACTTCACGAAAACCATCGTCATCGGTAGCAGCAGGCAGCGTGCGGAGGAACTCGGCGCGGGAAATCGTCGCCTCGTAGCACAGCGGAAACTTCATCCGCCGGCGACGGGCGGCCAGATCGCCAGCGTTTCCCCATCGCGCAGGATGCGCGCGTCGCGCTCGGCAGGCGGCACGAATGTCCCGTCGAGCAGGACCAGGTGCACCAGTCGTGGAGGCAGCGTGAAGCGCTCGATCACCTGCGCGACACTCGTTGCGTCGGCGATTTCAACGATGCAGGCATTGGTCTTCCTGGCCTCCGCCGGCAGATAGTCCTGCAACTGCGCAAACAGCTTGAACGTGATCCTCATGCCGCCTTTTGTGCGGTACCGAGGTAGGCCGCCATGAAGCAGGTCGGATCGGCCAGCAGGCGGTCCTTCCATTCACCCAGCGGCGCCTGGGTCTGCACCAGGCCGCGCAGGGCGCCGACGTGGTCGGTCCAGCCGATGCTGGTGGCGCCGATCAAGATATCGTCCTTGAATTGCAGCGACAGGTAGCGGTAGTTCGCTTCGTCGACCAGTTCGACGCCCGCCCCGCCCTGCTCCTTGCCGACGCCCTGCCACTGGCCGAAGGAGGTCGAGATCAGGCCCAGGGTATCGAGCACGTTGATCGCCAGGCTGCCGCCGCTGACCGCCGCGCCACCGGCCATGTTGTGCGCGGCGACGCGGGCCTGATCGACGGCATTGGGCTGCACCGCGTTGAGTTCCGGCTGGCCCGTGTGAAAACCGGCGGCTTCGGTGACGTCGCCCGCAGCGTAGATTTCGGCTACGCTGGTGCGCATCCCGGCATCGACGCGAATGCCGCGTTCGATGGCGATCCCGCTGTCCGCCAGGAATGCCGTGTTCGGCGCCACGCCCGCGGCGCAGATCACCAGGTCGGCGGCGATTTCAGCGCCGGTGCTGAGTTTGGCCAGCAGCGCGCCATCCTTCTGCGTGATGGCGGTCACGCCCTCATTGACGTGTACGCCGACGCCTTTATTCTCGACCCACTGCCGGATCATGTTGCCGGCCTTGGCCGTCATCATGCGCGGCACCATGCGGTCGCCCATTTCGACCACGGTCAGCTTGACGCCGCGCGCGGCCAGCGCTTCCATGATGATGCAACCGATGAAACCGGCGCCGATCTGCAGCACACGGGCGCCGGGCGCCGCCTTCGCCGCGATCGCCCGCGCGTCCTCGATGGTCCAGCAGGTATGCACGTTGGCCAGGTCCATGCCGGACACCTTGGGCCGTATCGGGTGCGAGCCGCTCGCGATCAGCAGGCGGTCGTAGGGCAGGCGCTCGCCGCTGGCGAATTCCACCTGCTTTGCCTGCGCGTCGACCTTGACCACCTTGCCCTCGATCAGGTGGATGCGCTCCCTGGCGTAATGGTCGTGGGCTTTCCTCAGATGCGTGCCGCTGTCGGCAATTTTCCCGATCAGGAAATAGGGGATCGCCATGCGCGAATACGGCGGTTCGGACTCATCGCCGATGAGGGCAATTTCGGCATCCGGCTGCAGGCGGCGCAAGGTTTCGGCGGCCACGAGGCCGGCCGGACCATTACCGATGATGACGTGTTTCATGTAGGTGGCTTCCTTAAGCAACAACGCCAAGGCGCCGGGGATACCGACGGCCTTGGCGCCAGAGTGGCGAATTACAGGCCGAGCCGCGCCAGGGTCTCCTTGGTCGGTACGCCCTTGGCATCCCAGCCACGGGCCTTGTAGTACTCCGGCATCATCTTCTCGACACCCGAGACCAGCCCTTTGGTCGGCCCGCTGGCGGCCGCTTCGGTCTTCAGCCGCTGCGGCAGGTCGTCGTCCTTGGCGGTGAAACCGGCGGCATTGTTGAACAGGCGTTCCATGTTCCAGATCCGCTCGCCGAGCTCGGCCAGTTTCTCCATGCTCCAGCCGCCTTCGCAGGCGGTGTCGACCTGGGTCTGCAGGTCGGCCAGGGTCCAGGCGAAGGTCGTGAATACGCAGGTGCCGGAGGAGTCGAAGGCGCCGGTGGCGTCCTGGAAGGCCTTGAGCAGGTCGGCCTTGCCCTCGGTGGCGTGCGGATCGGTCTTGACCGGTATGCCGAACACCTCGGAAGCCACTGTGTAGCCGCGCAGGTGGCAGGCGCCGCGATTCGAGGTGGCGTAACCCAGGCCGATGCCCTGGATGCCGCGCGGATCGTAGGCCGGAAACTCCTGGCCCTTGACCGTCATCGACAATTCCGGATGGCCGTACTTCTCCGTCAGGCGCTTCGAACCGAGCCCGAGTTCCTTGCCGAAGCCGCGCCCTTCCGCGGTCATGTGGGCAAAGTCGATCAGGGCCTGCGCCGAACCGAAGGGGGATTCGACACCGAGCTGCTCCTTGGTCAGGACGCCCATGGTGAACAGTTCCATGACCGCACCGACGGTGGCGCCGAAGGTGATCGGATCCATGCCGTCTTCGTTGCAGATGAAGTTGGCGACGGTCAGCGCATCGAGGTCATTGACCCCGTTGGCGGCGCCCAGCGACCAGGCGTTCTCGTATTCGAGTCCACCCGAGGCGCCCCAGTACTTGGGGCTATTGACCACGCTGAAGTGGCCCTTGTCTACCTGCGAAATGCGGCCGCAGGCGATGGTGCAGCCGAAGCAGGCATTGTTGGTGATCAGGTTGGCCTTGCCGTCGGTGGGGCGCTTCTCGTGCATGGCTTCGCCCGAAATGTCGCGCGCGCCTTCGAACTGCACTTCGCGCGCGTTGCGCGTGGGCAGCGCGCCCATCTCGTTGATGACGTTCATCAGCACCTGGGTACCGTACTTGGGCAGGCCCTGGCCGGTTACGGGGTGGTCGGCGAGGACCTTCTTGGCGGCGACGGTGGCGGCCATGAAGCCCTTGAAGTCCTTGATCCCGGAGACGCCGAGAGTGCCGCGCACGGCGACCGCCTTGAGGTTCTTCGATCCCATCACGGTGCCGACGCCGGAGCGGCCGGCAGCGCGATGCAGGTCGTTGACCACGCAGGCGTAGAGCACGCCGTTCTCGCCGGCGCGGCCGATCGAGGAGACGCGCACCTGCGGGTCCTGGTGGGTCTTCTTGATGATCTCTTCGGTGTCCCAGGTGGTCTTGCCCCAGAGGTGGGCGGCGTCCTTCAGTTCGGCCTTGTCGTTCTCGATCGACAGATAAACCGGCTTGGGCGACTTGCCCTCGAAAATGATCATGTCCCAGCCGGCCATCTTGAGTTCGGCGCCGAAGTAGCCGCCGGAATTCGAACAGGCGATGGCGCCGGTCAGCGGTCCCTTGGTGATGATCGAATAGCGTCCGCCGGTGGAGGCCATGGTGCCGGTAAGCGGCCCGGTGGCCATGATCATCTTGTTCGCCGCGGAGAGCGGATCGACCTTGGGGTCGACTTCCTCGACGAAATACTTGGTGGCCAGTCCGCGCTGGCCGAGGTATTGCTGAGCCCACTCCATGTTGAGGGGTTCCGATTTGCAGCTGCCCTTGCTCAGGTCAACGCGGAGGATTTTGCGTGCCCATCCCATGTCAGTCTCCTTAAGCGCTGGCG
>Ga0268298_10004028_pt1 | contig 14549 bp, 11 predicted proteins | sample WWTPWeurt_MetaG_FD_194462 | JGI IMG/M metagenome (GOLD analysis project Ga0268298, IMG submission 194462) | Activated sludge microbial communities from WWTP in Nijmegen, Gelderland, Netherland - WWTP Weurt | ecosystem: Engineered > WWTP > Aerobic digester > Activated sludge | place... | reverse complement strand
AGCGCCGAGCAGGGTTCGTCGAGCAGCAGCACCTCGGGCTTGATCGCGATGCCGCGCGCGATGCACAGGCGCTGCTGCTGGCCGCCGGAGAGGCCCGCGCCGCTCTGCTCGAGCTTGTCCTTCACCTCGCTCCACAGCGCCGCCTTCTTCAGCGCCCACTCGACGCGCTCGTCCATCTCGACGCGCGGCAGGTTCTCGAACAGCCGCACGCCGAAGGCGATGTTGTCGTAGATCGACATCGGGAAGGGCGTCGGCTTCTGAAAGACCATGCCGATCTTGGCGCGGATCAGGCTGACGTCGTGGCGCTTCTCGAGGATGTTCTCGCCGTCGAGCAGGATCTGGCCCTCGGCGCGCTGCTCGGGGTAGAGCTCGAACATGCGGTTGAAGGTGCGCAGCAGCGTGCTCTTGCCGCAGCCCGACGGGCCGATGAAGGCAGTCACCTTGCGCTCGGGAATGTCGAGATTGATGCGCTTGAGCGCGTGGAAACTGCCGTAGAAGAAGTTCAGGTCGCGCACCGAGATCTTGACTTTCTCGGCCACGGGCAGGTCGACTCTCGCGTCCATGAATCGTTCTCAGTGCTTGTTGCGGAAGAACACGCGGGCCAGGATGTTCAGTCCCAGCACGCCCAGCGTGATCAGGAAGACGCCGGCCCAGGCCAGCTTCTGCCAGTTCTCGTAGGGGCTCATCGCGAACTTGAAGATGGTCACCGGCAGGCTGGCCATCGGCTCGCCGAGGTTGCTGGTCCAGAACTGGTTGGACAGCGCGGTGAACAGCAGCGGCGCCGTCTCGCCGGCGATGCGCGCCACCGCCAGCAGCACGCCGGTCACGACGCCGGCGCGCGCCGCCTTCAGCGTGATCATCGTGATGACCTTCCACTTCGGCGTGCCCAGCGCATAGGCCGCCTCGCGCAGCGCGTTCGGGATCAGGCTGAGCATGTTCTCGGTGGTGCGGATCACCACCGGGATGACGATCAGCGACAGCGCCAGCACGCCGGCCCAGCCGGAGAAGGACTTGAAGCGCGCCACCACCACCGAGTAGATGAACAGGCCGATCACGATCGAGGGCGCCGACAGCAGGATGTCGTTGATGAAGCGCGTCGTCGCGCCCAGCCAGCCCTTCTGGCCGTACTCGGCGAGGTAGATGCCGGCCAGGATGCCGATCGGCGTGCCGATGAAGGTGGCCAGCCCGACCATCAGCACCGAGCCGAAGATCGCATTGGCCAGGCCGCCGGTCTCGGCCTGCGGTGCCGGCGTCATCTCGGTGAAGGTGGCGAGCGCCAGGCCGCCGATGCCGAGCCGCACCGTCTCGACCAGGATCCAGATCAGCCAGAACACGCCGAAGGCCATCGCCGCCAGCGACAGCATCAGCGCGATGGCGTTGACGCGCTTGCGCGCCTTGTGCCTGGCCAGGCGCGCCGCATCGAATCCGGCCAGGCTCATGAACGCGCCCCCTCGCCCTTCTTGAGCTGCGCGAGCAGCAGCTTGGACAGTGACAGCACCACGAAGGTGATGAAGAACAGCACCAGGCCGAGGTAGATCAGCGAGGCCTGGTGCAGGCCCTCGCCGGCCTCGGCGAACTCGTTGGCCAGCGCCGAGGTGATGCTGTTGGCAGCCTCGAACAGCGACAGCGAATTCAGCTGGTTCATGTTGCCGATCACGAAGGTCACGGCCATGGTCTCGCCGAGAGCGCGGCCGAGGCCGAGCATGATGCCGCCGATCACGCCGGTCTTGGTGTAGGGCAGCACGACGCGGTAGACCACCTCCCAGGTGGTCGAGCCCAGGCCGTAGGCGGATTCCTTCAGCATGGTCGGCGTGACCTCGAAGACATCGCGCATCACCGAGGCGATGAAGGGAATGATCATGATCGCCAGGATGATCCCGGCCGAGAGGATGCCGATGCCCACCGGCGGCCCGGAGAACAGCGCGCCCAGCAGCGGCGTGCCGGCAAAGGCGCTCTGCAGCGGTTGCTGCACGAACTGCGCGAGGATGGGCCCGAATACCAGCAGGCCCCACATGCCGTAGACGATGGACGGCACGGCCGCGAGCAATTCGATGGCGATGCCCAGCGGGCGCTTCAGCCAGCCGGGCGAGAGCTCGGTGAGGAACAGCGCGATGCCGAAGCTGACCGGCACCGCGATGAGCAGCGCGATGAACGAGGTGGCCAGCGTGCCGTAGATCATCACCAGGCCGCCGAAGCGCTCCTGGACCGGATCCCACTCGCTGCGCCAGAGGAAGGACAGCCCGTACTCGCGGATCGCCGGCGCGGCGCCGACGATCAGCGAGCCGATGATGCCGGCCAGCAGCGCCAGCGTGAGCCAGGCCGCGCCCTGCGCGAGCGCGGCGAACAGCACGTCGGCAGCCGGCGAACCGGCACGGCGTGCCGGCGGCGTGCTCGCGGAGCCCATGCGGCGGATAGCGTCCTCCTTCGGCGCAGCCTCGACGGGCAATGTGGCCGTCATGCGTCGTCTCCGCGATTCTCGTTCACTTGGCGTTCGGCACCACCGGCTTGCCCGACGCGTCGGCGATCTGGCCCCACTGCTTGCGCACCAGCGCCTTCACCGAGTCGGGCAGCGGCACGTACTCGAGCTCGCTGGCCATCTTGTCGCCGCCGGCATAGGCCCAGTCGAAGAACTTCAGCGCCGAAGCGGCATTGGCCGGCTTGTCCTGCACCTTGTGCATCAGGATGAAGGTGGCGCCGGTGATCGGCCAGGAGTCCTTGCCGGGCTGCTCGGTCAGCACCTGGTGGAAGCTCTTGGCCCAGTCGGCGCCGGCGGCCGCCGCCTGGAAGGCGCTGTCATCGGGCGCTACGAAATTGCCGGCCTTGTTCTTCAACTGCACGTAGGCCATCTTGTTCTGCTTGGCGTAGGCGTACTCGACGTAGCCGATCGAGTTCGGCAGGCGCCCCACGAAAGCCGACACGCCCTCGTTGCCCTTGCCGCCCGCGCCCGCAGGCCAGTTCACCGCGGTGCCCTCGCCCACCTTGGCCTGCCACTCTGCATTCACCTTGGAGAGGTAGTTGGTGAAGATGAAGCTGGTGCCGGAGCCGTCGGCACGGCGCACCACGGCGATGGCGGCATCGGGCAGCGCCACGCCGGGGTTCAGCGCGGCGAGCGCCGGGTCGGTCCACTTCGTGATCTTGCCGAGGTAGATGTCGCCCAGCACCGCGCCGGTCAGCTTGACCTGCCCCGGGGCGATGCCCTTGATGTTGACCACCGGCACGACGCCGCCGATCACGGTCGGGAACTGCAGCAGGCCGTCCTTGGCGAGTTCGTCGTCCTTGAGCGGCGCGTCGGAGGCGCCGAAGTCGACCGTCTTGGCCTTGATCTGCTTGATGCCGGCGCCGGAGCCGACCGACTGGTAGTTGATCTGCACGCCGGTCGCCTTGTGGTAGGCGTCGGCCCACTTGGCATACACGGGCGCGGGGAAGGAGGCGCCGGCACCGGTGACGTTCTGCGCCGCGGCGAGGCTGGCGATTGCGCTCAGCGTGGCGCCGAAGACGAAGCGGGTGAGCATGACTGGCCTTTCATCGCTGGTTGGGTTGTCCAGGATGCTAGGCAGGGCTCGTGACGCTCGTGTGACAGCCGCGTGGCCGTCACGTGACGGTCACGCGCGCGCGGCTTCGGCGAGCTGCTCGGCGCTGCGCCTGGCCTGCGCCGCGTCGCGCGCCTCGACCATCACACGCAGCACCGGCTCGGTGCCGGAGGCGCGGATGAGGATGCGGCCGTCGCTGCCGAGCTCGCGCGTCACGCGCTCCTGCGTGGCCGCGAGCGAGGCGTTCTTCTTCCAGTCGCTGCCCTCGGCGAGGCGCACGTTGATGAGCGTCTGCGGGAACAGCGTGACGCCGGCGAGCAACTCGGCGAGCGTCTGCCCGGTGCGCCGGATCGCCTGCAGGATCTGCAGCGCGCTGACGATGCCGTCGCCGGTGGTGTGCTTGTCCAGCGCCAGCAGGTGGCCCGAGCCCTCGCCGCCGAGCTGCCAGCCGCGCGCGGCCAGTTCCTCGAGGATGTAGCGGTCGCCGACCTTGGCGCGCACGAAGGGCACGCCGCGCGACTTCAGCGCCACCTCGACGGCCATGTTGGTCATCAGCGTGCCCACCGCGCCCGGCACGGCTTGCTGCTGGGCCAAGCGGTCGGCCACCATGACGTAGAGCAGTTCGTCGCCGTTGTAGAGGCGGCCCGCGGCGTCGACCAGCTGCAGACGGTCGGCATCGCCGTCCAGCGCGATGCCGTAGTCGGCGCGGTTCGCCTTGACCGCTTCGATCAGCGCGGCGGGCGCGGTGGCGCCGACACCGGCGTTGATGTTCAGGCCGTCGGGCTTGCAGCCGATCGGAATGATCTCGGCGCCGAGTTCGTGAAACACGTCGGGCGCGATGTGGTAGGCCGCGCCGTGGGCCGCATCGACGACCAGCTTGAGCCCCTTGAGCGACAGGTCGTTGCTGAAGGTGCTCTTGCAGAATTCGATGTAGCGGCCGCGCGCGTCTTCCAGCTTGCGCACCTTGCCGAGCTGCGCCGAGGCCACCCACTCGGCCGGACGCTCGAGCATGGCCTCGACCTCCTGCTCCCAGGCGTCGGGCAGCTTCTCGCCGCGCGCCGAGAAGAACTTGATGCCGTTGTCGTCGAAGGGGTTGTGCGAGGCGCTGATCACCACGCCCAGGCTCAGGCGCAGCGCGCGCGTCATGTAGGCCACGCCCGGCGTGGGCAGCGGGCCGGTCATCAGCACGTCGACGCCGGCGGAAGCGAAGCCGGCCTCCAGCGCCGACTCGATCATGTAGCCCGAGATGCGCGTGTCCTTGCCGATCAGCACCGTGGGGCGCTGCTCGCTGCGCTTGAGCACGCGGCCGACGGCGTGGCCGAGGCGCAGCATGAAGTCCGGCGTGATCGGGCTCTGGCCGACCGTGCCGCGGATGCCGTCGGTGCCGAAATAGATCCTGCTCATCGTGTTTTCCTCCGCGGGGGATTCTCGGTCAGGCCGCGAGGCCCGCGGCCCCCCACACCTTGAGGGCGTCCACCGTGGCCGCGACATCGTGCACACGCACGATTCGCGCGCCCAACTGCACCGCGGCGAGTGCCGCGGCGACGCTGGCGGCGAGGCGCTCGTCCACCGGCCGGCCGGTGAGCGCGCCCAGCGTCGACTTGCGCGACCAGCCCAGCAGCAGCGGCCGCCCCAGCGCCAGCAGCTCGCGCTGGCGGCGCATCAGCGCGAGGTTGTGCTCCACGCTCTTGCCGAAACCGATGCCCGGATCCAGCACGATGCGCTCGGCGGCCACGCCGCGTGCGCTGAGCGCCGTCATGCGCTCGCGCAGGAACTCCGAGACCTCGGTGACCACGTCGTCGTAGGCCGGCCGTTGCTGCATGGTGGCCGGATCGCCGCGCATGTGCATCAGGCAGACGCCGCAGCCCGGATGCGCCGCCACCGCCTCTTCCGCGCCGGGCAGGCGCAGCGCGTTGATGTCGTTGACGATGTCGGCACCGCACTCGAGCGCACGCCGCATCACTTCGGGCTTGACGGTGTCCACCGACAGCGGCACGCCGAACTTCAGTGCGCCCTCGAGCACCGGCAGCACGCGGCGCAGTTCTTCGTCCAGCGGCACCGGCGCGGCGCCCGGGCGGGTCGACTCGCCGCCGATGTCGAGGATGTCGGCCCCTTCCGCGAGCAGCTTCTCGCAGTGCGCCAGGGCCCGGCCCGCGTCGTCGTGGCGGCCGCCGTCGGAGAACGAATCCGGCGTCACGTTGACGATGCCCATCACCTGCGGGCGGGCCAGGGCTATGCGGAAGCGGGTGGTCTGCCAGAACATGCTCATGAAGCTCGCAAATGACGAACGGGGCCGCAGCCCCGTTCCGGTGTGTGCACGCGCGCGGCCTCAGGCCGTCGCCGTGGCGCCTCCCGCCGGATTGACCGGCGGCGTCGGCGTGCTGCCCTTGCTGGCCGAAGGCGTCCAGTCCTTGGGCGGGCGCGGCGGCTTGCCGCCCATGATGTCGTCGATCTGGTCGCTGTCGATGGTTTCCCACTCCAGCAGCGCCGTCGCCATCGCGTGCATCTTGTCCTGGTTGTCCTCGATCAGCTTGCGCGCGGTCGCGTACTGCTCGTCGATGATGCGGCGGATCACGCCATCGACCTTGCGCATGGTCTCCTCGGACATGTTGGTGGTCTTGGTCACCGAGCGGCCGAGGAAGACCTCGCCCTCGTTCTCCGCGTAGACCATGGGGCCGAGCTCGTCGGTCATGCCGTAGCGCGTGACCATGTCGCGCGCGATCGCGGTGGCACGCTCGAAGTCGTTGCTGGCGCCGGTGGTCATCTGGTGCATGAACACCTCTTCGGCGATGCGACCGCCGAACAGCACCGAGATGGTCGAGAGCATGCGCTCCTTGTCCATGCTGTAGCGATCGGTCTCGGGCAGTTGCATCGTGACGCCCAGCGCGCGGCCGCGCGGGATCACGGTGACCTTGTGCACCGGGTCGGTCTTGGGCATCAGCTTGGCGACCAGGGCGTGACCGGCCTCGTGGTAGGCGGTATTGCGGCGCTCCTCCTCGGGCATGACCATGGACTTGCGCTCGGGGCCCATCATGATCTTGTCCTTGGCGCGCTCGAAGTCGACCATCTCCACCACGCGGCCGTTGCGGCGCGCGGCGAACAGCGCCGCTTCGTTGACCAGGTTGGCGAGATCGGCGCCCGAGAAGCCGGGCGTGCCGCGCGCCAGGATGTCGGCGCGGATGTCCTGGCCGACCGGCACCTTGCGCATGTGCACGTTGAGGATCTGCTCGCGGCCGCGCACGTCGGGCAGGGTCACGTAGACCTGGCGGTCGAAGCGGCCCGGGCGCAGCAGCGCGGGGTCGAGGATGTCGGGCCGGTTCGTCGCCGCCATCACGATCACGCCGAGATTGGTCTCGAAGCCGTCCATCTCGACCAGCATCTGGTTGAGCGTCTGCTCGCGTTCGTCGTTGCCGCCGCCGAGGCCGGCGCCACGATGGCGGCCGACGGCGTCGATTTCGTCGACGAAGATGATGCAGGGCGCACTCTTCTTGGCCTGCTCGAACATGTCGCGCACGCGCGCCGCGCCGACGCCGACGAACATCTCGACGAAGTCGGAACCCGAGATCGAGAAGAATGGCACCTTGGCCTCGCCGGCGATGGCCTTGGCCAGCAGCGTCTTGCCGGTGCCCGGCGGGCCGACCAGCAGCACGCCGCGCGGGATGCGCCCGCCCAGCTTCTGGAACTTCTGCGGATCCTTCAGGAAATCGACCAGCTCCTTCACCTCCTCCTTGGCCTCGTCGCAGCCGGCGACGTCGGCAAAGGTGGTCGAGTTGTTGGCCTCGTCGAGCATGCGCGCCTTGCTCTTGCCGAAGCTGAAGGCGCCGCCCTTGCCGCCGCCCTGCATCTGGCGCATGAAGTAGATCCACACGCCGATGAGCAGCAGGATCGGGCCCCAGCTGGCCAGCAGGCTCAGCAGGAACGACGGCTCCTCGCGCGGCTTGACGTCGAACTTGACGCCGTTGTTGATCAGGTCACCGACCAGGCCGCGATCCAGGTAGGTCGCGGTGGTGCGGACTTCCTTGTCGTCGGTGGTGCGGGCGCGGATCTCGGTCGAGCCGCCGCCGCCTTCTTGCAGCACCACGCTCTTGATGCGCTTGTTGCGCACCTCTTCGAGGAATTCCGAGTAGCCGATCGATCCGGCCGACGAGACCCCACGGTCGAACTGCTTGAACACGGTGAACAGCACCAGGGCGATCACCAGCCAGACAGCGACTTTGGAGAACCATTGATTGTTCACCGCGGCTCCTTTTCCGGGGTCACGACAACGCGGCGGGCAACATGCCGCCGATTGCCACGGTAGATGTGTGCGATTTTAGTCGAGTCAAGGTCTTCGCCCGGCGAAGTTTCACCCTGGAACGTCTGCGTGAATCGCGGCAAATCAGGCACTTTTCAGACCGATGCCGACCAGAAAGGTTTCCGCCGACTTGTCGCGCGAGGCCTTGGGCTTGATCGGCTTGACCACCCGGAAGCGCTCCTTGAAGAGCTTGACGAGCTGGCTGTAGCCGCTGCCGTGGAAGACCTTGCACACCAGCGCCCCCTCGGGCCGCAGGTGCGCCTGGGCGAACTCCACCGCCAGCTCCACCAGATGGGCGATGCGCGCCGAATCGGAACTCTCGATGCCCGACAGGTTGGGCGCCATGTCCGACACCACCACGTCGACCGGCCGGCCGGCGACGACCTCTTCCAGCTGGTGCAGCACCGCTTCCTCGCGGAAATCGCCTTGCAGGAAGGTCACGCCTTCGATGGGCTCGAAGTCGAGGATGTCCAGCGCGATGATGGTGCCGTTCAGCGCACCCACCGCCGCCCCGCCCGTGCCCGCCTCCTTGGGCGCGAACTTGCGCCGCAGGTACTGGCTCCAGGCGCCCGGCGTCGCGCCCAGGTCGACCACCAGCTGCCCCGGCTTGATCAGGTGCAGGGTCTCGTCGATCTCCTTGAGCTTGTAGGCCGCGCGGGCGCGATAGCCCTCCTTCTGCGCCAGCTTGACGTAGGGATCGGTCAGGTGGTCGTGCAGCCACGCCTTGTTGAGCTTCTTGCTGCCCTTCTTCATGCGGTCCGGACTCTCATGTCGCGCGGATAATACGGGCCATGCCTGCCATCCAGCTCACACCCGCCCAGCGCAAGGACAAACGCGCCGATGCCCACCACCTCGATCCGGTCGTGCTGATCGGCGGCGAGGGCCTCACGCCGGCCGTGCGCCGCGAGGTCGACGCGGCGCTGAAGGCCCACGGCCTCATCAAGGTGCGCGTGTTCTCCGACGAGCGCGAAACGCGCGAGCAGATCCTCGCCACGCTGGCCGAGGAACTGAACGCCGCGCCGATCCAGCACATCGGCAAGCTGCTGGTGCTGTGGCGGCCGATCCCGCCCAAGGAGAAGGCCGAGCGCGAGGATCGCGGGGCCGGGCCCAAGGTGGTGAAGGTGCTCAAGTTCTCCAAGAGCGGCAACCACCGCCCGCAGGTCAAGAAGGTCAAGGTGCTCGGCAACCAGCGCCTGGCGGCCGGCGGCGAGCTCAAGCGCGCCCGCAAGCGCGTCACCAGCATCAAGAAGAAGCTGGCGGCCGGGTGAGCCGCCACGCCAGGGCCAGCACGAGCAGGCCCTTGAGCGTGAAGAAGCCGGTCGAGACGATGTGCAGCGTGGCGAAGGACACGCTCGCCTGCCCGGCGCGCGCCGCCTCCATCATCGGCAGCACCGCGTAGTAGCCCGCCACGGTGCAGAACAGCGCACCCAGCGCCAGCAGCATGTCGGTGGTGAGCTGAGAGCCGCCCTCGCCCGCCTCGGCGCGGTCGCGCGCACGGCGCCGCTCGAGCAGGAAAATCAGCATTGCCAGCACGAGGCTCGCCGGCGCCTCGACGGCGAACATGCGCCCGGCCACGCGGCCCGCCTCGGCCGGCGTGGCCAGCACCGCGAAGCCGGCCGGCGCGCCGATCAGCCCGACCGCCAGCACCATGCCGGCCCACAGGCCGGCCAGCAGCGCCGCGATGCGGGCGTGGTTCATCAGAGGGATCAGAGGTAGCGGACGTCGACGATCTCGTAGTGGCGAATGCCGCCCGGCGCCTGCACCTCGGCGACGTCGCCGCTGCTCTTGCCGATCAGCGCACGCGCGATCGGCGAGCCGATCGAGATCAGGCCCTGCTTCAGGTCGGCCTCGTCTTCGCCGACGATCTGGTAGGTGACCTTGGCGCCGCTGTCCTCGTCTTCCAGGTCCACGGTCGAGCCGAAGACCACGCGGCCGCCGGCATCCACCGTGGACGGGTCGATCACCTGCGCGGCCGCGAGCTTGCCTTCGATCTCGAGGATGCGGCCTTCGATGAAGCCCTGCTTGTCCTTGGCCGCCTCGTACTCGGCGTTCTCCGACAGGTCGCCCTGGGCGCGCGCTTCGGCGATCGCCTGGATCACGGCATGGCGCTCGACGTTCTTCAGGCGCGCGAGCTCTTCCTTGAGCTTCTCGGCGCCGCGCTTGGTGAGGGGAATGGTGGTCATGCGAGTTCTACCTTGCCGCAAAAACGAAGCCGCCACCGGCTGAACCGGCAGCGGCCGAATACTTCTTCAGATGCGCGAAAGTCTAGTGCAGTTCCGCGTGCAATTCCTGCAGGGACTTCACGGCCAGGCCCGACTGGTGCTTCATGCCCTCCACCGCCGCTTCGCAGCCGGCCATGCTGGTGTAGTAGGTCACCCGGTTGGCCAGCGCCGCCTGGCGGATGTGGCGCGAGTCGGCGATCGCGGTGCGCGTCTCGTCGACTGTCGTGAACACGAGCTGGATCTCGCCGGCCTTGACCATGTCGACGATGTGCGGCCGGCCGTCCTTGACCTTGTTGACCGCCTTCACCGGCACGCCGGCCTCGGCGATCGCCGCCGCCGTGCCCTTGGTGGCCACCAGCGCGAAGCCGAGCGCGTGCAGGTCGCGCGCGACCACCACGGCGCGGCTCTTGTCGTTGTTCTTCACCGTGATGCACACCGTGCCCTTGCGCGGCAGGCGCGAGCCCGCGCCGAGCTGGCTCTTGAGCATGGCCTCGCCGAAGGTGGCGCCCGCGCCCATCACTTCGCCGGTGGAGCGCATCTCGGGGCCGAGGATGGGGTCCACGCCGGGGAACTTGTTGAAGGGGAAGACCGCTTCCTTGACGCTGAAGTACGGCGGGATGACTTCACCCTTCACGCCCTTCTGCGACGCCAGCGTCTGCCCGACCATGCAGCGCGCCGCGATCTTGGCCAGCGGCTCGCCGGTGGCCTTGGACACGAAGGGCACGGTGCGCGAGGCACGCGGGTTCACTTCCAGCACGTAGACCGTGGCCTTGGAGCCGTCGCCCGAGGTGTCGCCCTGGATGGCGAACTGCACGTTCATCAGGCCCTTGACCTTGAGCGCGCGCGCCATCAGCGTGGTCTGGCGGCGCAGTTCGTCCTGCAGTTCCCTGGGCAGCGTGTAGGGCGGCAGCGAACAGGCCGAGTCGCCGCTGTGGATGCCGGCCTGCTCGACGTGTTCCATGATGCCGCCGATCATCACGCCGTCCGGGCGATCGGTGCCGTCGGCGATGCAGTCGACGTCGACCTCGATCGCGTCGTCGAGGAAGCGGTCCAGCAGCACCGGCGACTTCTCGCTCACCTGCACGGCCTCGCGCATGTAGCGCGCCAGGTCCTTGTCGCCGTGCACGATCTCCATCGCGCGGCCGCCGAGCACATAGCTCGGCCGCACCACCAGCGGGTAGCCGATCTCGTTGGCCAGCAGCAGCGCGGCCTCCTCGGTGCGCGCGGTGCGATTCGGCGGCTGGCGCAGGCCCAGCTCGTGCAGCAGCTTCTGGAAGCGCTCGCGGTCTTCGGCCACGTCGATGCTGTCCGGACTGGTGCCGACGATGGGCACGCCGGCACGCTCGAGGTCGAGCGCCAGCTTCAGCGGCGTCTGGCCGCCGTACTGCACGATCACGCCGACCGGCTTCTCCTTGTCGACGATCTCGAGCACGTCTTCCAGCGTCACCGGCTCGAAGTAGAGGCGATCGGAGGTGTCGTAGTCGGTCGACACGGTCTCCGGATTGCAGTTGACCATGATGGTCTCGTAGCCGTCCTCGCGCATGGCGAGCGCCGCGTGCACGCAGCAGTAGTCGAACTCGATGCCCTGGCCGATGCGGTTGGGCCCGCCGCCGAGCACCATGATCTTCTTGCGATCGGACGGGTTGGCCTCGCACTCGCCGTCGGCCGTCTCGTAGCTCGAGTACATGTAGGCGGTCTGCGTGGCGAACTCGGCCGCGCAGGTGTCGACGCGCTTGTAGACCGGGCGCACGCCGAGCTTCTGGCGCGCCACGCGCACCTCGTGCTGGTTGCTGCCGACCAGCTTGGCCAGGCGCTTGTCCGAGAAGCCTTTCTGCTTGAGGAAGCGCATCTCCTCGGCCGACAGGCTGGCCAGCGTGCGGTGCTTGAGCGCCGCCTCGGTGGCGACGATCTGCTCGATCTGCGCCAGGAACCACGGGTCGATGAAGGTCTCGTCGTGGATCTCGGACAGCGTCATGCCGATGCGGAAGGCATCGGCCACGTAGAGGATGCGCTCCGGGCCGGGCTCGCCGATCTCCTGCACGATCTCTTCGCGGTCGGTGCTGCGTTCGGTGAGGCCGTCGATGCCGGTCTCCAGGCCGCGCAGCGCCTTCTGGAACGATTCCTGGAAGCTGCGGCCCATGGCCATCACCTCGCCCACCGACTTCATCTGCGTCGTCAGGCGCGAGTCGGCGGCCGGGAACTTCTCGAACGCGAAGCGCGGGATCTTGGTGACGACGTAGTCGATGCTCGGCTCGAACGAGGCCGGCGTGGCGCCGCCGGTGATGTCGTTGCGCAGCTCGTCGAGCGTGTAGCCCACCGCCAGCTTGGCGGCCACCTTGGCGATCGGGAAGCCGGTGGCCTTGGAGGCCAGCGCCGAGGAGCGCGACACGCGCGGGTTCATCTCGATCACCACCATGCGGCCGTTGTTCGGGTTGATCGAGAACTGCACGTTGGAGCCGCCGGTATCCACGCCGATCTCGCGCAGGATGGCGATGGAGGCGTCGCGCAGCAGCTGGTATTCCTTGTCGCTGAGCGTCTGCGCCGGCGCGACGGTGATCGAGTCGCCGGTGTGCACGCCCATCGGGTCGAGGTTCTCGATCGAGCAGACGATGATGCAGTTGTCCGCCTTGTCGCGGACCACCTCCATCTCGTACTCCTTCCAGCCGATCAGGCTCTCCTCGATGAGCAGCTCGTTGGTCGGCGAGAGGTCGAGGCCGCGCTTGCAGATCTCCTCGAATTCCTCGGGGTTGTAGGCGATGCCGCCGCCGGTGCCGCCGAGCGTGAAGCTCGGGCGGATGACCATCGGGAAACCGGTGCCGCCGATCTCCTGGGTGATGCGGCGCTGCACGTCGAGCGCCTCTTCCATCGAATGCGCGATGCCCGACTTGGCCGAGTGCAGGCCGATGCCGGTCATGGCGTCCTTGAACTTGAGGCGGTCTTCGGCCTTCTCGATGGCGTGCTCGTTGGCGCCGATCATCTCGACGCCGTACTTGGCCAGCACGCCGTACTTGTGCAGGTCGAGCGCGCAGTTCAGCGCGGTCTGGCCGCCCATGGTGGGCAGCAGCGCGTCGGGCCGCTCCTTCTCGATGATCTTCTCGACCATCTGCCAGGTGATCGGCTCGATGTAGGTGGCATCGGCCATGCCCGGGTCGGTCATGATCGTCGCCGGGTTGCTGTTGACGAGGATGACGCGGTAGCCCTCCTCGCGCAGCGCCTTGCAGGCCTGCGCGCCGGAGTAGTCGAACTCGCAGGCCTGGCCGATGATGATCGGGCCGGCGCCGATGATGAGGATGCTTTGAATATCAGTGCGCTTCGGCATCTCAGCGTTTCTCCATGAGGTTCACGAAGCGGTCGAACAGGTAGCCGATGTCATGCGGCCCGGGCGAGGCTTCCGGGTGGCCCTGGAAGCAGAACGCCGGCTTGTCGGTGCGCGCCAGGCCCTGCAGCGTGCCGTCGAACAGCGACACGTGCGTGGCGCGCAGGTTCTTCGGCAGCGTCTTCTCGTCGACCGCGAAGCCGTGGTTCTGGCTGGTGATCGAGACGCGGCCGCTGTCCAGATCCTTCACCGGGTGGTTGCCGCCGTGGTGGCCGAACTTCATCTTGAAGGTCTTGGCGCCCGAGGCCAGCGCCAGGATCTGGTGGCCCAGGCAGATGCCGAAGGTCGGGATGCCGGTATCGATGAGCTCGCGCGTCGCGGCGATCGCGTAGTCGCAGGGCTCCGGATCACCGGGGCCGTTGCTGAGGAAGATGCCGTCGGGCTGGAGCGCGAGCGCGTCTTTCGCGCTGGTCTGCGCCGGCACCACGGTGACGCGGCAGCCGCGGCTGGCGAGCAGGCGCAGGATGTTGCGCTTGACGCCGAAGTCATAGGCGACGACGTGGAAGCGCGGGCTGGCGAGCTTGCCGTAGCCGTCTTCCAGCGTCCAGGCGGTTTCGGTCCAGTCGTGGCGCTCGCGGCAGCTCACCACCTTGGCCAAGTCCTGGCCCGCCATGTTCGGCGCGGCCTTGGCAGCGGCGATGGCGTCCTCGCGGTGCTTGGCGGTGACCGTCTCACCGACGCCCAGCGTGAGGATGCAGCCGTTCTGCGCGCCCTTCTCGCGCAGGATGCGCGTCAGGCGGCGGGTGTCGAGGTTGGCGATGGCCACCGTGCCCTCGCGCTGCAGGTAGTCGGCCAGCGTGGCGCTGCTGCGGAAGTTCGAGTGCAGCACCGGCAGGTCCTTGATGATCAGGCCCGCGGCGTGCACCTTGGCGGCTTCGACGTCCTCGGCGTTGACGCCGTAGTTGCCGATGTGCGGATACGTCAGCGTGACGATCTGCCGGCAGTAGCTCGGGTCGGTGAGGATTTCCTGGTAGCCGGTGATCGAGGTGTTGAACACCACCTCGCCGACCGTGCGACCGGCAGCGCCGATCGATGTGCCTTGGAAGACCGTGCCGTCCGCGAGAGCCAGGATCGCCGGGGCTTGTGGGGACAGCAATTGCGGCGGCACCGGGTTCTCCGTTCGTGTG
>Ga0268298_10004027_pt1 | contig 14554 bp, 11 predicted proteins | sample WWTPWeurt_MetaG_FD_194462 | JGI IMG/M metagenome (GOLD analysis project Ga0268298, IMG submission 194462) | Activated sludge microbial communities from WWTP in Nijmegen, Gelderland, Netherland - WWTP Weurt | ecosystem: Engineered > WWTP > Aerobic digester > Activated sludge | place... | reverse complement strand
CGCGTGACCGCGCGCAACGTGCCCGTGGGCCTGGGCGAGCCGCTGTTCGACAAGATGGACGCCGACATCGCCTTCGCCATGATGGGCATCAACGCGGTCAAGGGCGTGGAGATCGGCGCCGGTTTTGCCAGCGTGACGCAGCGCGGCACCACGCATGGCGATTCGCTTTCTCCGCAGGGCTTCAAGGGCAACAACGCCGGCGGTGTGCTCGGTGGCATCAGCACCGGGCAGGACCTGGAGGTGAGCATCGCCATCAAGCCGACCAGCTCCATCCTCTCGCCTCGCGAGTCGATCGACATCGAGGGCCGTTCCACCGAAGTGGTCACCAAGGGTCGCCACGACCCCTGCGTGGGCATCCGCGCCACGCCCATCGCCGAGGCCATGCTGGCGCTGGTGGTGATGGAGCACGCGCTGCGCCACCGCGCCCAGTGCGCCGACGTCAACCTGGTGGTGTCGCCGATCCAGGCCTCCTTCCTCTGAAGCGGGCATGAGCGCGGGCGCCACCGGCCGCCGCCAGTTGGCGCCGTTTGCGGCGCTGTCGGCGAGCTATTTCGCCCACATCGGTTTCTTCAACCCCTACCTGCCGCTGTGGCTGAAAGAGCTGGGTTTTGGCCTGTTCGCCATCAGCGTGCTGACCTCGGTGCAGGCCGCCACGCGCCTGTTTGCGCCCTATGGCTGGGGCTGGCTGAGCGACCACACGGGCGAGCGCGTGAAGTTGCTGCGTTATGGCGCCAGCACCGCGCTGCTGGTCTCGCTGGGGCTGTGGTTCGAGCTGAGCCCGCTGTGGCTGGGCGTGGTGCTGCTGGTGATGTTCACCCACACCAGCTCGATGATGCCGATGAGCGAGGCGGCCATGGCGCATCTGGTCAGCCAGGGCGGCGCGTTCGACGCCCGGCGCTACGGGCGCGTGCGGCTTTGGGGCTCGCTGGGCTTTCTGGTCACGGTGTTCGCGGCGGGCGCCTGGTTCGAGCACGCCGGCATGGGCCAGTTTCCCGCCTGGACCACGCTGACGCTGGCGGCCGTGACGGCGAGCGTCTGGTTCCTGCCTGACCTCAAGGAGGCCATCCCCGCGCACGAGGCCAAGGTGCCCGTGCTGCCGGTTCTGCGCCAGCGCGCGGTGTTGTGGTTTTTTGCGGCCGCGTTTTTCCATGTGCTGTCACACATCGGGATCTATGTCTTCTTCTCGCTGTATCTGGATTCGCTGGGCTACAGCAAGACCATGATCGGCCTGCTGTGGGCGGTGTCGGTGATCGTGGAGATCGGCTGGTTTTTCACCCAGTCGCGCTGGCTGCCGATGCTGAGCCTGACCGGCTGGCTGGTGGGTTGCTCCGCAGCCATGGTGCTGCGCATGGGCATCACGGCCAGCAGCGCCAGCGTGCTGGGGGCGCTGCTGCTGGCGCAGGCGCTGCACGCCTTCACCTTTGCCACGCACCACACGGTGTGCATCGCGCTGCTGTCGCACCACTTTCCGGGGCGGCTGCGCGGGCGCGGGCAGGCGCTCTACACCGTCATCGCCTACGGGTTTCCGGGTGTGCTCGGCGGCCTGGTGGGCGGGGTTTTGAGCTCAAAATACGGTCTTGCCAGCGTGTTCTGGTCATCGGTTGCTACCAGTCTGATCGCGACGGGCTGCGCCGTCAAAGTCTGGCGTTTGCAGCATCCAGCAGTTTCTGCACCGGGTTGAAGCCGGTCACCAGCGCAATCGCCAGCAGGATCAGCGCGCCGCCGCTCCAGATGCCCGAGCCCAGCGGCTCGCCCAGGAAGAGGTGGCCCCAGGTCACGCCGAACACCGGGATCATGAAGGCCGGGCTCATGGCGGCCACCGGCGTCACATGGCGGATCACCCGCACGTGCAGCCAGTAGGCCAACCCCGAGGTCACCACACCCAGCACCAGCAGCGCCGCCATCGCGCCTTCGGTGAAGCGCGCCTGCGGCCAGCTCCAGAGCGCGCCCGGCAGCAGCACCACCAGCGACGCCAAGTGGATGCCCGCGGCGATCGCCAGCGGCTCCATGTGCTTGGTGGCGCGCTTCATGAGCGGCGTGGACACGCCATAGCAGGCCGCCGCGGCGATGCAGGCCAGCGTGGCCAGCAGCACCTCGGGCGTGGGCGCCACCGGGCCCAGGCGCACGATCAGGCCCACGCCGGCAAAGCCGACGACGCAGCCCGCGAGCTTGCGCGCGGTGAGCGTGTCTTCCTTCATCCAGGCGGCGGCCAGCGTGCCGAACACCACCACCGTGCTGTTGAGCAGCGCGCTGTAACCGGCCGGCAGGCGCAGCGCCGCCCAGGCATAGAGCAGAAACGGCACCGCCACCGACAACGCGCCCAGGCGCAGCAGCTCGACCCAGTGCCGCCACGGCCAGCGCTGTTTCAGCGCCGCCATGATGAGTGCCAGCGTGACCGTGGCCAAGCCGATGCGCCCCACCGCCAGCACATTGGGCCCGAGCACCGGGCTGGCCACACGCAGGAACAGGAAGGAAGCGCCCCACAGGGCCGACAGCGCAATCAGCTGCACGAAGTAACGGGTTTTCACCGCAGGGATTGTCGGGCAAGTGCTCCCGGCGTGCCGGACAAGGGGGAGACAGGGGGAAAGGGCTGAATTTCAAGCCATTTTTGGCTCTTCCCAGCGTCGAATGGTCTGTTCGTGCTATGAATTTCGGAGTTTCTTCATGCGACGACGATCGGCCTGCCCTGGAGCGCTTCAACCGGCGAATCAAAAGGCCGGTGCGTCCGAAGTGCAAGCGCCTTGCCGGCGCGCACCCGCGTGCAGGCCTGGCTGCACGCTCGCACCACAGCCCTTTTTCAGCGGCGAACGCCCACCCGGTTCACGCCCCCGTTCAGGTTGGTCGGACTGGGCCCGACACCCGGTGCCACCCCGACCCCCGGCGCGCCCACCCCGACACCCGGTGCCACCCCGACCCCCGGCGCGCCCACCCCGACGCCCGGTGCCACCCCGACGCCGGGAGCGCCCACACCGGGCGCCGCCGCCACCGGTGGCCGGGCCACGCAGCCTTTCGGCACGCCAACCGTCTTGCAATAAACAACGGCGCCCGCGGGGGCGGCGGCAAAGGCCAGCCCCAGAGCCAGTGCGGCAGCGAGAGAAGAACGGTTCATCATGGACTCCTGAAAAAAGCATCGACACCAACAGGGCGTCGTGATGCGGCAAGCATGAGCTTATCGCAGTGGCGCCGCCATGTGTCGGGCCGGGGCCGCTGCTTCAGCGAATCGCGGATGGACAGGTCGCCGAACCGACCCGCGCCATCAGGGCTGGCGTTCGATCTCGCCGGGACGCCAGGTCTTGTTGAACCAGGGTTCCAACGGACCGTACAGGCGCAGGATCATGAACCAGCCCTTGCCCGGAATCGTCTGCACCCAGTTGCTTTCCATGCCGGGCGGGGCCTTGGGCCCGAACCACACGTCGACCGAGCCGTCGGCATTGGTCTTGATGGCCTTGTCCTGGCTGCTCACGCTGGGGGCGCTCTGGTCGGTCTGCACCATTGAGCGGGTCTGGTTGTCATAGACGATCACCGACCAGAAGTCTTTCACGGGCACGTTGGGCGGCAGGCGCATCCTGTAGGTCTTGCCGCCATCGAATGGGTTGCCCTTGGAGTCCTGCACCGACCACGGGTATTGCGAGCCCTGGCCGACCATCTTCATCTCCATCGCGGGCGTGACACCGGTGGCGAAGTAGTAGTAGAAGATGTAGCCGTCCATGTTGGTCACGCCGGGCGCGCTCTCGAACTTGTAGCCGCCGAAGAACGGCAGGCGCCACGGGCTGTTCGGGTAGAAGTAGGCCTCCGGCGAGCGGACCTTGAAGGCGATGGTGCGGGCGGTGACGGCGCCGATGTTCGCGGCGTCGGTGAGGATCTTCTTCATGCGCTCATCCGGCGCGAAGGGTTGGCCCTTGACGATGCCGATCGAGGCAAACAGGCCGAGCGTCGTGGGGTCGGAGCCGCCGGGCGGCTCTTCCTGAATCACCTGGTTCAGCAGGTTCCAGAACGAGTAGTCGCCCGGGGCGACGAAGTTGGCCGGCACGCCGGATGCGTTGGCGAATTTCATCGCCGGCGGATTGGCGGCCTCCGAGAGCTGATAGATCCTGAGGTGCTTCTTCACCGATTCGACGCCAGGCTTGGTTGAGCCATTGACCAGAAAGGCGCGGAAGAAGAACCAGTTGCCGTAGGTGCTCGGGCGTACCACGATGTACCCGGGTGGCACTTCACCCTTGTAGCCGGGGGGCAGGACGAGGTACTTGCCGCCTTTGCCGCGGTCCTCGCCGGTGATGCCCACATCGGCCACCCAGCGGTACCAGAAGTCATTGACGCCACCCAGCACCTCGGGCGGGACTTCGAGGACCAGGGGGCCTTTTTTGGAGTCGAGCCAGATGAAGTTGTAGATCGTGTTGTCGTTGGCGGTGAGCTCGACGGTGCGGGGATCGACCAGGTTTTCCCAGATCACGTCGGTCTGGTTGTCCGGCCCGAACTTGCGGATCGAGTCGCGCATGCCGGCCTGGTTCACGATCGGGATCGCCATCAGATAAGCCTGCAGGGCGCGCGAGCGGTCGAGGTTGTCGTAGATTTTCTCGACGGTGTCGGCCGACGGGTAGCCGTAGTTCAGGTTCAGCGTGCCGAGGGAACTTTCAATCTTGTCCGGTACGGCGACGCCAGGAGCGATCGGTGTCGTCATCTTGAAGGGCTGGGCAAACGCCGCCGCCGAAAGGGTCACGGCCAGCGTGGTGATGAGCGCGCGGGCCGAGAACGCGGAAAAGAACCTTTTCATGGTGAGCCTTTGATCACGAGGGGAGCGGCGACTCTAGCATCGCCGCTATGCTCCTACCCTGCAATTCCGGCCATGACCATGACCCCAACCGGGCCTCCCGTCGACAACACCCCAATGCCCGGCGCGCGCCTGCCGCCGCAGGGTGCTGCTGCCTTCGTGCAGAGTGACGCGGGCGACATCCGCATCGGTCCGATCCTCGCCATCCCGCAGGTGCTGCAGGACCTGGGCGCACGGCCGCAGACGGCCTTTGCCCGCGCGGGCGTGCGCCTGTCCTTGTTCCGGGATCCGGATGCGCGGCTGCCGCTGGAGGTGGCCGGGCGGCTGTTCTTTGAAAGCGCCCGGCTGGCGGACTGCCCGCATGTCGCGTTGCTGGTCGGCGAGCGCTTCAGCCTGGGCGGCCTGGGGCCGCTGGGCGAACTCATGCGCCATTCGCCCACTGTCGGTGCGGCCTTGCGCAGCCTGTTGCTGCACCTGCAACTGCACGACCGCGGTGCGGCCCCGTTGCTGTTGCAAACCGAGCCTGGCACCGTTGTGCTCGGCTATTCGGTGTACCGGCATTTCACGCCAGGCGCCGAGTTCATCTACGACGTGGCGGTGACCATCGGGCACCGCATCCTGCTGGGTCTTTGCGGGCCGGGCTTCGCTCCCCAGGCGGTGCAGTTTTCCTACCGCCGGCCCGCGCGCACCGCGGCCTACCGCCACCTGTTCCGCGCACCGCTGCACTTCGATGCAGAGGTCTCCGGCCTGGTCTTCGCGTCGAGCTGGCTGGCCCGCCCCATCGAAGGCGCCGACCCGGAGCGCCACCGGGCGCTCACGCTGGCGCTGCAACAGGCGCAGGCCAGCGGCCCGCTGAGCCTGGGCGGGCAGGTGGAGCGGGTGCTGCATCAGCTGTTGCTCAGCGGCCATGGCACGGCCGAGGCCGTGGCGCAGCAGTTTGGCATCAGCCAGCGCACCTTGCGGCGCCGGCTCGATGCGGAAGGCAAAAGCTTTCAGACCCTGGTCAATCGCACCCGCCATGAGCTGGCCTGCCAGTTGCTGCGAAACACGCAGCTGCCAGTGACCCACATCGCGGCGGCGCTGCAGTATGCGGACGCCAACGCGTTTTCGCGGGCCTTTCGGCAGTGGACCGGGTGCACGCCCACGGCCTGGCGTGCGGCCGACGGTTGAAGCCCGACGCGCCCGGTGCCGAGCCTTCAGGGTGTTGCCGCTTCAACGGCGGGGACTGGTGCCTCGCGCAATTGCCTTCGAAGGATCTTGCCCAGGTTGGACTTGGGCAGGGGTTCGCGTCGGAACTCGACGATCCGGGGCACCTTGTAGCCGGTGAGGTGTTTGCGGCAGTGGTCCAGCAGCGCCTGTTCCGTGAGCGTGGCATCCTGCCTGACCACGATGATCTTGACGATCTCGCCGGAACGCTCGTCCGGCACGCCGATGGCCGCGACCTCCTTCACGCCGGGATGCAGTGCAACCACATCCTCGATCTGGTTCGGGTACACCTTGAAGCCGGACACGACGATCATGTCCTTCTTGCGGTCCGTGATCCGGAAGTAGCCCCGCTCGTCCATGGACCCCAGATCGCCCGTGCGAAGCCAGCCTTCACGGGTGAAAACCTTGGCGGTCTCTTCCGGATGATTCCAGTAGCCGGGCATGACCTGCGGGCCGCGCACGCAGATTTCGCCCACCTCGCCGACCGCCAGCTCGTGCTCTTCATCGTCCAGGATCACGACCTGTGTCGACGGAATCGGGAGGCCGATCGATCCGGTCCACTCCGCGATGTCCAGCGGGCTGGCGATCACGACCGGCGAGGTCTCGGTCATCCCGTAGCCTTCGATGATGGGCAGGCCGGTGCGCGCCTTCCAGCGCTCGGCCACCACGCGCTGCACCGCCATGCCGCCGGCGCTGGTGAGCTTCAGGGCGCTCGTGTCGACGTCCGCGAATTCGGGCGCATCCAGCAGCGCGCGGTACAGCGTGTTGACGCCGATGATGATCGTGAACGGATGACGCTTGAGGTCGTGGATGTAGGCGGACAGGTCCCGCGGGTTCGTCACCAGGACGGTGTGCGCGCCCAGCTTCAGGAACACCAGGTTGGAGGTCAGCGCATAGACGTGATACAGCGGCAACGGACAGACGAACACCTCCTTGCCTTCGACCAGGTCGCGCGCCATCCAGGCTGCCATCTGCAGCACGTTGGCCACCATGTTGCCGTGGGTCAGCACCGCGCCCTTGGCCACGCCGGTGGTGCCGCCGGTGTACTGCAGGAAAGCCGTGTCGTCATGGCACAGGGGCACGGCGTCCAGCGCCTGCCCACGCCCTGCGCGCAGGGCGGCGTTGAATTCGATGGCGCCTGCAATCTTCCATGGCGGCACCAGGTGCTTGACGTACTTCACCACGGCGTTGGTGAGGAGTTCCCTGGCCAGCGGAAGCAGGTCACCCACTTCGGTGGTGATGACGATCGGGCTCAGCGCCAGGTTTCTCTGCAGCACGGCCTGCAAGGTGTGCGCAAAGTTTTCCAGCACCACGATGGCCACGGCACCCGAGTCCAGGAGCTGATGCTCGAGTTCGGGCACGGTGTACTGCGGATTGACGTTCACCACCACCATCCCCGCGCGCAGAACGCCAAACAGCGCCACGGGGTATTGCAGCAGGTTGGGCATCATGAGGGCGACCCGGTCGCCCCGGCGCAGGCCCAGCGACTTCTGCAGGTAGGCGGCGAAGTGGCGGCTCGATCGTTCGAGTTCGGCATAGCTCATCGACGTGCCCATGTTGCTGTAGGCCGGCAGGTCGTCGAACCGCTGGCAGCTCGCGAGCAACACGTCGGTCAATGACGCGAATTCATGGATGTCGATGTCGGCCGGTATGCCCGGGGGGTACTGACTGAGCCAGAGGGGTTCCATAAGGACCTTCGAAGCGCCTGTCGTTGAACCCGAGTTTGGGCAAGACGGGGCCGTCATACGCGACTGATGTCGTCGGTCAGCGAACAGAAGGGGGCGTTCGCTTCAATCGGGTATGAAGGGCCAATCTATGCTTGTTTGAGCCAGGCCACTGTTCGGCTGCGCACGCAGGGTTCTGAACGCCCTTCGCTTGATCCATGACAAGCACGGGCGAATGAATATGCGGGCTTGGTTGGGCCGTTATCGACGGGTGCCGTTTGCGGGGACGGTTGATTGCGGACCGCTTCAGGCTGGGCTCTGCCAGTCACGCCGCATGAGCCTATGGACGGAATCGACCCACTGCCGACATTGACGCTACGTGGCAGCGGTCAGATGCCTTGCACCCCGGAAAGCGAAAAGCGGCCCTTCGCGCCAACGATGCCACATCTGGCGATGTGTCCGGCACTTCTGCAGCGGGGGCAGACCTTCATATTCAACCCGCCAATCAACAACTACCTGCACAGTTCCGTCGGATAGACTGATCGTTTCTGAAAATCTGACGACCCACCGCAAGTCTCACAAACCAGCGACCATGCGCTTCGACGGCGTCATCAGATCCTGGCACGACGACCGCGGCTTCGGCTTCATCGAGCCGACCCAAGGCGGAGAGGAATGCTGACTAATGGACTAATCGTTGAACTGCTGGTTTTCTGCATCGCTGGCGCAGCCTGGTCCAAAATCAGAAAGCGGCAGATTCAGAAGGCATTCGCTCAACGCGACCCACCGCCGGCCGCGCTTGCGGCTTCGCTGCAATCGGCCTCTTGCCGCGCCTGTCTTACTTGACGAGTTCAATCTCGCTGGGCCGCCAGGTCTTGTCGATCCACGGCTGAAGTGGGCCGTACATGCGAAGAATGGTGAACCAACTCTTGCCCGGCACTGTCTGCAGCCAGTTGCCTTCCATGCCTTTGGGTGCCTTAGGTGCGAAGTAGACGTCGTACGACCCGTCGGCGTTTTTCTTCATGCCTTCAGTCTGGCTGCCAATCGTCGGAAATTTCTGACCGGTCTGCAGTTGCGAGCGCGTCTGCGTGTCATAGATCGTGACAGCCCAGAAGTCGTTCACCGGCACATTCGGCGGCAGGTGCAGCTTGTAGGCTTTCGATCCATCGAAGGCCTGCTGATTCGCATCGAGAACCGCCAAGGCGTAGTCCGAACCTTCGCCCGCGCGCGTGGCGGCCATGGCAGGGGTCACACCGCCAGCGTTGAAGTAATAGAGGACGCGCGCGTCCAGGCCCATCGCCCCATTGGCTTCAAAACTGGTGTTCTTGTTGGCGAAGGCCGTGGACCAGACGCTCTTGGGGTCATCCGGATAGATCTTGACGCCCGCAAACCGGGGGTGGTACGTGATGGACCGCGACGTGGCGTTGCCAAGCATGGCAGCCTCGGTCAACAATTTTTTCATTCGTGCATCGGGGGCGAAAGGCTGGCCCTTGACGATGCCGATGGCGGCGATTGCGCCGCGCACTTCGGGGCTGATGGCGTCGATCGGTTCTTCCTGAACGATCTGGTTGAGGTTTTCGAAGTAACTGAAGTCGCTGGGGAAGACGGTGTTGAAGGCCTTGCCGGACATGTCGACGAACTCGGTTGGGGCCGGCTTGGCAACGTTCTTCAGCGGATAGACCTTGAGCTTCGACGTGATGTTGTCGACCGCAGGCTTCAGGCCGTTCTTGATCGAACCGCGCAGGAACAGGAAGTTGCGGTTCGTCGTCGGCTTGAGCAGGAAATACCCCGATGGAACCTTGCCGGTGTAGCCTGGCGGCAGCACGAGGTACTTGCCGCCCTTGCCTTTGTCCGGCCCGGTGACGCCCATGTTGCCAACAAATCGCTGCCAGGCGTCGTCGAGAAAGCCGAGCATGCCGGGCGGGATCTCGATGACGGTCGGGCCATCCTGGGCGAGATCGGTATACGTGTAGGCATACAAGGTCGAGGTATTGGCGGTGACCACCAGCGTCTGCGAATCCATCAACTGCGCGAAGAGGGCGATCCTGTTCGCGCCCTTGGCACCGGCATCGGCCAGGCCGGTACGCACGCTGTACATCGATACGGCACCGACATTGTCGAGAAACACCCCCGTGCCGCGCATGCGGTCGAGGTTGTCGTAGACCTTCTCGGCCGTTGCCCTGGACGGCACGCCGTCGAAGAAATCAAGCGGTCCGATCGGCGTCTCGACCTTGTTCGGAATCGAAATCGACTGCAGGGCTTGCGGCGACACCTGTGCCAACGCGGGTCCGCCCGCGATGACGGCCAGTGCACCGAGCACGACAAGCGTTGTGAGCCTTTTCATCGGTGGTGATTGAATGGGTTTCATGGGTATTGACGTTTTCGTTGGAAGTCGGATTCTGTCGATTGAAAGCCCGCTCACTTGACGAGTTCAATCTCGCTGGGCCGCCAGGTCTTGTCGATCCACGGCTGAAGCGGCCCGTACATGCGCAGGATCGCAAACCAGCTCTTGCCCGGAAGGGTCTGCAGCCAGTTGCCTTCTTTGCCCACCGGCGCCTTGGGTGCGAAGTAGACGTCAAAGGAGCCATCGGCGTTTTTCTGGAATCCCTTGCTTTGGCTGCCGACCGAAGGGAACGACTGGCTGGTCTGCAGCATCGAGCGGGTCTGCGTGTCGTAAATCGTGACCGCCCAGAAATTGTTCACAGGCACATTGGGTGGCAAGTGCAGTCTGTAGGTTTGCGAGCCATTGAAGGCCTTTTTCCTGGAGTCCTTGAAGGCGATGGCGTAGTCGGAGCCGGCACCCGGATGCGTGACGGCCATGGCGGGGGTCACACCCGTGTAGCCAAAATAGAAACTGGTGCGGGCGTCCAGGTTGCGCGCACCACCGGATTCGAAAAACACATTCTTGTTGGCGAAGCCCATGACCCAGGAGCTGTCGCTGTCAGGATAGATGTAATAGCCCTTCTCGCGCGGGCTGTACAGCGCCGCCCTGGCGGTGGCATCACCGATGGCCGCGGCTTGCGTCAGCAGGTGCTTCATCCTCGCGTCCGGATTGAACGGCTTGCCTTTGACGATGCCAATTGCTGCAATGGCCCCCCTGGATTCACCGCCCAATGCTTCGACAGGCTCTCTCTGGATGATCTTGTCCAGGGCCTCGAAATAGCTGAAGTCGCTGGGTGCAACCGTGTTGTAGCTTTTGCCTGTGATGTTCACGAATTCGGTGGCGGGCGGGCTGCTTGCCAACTTAAGTGGATACACCTTCAGGTTTTCCTTGATGTTCTTCAAGGCCGGCGCCAGTCCATCGGCGATGGAGCCGCGCATGAAGAACCAGTTGATGTAGGTGGGAGGCTTGAGCACGAAGTACCCGTCCGGCACGACGCCGGTGTAACCCGGTGGCAGAACGAGGTACTTGCCGCCCTTGCCCCTGTCCGGGCCGGCGACGCCGAAATCACCAACATAGCGCATCCACGCATCGTCCAGCATACCGAGCATGCCGGGTGGAACTTCCACCACGGTGGGTCCGTAAGCCTGCAGGTCCAGATGGCCGATGGAGTACATCGTGGAGGTGTTGCCGGTCAGGTACAGTGAGTGCGAGTCGAGCAGCTTTTCAGCGACCGCAATCTGGTTGGGCTGGCTCAAACCGATCGCTGCATTGCCGGCAATCACACTGTAGACGGACAGCGCGCCGACGTTGTCGAGGAACACGCTGACCGCCCGCATGCGGTCAAGGTTGTCGTAAAGCGTGTCGACGGTGGCGTCGGTCGGCACGCCGTCGAAGAACTCGAGCTTCCCAACGGGTGTCTGAACCTTGCTGGGGGTGGAGATCGACTTCAGGGTTTGGGGCGACACTTCCGCCCGTGCGTCGTCAAGGTAGGTGAAAGTCGCCATGACCGTGGGTAGCAGGACCAACAATGGACTGAATCGCTTCTTCATGAGAAATCCTCGATGCAATGGACAGGTAGGGTCATGTCCATCGTGTGTTTTTGAACAGTTTCCCCATCGTGCAGGCGCTCGCGGGCAGCGTATCGGGCGTGCCCGGAACGATGAACTGCGACAAGACGTTGCGGATCGAATATTGACCCGTCATCAGCGCTGCGCGCGACGGTGTGCAGGAAGGCCCGACGCGGAACTGCGTGAGCCGCATGCCCTCGGTAGCGAGCTGGTCGACGACCGGCGTCGGCATGCCATGCAACTCGCCACCGCCGTAGGGTCCCATGTCGCACTAGCCGATGTTGTCGGCCAGAATGAATACTAGGTTCGGCTGCTTTCCCTGCGCGAACACACTGGTAACGGTCATACCCAGGAGCATGGTCAACGTCAGCCCAGCAGGGTGAGTCATTTTTCTAAAGTTCATTATTCAGTTCCTTGCAAGAAGCCGCCGTATGCTGCGTGCGGAAAATTTCGTTCGACGGGAATATGCCGCCACAACGGTGTTCACGCGCCTACCTCAAAAATGGGGGCGGCGGTCGGTCGAACTAACGAACTAACGAACGAACGAACGAACGGTGGAGTCTATTGCGTCACCATCCAATGCGCTTTCGAATTTGTGACAGTTGCTGATGAAGGGCGATGCGTGAACCCCGACGATCTAGACGTTCAAGAGATCTACCTGCCGCATTGGCTCCAATACAGGCGGGTCGACTGCTATGAAATTGTTTCAGGCGTCGATCTGGGTGTCTGCCATCGCGCTCGCCGCCGATCGCCACTGCGTCGGTGTATGGCCGGACCATCGGCGAAATGCCGTTGAAAAAGCTCCCGCGTTTGCATATCGAAGACTTTGGGCAACGTCCCCGACTGGCATGGCCGTGGTACTCAGAATGTGGCGTGCAATCTCGTAGCGCAGTTGATCACTTAGCGACTTGAAGCTGAGACCGTTTCGTTTGAGATGGCGATCCAGCGTGCGTCTGTTCATCGCCAGTTCCGCAGCTACACAATCCATAGAAGCCGTGCCCGTCAACAGTTGGCGTCGCACAATTTGTCGCACGTGCGTCGCCAGTTCAAATGTGGACTGAGCCTCAGCAGCGTCGGCTTGGGCGACCAGCGCATTCAATCGTTGCGGGTCAGCGCTTTGCAAGGGGATATCGAGCCACTTGCGATCGAAAACAACCGAGGATTGCTCACAGTCAAAGCGTAGCGGCGCCCGAAAAAAACTGCGATAGGGACGAATGTCGACGGGTCGTCGACGCATCAACTGAACTTCATGGGGCAACCAACTATCGCCGCACAGGCTCCGCAAGACGTTCCAAAGCGTTCCCAAAACGATGTCGTAAACGATGTCCGCGTGTTCTACGCCCGGCTCGTAGAGCACGTAGCTGCAACTGGCGAAGCGCGAATCCTCATGCAGCGCCAACAATCCACCGCCGTCGCTGAATTTCAGGTAGCGTGCGAGCAGAACGAGTGCGCTGTGTACGTGCGGAGCAGCCTTGACCAGATCGGCAACGAAGCCAAGCGATTCCATAGGGGTATGGCGGCCGATCAACAACCCCAGATGGGCACAACCGGTTCGTTCAGCACATAGCCCAAGCAAGCGGCTGCCATGTCGGAACGGCACTAGGTTGTCGGGGTGGGCAAACGTCTCAGGCGGCAAACCCGACTCGGCCAGCACTTGAAACAAGTCGACATTAAACTGTTGCAGCAAAGGCTGCAAGGCGAGCGAAGACGCAGCTCGGTCGTAGCCAGCCGGGACCGTCTTGCGGGGCAGCCCAATGCCGGACGACGGCGCGCCAGATGGTGGCTCGAATTTCATGCGAACGGATTTTCCTAGCATCACACGCCTATCAACCAGCGCCTAGGACATAGGCGCAAATGTCTCCATGCACAGGTCCTCAGGTTGCAAATTCGCACCATATTCAGAAGTGATCCGGCGCTTGAGCATTCTGGACATCCGGAAGGCGGACCGTATTTCGGAGATAGTCGATTGCAATGGTACAAGGCGCCTGCGAGGTGGGACCTGGAATTTTTGATTTGCACCGTTGTCATACAGCAGAAAACCTCCCGCCCGGTGCAGTTCGAAATCACGGAATCCACGCGCGCAGCCATGTCAGACTGGATCAACGTGCGAAACCTCCGATCCGGGGACTACATGTTTCCAAGCTGGTGTCACAAGTCACCCCACTTGGGGACCCGGAAATACTCTAGGCATCGTTGATGCCCGGATATGGCATATCGGCCTGGATCCTTGCGCCTACGGGACTCATTCCATTCGGCGCACGAAAGCATCGCTGATTTGCCGGCGCACCAAGAACTTGCGCGCGGTTCAACTGTTGCTTGGCGACGCCAAGCTGGAGGGTACGGTCCGCTAGCTGGGTATCGAGGTGGATGATGCCCTGGCGATGGCGGAAGAAACCGGGATATAGCCTGCCGAACGATGCCTGGGTTTCATGGCTCTAGACCGGCCACTGGCGAGCGACAGAAAACGCCGCACAAGAACCGGCAGCTGGCCGTTCATAAAATTTTTGGGAGGAATGACCGCAATGGAGAATTTTCTCTAGCGGAAGGCTGCTCTGGAGCGTAGACCCTGACTGTCTCTTGATGGCCGTTACCGGTCATACGCGGCGGGAGTACTCCCGCGCAACGGCTGCGGTAGCGGGTCCAGCTCTGACTGGCATCCGATTGAACAGCCCGGAAGAGACCAGGACATTCCGCCCCGGCGGCGCCGGTGGACGGGTCCTGAGGCCGGGAGTCACCCCACTGGCCGCCGCATTTCAACCACCACGTCCCCCGACACCGGGTCGGTGACGCCAAGCCCTCCGCCAAGGTCTTCCAGCGTGTCCCGGAACCGGTTCAGCAGGGCGATCATTTGCTCCCGCGCGCCGGCAAGACTCGCCGTGTCTTCCCATTCGCCAATCACGCAGTAAGCACGTTCACCGGTCTTCACCAGCGCGACGCGCCGCATGCCCGGAAAGTTGGTCTCCGCGTC
>Ga0268298_10004025_pt1 | contig 14556 bp, 14 predicted proteins | sample WWTPWeurt_MetaG_FD_194462 | JGI IMG/M metagenome (GOLD analysis project Ga0268298, IMG submission 194462) | Activated sludge microbial communities from WWTP in Nijmegen, Gelderland, Netherland - WWTP Weurt | ecosystem: Engineered > WWTP > Aerobic digester > Activated sludge | place... | reverse complement strand
AAGCTGGATCGCCAGCACGAAAAAGCACAACACCACGATCAGCCACGCGAGGAACATCACCACGATGGGGTCAAGGTTCACGAACACTTCGGGGAACCCAGCCATGTCGCCGATCTGCGTCAGGATCGGCGCACCCGCGTCGATGCCCATCTTCGCCAGCCGGCCCGGCTGCAAGAAGTTTTCCATCGTGATGGCCGAGCCCGTGGCGGTGATGCCCAGCCCGGCGAACGAGCGGAACACGATGCTGGCCAGCCAGTTGAAGTTATTGAGGATGTAGGCGAAGGCACCGACGTAGAGCACCTTGCGCAGCAGCTTGGCGATCACGTCCTCGCCCTGGCCGGTGGCGTGGCTCATGGCCCAATACAGCCCGGCGATCGTCATGTCGATAACGATCAGCGTGGCCGTGAGGAACGCCACTTCGCCCCGCAGCAGCCCGAAACCCGAGTCGATGTAGGTGGCGAAGGTGTTGAGGAACTGGTCGATGATGGTCACGTCATTCATGGCGTGTCCTCCGGTGCGGCAGGCAAGGCAGGCGCAGTGCCATCGGCCGGTTCCTCGAAGCTGGGTGGGATCGGCGGCAGGTCGGCCAGCGTCCGGTATTCGTCCGGCCCGGTCTGGCCGGCGAAGAAGCGCCGTCGGAATGCCTCGGCGGCGGCACGGCAAGCGTCCTTGCCCGTGGCCGGCATGACCTGTTGTGGATGGGCCGCGCATTGCGCGCGCAATGCCTTGAGCCGCACGGGATCGGCGGACAAGGCATCGGCAAGGTGGTCGGTCGGCTGCTCGCCGCAAGCGGCCAACAGCACGACAAGCACCGCAACAGACGGGGCGAGGACGCATCGCATGGCGGCCCCCCGTCAGTCGCGGTAGAAGTTGACGGACTGCGGTGTGTACGGCGTGCCCTCACCGAGGAAGCGCCGCCGCACCTCGCGGGCGCGCTCCGTGGCCGCCGCCTGCCGGGCCAGTTCCAACGCGGCTGCGCGATCCTGCGTGATCTGGAGCCGCTGCGACTGGATCGACTGCTTGGCCTGCAAGGCCAGCAGTTGGTTCGTGGCCTGCATGGCTTGCAGCGCACCGGCGGCCGACTGGCTCTTGCTGACCAGATCGGCCAGCACGCTTTCGTCTTGGCCCAGGTTCTGCGACACCTGCGCCTGCATCTGCATGGTGGTCTGCAAGCCGGTGAGCGTGTTCTTCCAACGCTCCTGCGCATCGCGGTACATCTGGTCGCCGCTGACGGTGGCGGCGTACTGCTCGGGATACAGGCGCGCGAACTCCCGATCGAGGTTCGTCACGTCGTAGGCCAAGCCGCGGGCCTGGGCGATCAGTCGCTCGGTCGTCGCCAGGTTGGCGCGCAACTGGTTCACCACGCTAGACGGCAGGCTGGCGAGGTTGCGCGCCTGGTTCATCAGCATCTGCGCTTCGTTCTGGAGCTGCTGGATCTGGTTGTTGATCTGCTCCAGCGTGCGGATGGCGGTCAGCGTGTTCTGCACGAGGTTGGTCGGATCGACCACGACCCATTGCGCATGGGCAGTGGCGGTGCAAAGCATGGCCGCGATGGCAGCGGCGATAAGACGCTTCTTCATGGCAGGTTCTCCAGGGGTTGGTCAGCGAGGGAACCCGGCGCAAGGCCGGGGAACGAGGGCAGCAGGTCGGCCGCCCAATCGAGGCCGCGATGGCGCAGCCAGGCGCCCGCGAAGCCGGGCACGCCGGCGTCCAGCAGCACGCGGTCTATGTCGCGCTGGTCTTGCGGCGTAGAAGCGCCCGCAAACGCCAGCGTCGCCGGCCCCAGGTCGAGGTCGAACACGCGATTGCCGAGGCGGGACTGGTAGTAGTAGTCGCGTTTGGGCTGCGCGGTGGCGACAATTTCGATCTGCCGGTTGTTGAGACCGAAGCCCTGGTAGATCGTGCGAATCTGCGGCTCGGTAGCCTGCGGGTTTGGCAGGAAGATGCGGCTAGCGCAGCTTTCGATGATCGCGGGCGCGATGCTCGAATCCTTGATGTCGGCCAGCGACTGCGTGGCGAAGATGACGCTGACGTTCTTCTTGCGCAGCGTCTTGAGCCACTGGCGGATGCGCGCGGCAAACACTGGGTCATCGAGGAACAGCCACGCTTCATCGAGGATCAGCAGCGTGGGAGCGCCATCAAAGCGTTCGTCGAAGCGCGCAAAGAGGTAATGCAGCACGGCCATGACGGCGGCCTTGCTGTGCATCAGCTCCTCCATCTCGAAGCACTGCACGTCGGCCATGCCCAATCGGTCATGGTCGGCGTCTAGCAGCTTGCCGTGCGCGCCGCCTAGCACATAGGGCGCGAGCGCTTGGCGCAGCGCGTTCGATTGCAGCAGCACGGAAAGCCCCGTCATCGTGCGCTGCTCCACCGGCGCGCCTGCGAGGCTTCCCAGCGCCGACCAAATAGCGGCCTTCTCGTCGGGGCCGACTGCGACGCCTTCGTGCAGCAAGCGGCCCTCGATCCATTCGGCCGCCCAGGTGCGGTAGTTCTCGCGGTCGATGCGGGCCAAGGGTTGGAAGGCGATTTCGCCATCCGTGCCAAGGTCGTAGTGCTCGCCGCCCAGGCCGAGAATGGTGGCGCGCATCGAGCGGCCCATATCGAAGGCGAAGATGCGCGAGCCGCGATAGCGGCGGAACTGCATTGCCAGCGTGGCGAGCAAAACCGACTTGCCCATGCCGGTCGGCCCCGCGACCAGCGTGTGGCCCACGTCGCCGATGTGCGTCACCAGCCGAAACGGCGTGGCGCCATCGGTGCGTGTGACGATCAGCGGCGGGCCGTCGAGGTGCTCGTTCTTTTCCGGCCCGGCCCATACCGCCGACAGGGGCATCATGTGTGCCAGGTTCAACGTCGAGACGATGGGCTGCCGCACGTTGGCGTAGGCATTGCCCGGAATGGATGACAGCCACGCATCCACGGCGTTGAGCGTTTCGGGGATGGTCACGAAGCCCCGGCCCTGGATGACACGCTCCACCATGCGCAGCTTCTCGTCCGCCACGGCGGCGTCCGTATCCATGACGGTGACGGTCGCCGTCAGGTAGCCGAAGGCCACCTGGTCGCTGCCCAACTCCTGCAAGGCAGCGTCGGCATCGGCGGCCTTGTTGTTGGCGTCGGTATCGACCAGCGGGCTTTCCTGCTGGAAGATCGTTTCGCGCAGCAGCGCGATGACGTTCTTGCGCTTGGCGAACCACTGGCGGCGCAGGCGGGAAAGCTCCTTTTCCGCCTCGGCTTTGTCCAGGCAGAGAAAGCGCGTGCTCCAGCGGTAGGCAAAGCCGAGGCGGTTGAGGTCGTCCAGAATCCCCGGCCAGGTCGAGGTCGGGAAGCCCCGCACCGACACCACGCGCAGGTGCTGGTCGCCCAGCATTGGTGCGAGGCCGCCGACCAGCACGGAATCGGTCAGCAGCGCGTCGATGTGGAACGGCACCTCGGGCACACCGACGCGATAGCGCCGCGTCGAGATGGTGGCGTGCAGGTAGGTCAGCGTCTGGCTGTCATCGAGCCAGGCGATTTCCGGCATCACGCCATCGAGCAGGTCAAAGACGCGGTCCGTCTCCGCGACGAAGGCTTGCAGCCGCTCGCGCCAGTCCACGCCCTCGGTCGGCCGGTTCTCGTACAGCATCCCCGCCGCGCGGGCGCGCGATTCCTCGGGTGGCAGGTACACCAGCGTCAGGTGATAGCCGCTCTCGAAATGGTTGCCCGATTCCTCGAACGTGGCGCGGCGTTCCTCGTCCACCAGCCACGACAGCGGCTCGGGAAACGCCGAGTGCGGATAGTCGGCGGCAGGCCGGCGCTCTGCTTCGATAAACAGCGCCCAGCCCGAACCCATGCGGCGCAATGCGTTGTTCAATCGCGCCGACGTGGCGATCAGCTCGCCTTGCGTCGCGCTGTCGAGGTCGGGTCCACGAAACCGGGCTGTGCGCTGGAACGAGCCGTCCTTGTTCAAAACGACGCCCGGCGCGACCAGCCCGGCCCAGGGTAGCCAGTCGGCCAGCAAGGCCGGGCGCTGACGGTATTCGGCGAGATTCAGCATGGCGGCGTCCTCCCCTCACACGTCCAGCAGCGGGCGGTGTTTGATATGCCGCGCGAACACGGCCATGAACTGCGGATCGACGCGCGCACCCCACACGGCCATCGAATGGCCGACGATCCAGAGCACCACGCCGGGAATCCACAGTTGCAGGCCCAGGCCGACAGCGGCGGCCAGCGTGCCGTTGGCGATTGCCACGGTGCGCGGTGCGCCGCCCAGCAGAATCGGCTCGGTCAGCGAGCGATGCAGCGGCACCTCGAAGCCTTCTACGAAGGTGTCCGGGGCACTCATACGACGGCCCCGCCGGAGAAGCTGAAGAACGACAGGAAGAAGCTGGAAGCCGCGAAGGCGATGGACAGACCGAAGACGATCTGGATCAGCTTGCGGAAGCCGCCCGACGTATCGCCGAAGGCGAGCGCGAGGCCCGTGGCGATGATGATGATGACTGCGACGATGCGCGCCACCGGCCCCTGGATGGATTCGAGGATGGATTGCAGCGGGCCTTCCCACGGCATCGAGGAACCGGCAGCCTGCGCAGTTCCGGCCAGGAACAACAGCAACGCGGCCAGCAGCAGCCCTTGCCCCGCAGGGCGGGCCAGGCTGCGCAGCCGCGCAAGACGCAAAGCCGGATTTGCAGAAAAACGGAAAGCAGGAATGGTCATCGGCGTCATGGCAGTTCTCCAGGTTGGTCAGGGGACAGGGAAGGCGCCGCAGCAGGCGCGGCATCGGGGATCGGCGGCAGCGCGGGAAACGGTGTTTCCATCGCGTCCGCCAGTTGGTAGCCCACGCCGTCGAAGCCGACGACGCGGGCGATGCTCTCAATGCGGCGCTTGCGTCCGCGCCCGGCGATGTGGATCACCACGTTGACCGCCTCGGCGATCAGCGCGCGGGGCGGGTTCACGGCCACTTCGAGAATCAGTTGCTCCAGGCGCAGCAGCGCGCCCAACGCGGAGCCGGCATGGATCGTGGCGATGCCGCCCGGATGGCCCGTGCCCCAGACCTTGATGAGATCCAGTGCCTCGGCGCCGCGCACCTCGCCGACGACGACGCGATCAGGCCGCAGGCGCATGGATGAACGCACCAACTCGGTCATCGACACCACGCCTGCGCGCGTGCGCAGCGGCACGTGGTCGCGGGCCGCGCATTGCAGCTCCACCGTGTCTTCGAGCACCAGCACGCGGTCGCCCGTGGCGGCGATCTCGGCCAGCAGCGCGTTCGCCAAGGTTGTCTTGCCGCTGCTGGTCGCGCCAGCGATCAGGACGTTCTGGCGCTCGCGCACGGCACACACCAGAAAGCCCGCCTGCTCGGCGGTCATCATTCCGTCTTCGATGTAGCGCGACAGCGGGATCACGCCCACGGCGCGCTTGCGCAGCGCGAAGGCCGGCCCCGGCGCTGCCGGTGGCAAGATGCCCTCGAAGCGTTCGCCCGTCTCGGGCAACTCGGCCGACAGCAGCGGCTGGCTGCGATGCACCTCCGCGCCGACATGGGCCGCAACCAGCCGGATGATCCGCTCGCCGTCCGTTTCGGACAGCTCCACGCCCATCGGCGCGCGGCCGATGGAAAGCCGATCCACCCAAAGGGTGCGGTCGGGATTCAGCATCACCTCCACCACGTCCGGGTCTTCCAGCGCGGCAGCGATCAGCGGCCCCATCGCCGTGCGCAGCATCTGGATGCGGCGGTCGAGCGAGGTGGCGGTCATGGATTGCGGAACGGCGCTCATGACGCACGCTCCTGCGCTTGCGCGGCTGTCGCCGCGTCCTCCATCCGCATCGGGTCGGGATGCAGTTCCTCCACCACATCGCGCACCAGGCTGCGCCCGCGCATCAGGTGGCGGCCAAGCTGCTCCACGAACTGCTCGAAGCGCGCCTTGCCCTGCGCGCGCGCCGCGTCTTGGTGCGCCTCGGGCACCGGCGTGCTGACGGTCAGGTAGTAGCGGATGAACAGCGCCAGCGTTTCGATGGCGATGTTCTGGTCGCGCTCCATGCGCTCGGCCTGGCGCGACAGGCGATCAAGCCTCTTGGCAATGGCCGCTTCGCGCTGGTCGGCTGCATCGGGCGACAGCCACGATGCGAGCGCCGCCGCGACGATGGACGACTTGGACACGCCTTTCTTGGCGGCCAGCTCGTCCAGGCGCTTGGCGTGCTCGTGCTGGATGAACAGATTCAGGCGGTAGTGGCTCATAGCTCGATTCCGTCGTTAGGGTCGAGGGAAGCCAGCCGGGCCGTGCGCTGCATGGCCGGATCAAGCTGGCGAGGAAAGGGAAGCGGCAGGTCGTCGTCGTCATCGAGCAGCCCGAGGTCGGCCGCGGGCACGGCCAGCTCGGGGTCGTAGGCGACGGCCTCAGTTAGTTCGGGCTGACGGCGTGGGCCACCGTCGTCGGTCGATGCGCCGAAGCCTTCGGCGGCATCGGTCGCAGGTGCGCCGGGCACGGCAGGGATTGCCAGGCCGCTCCAGTCGTCGGGGCGCAGCGGCGGCGCGTCGGCGTACTGGCCGTCCGCCAGCGCGGGCGGCGGCAGCACGCGGCGCTTGAAATTGGCGTCCGCGTAGTAACGCAGCTTCTTGGCCTTGATTGGGGCGACGCTAGAGACCATCACCACCGCTTCGTCGGGAGGGAGCTGCATGACTTCGCCCGGCGTCAGCAGCGGACGCGCGGTTTCCTGGCGCGACACCATGAGATGCCCGAGCCACGGCGCGAGCCGGTGGCCCGCGTAGTTGCGCTGCGCACGCAGCTCGGTGGCGGTGCCGAGCGTTTCTGAAATACGTTTGGCGGTGCGTTCGTCGTTCGTCGCAAACGTCACGCGGACGTGGCAGTTATCAAGGATCGAATGGTTCTGCCCATACGCCTTGTCGATCTGGTTCAGGCTTTGGGCGATGAGGAAGCTGCGGATGCCGTAACCGGCCATGAAGGCCAGCGCCGTCTCGAAGAAGTCCAAGCGCCCCAGCGCCGGGAACTCATCGAGCATCAGCAGCAGCTTGTGGCGGCGTTCGATGCCGTCGGAGCCGTCGAGCGATTCGGTCAGGCGCCGTCCGATCTGATTGAGGATCAGGCGAATCAGCGGCTTGGTGCGGCTGATGTCCGAAGGCGGCACCACCAGGTAGAGCGACACCGGATGCTCGGCAGCGATAAGGTCGGCGATGCGCCAGTCGCAGCGCGAGGTGACTTCGGCCACCGTGGGGTCGCGGTACAGGCCGAGAAACGACATGGCTGTGGACAGCACGCCCGAGCGTTCGTTGTCGCTCTTGTTGAGCACTTCGCGCGCCGCCGATGCGACAACCGGATGAGGCCCATTGCCGAGATGCCGCGTGGTCATCATCCGATGCAGCGTCAGCTCGAACGGGCAAGCCGGATCGCTGAGAAAGTTCGCTACGCCGCGCAGCGTTTTGTTCTCGCCGGCGTACAGCATATGCAGGATCGCGCCGACCAGCAGCGCATGACTGGTCTTCTCCCAGTGGTTGCGCTTCTCCAGCGCGCCTTCGGGATCGACCAGGATGTCGGCGATGTTCTGCACATCACGCACCTCATGCGCGCCGCGCCGCACCTCCAGCAGCGGGTTGTAGGCTGCCGAACTGGCATCGGTCGGGTTGAATAGCAGGCAATGTGAAAAGCGCGAGCGCCAGCCAGCGGTGATCTGCCAGTTCTCGCCCTTGATGTCGTGGATGACGGCGGACGCGGGCCAGGAAAGCAGTGTCGGCACCACCAGGCCCACGCCCTTGCCGGAGCGCGTCGGCGCAAAGGTCAATACGTGTTCTGGCCCTTCGTGCCGCAAGTAGTGGCCGTCATGCTGACCGAGAAAGACGCCAGCGGGCTGCGTCAGCCCGGCCTTGCGAATGTCGGCGGTATCCGCCCAGCGGGCAGACCCATAGGTCGTCACCTTGCGCGCCTGGCGCGAGCGCCACACCGACATAGCAATGGCGACTACCACGGCCACCAGGCCGCTGCCTGCCGCGATCGTGCCGCCGGTGTCGAACACCTGCGGCGCGTAGGCATCGAAGAAGAACCACCACTCGAACAGCTTCCACGGGTAATAGACCGGCGTGCCGTGGAAGTCGAACCAGGGCGAGCCCAGGCGTAGCTGGTAGCCCAAGGCGGCGGCTATCCATTGCGTGGCACCCCACACACCGGCGATCACGATGCCGAACACTGCGGCGATCTGCCCGAACAACACCCCCTGAGCCTGCATACCCTGGCCTCCGATTTCTCCTGCGCTGATTCCCCGTGGAAAACGCGGCACAAAGGCGTGCCGCAGGCGTCAGGATCGGTGCCGGTTCAGTACCGGTCAAAGACCGTTATCGGCAGCAAGGTGATGCAAAAAGTATGGTTTCATGCAGGAAAGAAACCAGTAAAAACGCCGCAGGCGTGAGCGCGCTGCGGCGTGTCGAGAAAGAAAAACAGGAATTGCGGCAAGCCGCCAACAGTCAGAAATTAGGCGGCGTCTCCGGTGACGTGTAAGGCACCTTGCCATCTCCGAAGAAGCGCTTGTTCGTGGCTTCGGCCACGCGGTTGCACAGCACGTCGCCCATCGTCAGGCGCTCGGTCTTGCACTGGCGGCGCAGTTCCTTCAAACGCTCGGGGTTGGCGGCCAGTTCGTCCACGGTCGGCACATTAGCGTTCTGCTTCGGTGGTTCCGACGGGCCGCAGGCTGTGAGTACAGTAACCAGCAACAAAGGGGGGAGTCGCTTCATGGCTCGATGTCCTCCGGGGGATCGGGTTCAGGTGGTTGCGCGGGCCTCACGCCTTCGGGCAAGTCGATGGCCTGCACTCTTTCGATGAATCTGGACAGCACTTCCGAAGACTCGCCCTCTCGGTGCAACACATAGGTGGTTAGCACCGGGGAACGGCCCGCCAGAGGTCGGGCAACCACACCCGGCTCGCGGCTGGCCGCAATGTGCGGTGCTCCGGTGATTCCCAGCGCAAAGCCTGCAGATACCAGGGCCATCATCAAATCACATGAGGACACACGCTCGGCAATCAGCGGTTCCGTGTCCGCCCGGCGTAGCACACGCTCGACCTGGCGCGCATGGCCTTCGCATGCTTGTGGATCGCACAGCACCAGAGGATGGCGCAGCACCTCTTCCAAAGGGATGCGTTTGTGCCTGAGCAGCGGATGCCGAGCAGGCACTGCCACCATCAGGGGATCACTCCAGACTGCTTGAGCAGTGATTCCATCGCCCACTTCATCGGATTGCGCAAAACCCACGTCGTAGAGGTCATCATGCAGCCCCTTGATCTGCTGTGACAGCGGCACCTCGAACAGACGGATCTCTACTTCGGGTTCCTCCTGCCGGCACAACGCCAACAAGGCCGGCAGGCGCGATGGCGTGATGCCGTCGGACAGGGCAATGCGCAATTGCCCATGAAAGCCGTTGGCCGCTGCCTGCACGCTGTCGCGGGCTTGCTGCAAGGCCGTGAAGATGCGCGGCACATGCTCCAGAAACAGCTTGCCCGCCCGTGTCAGCCGTGTGCTGCGGCTGGTGCGGATGAACAACTGTTCGCCCAGGTCTTCTTCCAGTTCCTTGATGGTGCGCGACAGCGGCGACTGCTCGATGTGCAGTCTCTCGGCGGCGCGGGCGAAATGGAGCTCTTCGGCTACGGCCAGGAAACAGCGCAAATGACGTAACTCCATAGGCCAGCTCCCTTTGAATTTTTCATAAAGACCCGCCGAGCTAAGAAGTGGGTGGTCTTATCAACATGACCGGAACAAGGCTGGCTGCCATTGCAATCGCAACAATGACCATCAATCCATTCAGGCTCGTCATGGACAGCACTATTCCTCCCAGCAGCGCACCTGCGCCAATAGCCGCGTTGAAAATGGCGACATAGATGGCGGAGGCGGGCATCGCTGACGATCCGGCCAATCTCAATATCCAGGTTTGAAAGCCGACAAAGACAATCGCGACGCCAGCGCCCCATCCCAGCAGTAACACACCGACGATGAAGGCAGAACTTCCAGCGGGTAGACATCCGATCGCGAGGACGCTTGCGGTCATCAGTGCCAAGGAGATCAGAACCAGACGCTTGAGATGACGGTCAATCAACTTCCCGGAAATCAAATTACCCACGATGCCTGCGATGCCGAACACCAGCAGTAGCGTGCTGATGAGATTGGCACGAATGCGAAGCGCACTGGAAAGCAGAGGCTCGATAAACGTAAAGGCAGCGAAGTGAGCGGTGATTGCGCAAGCCGTCGCCAGATAGATTCCCTGGAATGTTTGATTCTTGAGAACGCTGGTCAGCGCATCCAGGCCGATGGATGTTGATGCCGACAACCGTGGCACGCTCCAAGCGATGGCAATGGTCGCTACCAGAGACAATGCCGCGATCACCGTGAATGCTGTTCGCCATCCATCGAGTTGAGCCAGCAAGTTGGCCAGTGGCACGCCCAGCACGCTGGCAACGGACACGCCACCGAAAATAATCGACGTTGCCAATCCGACCTGCCGTGCGGGCACCAATTGCGCACCAATGGAGCCGATCATTGCCCAGAAAGCGCCATGTGCCAGCGCTCCTATCATCCGCGCCCCAAGCAGCATCGAGAATTGCGCACTGAAAGCGGCAATCGTGCAGGAGACGGTCAAAACCAGCATCAAGCCGACCAAGAGCGGTTTGCGTGGCACTCGCCCCAGGAACATGGCGGATAGCAGCGCAGCAAGCGCTGCTATCCAGGCATACGCCGTCACGATCAATCCTGCCCGGCCTTCAGTTTGTCCAAACTCAGTCGCCAGCGGTGAAAGCAAGCCAATCGGGGCCAGCTCAGTCGTCACAATGGCGAATGCGCTAATGCCAAGCGCAACGACAGCCAGCCAGGTTCGCCATGAAATGCTCTCCTGATTGGGAGGGGACGCGAACTGATTCATGCTGTCCCTCCAGTTGCGGCGCTCTGCTGGCCCTGCGCATATGAGGCAAACGCTTTCCGTGCTGCACTGATGCCATTCATGCATGCCGGCACACCTGCATAGACAGCAATCTGTAGCAGGATTTCCACAATTTCGCTCCTGCTGACACCGACATTCAGTGCAGCCCGGATATGGAATTCGAGTTGCCCCGGTGCGTTGCCCATCGCCATCAGTGCGGCGACGGTCAGCATTTCGCGGGTGCGCAAGTCAATGCCTGGGCGCGATACCACATCGGTAAAGGCGAACCCCAACACCAATTCGGCAAAGTCGTCAGACAGTTCGTCGAGGTTTTTGGCGACCTTTTCGGGTGCCTGCGGGTCAAGTTGGGCCAGCAGCGCAAAAGCCCGCTCGCGCCGTTCGGAACGAGGGCTGCTCATGCGTTGACCCCTTTCATCCCTTCTGCGGTATAGCGGTCTCCTGCGACTGGCACTGCGTCGAGCGCACGCCCCAGTTCAGCCAGATCCTCTGGCTCCAGGCGTATCGATAACGCGCCCAGGTTGTCCTGCAGATGCGTGACGCGCCGCGTACCAGGAATGGGCACGATGTCATCGCCTTGAGCCAATAGCCATGCCAAAGCGATTTGTGCCGTCGTGCACGTCTTGCGCACGGCGATAGAGGAAATGACATCGACCAGGGAACGGTTGGTGGTGATGTTCTCTGGCTGGAAACGCGGCAGGCTGGCGCGGAAGTCGCCTTCCTCGAAGGTCGCATCTTGCTGGAACCGACCCGTCAGAAAGCCGCGCCCCAATGGCGAATAAGCCACCAGGCCGATACCCAGTTCGCGGCAGGTCGGGAGCACCTCGGTTTCCACGTCCCGTGTCCATAACGAATATTCGGTCTGGACGGCTGCCACCGGATGCACGGCATGCGCACGCCGCAGAGTGGCCGCGCTGACTTCACACAAGCCGATGCGGGCGACCTTACCCTGTTCTACGAGTCGGGCCAGGCCCTCCATCGTTTCTTCAATCGCCTGCGCAGGATCTATTCGATGGACGTAGTACAGGTCGATCTGCTCGACGCCAAGGCGACGCAGCGAGGCGTCGCAGCATTTCCGTGCGTAATCTGGGCTGTTGTCGATGCTGCGTCGATATTCGCCGGGCCTGCGCACGATGCCAAACTTGGTTGCAATCTGCACCTTCGGTTTGCGTGTCGCGAGGAAGCGGCCTATCAACTCTTCGTTGTGATGTGGGCCATACATGTCGGCGGTATCGAGGAAGTCCACGCCCATGCCGATCGCCTGATCCAGCAGATGTAGCGCCTGCTCATCGTCGCGCGGGCCATAGAACTCGCTCATGCCCATGCAGCCAAGGCCGAGGGCGGAAACCTCCAGATCGTGTCCAAGCTTTCGTCTTTGCATTGCACTTCCCCTTACAAGATGGGGGAAGTATGATCTTCCAAAAATGATTATAAAATAGATAAAATAGGAATCCTATTTTCCATATTCGGAAAACAAATGACTGCTCAAATCCAATGGGATGACGCCCGTATCTTTTTGGCCATTGCGCGTGCTGGCACCTTGAGCGGTGCTGCTACCGCGCTTGAGATGGGCGTTGCTACCGTGTCACGGCGACTGGATCGCCTGGAAGCGGCACTAGGCGTACCATTGTTCAGCCGACATCAGAGTGGCTACAGCCTCACGGATGATGGTGAAGCCCTGCTGGAGCATGCTGAAGCACTGGAACATGCCGGGCAGGCTTTCGGAGAAGCTGCACAGCAGCAAGGGCAAGTGGCTGGATGCGTGCGCCTTGCTACCGCAGAGAACCTGGCCAACGCGCTTATCGTCCCATCGCTGCCGACACTGTTTGCCACCCATCCTGAGCTGCGCGTGGAGATCGTCAGCGGTGTACAGACCGTGAACTTGCACCGGCGTGATGCCGATCTGGCGGTGCGGATGGTCAAACCAGAAGCGGGTAACGTCACGATCAAGCGCTTGGGCACCCTGGGATTCGGCCTTTACGGCGCTCGTGGATACGTCGATGCGCGTAGCGCCGGGGCTGATGCGGCCACCTTCGATGACGATAGCTTCATTGGCTGGGCGGAGTCTCATAGCCATCTGCCGGCCGCAAAATGGATCGCTCGCATGTTGCGAGGACGACCGTGCCAAATGGAAGCCAACACGCTGTCAGCACAGATGGCTGCCGCGACGGCTGGCATTGGATTGGCGGTGCTCCCGCACTTTCTGGCCCGACAGGCGGGGCTTGTCTGCCTGCTGCCCGAACTGGGGGCGGATCAGCCAATCTGGTTGGCTATCCATTCCAACCTGGCGCAGTCAAGGCGCGTCCGAGCAGTCGCCGATCATTTAATCCATTTGTTCGAAGAACAACGATCAGAACTCGACGGCCGTGTGCCCGAGCGCTAGATACTTCGACCACGTTGCCTTCCAAAAGCCCATGACACCCCGCCGCTGCGCACCGTCGCGGCGATCTGTTGCCCCCGTCGTTGCTCGATCACTGGCTTCCACGGCACTAGGCTGAATCCCTTGCCGTCATCGAGCATTGCGTAGCGACCGCTGGCGAGCATGACGGAGCGGCGATAGATGCCCGACACGCGCTGGCCGTCGGCAACGGGCTGATGCTCCAGGCCAGTTTCGGCGGCAATGTCTTTGGCGGCATGCGCCAGCTCCCGGTTGCGCAGCGTCGTCAGCAGGTTCCGGGCGAGGATCACGCGCTGGCCGCGCCGCTCGGCCAGCCCCTGTTCTTCGAGGAAGTCGGCGCGCTGTTGCAGGGTGTTCTTGACCTCGCTGCCAAAGCCAAGATCGCCCAGGCCCGAGCCGCCGTCGATCAACTGCTGGTCGAGCCAGGTGGCCCCGATCACGCGGGCCTGCCGCTCGATGGGCAGGTGGGATTTCAGCTCCACGGCCACGCCGCCCAGGCGCTGCGAATCGTACTGGCGGCCACGCTCGGGCAGGTTGTCCGGCACCTTCCATAGCCCTTCGGCCACGCGCTCCACGATGCCGGCCCGGCGCAGGGCTTCCAGTCGGCGGACATGGGCCGCCACTACTTCCTGCGGGTCGCGCCCGGCGTGGGTCTGGCCCTGTGCAATCGCCAAGTGATGGTCGTTGCGGTACAGGCCGTCGCTCGCCAGCGCGGCGATGTTGCGGTCGGCCGCACGCACGTCGGCCGATCCCTTCACCTCCACCACGGCGCCGGTCGGATAGTTCGCCAACTCGTCGCGGGCGTTGAGCGCGACGTAGTGGGCCTTGCCGTCCACCCCGTCGATGACCAGATAGCCTCGGTCGCGCAGCTCGTCGGCCAGCCCCTTGGCAGCCACGCGGCCGATGATGGTTCGGCCATCGTCGCCCGGCTCGAACACCGCCAGCTCGCGCGGCTCGCCGCGCATGGCCCGCTGCATCGTGCGGATGATGTCGCCACGCTCGCCCAGGGTGCGCAGCGTCTTTTCGGCATCAGCATGGACGGCCCAGGTGCCGGACTGCATCTCGTCGGCCAGGCCCAGGCGCTGCAAGCGTTGTAGGCGGCCGATCAGCAGCAGGCGCTGGCGTTGCAGCCGAGGTTCGTTGAACCGTTCGATCTGCACCCGACCATCCTCGCCGGCCTCTCGTTGCAGGGTACGGTCGAGGCTCGTCCACCGCTCCTGCTCCACCTCGCGTTGCAAGGTCTGCTGGATCTCCAGTTCGG
>Ga0268298_10004024_pt1 | contig 14564 bp, 14 predicted proteins | sample WWTPWeurt_MetaG_FD_194462 | JGI IMG/M metagenome (GOLD analysis project Ga0268298, IMG submission 194462) | Activated sludge microbial communities from WWTP in Nijmegen, Gelderland, Netherland - WWTP Weurt | ecosystem: Engineered > WWTP > Aerobic digester > Activated sludge | place... | reverse complement strand
CTCGATGTTCCGCGGGGTGGAGAGCGCCAGCCGCCGCGATCGCGGGCGGGCCTTTCGCTCGCGGCGGATGGCCCTGCCGGGCTCCGAGGGTCGCTGGTCGATGCTCCAGCCCAGCGAGCTCGGAGAGACCGTGCGCAAGGCGGCGCTGGTCGAGCAGCTCCTCGAGCGCCATGGCGTGCTCACCCGCGAGGCGGTGGAGAGCGAGGGCATCGTGGGTGGCTTCGCGGCGATCTATGGAGTGCTGCGGGCGATGGAGGAGGCCGGCAAGCTGCGCCGGGGCTACTTCGTCGAGGGCCTGGGGGCCACGCAGTTTGCCCTGCGGGGGGCCGAGGAGCGGCTGCGAGGCTTGCGAGAGCGGGAGGAGGAGCGGCCGATCCCCTTGGTCCTGGCCGCGACCGACCCCGCCAACCCCTACGGGGCCGCCATCGCCTGGCCGGAGAAGGAAGGCCGTCGCTTGGAGCGCGCCGCCGGAGCGCAAGTTATCTTGCACGAAGGGCGGCTCCTGGCCTTCCTCGGCCGGACCTCGAAGACGCTCCTCACCTTTCTGCCCAGCGAGGAGCCCGAGCGCTCGCGTCAGGTGGCGCTGTTGGCCGCGGCGCTGGCCGCCCAGATCCAGCAGTCGGGGCGGCGGGCCCTGCTCATCAGCGAGATCGACGGCGCCGAGCCGGCGGCCTCACCGCTGGCCCGGGCCCTGGTGGAGCGCGGTTTTCGCCCGCAGAGCAGGGGCTACTTGCTGCGGAGAGGCCATGCCTGAGGGCGATACCATCCGGCGCACGGCCCGCACCCTGAACCGCGCCTTGGCGGGACGGGTAGTCACTGGTTACCACAGCCGTGAGCCCGCCGCGGCGGCCGACGATCTCCTCGGCCGCACCGTCGTCGGCGTCGAGGCCCGCGGCAAGAACCTCCTCCTGCGCTTTGACGACGGCCGGGTCCTCCACAGCCACCTCGTCATGCGAGGCGCTTGGCACATCTATCGGCCGGGCGAGCGCTGGTGGAAGCCGTCCGGACGCGCGGCGGTGGTGATCGAGACGGGCGCGAGCGCGCCGGCGGCGGAGGGCTTCATCGCGGTGTTGTTCGACACCACCCGCGTCGCGCTGATGGACGAGCGGCAAGCCGCACGCGCCCCCGAGCTAGCCTCGCTCGGGCCCGACATTCTGGCCGAGGTTTTCGACGAAGCGGCGGCGCTGGCGCGCTACCTCGAGGTCCCCGAGCTCCCGATCGGGGAGGCCGTGATGCTGCAGCGGCTGACCGCCGGCATTGGGAACATCTACAAGTCGGAGTCCTTGTTTGTGGCCCGCGTCCATCCGTGGACCACGGTGGCGGAGCTCGGAGCGCAGGGGACGCTGCGGGTCCTCCGAGCGGCCCGGGAGCTGATGCAAGATAGCTTGCAGCGAGGTCGTCGCCGGATCTCCGCCTTCAACCCGAGCCGAACGTGGGTCTACGGCCGGAGCGGCGAGGCTTGCTCGGTCTGCGGGTCGACGATCGAGATCTCGCGCCAGGGCGACCTGGGCCGGACGACGTACTTTTGCCCGAGCTGCCAGCCGCCCGTCTCGCCCGCTCCAGGATGAACCCGGCGGCGAGCTTGGAGTCGCCTTCGACGACGAGCGCCCCGATCACCGAGCGCAGCGCGGCCCGGTCGAGGCCGGCGTCGACGTCGATCGCATGGCCTCCGAGGAGCTCCAGCTCCACCGAGAGGAGGAGCGCCTGGGCCCGGGCGCCGGGGCTGGAGAGGACCACGACCCGAGGCGCCTCGCTCGGCACCGGGCGCCGCAGACTGGCCAGCGCCTCGGCGGTCCGCGCGTCGAGGAAGGCGGCCCGCAGCCGGTCCTTGGGGTGGGCCGTCGCGAGCGGGAGCTTCTTCCTCCACTCGCGCACGATTTGCGCGGGCGGGCGGCTCCTGGCCATGGTCTCGAGCGCCCGGAGCAGCGCGGCCGCGTCGAGCGCGTGGAGGGCAGCTTTGGCGCTGGCGGGGGAGCCCACCGCGGCCAGGCGGCTCAGGGTGCTGGGATCCGCGCCGACCACCTGGCTAGCCCGATGACCGGCCCGGATGAGCGTGGACGCCATCCGCACCCGCTCGACCTCGTCCAGACTGTAGACGCGGTGGCCGGAGGGCCGACGTTCGGCCTTGGGTGCTCCATAGCGCTGTTCCCAGCTCCGCAACGTTGCGATGGGGACTCCTGTCGCACGGGACAAGGCCCCGATCGTCAGCGAGGCGTGCCTCTTGGCTCTCATAGTGGCTCCCCCTTGTGTCGGCGTGGGAGGGGCTGAGCTGACCCTCGGCGCCCACTTGTCCCAGTATGGGACGATCTCGCTTGCGGCTCCCAGGGCCGGCGTCGATGATGCCGCGCCGTGAAGGTCGCATGCATCGGTGCCGGTCCCGCCAGCCTCTATTCGGGCATCTTGTTGAAGAGACAGGATCCTAGCCACGAGGTTCGGATCTACGAGCGCAACGAGCTCGACGATACCTTCGGCTTCGGGGTCGTTTTCTCGGACAACACGCTCGACAAGCTCCGGATTGCGGACGAGCAGAGCTACCAGGCGATCACGAACGCCTTCGCCCACTGGAACGACATCGACATCCACTTCCGCGGGCAGCGCATCACCTCGCGGGGCCATGGCTTCGCCGGCATGGCACGCAAGACTCTCCTCCGCATCCTCACCGAGCGGGCGCGGGAGCTCGGGGTGATCGTTCAGCACCAAAAGGAGATCACCAAGCTGAGCGAGGTCAGGGACGCGGATCTCGTGATCGCCGCCGACGGCGTCAACAGCGGCGTTCGTCAGGAGCTCGGCGAGCGGCTTCGTCCGGCGATCGACTGGCGCACCAATCGCTTCGTCTGGCTCGGCACCACCTTCCCCTTCAAGGCCTTCACCTTCTACTTCAACGAGAACCAGCACGGCCTGTGGCGCGTGCACGCCTACCGCTACAACCAGGAGCACTCGACCTTCATCGTGGAGTGCACCGAGGACACCTGGAAGCGCGCAGGCATGGACCAGGCCGGCGAAGACGAGACCATCAAGTACTGCGAGGCGCTCTTCCACAAGGAGCTGGCCGGGCATCGACTGCTCAAAAACCGCTCGATTTGGAGGGCCTTTCCCACGATTCGCCTGGGCCGCTGGTCGCACGAGAACGTGGTCTTGCTCGGCGATGCGGTGCACACCGCGCACTTCTCCATCGGCTCGGGGACCAAGCTGGCGTTGGAGGACGCGATCGCGCTGACGTCGGAGCTGGCCAAGCCCGGAGCGCTGCGCGACCAGCTCGAGGCCTATGAAGCCGGGCGTCGGCCGGTGGTGGAGCGTCTGCAGCGCTCGGCGCAGGTGAGCCTCGAGTGGTTCGAGAACACCGAGCGTTATTTGAAGCTGCCCCCGCTCGAGTTCGCTATGAGCCTGCTGACGCGCAGCGCACGAGTGACGCATGCCCAGCTCAAGGCCGGGGATCCGGCGCTGGTGGCCGAGGTCGAGCAGACCTTCGCCGCGCGGGCCTTCGCGGCGGCTGGGCGGCCGGTCCCGGAGGCCACGCCGCCGCCTTTGTTTACCCCGCTCAAGCTGCGGGGACTGGTCTTGGACAACCGCGTGGTGGTCTCGCCGATGTGCCAATACTCGGCCCACGACGGCCTGGTGAACGACTGGCACCTCGTGCACCTCGGGAGCCGCGCGATCGGCGGGGCCGGGCTGGTCCTGACCGAGATGACCGATGTCTCGCCCGAGGGCCGCATCAGCCCGGGCTGCGCGGGTCTATGGAACGAGGGCCACGCCGCGGCCTGGAAGCGCATCGTCGACTTCGTGCATGGCAATTCCCGCGCGAAGATCGGGGTGCAGCTGGCCCACGCCGGCCGCAAGGGCTCGATGCCGGTGTCCTGGCAAAGCCAGCCCGGTGAGGGCCTCGGCGCTCGCGCGTGGCCGCTCCTCGCCCCTTCGGCGGTCCCCTTCGCGGCGGGCGGCATCGTGCCCAAGGCGATGAGCGCCGAAGATCTGGCCGCGGTGACGGCCGAGTTCGTGCGGGGTACGAAGCTGGCGCTCGCGGCGGGCTTCGATCTCATCGAGCTCCACGCGGCCCACGGCTACCTCCTGGCCAGCTTCCTCTCCCCGCTGTCCAACCAGCGCACCGACACTTATGGCGGCAGCCTAGAGAATCGCCTCCGCTTTCCCCTCGAGGTGCTGCGCGGGGTCCGGGCCGCTTGGCCGGCCGACCGCCCGATCTCGGTCCGGATCTCGGCGACCGACTGGGCTCCCGGAGGAACGACGCCCGCCGAGTCGGTGGCGATCGCCCGCGCGCTGGCCGGCGCAGGCGCCGATATCATCGACGTCTCGGGTGGCGGCACGGTGCAGGACTCGAGGCCCGACTCGAGCCGGCTCTACCATGTGCCTTATTCGGAGCGGATTCGCCTGGAGGCCGGGGTGCCGACGATGACGGTGGGCGGGATCGCGACGCCGGGTGAGGTCAACGCGTTGCTCGCCTCCGGGCGCGCCGATCTCTGCGCGATGGCCCACGAGCACTTGCTGGACCCCTACTGGACACAGCACGCGGCCGTCTCCTTGGGCGTCGCGCCGAGCTGGCCTGAGCCCTACGGACGCGTCCGCGGCTATCAATCGCGGCAGGATTGAGCCGGGGTGGCGGCCGCCAAGGTCGCGTGGTAGGCCCCGCTGGTGAACGACGCTCCGCCGAAGACCTCCACCCCAGGCGTCGTCTTCAAAGCAGGGGAGGTCATCGAATGCTCCAAGAACGAGTTCTGAGCGCGGCGCTCGTGCTCAGCTTGGCGGTCGCCTGCTCGAAGGCTCCGCCGCCTCCTCCGCCTCCGGAGGCTACGCCGACGGGACGCCGGTCCCAGCCGATCGACTTCAACGCGCCGCTGAACACCTCGCTGCCAGATCAGGCGCGCGTGAAGCTCGATCTTGCCGCAGCTCGTGCGGCGATCGCTGCCAAGCGCCAGGTGGAGGGGAAGCTCCCTGACTCCCTCGACGAGCTCGGGCTCAAGCTGAACTACCCCGCGGACCTGAGCTACGACTCGGCCAGCGGTGTCGTAAAAAGCAGCTCTTACCCGACGTTTTGAGCGCTTAGAGAGCCGAACCGTTCTCCAGTCCTGGCACCGCGAGGTTCTGACCCAGGACTATGCGAGCAGCTTCTAGGCCGCGACCGTCATGTGGGTTCGCGGCTTTTGCGCCGCAGCGCTGATGTGGGTCCGGTAGCAGGCACAGCGCGGCGCGGTGGCCTGAGCATTGCGAGGAGAGAGCGCGCACCGCCAGGAAGGCGGGCAGAGGAGTTATCACATGAGTCTACTTGGCAAGCTTGCTGACCCGATTGGCCTTTTCTCCAAGGAGGGCCCCAAGCTCCCCGACCCGCTGGGAATCCTGGGCGGGGGAGAGAAGAGCGCCGGCGGTGGCGGTGGTGGCGGCCTTGGTCTCCCCGATCCGCTCGGTCTTTTCGGCGAGGGCGGCTTGCCCGATCCGCTCGGCCTTTTCGAGAGCGCGGACGGCGCCAGCAGCGGCGGCAGCAGCAGCGCCAAGGGCGGTGAGGAAGAGTTCAATATCTTCGATCCCCTCGGCCTCTTCGGCAAGAGCGGCCCTCTGGCGGCCTTGAGCCCGGCCTCGGTGCTCGGCGGCGAAGGCGGTCCCCCGCTGCCCCCCGGCCTCAGGGAGCTCCTCGCCGCGGCGCGCCCCGAGGCCGCCAGCCTCGTCGGCGGTTTCCCGGTCTAATCCACGCTGAATCAAGAGGAGGTCCGTCATGGATGAGTCGAAGTCGAACGCCGAGCTCCACCCCCTGGGCGTGCTGGCCTACAGTCACTACGTCAACGGAGGGAAGCTGCTCAGCGAAGAAGCGCTCGCTTCGCTCAGCGAGGGCTTGCTCGAGATCAAGAGCGACCGGAAGCAGCTGACCGACGCCGTCGTGTCGCTGACCGTGCTCTTGCAGCTCGCTCGTCGCGAAGAGCGCGAGCAGGTCGTCGGCGCGCTGACCACGCTCATCCAGGACCTCCGCCCGTATTTTCAGGACCTCAAGGGCCAGTCGATCAGCGAGCCCGGCGGGCCCAGCGACAGCGAGAAGTTCTTCAACGGCGGCTCGGGGAACGCCTCGGCGCGCTCGGCTCCTCAGCTCGGCGCGGAGCGCCCGCAAGGCAGCCTGAGCCTTCAGTCCTTCGCTCCGATCCGCGTCCGCTAGGATTCGTGCCCGGGCCCTTCGCCTTCTCCGCTACTTCTGCGCTATCCCGAGGGGGCTCTGAGCCCCACGATCCTCTATCGCGACGCGCTGCTGGTAGCGATCGACAAGCCCTCGGGCCTTCTGGTCCACCGCGGCTGGGGCGACGACGAGGTCGTGGCGATGACGCTGGTGCGCGATGCGATCGGGCAGTGGGTCTACCCGATCCATCGCCTGGACCGAGGCACCAGCGGAGTGCTCCTCTTCGCCCTGGATTCGGGGACGGCCCGCCTGCTCGGTGAGCAGTTCGCGGCGCACGGCATCGAGAAGCGCTACCTGGCCTTGGTGCGCGGCGTGCCCGCCGAGGAGCAGTGGATCGACCACCCCATCCCCCGCGCTGAGGACGGTCCCCGCGTCCCGGCGCGCACGCACGTTCGGCGCCTGTTCAACGCGGGGCGATACTCCTTCGTCGAGGCGAGGCCAGAGAGCGGGCGGCTCCACCAAGTCCGGCGTCATCTCAAGCACATCAGTCACCCGATCATCGGCGACGTCCGCTACGGCAAGGGCGAGCACAACCGCCTGTTCCGCACGGAGCACGGGCTCCACCGCATCGCCCTGCACGCGGCCGAGCTCTGCTTCACGCATCCGGCCAGCGGCGAGCGGTTGAAGCTGGAGGCGCCGCTACCGCCCGATCTGCGTGGACCGCTGGAGCACTGGGGCCTCCCTCAGGTCTGGAACTCATAGATCGAGCCGAGCCCCAAGATCCCCGTGAGCTCATCCAAGGCGCGACGGCCCTCATCGATCAAGCCCGCGTCGGCCAGGTCTTCGGCGGCCAAGCGATCCCGATAGTGCCGCTTGATCCACGCCTCGAGCTCCGCTCCCAGCGCCTCGCTCATGAACACGCCCGGCTTGGCCGCGCGCATCTCGTCCTCGGTCAGCACCACCCTGAGCCGCAGGCACGCTGGGCCGCCGCCGTTTTGCATGCTCTGCCGCAGGTTCAGGTAGTGGACGGAGTCGAGGGGGTTGGTGGGATCGGCCAGCACGCGATCCACGAAGGCCCTAGCCCGCGCGTTCTCCTCCACATCGGTCGGCGCGATCAGGACCAGGCGCCCGTCCGGGAGCGTCACGATCTGGCTGTTGAACAAGTACGAGGAGACCACGTCGGGCAGCGGGAGCTCGGCGGCCAGGGCCTCGACCGTGACCAACGGACGCTCAATGTCGCGGCAAGCTGCGGCCAGCGCCTGGATCGTGCGAGGCGTGTCGGCGAAGGCCAGCTCGTGATGCAGGAACACGTTCTCATGGCCCACCGAGATGACGTCGTTGTGAAAGACCCCCGCGTCGATCGCCGCCGGGTTTTGGGCCGCCAGCACCACGTGAGCGGGGTCCAAGCGATGCGAGCGAACAATGGCTTCGGCGGCCTCCTTGGTGTGGCGCGCCGGATAGCGGCTGGGCTTTGGCTCGGAGGGGTCGAAGGCCGAGCGCCCATAGACAAAGAGCTCCACGCCGCGGGAGCCGAGCGGGCTGGCGAAGCGCGTGTGGTTGGCCGCGCCCTCGTCTCCCATCGCCTCGGAGGTCGGCAGCGCGGGGTGGTGCGCGAAGTAGCGATCATCGGAGAAGATCGCCTGGAGCGCGCGCCCGGTCGCGGGCGGTTCGATCGAACGATGGAGCTTGTTGCCCAGGTTGGCCGGCGTGAAATGGACCCGCCCATCGGCGCTGTCGGCGCTGGGCGCGACGGTGGCGGCATTGGCGGTCCACATCGAGGAGGCGGAGCAGGCCGAGGCCAGGAGCACCGGTGACTCCTGAGCCTCGCGGAGCACCTCGGCGTCGCTGCCTCGAAAGCCGAGGCCGCGCAGCAGCGGCAAATACGGGCGCTCCTGCGGCGGCAAGACAGCTTGCGCTACGCCCAAGCGGAAGAGGTGGAGCATCTTGGAGAGCCCCTCGAGCGCCGCTTGGCGAGGGCTGGCCACCCGCTTGGCGTTCAGCGAGGAGGCGACGTTTCCATAGGAGAGGCCGGCGTAGTTGTGGGTGGGTCCCACCAGGCCGTCGAAGTTAACCTCGCGCGCGGTCATGTCCGGGACCATGCCCAATCCGCGCCCGGGAGTCAGCCCCGCTTCAGGGCGCGTTCTACGAAGTGGAGTCGATCGTTGCCCCAGAACAGCTCCTCCCCGATGAACAGCGCGGGAGCCCCGAAGGCGCCGCGGCTCACGGCCTCTTCGGTGTTGGCGCGGAGCAGACCCTTGGTCTCGGCGTCGTCGGTGGACTCGATGATCGCCCTCGGATCCAGGCCCGCAGCGGTGATCACTCGGCTGACCACCTCGAGCTCAGAGACGTTTTGGCCCTCCGCCCAATAGGCGTTCATCAGCGCGTGCGCCAGCGCCTCGCCCCCCGCCCTGGACTGCCGGAGCGCGGCCGTCGCTGCGCGCATGGGGAGCAGGCTGTTGATCGGGAAGATGACCTCCGGCGGGACCAGCATCTTCACCTGGTAGAAGTCCGCCCAGCGCCGCAGGTCGAGCATGAGGTTCTTGGCCTTGGGCGCCACGTCCACCATCTTGTTCCCGACGGCCTTGAAGACGCCTCCGAGCAGGAAGGGGCGATAGTCGATCTCAGCCCCGGTGCGTTCACGAATCCCGGGGATCTGGGTCATCGCCAGGTACGTATAGGGGCTCCCGACGTCCCAGAAAAACTCGAGGCGCTTCATGAGCGCGCTATACCGCGAAACGCCGGAGTCTCCTATGGTGCAGGCGCGTGGGCTTCGAAGATCTCCTGAAGCGGCGGCTGGGCACGTTCTGGAACATCCGCGAGGACCGGAAGGGTGGTGGGCCGGCCCCCGACCCGTCGCGCCTCAGCTATCGGCGCGCGACCGGCCTCGAGCTGCGCTTCGCCGCCAAGCGCACTTGGGCGGAGGTCGAGCTGCGCGGCGCCGGTGGTCGTTGGTGGTCCTTGCCGCGGGAGGAGGCCGCCGTGATCGCTGGTCTCACCGAGTGGCGCAGCGCCGCTGAGCTCGGGCGGTCCCCGCACCTGCTGTGGCAGGCCGTAGAGCGAGATCTCCTGTTCTATGCGCGGAATCGGCCGCGAGCCCTCCACACCGGGCGCCCCGGGGTGCTGGCGCTGGCCAAAGGCAGCGGGAAGATCGCGCTCCGCCGCTCGGTTTGGCCGACCGTGGCGGTCGAGACTGTGGTGGAGATCGCGCCGATCCCTTTCATGCCGCGGGGCCGCGATCTCGAGGAGGTCGAGCTGGTGGGCCTGCGGCTGGGATGCCATGAGCGAGGCTATGAGGTGTTTGGGGCCAGCATCACCGGCTCCACCGAGCTCGGGATGGCGCTGCGGCGCTTGGTCCCGCGGCTCGATGGGCGCCGCAGCGCACCCGAGGTCTTGGCCGGGCTCGGCCTGGACGGCGAGCGCCTGCTCACCTTGCTCGACGAGCTGACCCTTCTCGAGCTGGCCGAGCCTTCCCCGCTCCGCGCGCAGCTCAACGCGGTGAGCTCACCGAGCCTCACCTGGCTCGGGCACGCCGGCGTGTTGATGCAGACCGGCGGCCGCAACATCCTCATCGACCCCTTGTTCTTTCACGCCAGCGAGCCGGAGGAGGCCTGGCTCTCCGCGCCGAAGTTTGACCCCCGCGCGCTCCCGCCGATCGATCTGGTGCTGATCACCCACGGCGACAACGACCACCTGAACCCCTCTTCGCTGCTGTTTTTGCCGCCGGAGACGCCCATCGTGATCCCGCGCCACGATCGCTGGGTGGAGCCGTACCAGGTGGACATGCGGGGACTGCTCAAGCTGCTCGGCTTCTCGCAGATCGTCGAGCTCGACGACTGGGAGCACCTCGAACTCGGCCCCATCCGCGTAACGGCGGCCCCCTTTCACGGCGAGGACTGGGGTCTGCCCCTGGCTCAGGCGACCTACCTCGTGGAGGCCCCCGAGCTTTCGGCCTATTTTTCCGCGGATTCGCTGACCATGGATGAGACCTATCGCTGGCTCGCCGCCCGTCCGCGACGGGTCGACGTGGCCTTCCTCGGCATCAGCGGCTCGGCCGAGAGCATGGCGATGCCGCGTGAGCTTGGCTACGGCAACTTCTACGAGGACTTCATCCCGCTGTCGGCCCGGAACGAGTGGGTGCAGCACTGCGCGGGGCCCGAGGAGTCCGCAAAAAACGCCGCGATCGCGCGACCGCGTTACTGCTTCGGCTATGCCGGTGGCGGCGCGAGCTACGTCAAGACGTCCTATGGAGACGTGGGCACGCATCAGGCTCTGGCTACGCTGCTCCGACAGGCCGCGCGAGGCCCGGACGATCCGCAGCCCGTCGATCTCGCGATCGGTGTGCCCTGGTCGCTACCGCCGGTCTGAGGCGGCCGCTACGGGCGGCGTCTGGGCCCGTGTTGTCGGCGGGGTGAACCCGCCCGCGGGCGCGATCGCTTCGCTCAACGCGTTTGCGAGGTCTCTCGAAGGCTGGCAGATTCGATCCGATGCTCCGCCGAGGCTGGCGCTCCTGCTGTACGCGGCGATCGGAGCGGCCTGCTCGGGCACCGTCGCGGGGCAAGACCGGGACAGCGGAGCGGCCCTCGACGCGGCCGGGTCCGCCGATGCGGGATTCTCGACCGCCGACAGCGGGGCACTCCCTTCTGATGCGGGCATCGCCGACGCGGGCTCGCCCGATCTTGGGGCCCCAGATCTCGGAGTCGCCGACGTCGCTCCTCCCGACACCGGCGCGAGCCGCTGCCTCGACTACGACGCTGGCCTCCTCGGCCCCACGGGCGCCACGCGCATGCTGGCTCCCGGAGACACGCTGGCCGCGGTTCTTGACGCCGCGCAGGCCGGGGATCGGGTGGTGGTCCAAGGCGGCAGCTATCCCGCGGAGACGCTGAGCAGCAGCTTCGCCTCCGACGTCCTGATCGAGGCCGCCGCCGGAGCCACGCCGGTGTTCCACGGCCTCACGCTGAACGGCGCCGCGCACCTGATCTTTCGGGGCATCCACTTCGACGGCACCGTCACCCTGCAGGCCGCGCACGACCTTGTCTTCGATCGCGTGAACCTCGACGTGGGCGCGCGTGATGTGTCGGGCCTGGAGATCTTCAACTCCCGCGGCGCGAGCCATGATGTGTTGGTGCTGCGCTCGCGCATCGCCGGCGGTGCGACCAGCAGGACAACGTCATCTTGAGCGGCAACCACAACGTGAAGCTGTGGAACAACATCTTGACCAGCATCTCGCTCGACGCCGCTGATCCCCGCCCGGTGCTCGAGTCGAACAACCTGGTGGAGCGGGGCGGGGGAGGCCAAAACCTCTACACCGGCGCGGCGAGCTACGAAGACCAGACGAACTATGCCCCGCAGGCTGGCAGCCCCGCGATCGATCACGCCATGGTCGATGTGCTGACGCCGCTGGTGGATCGTCGAGGCAGCCCCCGGGGACCGACGCCGGACCTCGGGGCCTATGAGCGGGAGGCCGCGTCCTGTCCCTAGGGGCTGACCCTCAGATCTCCGACAACGAACGGATCCCGCCCAGCTTGCTCTTGGGCGCGGCCAAGCCGAGCGACATCTCCTCCTGCAAGAAGGCGACGCGCTCCGCTGGATAGAAGCCGCTCTTGGCGAAGCCCAGCAAATCCTGCCGCAGGTTGCTCATGTGGAGCGTGCCGACGTTCTTGGTGTCCACGTTCCACTCATTGCGGCCTGTCTCCTTGGTCTTGAAGGCGAAGGTGGAGTCCTCCATCCAAACCTTGAGCGCCAACGTATAGGCGCTGTCCGGCTCCCGCACGAGCATCGCCTCGTAGATCCGGCGCGCCGTCAGCAGCTTCTCCGCGAAGATGTCGCGATCGGTCGGGGTCAGGAAGTTCGATCCCTTGATGTCCTTGTAGGGGAGGCGCTCCAAGGGCGCGGACAGCTCGATGAGATACTCGCGGGCGAGCACGTTGAGCTGTTCGGTGGTCGTCGCGCTGTCGATCTGCGTGTGCGACTCGCCCATCGCGTACGTGCGGTCGTTCGCGAACTTCACCCCGTACATCCGATGATCGGTGATCGAAAGGGACTCCGACTTAGAGTCAATCTTCGTGTTGGTGGCCGCCTTCGTGGTCTCGCGCTTGATCTGATTGGACTCCGCGAAGCTGTCGAGCTCGCCGATGGCCTTGGCCACCTCGCGGTAGAGGTCCTGCATAGAGGTCTTCTTGGCGTCGAGCGCATCGGCGCGGAGCACCGCGACGTCTTCGGGCGTGGGCAGGGCCTTTTCGCGCACGTACTGCTTGAGCGCCAAGACCTGCTTTTGCAGCGCGGTGTACCCCGGAAACTGCGCCCGAAAGGCGGCGAGGCTCGGATCGGGGAGCGAGGGGTCTTTGACGGGCTGGGAGGAGTGACCGCCCTTTCCGTAGAAGGTCTTGAAGTACTGCCCGATGGTCAGATCGCCGCCGGTCTTACCGTCGGTGTTGCGGAGCAGGTACGCGTTCGGCACGTCCGGCCACAGCTTCCGCATCGAGGCGTTGTAGCCATCGACCTCTTTTTGAGCCAGGTCCACGTGATAGTCCCACATGGTGTCGCTCGGCCGGACCGCCTTGATCTGCGCTGCCGAATAGCCCTGCTGGAAGTTGGTGAGGATGTGGCCCTCGTCCTTGAGGTGAGGCCCCTCGTGCGAGTCGTTCGGGCCCCAGGCCCATCGGCTCAGCCCGCCCCGGAACTCCCGGTTTGCCGCCTGCACCTCCATCTCGAGGGCCATCAGTTCCCGCATCTTCGTCTTATAGGCGAGGTAAACGCTCTCGCCCGGCTTCACCGGGAGGTCCGGGTTCAGCGCCTCCAGGGCCTTCACCGCAGCGGCGGGGAGCGTCTGCATCAAGATCTCGACGGCGGTGGCGCCGAGCATGCCCCGCACCTCGTCGAGCTTGGCCTTGAGTTCCGCCGCCTTCTTCTCGACGATCTCGGTCGCGGAGGTCATGCCGCCAGCCGTGAACATGTCACCCGGGACGGGCGCGGGCGCGTCGGGTGCCTGCGTTTGCGCCGCCTTGCTGGCCAGCTCGATCTGCTGCCCGAGGTTCTGGACGTCTTTGCCGATGTTGCTGTCAGACAACTTGATGGCCATGTGATTCAACCTCCCGCGCGGAGCCCGAGCGGCGAGCCGCCCTTGAGTGAAGAAGCCAGCGCGCCAAAGAGCCGCTGTGCCAACCCGAGATCGCCGAGCGTCCGGAGCTTGGCTCCGTCGCGGCCCTCGAGCATGAGCACGAGATCATCTTCGTCGGCCTCGATCCAAGCGCTCACGTCGGCGGCGACGCCGCGCCGCGCTTCGGCGCCGCTCGGGGCGAGGCACAGGTGAAAGTGCTCGGCCCCGCCGTCTGCCGTGTGGACCTCAAACTGGAGCACGCCGTCCAAGTCGTTCGGCAGCTTCGTCGCCAATTGCTCGAGACGACCCTCCACCAGCCGCCACCACAGCTCGGCGGCTCCGATCGGCAGATCGATCGGTAGCTCGGAGATGGGGCGTGTTTTTGAGGCGCTTTTGGGGGGTCGCTTCCCTGCCATGGCCTGAGTTGGGGCGGTGGGACAGGCGTTGTCAATCTCCTGCACGGTGGGATGTTTCGGCCCCGGCCTGGGACCGCGCGGCCCGCGTGAGTGAGCGCACGCCCGAGTGGTTCAGCGGGCCTCCTCTGGAGGGGGCACAGCCTCGGTCGTTGGGCTAGGCGCCATCATCGAGGGAGGAGGCAGCAGGCTCTCATCGGTCTCCACGGGGGGGCGACGATGCAGCCGTACGTAGAGGATGGCCATCACCGAGATCGCCGCCAAGATCAGGAGCAAGCCCCAGAAGGCCGGAGAGCCGCGCTTCTTCTTTTGGGCCTGCGGTTCGCTCTGCCGGGGCGTGAAGGCCGCGAAGTGGAGCAGCTTTCCGATGTGCGTAAGACGGGCCGCGAAGCTCGGCTCGCGCTCTAGCGCCTCGCGATAGCGCGCGGTGGCCACGTCAAGGCGGTTCGCCGAGAGGCACGCGTTGATGAAGCGCTCGTTGGTCTCGTTGTCCGCCGGCTGCAGCAGCACGTCATGCCACAGCCGCCCCAGCTTCATCGCGACCTCGTCTTGAGCTTCCGCCTGCGCGATGCGGAGCAGCAGCGGCGGGCCCTCCGAGTGCTCGCGCGCCACCGCGATGAAGATGTTCAAGAAGGCTTGCCCCGCAGGGTCGACCTCGAGGCGGATACCCACGCCGTCCTCGGCGCGCCGCAGCACGTTGGCCGCGAAGCTCATGGTGTGCCCGCTTGACAGCTTGGCCTCCACCTTGAGCCGCTTGACGTTTGCCGAAGGCAGGAAGCCCTCGATGAACATCCCGCCGGTGACCGAAGCATCGCGGAGCCGTCCTCGCGCGCCACCGTCCAGCTCGACCTGCACCGCCGAGGACTTCAGCTTGTGGCGCCGGGCGCCGCGCCGCGTGTTCGGTTCGGTGTCGAGCTGGTCGACCAGCGACTCCATGTCCGTGAGC
>Ga0268298_10004023_pt1 | contig 14570 bp, 8 predicted proteins | sample WWTPWeurt_MetaG_FD_194462 | JGI IMG/M metagenome (GOLD analysis project Ga0268298, IMG submission 194462) | Activated sludge microbial communities from WWTP in Nijmegen, Gelderland, Netherland - WWTP Weurt | ecosystem: Engineered > WWTP > Aerobic digester > Activated sludge | place: Netherlands... | reverse complement strand
TCGGCGAGCGCCGACGCCGTGGCCGGCTTGAACACGATGCGCCCGCAGCCGGCGTCGGCCGCCTGCGCGACCGGAACGTCCTCGCGTGCGCCGGCGAGCAGGATCGGCCGCGGCAGATCGGCCACCGGCAGCGCCCCGATCGCGCGCGCGGCGTCGATCCCGCCCAGCCCCGGCATCGCGTGGTCCAGCAGAACGAACCGGTACGCGTCGCCCGCGTCCGCCGCCTCGCGGATCGCGGCGAGCGCCTCCATGGCGCCGGGCGCACCGTCGGCACGCAGCCCCAGGTGCGCGAGCGCGCGGCACAGCGCCTCGCGCGCCTGCGGCAGGTCGTCGACGACGAGCGCGCGCGCGCCGAGCAGCCGCGCGTCGACCGGGCGCTCGACGGGCGCGCGCGCGTGGCCCAGGCGGGCGGTGAACCAGAACGCGCTGCCCTCGCCGGGCGCGCTGCGCGCGCCGACCTCGCCGCCCATCATCTGCGCGAGCCGGCGGTTGATCGCCAGCCCGAGCCCGCTGCCGCCGTAGCGCCGCGTCGTCGAGGTGTCCGCCTGCTCGAAGGCTTCGAACAGGCGCGCAACCTGCTCGGGCGCGATCCCGACGCCGGTGTCGTGCACGGTGAAGCGCACCTGCATTCCCTCGTCGTCTTCGTCCAGCCGCTCCGCCTGCAGCAGGATCGAGCCGCGCTGCGTGAACTTGACGGCGTTGCCGAGGTAGTTGAGCAGCGCCTGCGCGACGCGCGTCGCGTCGCCGCGCAGGCGCGCCGGCAGCGCGTCGGTGTCGATCACGAGCTCGAGGCCCTTCTCGTGCGCCCGCTCGGCGACCAGCGCGCAGACGCGCTCGACCACCTCGTCGACCTCGAAGTCGTCCTCCTCGAAGCGCAGCTTGCCCGCCTCGATCTTGGACAGGTCGAGGATGTCGTTGATCACCTCGAGGAGGTGGTGGGCGGCCTCGGTGATGCGACCGAGCTTCTCGCGCTGCTGGGGGTCGACGATGTCCTGGCGCAGCAGGTGGGCGAGCCCGATGATCGCGTTCATCGGCGTGCGGATCTCGTGGCTCATGTTCGCGAGGAACGCGCTCTTGGCGCGGTTCGCCACCTCGGCGGCGTCCTTCGCGGTGACGAGCTCGGCGGTGCGCGTCGCGACCAGCTCCTCGAGGTGGTGGCGGTGGCCTTCGAGCTCGACCAGGATGCGCGAGTGCTCGGTGATGTCGTCCTTGACCGCCAGATAGTGCGTGACCCGCCCGTCGGGCTGGCGGATCGGCGCGACCAGCGCGCGCTCGACGTACTCGGTGCCGTCGCGGCGCCGGTTGACGAACTCGCCCTTCCAGACCTCGCCGCGCTGCAGCGCCGCCCACAGCCCGGCGTAGGTCTCGCGCGGCGTCGCGCCCGAGCGCAGGATGCGCGGATTCGCGCCGATGACCTCGTGCGGCGCGTAGCCGCTCGCGTGGACGAACGCCTGGTTGACGTACTCGATGCGGCCCTCGGTGTCGGTGATCACGATGCTGCTCGGGCTCTGCTCGACCGCCAGCGAGAGCTTGCGCAGCATCTGCTCCTGCTCGTGGCGCTCGGTGATGTCGTCGAACGACGCGATGACGCCGCTGGGCGCGGCGCCGCCGGCGCCGGGGATCGGGTCGGCGTTGACCAGGAACCAGCGCATGTTCCCGGTGGGGCCGAGCACGCCGACGACCGCGTCGTGCTGGGGCTCGCCGGTGGCGAACGCGCGCCCGATCGGCGTTTCCTCCGGGGAGTACACGGTGCCGTCCTCGTGCACGACGCGCCGGCCGGCGAGCAGCGTGTCCAGGCGCGTCAGCCCGCCCTCGGGGGTCCCGAGCACGCGCTCGGCCGCGGGATTGCTGCCCAGGATCCGGCGGTCCGGCGCGACGATCAGCACCGCCTCGCGCAGCGCGTTCACCATCGAGCGGTACTTCGCCTCGCTGCGCTCGAGCGCCTCCTGCGCGTGCCGGCGCTGCGTCACGTCGGTGACGAAGCCGTGCCAGCGTGCGACGCCGCCGGCCTCGCGGTCGAAGATCGCGCGCGCCTCGATCCAGCGCTCGTCGCCCGCCGGATGGCGCGTGCGCCACTCCGCCTGCCAGGAGGACTTCGTGCGTGCCGCTTCGCGCAGCCGCGAATTGAAGGCCCCGACGTCGTCCGGGTGCATCGCCTGGAGCGCCGGCGCGATCCCGCCCGCCAGGTCGGCGGGGGCTACGCCGAGCACGTCGACGAGCGCGGGGCTCGCGTACGGCACGCACACGCTGCCGTCCGCGCGCACCTCGGCGGCGAAGATCGCGCCCGGCACGGAGTCGGAGATGCGCGCGAGCCGCGCCTGCAGCTCGACGCGCTCGCGCAGCGACTGGCGCTCGCGCATCAGGTACGTGGCGACCGCCGCGGCGAACATCGCCGCCAGGCCCGCGAGCACGATCCAGGTCGTCGCGCCCAGGGCGTTGGCCCACACCTCGGCGCGGTCGACCTTCGCGACGACGATCCAGTCGGTGGCGGGCACGCGCTGCGCGACGCCGATCACCGCGTGGCCGTAGCCGTCGGTGCCGTCGAGCGGCGCGCCGAAGCGCTTCGCGTCCTCGAGCGCCTGCGCGGCCAGCAGCGTGCGGCGCGACAGCGCCGGGTTCGTCGACGGCCCCGGGGTGCGGGTCGCGCGCGACTCGCCGAGCAGCAGGAAGCGCTCCCCGTCGCGCCGCACCAGCAGCGACTCGGCGCTCGCGCTCGGCACCGGCCACGGGGCCAGGATCGCGGTGAACGCCCGGGCCGAGTCGACCTGCAGGACGACCGCGGCGGCGGGCTGCCCCTCGTCCGCCGGCAGCGGGACGACGAAGTCGATCGTGTCGGGCCGGTCGGGATCGCGGCTCGCGTAGGGGCCCGAGACGACCAGCTGCCGCGAGGCGAGTGCCCGCCGCACGGCGTCGCGGCGGGCGTCCACGGGGGCCGCGACGGCGCGCGCGGACGCGGCGACGGTCTCGCCGGACGCGTCGGCCAGCTGGAACGCGTCGAAGCCCTGGAGCCGGGCGTACTCGTCGAGGCGGCCGGCGAGCCACTCGCGCGTCGCCGCGTCGCCGCCGGCGGCGCGCGCGTAGGCCTGCGCGAAGGTGCGGCTCGTGCGCACGAACTCGGTGTCGATGCGCCGCTCGCTGACCCACGCCGCGATCTGCACCGCCTTCTGCGCGCTCAGCCCCTGCAGCCGCGCGGCCTCGCGCGAGCGCTCCTGGCCGTACGTGAACGCGACCGCGCCGGCGGTCACCGCGACCGCCATCGACCCCAGCAGCACCGCCGGCACGACGAGCTGGCGGCGGTCGTCGCGCGCCCAGCGCGCGTCGTGGACGGGCCGGGCGCGCCGCAGCAGCACCCAGAGCAGCACCGACGTCACGACGACGAACGCCCACCCCTTGAGCGTGCCCGTGACGAGCATCCACGCGGGGTCGGCCACGAACGCCGCGACCAGGCGATCGGAGAAGAGGATCCAGAGCGCGGCGAACGCCGCGTACGTCAGGACGACGCGGGCGATCGCGCTGTCGGCGAGCGTCGGGATGCGTCCGGAAGGGGCGGGCCTGGCCGGCCCGGCGGGCTCCGGTGCGGCCGATTCCGCCGGCGAGGGCTCGGCGGGCGGGGGCTCGTGCCCGGCCCGCCGCCCGGCGTCATCCGGCATGGCCGGTCGTGACGCGGCGGTTCTTCGCGTCGACCGCTTCCTGCGTGTCGCGGTAGCGCTCGGCGATCGACGTGAACTGCTCGAACTGCGCGACGAAGACGTCGACGACCGCCGGGTCGAAGTGGCGCCCGCGCTGCTCGCAGATCAGCTTGTGCGTCTGCTCGTACGACATCGGCTCCTTGTAGACGCGGCGCGAGATCAGCGCGTCGAAGACGTCGGCCAGCGCCATCAGCCGCGCGGACACCGGGATCGCGTCGCCGGCGAGCCTGTCGGGATAGCCGCTGCCGTCCCACTTCTCGTGGTGGTGGCGCGCGATCTGCTTGGCGACGCGCAGGAACTCCACCGGGCGCTCGGCGTCGGCCTCGGCCTCCTCGATGGCCTCGGCGCCGAGCGCCGCGTGGGTCTTCATGACTTCCCACTCGGCCGGCGTCAGCGGCCCGGGCTTCAGGAGGATGTTGTCCGGAATCCCGACCTTGCCGATGTCGTGCAGCGGGGCCGACTTCGCGAGCAGCTCGATCGTGTGGCCGCCCAGGTGCGCCGCGAAGCGGGGGTGCTCGCGCAGGCCGATCGCGAGCGTGCGCACGTACTCCTGCGTGCGCCGCAGGTGGTTGCCGGTCTCGGGGTCGCGCTTCTCGGCGAGCCGCGCCAGCGCGTGGATCGTGACGTCCTGGATCAGGAGGGTTTCGCGCATCCGCCGCGCCACCTCGGCCTCGAGGAACTCGTTCTGGTCCTTGAGCCGGTCGCGCGCGTGCTTGAGCTCGAGGTGCGTTCGCACCCGCGCGAGCACGATCGAAGGGCGCAGGGGCTTGGTGATGTAGTCGACGGCGCCCAGCCCGAGGCCCCACTGCTCGTCCTCGGCGCTGTCCATCGCGGTGACGAAGATGACCGGGATCTCGCGCGTGCCCGGCGACTCGCGCAGCTTCTGCAGCACCTCGTAGCCGTTCATCTCCGGCATCATGACGTCGAGCAGCACGAGGTCGGGCGCCGGCTCGGCCGCCGCGAGCTGCAGCGCGCGCCGCCCGGAGTTCGCGGCGAGCACGCGGTAGTCGGGCTGCAGCAGCTCGCCGAGCACCGTGAGGTTCTCGGAATTGTCGTCGACGACGAGCAGCGTGGGACGGGCGTTGTCGGCGGGGGAATTCATCGGGCGGGCTTGCGTGTGGGAGGCGATCGGCACCCGCCGCGGAGCGTGCGCCGCACGCGGGCGAGTCGAACCGTTATCATGGTCCGAGACATGAATCGGCGCAAACACCGCGGCGTCGCCGACCGCCCGGCGCGGACCGGCGGCGGGCTCGGTGTCGCCGCGACAACGGAGGGCGCGCGCCGCGCGATCCCGCCCTCCCCGCGAGCGGGCCGGTGCCCGCGGGAATGACGGATGCTGCGGACCCCCGAAGGATTCGAAGCGGACCTCGGCGTCGCGCTCGACGACGATGCGATCGCGCACGTCTTCATCCGGGACGCCCTGGTGCAATTCGGGGATTCCCCCGGCGCTTTTCCGTGGCGTCACTACCGCGCTGCGGGGCTGGTCGCGGCGCGCGCGCACCCGATCGGGCGTCACGGCGGGCGCGCGCACGTCGCGGTCGGGCTCGACGACGCGTCGGGCACGGTCCGGCTGCCCGACGGGCTGCGTTCGGCGGGACTGCGCAGCTGGTTCGGCGTCGTCGACGACGCGACGATGTCGATCGCGATGCGCGCGGTGCAGGTGCTCGAGTGGGACCGCACGCACCGCTTCTGCGGCGCCTGCGGAACGCCCACCGGCAACGCCGACGGCGAGCGCGCCAAGCGCTGCCCGGCCTGCGGGCTGACCGTGTATCCGCGCATCTCGCCGGCGATGATGGTGCTGGTCACGCGCGGCCGCGAGCTGCTGCTCGGACGCGGGCTGAATTTCCCCGCGGGGCGCTACAGCGCGCTGGCCGGGTTCCTCGAGGCCGGCGAGACGATCGAGGAGGCGGTGCATCGCGAGGTGCGCGAGGAGGTCGGCGTCGAGGTCTCGAACCTGCGTTACTTCGGCAGCCAGAGCTGGCCGTTCCCGAACTCGCTGATGATCGCGTTCCGCGCCGACTGGGCCGGCGGCGACGTCCGCGCCGACCCGGCCGAGCTCGCCGACGCGGGCTGGTTCGCGCCCGACGCGATGCCGCAGCTGCCGCCGCGCACGTCGATCGCGCGCGCGCTGATCGACGCGACGCTCGCCGAACTCGGGGCCGGCCCGGGCTGAGGGGATGAGCGGCGACTTCTCCCACCTGCGCGCGCTGGTGATCGACGACAGTCACATGGCGCGGATGACGCTTTCCGGCGTGCTGCGCGACGTCGGGATCGGCCGGATCAAGGGCGTGACCAATCCGCACCACGCGCGCGTGCACCTGCAGTCGCACGCGTACGACGTGATCCTGTGCGAGTACCACTTCAGCAGCGACGAGACCGGCCAGGACCTCCTCGACGAGATCCGCTACCAGCGCCTGATCCCGTTCCGCACGGTGTTCTTCATGGTGACCGGCGAGGCCTCCTACGAGAAGGTCGCCGAGGTCGTCGAGAACGCGCCCGACGACTACCTGCTCAAGCCGTTCAAGCCCGCCGCGCTCGAGGAGCGGCTGCACAAGGCGCTCGCCAAGAAGCTGGCGCTGCTGCCGATCTACGAGAAGATGGAGGCCGCGGACTACGACGGCGCGCTCGAGCGCTGCGAGACGCTGGTGCGCAACGGCGACGCCCAGTGGCTGCACGCGGCGCGCATCGGCGCCGAGCTGTGCCTGTACCTGAAGCGGCACGCCCGCGCGAGCGAGTTCTACGACCTGGTGCTCAAGGCGAAGGCGCTGCCCTGGGCCAAGCTCGGCCTGGCGCAGCTCGCGTACGCGACCAGCGACGCGACCCGCGCGCGCGGCGCGCTCGAGGCGCTCGTCTCCGACACCGCCGCGTACGCGGACGCCTACGACCTCCTCGCGCGCATCTACGTCGAGGAAGGAGCGCTCGGCGAGGCGCTCGCCACGCTGCGCTCGGCGGTGCAGGCCACGCCCGCCAACCCGATGCGGCTGCAGAAGCTGGGCTCGTTCGCGTTCTTCATCGGCGAGCCGGACGAGGCCGAGGCCGCGCTCGCCAAGGCGTTCAGGCTCGGCGCCGGTTCGCGCGCCTTCGACTGGCAGGGCGTCGCGCTGCTCGCGATGCTGCGGCTCGACCGCGGCGACACCGCCAAGGAGCTCGACCGGCTGTGCATCGCGCTGGCCGGCGCCGTCGAGAAGGATCCCGACGCCTGGCGGCTGCGCGCGACGCACGAGTTCGCGTGCGCGTGCGCGAGCATGGCGCGGCGCAATCCCACCGACGTCGTCGCCCGCCTGAAGACGATGGAGAAGTGGATCGACCAGCCGCAGTTCGACTTCGAGACCGCGTGCGGCCTGCTCTCGCTGCTGTCACGCGTCGCGTCGCAGGAGATCCGGCTGCCGGAGGCGCCGCACTGGATCGAGCGCATCGCGCGCCGGCACTGCGCTTCGAAGACCGCGGCCGACCTGCTCCTGGCCGCGCTGCGCGGCGTCCGCGAGTACGTCGAGATCGCCGACCGCGAGCACGCGCGCGTGAACCAGCTCGCCAACGAGGCGATGTCCCGGCTCGTGAAGGGCGACGCCGACGGGGCCGCGCACAGGCTCACCGAGCTCGCGCGCAAGACGCTGAACGCGCGCCTGTTCGGCCTGGCCGAGAGCCTCGCGCTCAGGCATCGCGAGCGGCTGTCGGATGCGTCGATGTCGCTGATCCTGCAGGCGCAGGAGATGCGCCACAAGTACTGCGCCCAGGGAACCCACGTGGCGCTCGCGCGGCTCGCGGAGGGCCCGCGCGGCGGGCGAGTGCTGCCCGTCGCCTAGGCCCTGGGCGCGCGTCAGCCGCGGTCGCGCTCGCCGGGCGCGTGCCCGACGAGCCAGTCCGGAAGCGGGCGGGCGCCCGCGTTCTCGATGATGTACTGCCGGATCAGCCGGCGCACGACCTGCGACGGCGTGAGGTCCTGCGCCGCGCAGATCTCCTCGAAGATCTTCTTCTTGCGCGGATCGATCAGGAGGGTCAGGCGGGACGTGCGCGATTCCACGATGCTCTTGGCATGTTAATGACATGCACATGGCATGCACATTGATATTGCATTCGAAAACAATATAATGCAAATCAAATGCCGCGAGAAGCACACGAGCGCATGAACCGGGCGGGCGGGGACGCCGAGCCGGCGTGCGCGCGTGCCGGCGGCGGCGGCGCGGGGCGCGCGTGAGCGCCGGGTCGGACCCGTCGTCCTGGCTGCCGATCGACGGCGTGCTCGCCGTCGTCGTCGCGTGGCTCGCGATCGGGCTCGCCGGCCTGCCGGCGCTGCGCCGGTTCCGCGTGGTCACGACGGTGCTCTTTCCCGCGGGAGGCGTCGCCGGCGCCGTGCTGGCGCTGATCGGGGTGGCCGCCGCCTTCTCCGGGCCGCAGGTCGCGGTGCTCCCGATCGGCCTGCCGGGGCTGCCCTTCCACTTCCGCCTCGACGCGCTCTCCGCGTGGTTCCTGACGGTCATCGGCGCGGTCGGTGCGGGCGTGTCCGTGTTCGCGTCCGGCTACTTCCGCCGCGGCGAAGGCACGCCGCCCGGGCTGCTGTGCCTCGAGTACCACGTGTTCCTGGCGAGCATGGCGCTGGTCGTGCTCGCCGACGACGCCTACGCGTTCATGGTGATGTGGGAGACGATGGCGCTGTCGTCGTTCCTGCTCGTCACCGCGAACCACCGGATCGCCGAGATCCGCCGCGCCGGCTACCTGTACCTGCTGGTCGCGCACGTGGGCGCGATCGGCATCCTGCTGTGCTTCGGCGTGCTGCAGGCGAACACCGGCGACTACACGTTCGCGAACATGCGCGCGCAGAGCCTCTCGCCGTTGTGGGCGTCGATCGGCTTCGGGCTCGCCGTGTTCGGCTTCGGCGCGAAGGCGGGCATCGTCCCGCTGCACGTCTGGCTGCCCGAGGCGCACCCGGCGGCGCCGTCGCCGGTGTCGGCGCTGATGAGCGCGGTGATGCTCAAGACCGCGATCTACGGGCTGCTGCGCGTGTCGTTCGACCTGCTGCAGGCGCGCCTGTGGTGGTGGGGCGTGGTGCTGCTGGGCATCGGGCTCGCCACCGCGATCTTCGGCGTGGTCTTCGCGGCGGTGCAGAGCGACATGAAGCGGCTGCTCGCGTACTCGTCGATCGAGAACATCGGCTTCATCGTCGCCGGCATCGGCCTGGCGCTGCTGTTCTCCGCGTACGGGATGGCCGCGCTCGCGGCGCTCGCGCTCACCGCGGCCGTCTACCACGTCGCGGCGCACGCGTTCTTCAAGAGCCTGCTGTTCCTGGGCACCGGCGCGGTGCTGCACGCCACGCGCGAGCGCAGCCTCGGGCGCCTGGGCGGGCTGATCCGGTACATGCCGTGGGTCGCGTGGCTGTCGCTCGCGGGCACGCTCGCGAGCGCCGGGCTGCCGCCGTTCGGCGGCTTCGTCTCGGAGTGGCTGCTGCTGCAGAGCTTCCTGTTCACGCCGGGCCTGCCGAGCGGCTTCCTGAACATGCTGATCCCGGTGGTCGCGGCGCTGATCGCGCTGGTCGCGGCGCTGGCCGGCTACACGATGGTGAAGTTCTTCGGCGTGATCTTCCTCGGCCAGCCGCGCGAGGAGAAGCTCGCGCAGGCGCACGACGCCGGCACGATGGAGCGCGTGGGCATGGGCTGGCTCGCGGCCGGCTGCGTCGCGCTCGGGCTGGCGCCCACGGTCGTGATCCGCGCGATCGACCCGGTCACGCGGCGGCTGGTCGGTGCGGGGCTGGGCGACGCGGTCTCGGCGAGCGGCTGGCTGCTGGTGCCGGTCGACGTCGAGCGCGCGAGCTACGGCCCGGCGCTCTTCCTGCTGGGCGTCGCGGCGAGCTGCGCGCTCGCGTACGCGCTGGTGCGCCGGCTCTACCACGGCCGCATCCGGCGCGCCCCGCCCTGGGACTGCGGATTCCCGGCGCAGACCGCGAGGATGCAGGACACGGCCGAGGGCTTCGGCCAGCCGATCCGCCAGATCTTCGAGCCCTTCTTCCGCATGGAACGACAGCTGCCCAGCCCGTTCGACGCGCGCCCGCGCTACCGGGTGGTCGTCGGCGACCACTTCTGGCACTGGCTGTACCTGCCGATCGCCGCGGCCGTCGAGCGCGCCGCGCGCCTGATCGGCCTGCTGCAGCGCGGGCGCATCGCGGTGTACCTGCTGTACAGCTTCGTCACGCTGGTGACGGTGCTGCTGGTGGTCAAGCGCTGAGCCGGCGATGGACGTGAGCGCGCTCGGCGTCGTCTCCCAGCTCCTCGAGGTGGCGCTCGCGCTGCTGCTCGCGCCGCTGCTCTCCGGGTGGGTCGCGCAGTGCCGCGCGTGGCTGCAGAACAAGTCCGGCCCCGGTCTGCTGCAGCCGTACCGCGCGCTGCACAAGCTGTTCGTCAAGGAGTCGGTGGTCGCGCACCACGCGTCGCCGCTGTTCCGCGCCGCGCCCTACGTGGTCTTCGGCTGCACCGCGCTCGCGTGCGCGATCGTTCCCACGCTGTCCACCGACCTGCCGCTCGCGCCGGCGGCCGACGCGATCGCGCTGGTCGGCCTGTTCGCGCTCGCGCGCGTGTTCGTGTCGCTGGCCGCGATGGACGTCGGCACCTCGTTCGGCGGCCTGGGCGCGCGCCGCGAGATGCTGATCGGCTTCCTCGCCGAGCCGGCGCTGCTGATGGTGATGTTCTCGGCGTCGCTGATCTCGAAGTCGACCTCGCTCACGACCATCGTCGAGACGCTCGCCCACCGCGACCTCATGATCTACCCGAGCCTCGCGTTCGCGGGCGTCGCGTTCACGATGGTCTCGCTCGCGGAGAACGCGCGCGTGCCGGTCGACAACCCGGCGACGCACCTGGAGCTCACGATGATCCACGAGGCGCTGATCCTCGAGTACTCGGGGCGGCACCTCGCGCTGATCGAGTGGGCGGCGGCGCTCAAGCTGTTCGCGTACTCGTGCATCGGCATCGCGCTGTTCTTCCCCTGGGGGATCGCGCAGGCGCACGCGCCGGCGGCGATGCTGCTCGCGCTGCCGGCGCTCGTCGCCAAGCTCGCGGCCGGCGGCGCGGCGCTCGCGCTGCTCGAGACGCTGTCGGCGAAGATGCGCATCTTCCGCGTGCCCGAGTACCTGGGCGCGGCGTTCCTCCTCGCGGTGATCGGCATGCTGGTCCACATCCTGAGGAACGCCTGACGTGGGCCCGGTCGTCGGACAGCTCATCGACCTGCTCGCGGCGCTGCTGCTGATGCTCGCGTTCGCGATGATCACGCAGCGCCGGATCCTGTCGCTGATCCACCTGTTCACGGTGCAGGGCGCGATCCTCGCCGCGGCCACCGCGGTGGTCGGCTGGGCGACGCACCAGCCGCACCTGTACTTCTCGGCCGGGATCACCGTGGTGCTCAAGGTGATCGCGATCCCGCTGCTGCTGCACCGGGTGGTGAACCGGCTGAACGTGCGCTGGGACGTCGAGACGCTGATCAACGTGCCCACGACGATGCTGATCGGCATCGCGCTCGTGATCTTCTCGTTCAACCTCGCGCTGCCGATCTCGCAGCTGGCGTCGACGATCGCGCGCGGCACGCTGGGCATCGCGCTCGCGTGCGTGCTGCTGTCGTTCCTGATGATGATCACGCGCTCGAAGGCGGTGCCGCAGATCATCGGCTTCCTGTCGATGGAGAACGGGCTGTTCTTCGCGGCGACCGCGGCCACCTACGGGATGCCGATGGTCGTCGAGCTCGGCATCGCGCTCGACGTCCTGGTCGGCATCCTGATCCTGGGCGTGTTCATGTTCCAGATCCGCGAGCAGTTCGACAGCCTCGACATCCGTCACCTCGAGAAGCTCAAGGAGGACTGATGGCGACGGCGGCACGACCGGGCGGGCGGCGGGCGCGGGGGCGGCGGTGATCGCGCTGCTCGCGCTGCTCGTCTCGCCGCTGGCCGGCGCGATCGTGCTCGCGCTCGTCGGCCACCGCGACGCCGCGCGCGACGTCAACGTCGGGTTCTCGGCGGCGACGTTCGCCGCCGCGTGCGCGCTCACCGCGCAGGTCGTGGCCGACGGCCCGGTCTTCGCCTGGGAGCGCGAGTTCTTCATCGACGCGCTCAACGTGTTCCTCGTCACGCTGACCGCGTTCGTCGCGCTGACGACGTCGATCTTCTCGCGCCCGTACATGCGCATCGAGCGCGACCGCGGCAAGATGAACGGCGCGCGGCTGCGCCTGTACCACAGCATGTACCAGCTGTTCACCTGCGCGATGCTGGTCGCGCTCACGACCAACAACATGGGCATCCTGTGGGTCGCGATGGAGGCGGCCACGCTCACGACGGTGCTGCTGGTGAGCGTGTACCGCACCGCGGCGAGCCTGGAGGCCGCCTGGAAGTACTTCATCCTGTGCGGCGTCGGGATCGCGCAGGCGCTGTTCGGCACGGTGCTGCTGTACATGGCGGCCGAGAAGGTCGTCGGCGTCGAGGGCGGCGCGCTGCTGTGGACGAACCTGCAGGGCGTCGCGGGGCGCCTGGACCCGAACATCATGACGCTCGCGTTCGCGTTCCTGTTCATCGGCTACGGGACCAAGGTGGGGCTGGTGCCGGTGCACAACTGGCTGCCCGACGCTCACGCGGAGGGGCCCACGCCGGTGTCCGCGGTGCTCTCGGGGCTGCTGCTCAACGTCGCGCTGTACGCGGTCCTGCGCTGCAAGGTGCTGACCGACGGCGCGCTCGGCGGGCCGCTCGCCGCGCGCCTGATGATGGGGTTCGGGCTGCTGTCGGTCGTGGTCGCGGCGTTCTTCATCTCGCGCCAGAAGGACGTCAAGCGCATGTTCGCGTACTCGTCGATCGAGCACATGGGGCTGATGACGTTCGCGTTTGGCCTGGGCGGGCCGGTCGCGACGTTCGCCGGCCTGCTGCACATGACGGTGCACTCGCTGGTGAAGTCGGCGATCTTCTTCGCGGTCGGTCACGCGACGCAGAAGGCCGGCACGCAGGTGATGGAGGACATCCGCGGCCTGGTCAAGGTGAGCCCCACGGTCGGCTGGGGGATGATGCTGGGCACGCTCGCGATCCTCGGCATGCCGCCGTTCGGCGTGTTCGCCAGCGAGTTCCTGATCCTGACCACCGCGATGCGCGAGCAGCCGTGGGCGACGCCGTTCCTGCTGCTCGCGCTCGGCGTCGCGTTCGCGTCGATGTTCGCGCGCGTGCAGTCGATGGTGTTCGGCGAGACGTCGGTGCGCCGGCTGCCGCACCCGCCGGCGCTGGTGCCGGTGTTCGTGCACCTCGCGCTCGGGCTGATGCTGGGCCTGTACGTGCCGCCGTACCTCGAGCAGTGGTACCGGCAGGCGGCGCGGATGATCGGGGGCTGACGTGGCGAACGGGAACGCGACGAGCCCCGCGCCGCTCGAAGGCCTGGACCTCGACGGCCGGCGCCTGCACGCGCCGCTGCCGATCTGGCACGCGCCGGTCGGCGTCGACGACTGGCAGTGGGCGGCGCGCGCGGCGGCGGCCGCGGGCGGCCGGCTGGTGGCCCTCTGGGGCAGCGACCGGCGCGACGCGGGCGCCGGCGGCGTCGCGGCGAGCGCCGCGTACGCGGTGCCGGCCGGTCTCGTGTGCGTCGAGCTCGCGCTCGATCCCGGTTCGCCGATCTACCCGGATCTCTCGGCGACCTTCCCGTGCGCGACGCGGATGCAGCGCGCGCAGGCCGACCTCGTGGGCATCGCCGCCGACGGTGCGGCGGACGTGCGGCCGTGGCTGGACCACGGCGCGTGGGGGGCGGGGCCGCCGCCGCTGGCGGCGCCCGCCGGCGGCGACGCACGTGCAGTCACGGCGACGGGCGGCGCGCGGGCGGCACCGGCGGCACCGGTCGGCCAGGCCGCCCCCGCCGCCCCCGCCGCCCCGCGCCCCGGCGCCGCCGACTACGCGTTCGTGCGCGTCGAGGGCGACGGCGTCCACGAGATCCCGGTCGGGCCGGTGCACGCCGGGATCATCGAGCCGGGGCACTTCCGCTTTTCGATCGTCGGCGAGAAGGTGCTGCGCCTGGAGCAGCGGCTGGGCTGGAAGCACAAGGGCATCGAGCGCCGCTTCACCGAGCTCTCGCCGGCCGACGGCGTGCGCCTGGCCGGGCGCGTGTCCGGCGACTCGACGGTCGCGTTCGCGTGGGCGTACTGCATGGCGCTCGAGAGCGCGGCCGGCCGCGCGGTCGGCGCGCGCGCCGCGCGGCTGCGCGCGCTGATGCTCGAGCGCGAGCGCGTCGCCAACCACCTCGGCGACCTCGGCGCGCTCGGCAACGACGCCGCGCTCGCATTCGGCCTGGCGCAGTTCTCGCGCCTGAAGGAGCGCTGGGTGCGCGAGAGCGGCGAGGTGTTCGGGCACCGCTTCATGATGGACCGCGTCGTGCCGGGCGGCGTCGCGGCCGACGTCGGCGCGGCCGGCTTCGAGCGCATGCGGCGCAGCTGCGACGAGCTGGCGCTCGAGGTCGTCGAGATGCGCCTGATCTACGACGAGCACGCCGGGCTGCAGGACCGCTTCATGACCACCGGCGAGGTCTCGCCGGCGCTCGCGGCGCGGCTCGGGCTGACCGGGATGGCCGGGCGTGCGAGCGGGCTCGCGCACGACCTGCGCAGCGACTTCGGCTGGGCGCCGTACGACGCGCTCGAGGTGCGCCGCGCCGGCTCGACGCGCGGCGACGTCGCCGCGCGCGTGGCGGTGCGCTTCGACGAGACGATCGAGTCGCTGCGGCTGATCGCGGCGCTGTGCGAGGACCCGGGCGAGGGGCCGGCGCGCGAGCCGTTCGAGGCGCCGCGCGGCCCGGCGACGGGCCTGGGGTGGGTCGAGGGCTGGCGCGGCGAGGTGCTGGTCGCGCTCGAGCTCGCGCCCGGGGCGGGCGGCGCGCCGCGCGTCGTGCGCTG
>Ga0268298_10004022_pt1 | contig 14570 bp, 9 predicted proteins | sample WWTPWeurt_MetaG_FD_194462 | JGI IMG/M metagenome (GOLD analysis project Ga0268298, IMG submission 194462) | Activated sludge microbial communities from WWTP in Nijmegen, Gelderland, Netherland - WWTP Weurt | ecosystem: Engineered > WWTP > Aerobic digester > Activated sludge | place: Netherlands... | reverse complement strand
GCGCCGCTCGCGATCTACCAGCGGCCGGTGAACACCTTCGTGGCCACCTTCATCGGCAGCCCGCCGATGAACCTGGTGCGGGGGCGGCTGGAGGGCGAGGCCTTCGTCGGTGAGTCGGACGGGTTCCGGCTGCCCCTCGCGGCGGCCGGGCACCGCCCCGATCGCCCCGCGGGCCACCCCATGGTGCTGGGGGTGCGGCCGGAGTCCTTTGCGCTCCGCCCGGCGGGGCAGGGCGCGATCGTGGCGCAGGTGGGAGAGGTGGAACCCCTGGGCAGCGAGACCATCCTGACGCTGGACGCCGCCGGGGTGCCGCTCACGGCGCGCCTCGACGGCATCGCCACCGCCCGCCGCGGGGCCACCATCGAGCTGGCCGTGCCGCCGGAGGCGCTGCACTGGTTCGATGGGGTCACCGACGCGCGGGTGGGCTGAGCCCCCCGCTCAGGGATAGGTCGGGTACGTCGCGTCGTACATCGAGCGCTCCACCGCCGCGCGGAGATCCGCCGGCCGCGGCACGCTGGCCAGCCCCTCCTCGTACGCCACCTCCGCCACGGCCACCGCGATCAGCGCCGAGACGCTCCGGATGTCCCGGAGCCGCGGGAAGAGCCGCCCGGCCTCGAGGGCGTCCGGGCTTACCTGCCCCGCGAGCGTCCGCGCCGCGGCGTAGAACATGGTGTCGGTCACCCGCCGCGCGCCGGCCACGATCACCCCGAGCCCCACGCCGGGGAAGATGTACGCGTTGTTGCCCTGGCCCGGGGTGAAGGTGCGCCCGCCGAGTGTCACCGGCCCGAACGGGCTCCCGCTCGCCACGATGGCCCGCCCCTCTGACCAGCGGTACGCCTCCTCGGCCGTGCACTCGGCGCGGCTCGTGGGGTTGGAGAGCGGAAAGATGACGGGCCGCGGGCGGTGGCGGGCCATGGCGCGGATCACCGCCTCGGTGAACGCGCCGGCCGCCGTGGAGACGCCGATCAGCGCCGTGGGCCGCAGCGCCTCGACCGCGCCCAGCAGGTCCGGCACCGGAGCGTGGGCGTGGGCCCATGGGCGCCGGTACTCCGTGAGGCCAGGCCGGTCGGCGGTGAGCAGGCCGTGTTCGTCGACCAGCCAGCAGCGCTGCCGCGCCTCCGCCTCGGTGAGCCCTTCCCGCAGCATGGCGGCCACGATCAGGCTGGCGATGCCCATCGCCGCGGAGCCGGCGCCGAGGAACAGGACGCGCTGGTCGGTCAGCCGCTGGCCCGTGATGCGGGTGGCCGAGAGCAGCCCCGCCAGCGCCACCGCCGCCGTGCCCTGGATATCGTCGTTGAAGCAGCAGGCGCGGTCGCGGTAGCGCGCCAGCAGGCGCACGGCATTCTCGGTGGCGAAGTCCTCGAACTGGATCACCGCCCGCGGGAAGACCTCCTGCACCGCGGCCACGAACTCCTCCAGCAGCTCGTCGTACGCCGGGCCGCGCAGCCGCCGCTCCGGGAGGCCCAGGTAGAGCGGGTCGGCCAGCAGGTCGGCGCGGTCGGTCCCCACGTCGATGGCCACCGGCAGGCAGCGGGCCGGGTCCACGCCGGCGCAGGCGGTGTAGAGGGCCAGCTTGCCAACGGGGATGCCCATGCCGTTGGCGCCGAGGTCGCCGAGACCCAGGATCCGCTCGCCGTCCGTGGCAACGATCATGGCCACGTCCGGCTCGGGCCAGTTGGCGAGCACCTCGCGCACCCGGCCCCGGTCGCGCGCCGTGATGTACAGGCCGCGGGGCCGCCGGAAGATGTGCCCGAACCGCACGCAGGCCTCGCCCACGGTCGGGGTGTAGATGATGGGCATCATCTCCTCGACGTGTTCCATCACGGTGCGGTAGAACAGGTGCTCGTTGCGGTCCTGCAGGCTGATCAGGTAGATGTACTGCTCCAGCGCCGACGGCTTGCGGCGGAAGTTCTCCAGCACCCGCTCGAGCTGGTCCCGCTGGGTGGTTACGCGGGGCGGCAACAGGCCGCGCAGGCCGAGGCGGTCTCGCTCCTCGTCGGTGAAGCCGGTCCCCTTGTTGAGCCGCGGGTCGTGCAGGTAGTCGATCGGTGGGCGGCGGTCGGTCATGGGTGCGCCGGGTCGGGGGGGAGGGGATCGGCAAGCGGTGAGAGCATCACCCGCGCATCCACCGCGCAGGCGCCGTCGGCGAAGGCGAGCACCGGGTTGAGGTCGATCTCGCTGATCTCGGGGAAGTCGGTAGCGAGCTGCGACACCCGGAGCAGGACGTCCTCGAGCGCGGCCAGGTCGGCGGGGGGCGCCCCGCGCACCGCGCCGAGCAGCCGGACCCCGCGGATGCCCTGGAGCATGTCGCGCGCCTCGAGCCGGTGGATCGGGGCCAGCCGGAACACCACGTCGCCCAGGACTTCCACCAGGGTGCCGCCCAGGCCGAACATGAGCAGCGCCCCGACCGACGGGTCGCGGCTCATGCCCACGATCAGCTCCCGCCCGCCCTGTACCATCGCCTGCACCAGCACGCCGGTGATTGCCGCGTCGGGGTGCGCGGCGCGCGCCCCGGCCATGATCCGGTCCCACGCGGCGTACGCCTCGTCCACGCCGCCCACGCCCACCTGCACGCCCCCCACGTCGCTCTTATGGATGATGGCGGGGGCCACGATCTTCATCACCACCGGAAAGCCCAGCTGGGTGGCGGCGCGCACCGCCTGGTCGGCGCTGCGGGCCAGCAGCGCGCCCGCGGTGGGGATGCCGTACGCCGTGAGCAGTTCCAGCGCCTCGAGCTCGTCCAGCCGCGTGGCGCCCCGGGCCCGGGCCAGCGCCACCACCCGATCCGCGCGGGCCCGCTCCACCGGGAGCGCCTCCACCGCCGCCTCGGGCCGTTCGGTCCACTCGCGGTGGCGGCACATGGCCGACAATGCGCGCGCCGCCGACTCAGGGAAGATGTACGCCGGGATCTTCACCGCGTGCAGCTCCGCCTTGCCCTGCGGCAGGCCCTGGCGCCCCATGAGCACCGCCAGCACCGGCTTGTCGGGGTGGCCGGCCTTCGCGGCCACGATGGCTTCCGCGACATCCGCCTGCCGCACGCCCAGCGGCGGGACGAAGATCGACATCACTCCGTCCACCCCGGGGTCGGAGAGCAGCGCGTCGAGGGCGGCCCGGTACCCGGGCGGGGTGGCCGAGGCGATCATGTCGAGCGGATTGCGCAGCGAGGCCTCTTCCGGGAACAGGGGCTTCAGCCGGGTCACGGTCACCGGGTCGAGTTCGGCCACGGTCATGCCCCGCGCCTCCAGCGCGTCGGCGGCGATGATCCCCGGGCCGCCGGAGTTGGTCACCACTGCCACCCGGCGCGACCGCGGCAGTGGCTGCCCGCCGAACGCCATGGCCAGGTCGAACAGCTCCTCCACGCTCTCCGCCCGCAGCACCCCGGCCTGCGACAGCAGGGCGTCGATGGCCGTGTCGCTGGCGGCGAGCGCCCCGGTGTGCGAGCTCGCCGCCCGCGCGCCCGTCCGCGAGCGGCCCGACTTCACCACGATGATCGGCTTCACGCGCGTCACCCGGCGCGCGATCTCGAGGAACCGCCGCGGGTTGCCGAAGTTCTCCACGTACATGAGGATCACGCCGATCGCGGGATCGTGCTCCCAATGCAGCAGCACGTCATTGCCGCTCACGTCCGGCTTGTTGCCCATCGACACGAACTGCGCGATCCCGATGCCGTACTCCTGCGCGTAATCGAGCACCGAGAGGCCCATCGCGCCCGACTGGCTCACGAAGCCCGCATGCCCGAACGGCGGCATGCTGGGCGCGAACGTGGCGTTCATCGACACCGCCGGGTCGGCGTTGAGCACCCCCATGCAGTTGGGCCCCACGAGGCGCATGCCATGGCGCTGGCAGATCTCCACCAGCGCCTGCTCCCGCTCCACCCCCGCCCCGCCCACCTCGCGGAATCCCGCGCTGATGACCACCAGCCCCCGCACCCCCTGCCGGCCGCACTCCTCCGCCACCCCCGGCACCGCCCCCTTGGGCACGCACACCACCGCCATGTCCACCACCTCGGGCAGGGCGGTCACCGAGGGCCACGCCTTCATGGCGTGCACGGCCGGGGCCGTGGGGTTCACGGGGTAGACGGTGCCGGTGTACCCGTAGGTGACGAGGTTGGCCAGGATCTGGTGGCCGATCGTGTTCGGGGCCCGGGACGCGCCGATCACGGCGATGGTCCGGGGGGCAAGGATCGGGTCGAGCGAGCGCGACATCGGCCATCCGTTCGGGCGCAGGAGGTGGTGGAAAGTGAATGCCGCGGGCTGAGCCACCGGTGACGCCGTCATGAAGGCGGCTTCACGCCAATCGCCTCAGGCCTTCCCTGCCGGGGTCGATCATAGAACATGGAGCCCCCGCCGGAAATCAGACAGGAAATGTACCGATGACCGAGCCCCACCACACTGCGACCGACCGCCCCCTGAGAGCCCCGTCCCGGGTCCCGGGCGTGGTGGCGCTGTGCGGCCTCGGGCTGCTTGGCATCCTGGGCTATGTGCTGACCACCATGGTGCCCCGCCAGCGTGCGGCGGGCATGGTTGGGTGGAGGGACCGCCTGAGCGCCCTGGCGGAGGACCGTGGCTCCGCGATCGACGACGTGATCCGGCACGTGTCGGCCGACGCCGCGGTGCTGTCCCGCTTCCCGTCGCTGATCCGGTATCTCGGACACCGCACCCCCGATCCAGCCGCCGCTCACCACCTGGACGAGGTGTTCCGCACCGTCCTGGTGGCGCACGGCTACGAGGCGGCCCTGGTGCTCGACCACGAGGGGGTCACCCGGCTGACCGCGAGCGCCGACGGCCGCGCCGCCGGGGCCGCGGCATGCGGGGGCATGGCGGTCGCCGCGCTGCGGGCGGGCTCCGGCCCGCATTTCACGGCCCTGGTGGACGGGCGTCGGATGGCCTGCTTCGCCGCAGACGTCACGGAGGATCGCCGGCACCTCGGCGTGGTGGTGCTGGCGATCGATCCCGCCCCGCACCTGTACTCGCTCCTCGCGTCGCGCTCCCTGGCGCCCCCGGCAACGGCCCTGGTCCTGATCGAGGAGATCGGCGGCGTGTCGGTCGCGGTGAGCCCCCTGGGCCCCGACGTCGTCGTCGCCGGCGCGGTGCAGGACCCGCCGCCGGCCGGGAGCGACGGGACGCCGGTCGTGCTGCGCAGCCGCACGGGGACCGAGCTCCTGGAGGTCTCCCGCCGGATCGAGGGGACCGCCTGGCGCCTGGTCGCGTCGGTCCCGAACGCCGAGGTGCAGCGCGCGGTGGATGACCAGGCCACCCCGCTCGAGCTGGTGATCGTGGGGCTGGTCCTGGCGCTCACGGGGCTCGGGTTCGGCCTGTGGCGCTGGCGCCGCTCCGACGCGATCGCGACCCGGGCGGCGGAGCATCGCGAGGCGCTGGGGCGGTTGCGCCGGGTGTTCGATGCCCAGGGCGCGGTGGCCATCGGCATCCGGCCCGGCGGCGTGATCTTCGAGTGGAACCGCTCGGCCGAGCACTACTTCGGCTGCACCCGGCTGGAGGTGCTGGGGCGCCACATGGACCCGGACCAGCCACCCGCACCCCATGCCGCGCGCGCCTGGCGCACGGTCGCCGAGCTCGCCGCCACCACGGGCCGCGAGAGCGTGGAGGCGCAGATCGAGCTGCCGGACGGCGAGGACCGCATCCTCGGCTGGAGCACCACCACCTTCGCGCCGCACGAAGGCGACCCGGGCGGGACCATCCTGGTCGGCGTGGACGTCACCGCGGCCCGGCGCGCGGAGGACGACCTCCGTCGTTCGGAGGAACGCTATCGCCTGCTGTTCGACGCCAACCCGGAGCCGATGTGGGTGTACGACACCGACACCCTCCGGTTCCTGGCGGTCAACGACGCGGCGGTCCGGACCTACGGGTTCAGCCGGGCCGACTTCCTGGCCATGACCATCGAGGACATCCGCCCTGCGGACGACCGGCCCGCGCTGGGCCGGGCGCTCACCCGCCCGGAGGGCGCCACCCCGGCCGGCGGCGTGTGGTGCCACCGGCGCCGCAACGGCGACCTGGTGCAGGTGGAGGTCGCCGCGCACGACATACGGTTCGCGGGCCGTCCCGCGCAGCTGGTGCTCGCCACCGACGTGACCGAACGGGTCCGCCGCGAGGCCGACCTGGCCCGGCTCAACGCCGCCGTCACCCAGTCGGCCGAGGCGGTCATCATCACGGACATGGAGCCGCGCATCGTCTACGTGAACCCGGCGTTCGAGCAGATCACCGGGTACAGCCGCGCGGAGGTGCTGGGCCGCAACCCGAACATCCTCAAGAGCGGCGAGCAGGGGGCGGGCTTCTACGCCGACCTCTGGGGACGCCTGCGTGCCGGGCAGCCGTGGAAGGGCCCGCTGCGCAACCGGCGCAAGGACGGCGGCGTGTACCTCGCGGACGCGGTGATCTCGCCGATCCGCGATGCCGCCGGGCGGGTAGTGAACTACGTGGGCCTGCAGCGCGACATCACCAACGAGCACCGCCTCGCGGAGCAGCTGCGCCAGGCCCAGAAGATGGAGGCGGTCGGGCAGCTGACCGGCGGCATCGCGCACGACTTCAACAACCTGCTCGGCGTGATCCTGGCCAACTCGGAACTGCTGCGCACCGAGCTGGCGCCCGGCGGGGCCCCGGTCGGCTACCTCGAGGAGATCGCCACCGCCGGGACGCGCGGCGCCGAGCTGGTGCACAAGCTCCTCGCATTCAGCCGCCAGGAGCTGATCGAGCTGCGGCCGGTGGACCTGGGGCGCATCCTCCCCGAGCTGCTGGCCACCCTGCGCCGCCTGCTGCCCGAGTCCATCGACGTCCGCATGGAGGTGCCCCAGCGCCTGCCCCCCGTCCTCGGCGACCGCGGGGCCATCGAGCAGATGCTCCTCAACCTGGCCACCAACGCCCGGGATGCGATGCCCGCGGGCGGGTCATTGGTCTTCACCGCCCGGCGCGGCTCCACCGCCTCCGCGGACCCGCGCCCCAGCCGCCGCTGGGACGCGGCCCCCACCGGCCAGACGGTCCAGATCGTGGTGAGCGATTCCGGCCAGGGCATGGACCGCCACACCCTCGACCGGATCTTCGAGCCGTTCTATACCACGAAGGGCCCGGGTCGCGGCACCGGACTCGGGATGGCGATGGTGTACGGCCTCATGAAGCAGCACGGCGGCTTCGTGGACATCTTCAGCGCCCCGGGCGAGGGCTCCACGGTCTGCCTGCACTTCCCCATCGCCGCGGTAAGCGAGGAGGCCGCGGCGGCGCCCGTGCCACCGCTCCCCGGCCTGGCCACCGGCCACGAGACGATCCTCCTCGTGGAGGATGAGCCGCCCCTCCGGCGCGCGGCCACCCGCCTGCTCGAGCGGATGGGCTACCAGGTGCTGGCCGCGGCCAACGGGATCGAGGCCCTCGAGGTGTACGACCTGCACCGGGACCAGGTGGCCCTCGTCGTGTCCGACATGATCATGCCCCGCCTCGGCGGCGCCGGCCTGCTGCGTGAACTGCGGCAGCGGCAGTGCCCCACACCGTTCCTGCTGGCCAGCGGCTACTCGGCGAGCACCGTGGCCCACGAGATCCTGACCGACCCGCTGGTGAGCTTCCTCGAGAAGCCCTGGACCGCCGCCGAGCTCGGACGCAGGGTGCGGGAGTGCCTCGACGCCCACCCGGCGCCCGCCGCGGAGGCGGTCCGATGATGTCGCCGCACGAGTCTCCGCGGACCGAGGTCTCCTGATGCGCCGCCCGCCTGACGGCACCCGCCCGCGTGACCAGTATGGTACGCTGCTGGTCCGGCTCCGCGAGGTGGGCCACGTTCTGGAGGAGGAACTCGGGGTGGAAGCGGTGCGCGCGGCCGGACACCGCGTGGGGGATCGGGCGGGCGGGGAGCCGCCGGCGCGGCGGTGGGCGGTGCGGCGGGGACAACCCGGCGGCGGCGCAGGCGCTCGAGCTCAACGCCAGGATCTTCGCGGCGCTCGCGGCGCTGGACTAACGCTTGCGTCGCGAGGCGGCGTAGCCCTCGAGCTGCAGCGCGAGGGCCGCCGCCCGCCGGGTCAGCGCCTCGATGCTCGCCATCGCCCCCGGCGCCGCCATGCGGGTGTCACCCGTCATCTCGGTCAGCGCGCGACGGGCGGAGTTGAGGATCGCCTCGATCATCTCGCGGAAGTCCTTGGCGGTCTTGGTGTCGCTGGTCTCGGAGATGGACCGCTGCCGGGCATCGCGCAGGACATCATGCACCCGGCGCCGCGCGGCCTCGGCGTCGCGCCGGGCCCGGACGTCGGTCGCGAAGATCACGTAGCCAAGGTCGCGGCCATTCTCCCCCGGCACCGGCTCGCCCCGGATCGACACGGGGATGGGATGCCCACCCTCCCCCCGCAGGCTGAGCTCCGCCGACCAGAGCCGCCGCTCCGCCCGGAGCGCCGTCAGCATCGTCTCCGCCTCGGCCTCGCTGCTGAACAGCGCGCAGAGGTCCTCCGCCGACTCGATGTCCGGGGCGCTCGCCCCGATCAGGGCGCGGAAGGCACGGTTGACCACCAGGACCTTCCCCTCCGCGCCAATGATGATCGTCGGCTCCGGGGCGGTGTGCACCGCCTGCAGCACCTGGTGCAGCTGGTCCTGCGCGATGAGCACCCGCACCGCCTGCACCTGCTGCACCATGTCCACCAGCGAGGTGCGGATGGAATGCGCCGTGGCCAGCTCCTGCTCCGCCCACGGCCGCGAGGTGGCCCGGGTCACCTCGGTCCAGACCGCGAAGGAGCGCCGCGGCGACAGCCGGTTGGGATCCTCAGGGTCCACCGGCTTGTGCGGGTCCCCGCCCCACCGCACCGTCTGCACCTGTTCCGGCCGGAACCACAGCAGGAACTCCTGGCCCCGGCCCGACAGCGCCACGGCGAGCACCCCGGCCGCCGAACCGGCCAGGTGCCCGAACTGCGGCGCCATCCGCGCCAGCGCGTTGGTCACCAGCACCGGTTCCGAGGGCGCGTAGCTCTCGAGCCACGCCATGATGGCCCGGATGTCGTGCGAGGAGGGCACGTTGCCGGCGGTGAGGATGTCGTTCTCGTAGAGCAGCGCCGCGCCCGAGGCGTCCACCGCCTGCAGCAGCAGCCGGGGCGACATGAAGAGGCTGGTGCGCCAGTCCCCGGTCGTGGCCAGGGACTCCACGATCTGCTGCTCCAGCCGGCGCACCGTGAGCGCGGCCTGGGCCAGCGCCATCCCCTCGAGGGCCGAGAGGCGGGTCGAGACCATCTCCGAGAGGATGCCGCACGCCGCCCGCACCTCGAAGGGGAGCCGGCGGGTGGAGTAGTGGTGGCAGCTGATCAGCCCCCACAGCCGCTCCTCCCGCGTAAGGCTGGTCACGAGCGTGGCCCGGACGCCCATGTTGGTGAGGTACTGGAGGTGCAGCGGCGACATGCTGCGGAGGGTGCAGCCCGACATGTCCACGTCGCCACCGGAGATGGGCGAGAGCCGCGGGAACAGCGGCGCCGGCTCGTAGGCCACGTCGACCAGCACCCGGACCCGGTTCTGCAGGTACAGCTCGCGGGCCTGCTGGGGGATGTCGGAGGAGGGGTAGTGCAGCCCGAGGAAGGACTCCAGGTCGTCGCGGCGGGCCTCGCCCACCACCTCGCCGTGGCCGTCCGGGTCAAACTTGTACACCATCACCCGGTCGTACCCCGCCAGCTCCCGCATCACCCGCACCGTCTCGTCATAGAGGGCCTGCAGCGTCGGGGCGGCGTTGAGCGACGCAAGGCCGGCGGTGAGCACCCGGGACACCCGCTGGGCCACATCCTCGCCCGGGGCGCAGAGGGGATCCGGCACCTCCGGCTCCAGCTCCACCGCGATCCCCTCGGACCGGAGCCGCACGCAGGTGGCCTCGAACCGCCGGATCCCGTCGGGATACTCGATCGTCGCGGCCGCCGGCACGGGGGTGCGCAGTTCGTCGCTGTCGCGCAGCTGGCGAATCAGGTCACCGAGCTCGGGATCGAGGCTGTCGATGGAACGGCCGAGCGGGGAGGCGCCCCACGGCCCCAGGACGGCCTCCGCGTTGAGCGTGGCCTGGAGCACGTGGAGCTTCTGGGGATGCAACACCAGCAGGACTCCGTGCGGCTGCACGGAGCCGGGCAGCTGAACAAGCTCCCGGTCGCAGTTGGTGAGATCGGCAGCCCCGAAGGGCGGGTGCAGCGGCTTGACGTCCATGAATGGACAGAGAATGGCCCTCTGGAAGCCATTCTGTCAAGCGAACTTAGTATGAAGTGTCGCTCACCCAGTCCTGCGGGACCAGCATGGCCGAGAGCGCGGCCTCCGGGCTGCCCGGCTGGGGCGCCGAGCCGTAGCTCCAGCGGGCCAGCGGCGGGAGGCTCATGAGGATGCTCTCCACCCGGGCCCCGCTCTGCAGCCCGAAGTGGGTCCCCCGGTCATGGAGCAGGTTGAACTCCACATAGCGCCCCCAGCGCTCCAGCTGCAGGGTGCGCTCCCGCTCGCCCCAGGGGGTGTCGCGGTACCGGTCCACGATGGGCCCGTACGCTGCCGGGAGCGCGCGGCCGATCGCATTCACGAAGGCCGCCAGCCGCTCCCGCTCCGGAAGCCCCTCCCGGCCCGGACGGAGGTGGTCGAAGAACACCCCCCCCACCCCGCGCGCCTCTCCCCCCCGGTGCGTGTTCCGGAAGTAGTCATCGCACCAGGCCTTGAAGCGGGGGTAGAAAACGGGATCGTGGGCATCGCAGACCTCGGCCAGCGTCCGGTGCCAGTGCCGGGCGTCGTCCGGGCAGGGCCAGGTCGGGGTCAGGTCGGTGCCACCGCCGAACCAGGCGTCGAACGGCTCACCATCGGCCGTGGTCAGCTCGAAGTAGCGGATATTGAGGTGCACCGTCGGGATCAGCGGGCTCCGCGGGTGGGTGACCATGCTGACGCCCGTGGCGAAGAACCGCGCCCCCTCGGGCGGCGGCGCCGCGAGCGCCAGTCGGCCGGCCATGCCGCGTTCCAGCACCCCCGTGACCTCAGAGCGGTTCACGCCCGACTGCTCGAACGTCTTCCCCTCGAGCAGCACCCGGGACACGCCGCCGCCCCCACCGGGTCGCTCCCAGCGCTCCTCGGTGAAGTTCCCGCCGCCATCCATGCCCACGAAGAACGCGGTCAGCGCATCGTGGACGTCGGTCATCCAGCGCGCGGCCGCCGGCGCAAACGACGGCGCCACCCCGATCACGCCCCGCCGTCCTTCACCGCGTCCACGAAGGCGCGGGCATGCGCCACCGGGGTGTCCGGCAGGATGCCGTGACCCAGGTTGGCGATATGCGGGCCGCCGCTCATCTCGAGCAGCATCCGCCGGGTGCGGCGCCGGATCTCCGCCGGGGCGGCGTACAGCCAGCAGGGGTCGAAGTTCCCCTGCAGCGCCTGCTGCCGGCCCAGCCGCCGGCGCGCCTCGCCCGCCTGGGTGTGCCAGTCCACGCCGAGGACCTCGAGCGGGTGGAGCGGCACGCCGCGCATGGGCTGGTGGTGGTGGAGGCAGACCGGATCGTGGTGACGCCGGTCGGACGGTACTTCATCCGCAACCTGTGCATGGAACTCGACGCCCACCTCGAGCGGGCGCGCGAGCGCGCGGTCTTCTCCCGCACCGTCTGACCCCCTGAGACGCCACGGCGGCGGGGCGCCCACGCGCCCCGCCGCCGTGGCGTTGGGCCCCCGCCCGGTCAGCCGGCCGGTGTGCGGGGCAGCACCACCCGGACACGCAGGCCACCCAGCGGGCTCCGGTCCGCCAGCACCGCGCCCCCGTGGGCCTGCGCCACCGAGCGCACCAGGGTCAGGCCGAGCCCGGCGCCCCCCCGGGTGCGGGCCAGGTCCTGCCGGAAGAAGGGCTCGAAGAGCCGGGGGAGCTGCTCGGCGGGCACCCCGGGGCCGGCATCCTCGACCACCAGCGCCACGCCGGTGTCTTCGTCACGGACCCCGGTACGCACCGGCGTCCCGGGCGGCACGTGGCGCAGGGCGTTCTCCAGCAGCTGCCCCAGGGCCAGCCCCAGCAGGCGGGCATCGACCGTCACCGAGGTGGCGGGAGCCGGCGTCTCCGGCGGGGCGAGCGCCAGCGCGGGATGGCGTGCCGCGAAGCGGCGGGCCTCGTGCTGCACCAGCGCGACGAGGTCGGTGTCGCGCCGGTCGAGGATGGCCTCGCCGGCCTCGAGGCGGGCCAGCGCGATCATGGCGTCGCCCATGCCGGCGAGGTGGTCCACCTCCTCCAGGACGCTGCGCAGCAGGGCCTGGTACTCCACCGGCGAGCGGGGGGTGCGGAGCGCCACCTCGAGCTCGCCCCGCATGGCGGTGATCGGGGTGCGAAGGTCGTGCCCCACGTCGGAGATGATGCGGCGCTGCTGGAGCAGCGCGGCGTCCAGCCGCTGCAGCATCCCGTTCAGCATCGCGATGAGGTCCTGCAGCTCAAGCACGTCGGCGTGCACGGTGATGCGGTGGCCATCGCCCCGCACGCTCACGGCCCGGGCCTGGGCCGCGATCTCCCCCACCGGCTCCAGGGAGGAGCGGGCCAGCCATCCGGCCCCCGCCGTGGTGAGCAGGGTCCCGATCAGGGCGGTCAGCACCAGGCGGAGCAGGAGGGAGTCCGTGGCCTGCTGCAGCGGGCGCAGGGAGGACGCCACCTGCACCACCGCGGCCGGCGCGCGGTCCTCCCCGATCCGCGCCGGGCCCGTGACGTAGACCGAGCGGAAGCGCCGGCCCGCGAAGGTGTCCGTGGCCCAGGCGTGCCGGCCCTGGAGCGCGGTGCGGAACGCCGCGGAGTCGAGGGGGAGCAGGCTCGCCATCGGCATGTTGTAGTCGAGGATCCGCCCGCTGCGGTCGCGGAGCACCACCAGGCGGTTGAGTTCATCGAGGAACACCGAGAGGTCCCGCGCGCCCGCGTGCTGGGCCAGGCCCTCCCCCTTCGCCACCACGTCGACCATCAGGTCGGCGCCGTCGTCCAGGGCAAGGTCGAGCTGGCGGGCGAGCGTGCGCTGCACGCCGAGGAACGCCCACAGCGCGACGGCAACGAGCGCCACCAGCATGGTGAAGCCGTAACGCAGCGCAAGCGTGCGTTGCAGTGATCGCATGAAGCATCCGGAAGCGGAGCGGCAACCCCGGCGGGCGGCCGGGGGCGGGGGATCAGGTGAAGAGGCGGCGCGCCGTCACGAGGGCGTGGATGCGTTCCAGCAGGTCGTCGAAGCGGAAGGGCTTGGTGATGTAGCCGTCCGCGCCGGCATCCATCGCGGTACGGATGTCCCGGGGGTCGTCCCGGGCGGTGAGCATGAGCACCGGGGTCTGCACCCCCTCGCGGCGGAGGGCACCGACCACGGCCGGACCATCCTGCCCGGGGAGCATGTAGTCCAGCAGGATCAGGTCGAAGGCGCCGTCACGGCCCCGGGTGAAGCCGGAGAGGCCCTCGCGGGCGACCTCGACCTCGAACCCCTCCTCCCGGAATCCCTGCTCCAGGAAGCCGGCGACCTTGGAATCATCCTCAATTACGAGCAGGCGCATCGTGCAAAGTTGATGATCACCCCATGAAGGCCGGGTGAAGAGGCTTCTAAAGCAGCCTTCATCTTTTCCCGGAGACCGTTGGACCGTCGACCCGGGCCATGGTGTTCGGGGATTGCGCCATCAGGGTTGAACGGCACGCCCTCCCCCGGCGCGGGCCTACCGGCACTGACTGTACTCCTTGCCATCGGCGGTGATGATCGGGTACCCGTTGGAATTCCGCGCGATGGACAGCGGCACCGCCTGGAATCCCTGGCCCCCATCCAGGTAGAGCTGCCCTCCCTGGACCTGCCAGCGGTAGGTCCCCCCACCCTGCGACTGGCTGTAGACGCTGCCGCTCGGCGTGGAGCCGCCGCCGTACTGGTTGACCGTCCCGCCTTCGTGATTGGAGTTCACCAGCAGCCGGCCATCGGCCAGGAAGACGTTGCGGCTGGTGTTGGTGCTCCCGCTGGTCTGGCTGTAGGAGAAGCTGCACCATGCGGAGCTGAGGAGCAGGTCCCGCAGCTGCTGGTCCTGGGGCGAGCCGGCGGAGGCTCGGGGCGCGGGCGGCGCCGGGGCGGGCGCGGCGGCGGGGGCACGCGGGCGCCCCGCGACCGGGGGGGAGGGCGCCGCGGGGGCGGCCGGCGTGGCACCGGCCGGCGGGGCCGCGGCGATGTTGCTCACCTTGTTGAACCGGAGCTCGGTGGCGGTGGCCAGGTTGGGTGCCCCGTCGGCGCCCAGCTCCACGAGCACGAAGACCAGCTGATTGCCTTCGATGGTCGCGGTGAAGACGGCGCGGCTCGAGCCGCTCACGGCCTCGCCGGTGAGCTCGCCGCGACTGGCCTTTCCGGCCAGGCGGATGACGGTCCCGTTGCCGGAGAGGGTGCCGCTGGTGGCGCCGCCCTGCGCGTGCGTGAGCGCGAGGGTGACGACGCCCTGCTGGCCCTGGATGGTGTAGGTGCCGGTGAACTTCTGGGCGGCGGCGTCCGCCGGGAGCGCCCAGAGGAGCCCGGCCAGCGCCAGGGAGTGCCATGCCCGCATCGGATGCCCCAGGGTTGGTGGTGAGCCCTCGCAACCCGCAGAAACCATGCCCCTGAACCTGGCGGGATCCCCGCGCCGCTCTTGGCG
>Ga0268298_10004020_pt1 | contig 14573 bp, 14 predicted proteins | sample WWTPWeurt_MetaG_FD_194462 | JGI IMG/M metagenome (GOLD analysis project Ga0268298, IMG submission 194462) | Activated sludge microbial communities from WWTP in Nijmegen, Gelderland, Netherland - WWTP Weurt | ecosystem: Engineered > WWTP > Aerobic digester > Activated sludge | place... | reverse complement strand
CCGAGATCGGTGCGGATGGTCCCGAGCAGGGTCCAGGCCGTGGCGTGCGACGGCTCGGCGGTGACCAGCGCGAGCAGTTCGGCCGCGGCCTCCGGCAGGTGGCCCGCCACGCAGAGCGTGCGGGCCAGGGCCAGGCGTGACACCAGCTGGGCGGGGTTGCGGGCCAGCGCGGCCCGATAGGCCGTGCTGGCCTCGTCGAGCTCCCCATGGGCGGCCAGCGCGGCGGCCAGATTGTGCAGCACCTCGGGATCGCCAGGCATGCCGGCCAGCGCCTGACGGTGCGCGGCCACGGCGGCGCCGGGCTCCCCGAGGGCAGCCAGGACGTTGCCGAGCGAGGACTGCGCGGCGGGAAAGCTGGGCCGGCGGGCCAGGGCCTGCCGGATCTGCCGCGCGGCGGCGGGGAGATCCCCACGATGGAAGGCCGCGAGCCCCAGCAGGTGCAGCGCGTCGGGGTGCCCGGGCTCGGCGGCCAGAACCGCGCGGTAGCAGAGCTCGGCGTCGGCGAGCCGGCCGGCCTGATGGTGGCGGACGCCTTCCTCGAGCCGTGCGGCGGCGGGCGCGGGGCGGCTGGTCGCGGCGGTCTTGGGAGCCATGCGGGGGGCAAGGGCAAGCGGCGTACCGCTCGGAACCGATCGGCGCCGGCGCCCCAAGCGATTGCCCTGCAATGACTTGATCAACGGCTCGGGGCGCCGCCGATCGGGGGCGGACCGGTACGAATTGCCGCCAGCGCTCCCGGCACCCGGCGGAAACGACCCCCCGGGCCTCAAGTTCGACCCCGCCCCGCCGATACGTGGAGGCAGACGGTCACACCGGACCGTCAGACCGCAGTGCCGGAGCAGGGACGCCCCGGAGCGCAGGGCACTCAGGAGAAGTCGCTATATGAAGATCCAGACCAACATCTCGGCCAACAACGCGTACCGGAACCTCGCCGGGACGTCGATGAACCTGCAGAAGAGCATCGAGAAGCTCTCCAGCGGGTTCCGGATCAACCGGTCGGCCGACGATGCCGCGGGCCTGGCGATCGCGAACAAGCTGCGCAGCGACATCCGTTCGCTGCAGTCGGCGCAGCGGAACGCCTCGCAGGCGTCGGCGATGCTGCAGATCGCGGACGGCGCGGTGAACACGATCAGCGGGATGCTGGACCGGCTCAAGGAGCTGGCCACCCAGGCCAACTCGGCGAGCATCGGCGCGGAAGCGCCGAAGCTGTCGGCGGAGTACCAGAAGATCACGCAGGAAATCGACCGCATCGTGGCCACCACCAAGTATCAGGGCGCCAGCCTCGTGAACGGCACCTTCGGCGCGACGGTGAACACCTCCTCGACCGCCCTGGCGGCCACGGGCGTGTCCAAGGTGACCCTGAACGGCGCGGCGGCCGGGTCCTACACCCTGGCGGCGGCGGCGTCGGCGGCGACGCTGAGCGCGGCGACCGGCAGCCAGATCATCACCGGCATCAGCACCTCGGCCAACGGGTCGGCCACGTTCGACAAGTTCGGCATCACCGTCAACGGCGGCTCGAGCTGGGTCGGCGCGCTGGCGCTCAACGGCACCAACGTCACCGTCGGCGCCACCACGCAGGCCGACTTCATGGTCTCCTCCAGCGGCTCGTACGGCGTCGGTGGCCAGGACCTGGTGTCGGTGTCCGCGTCCAGCCTCAACCTCTCGGTGAGCGCGCTGGGCCTGACCACCGGCGGCACGGTGCTCGACAGCATGACCAACGCCGCGGCCGAGCTGACCAAGATCGACAGCGCCATCACCCTGGTGAACACCGCCATCGGTGACCTGGGCGCCGCGCTGAACCGGTTCGACTACTCGAGCAGCAACATCACCTCGGTGATCCAGAACTTCACCGCGGCCGAGTCGACGATCCGCGACGCCGACATGGCGCAGGAGATGACCGTCTTCACCAAGAGCCAGATCCTGCAGCAGGCCGGTACGGCGATGCTGGCGCAGGCCAACCAGGCGCCGCAGAGCATCCTCAAGCTGCTCCAGTAGCCCGGAGCCCGCTTCAGGTGACCTGACGCACGACCCCCGGCAACCGGAGCACCGGTTTCCGGGGGCTCGTCGTCGCAGCAGACCCACGGACCGAGGACCCGCATCATGGCGACATCGAGCAGCTCCGTCTCCGGGCTCGTCAGCGGCATCGACTACCGCTCGCTGGTGGACCAGATCATCACCAACGAGGGGGTCGGCGCCACCCGGCTCCGGGACCAGGAGAAGAAGCTCCAGGCGCAGCTCACCGCCCTGGGCAAGTACAAGGAGCTCGTCACCGCGCTGCAGACCGCCACCAAGGCGCTGCAGGACGGATCCGCCTTCGACGCCGTCTCGGCCACCACCGCCGCGCTCTCCGGCACCCGCACGGTGGTCTCCGCCACCGGCAGCCGCACCGCCGCCCCCGGCGTCTACCGGGTGGGCGTCACCGCGCTCGCCAAGGCCCAGAAGCTCGGCAGCGGCTGGACCGCGAGCCCGAGCACCGCGCTCGGCCTGACGGCCGGCAGCTTCACCGTCAACGGCGCCACGATCACCGTGGACGCCAACGACACCCTGACCAGCATTCGCGACAAGTTCAACGCCGCCAACAGCGGCACCGGCGCGAGCAAGGTCACCGCCTCGATCCTGCAGGTGAGCGCCACCAACTACCGCCTGGTCCTCACCAGCGACGAGACCGGCGTGGCCGGCATGACGCTGACGGACGTCTCAGGCGGGGTGCCGCAGGCGCTCGGCTTCACGGATGGCAGCAACCAGATCCTCGGCAGCGCGCTCCTCGTGGCGGGCGCCGACGCCCAGTTCACGGTGGACGGGATCGCCATGACCCGGTCCAGCAACACCGTGACCGACGCCATCCAGGGCGTCACCCTCTCGCTCACGGCGGAGGAGGTGGGCGCGGTCACCAGCGTGAGCATCGAACGCTCCTTCGACGGCGCGCAGAAGGCGGTGCAGGCCTTCGCCGACGCCTGGAACAAGCTGGTGGACTTCACCAAGGAGCAGCGGACCCCGCCCAAGGAGGGCGTCGCCGCGCCGACGCTGTACAACGAGTCGCTGCTCCGCACCATCTCGGCCTCGCTGGCGCGCACCCTGCTGACGGGGGTGCCCGGGGCCAAGGCCGACCTCGCCACGGCCGGCATGGCCGGGCTGAGCATCGGCCAGGACGGCAAGCTCACCCTCAACGCCACCAAGCTCGAGACCGCCTTCAAGGGCCGGCTCAACGACCTGCGCACCCTGTTCAGCCAGGTGGGCACCGCCACCGACGCGCGGGTGAGCTACGTCAGCTCCGGCAGCGACACCCAGCCGGGCACCTACGCCGTGGACATCACCCAGGCGGCCACCCAGGCCCTGCTGCTCGGCACCGGCTTCAGCGGCACCTATGCCGACGACGGCACCGCCGACACCCTGACGGTCACCGAGAAGGGGAGCGGCGCGGCGGTGAGCATCCAGCTCACCAACGGCATGACCACCGCCCAGATCGCCAGCGCGCTCACCAGCGCCTTCGGCGCCTCCGTCAAGCACAAGGTCGCCACCGGCACCGTGCTCTACGGCGACGCCGCCGGCACCGTCCCGATGACCGGGACCACCAAGTTCTCCGAGCTGCGGAGCGCCGGCGGCGGGACCTTCGGCGTGGTGGACGGCCAGACCATCGCCTTCAGCGGCAAGCGCGGCGACGGCACCACCTTCGCCGGCACCTTCAGCATCACCAGCGCCAGCAGCCTGACCGTGGGTGACCTGGTCACCCAGGTGCAGGCGGCGTACGGCAGCGGGGCGGCGGTGAGCGTGAGCGGGGGCCAGATCGTCGTGGAGGACGGCCAGGGCCGCACCTCGCAGCTGGCGCTCACCCTGACGCCCGGCAACGAGGGGGGCGGCACGCTCGACTTCGGCGCCACCACCACGCTCGCCACCGGCCGCCCGATCCTCTCGCTCGCCGCCTCGGACGTGGGCGGACAGCTGCAGGTGAATGCCACCGCCTGGGGCAGCAGCCCGGGCTTCACCCTGGCGTACACCGCGGGCGGCGCCGACGGCACCGCGCAGCTCGGGCTGGCGGCCGGCACCTACAGCGGGCTCGACGTGACCGGCACCATCGGCGGCTACGCCGCGACCGGCGCGGGCCGCACCCTCGTGGGCGGGGACGGCACCGCGGTCGAGGGGCTGACCCTGAGCTACACCGGCACCGCCACCGGCGCGGCGGGGTCGGTCAGCGTCACCCTGGGCACCGCGGCGCAGCTGCAGCGGGCGCTCGACAGCTGGCTCGAGGCCAATGCCGGCACGATGGCCAAGAAGGAGGCCTCCCTCACCGGCCGGGTGAAGACGCTGGAGGACAAGGCGCTGCTCATCGACGCGCGGCTCGACCGGCGCCGGGAGAGCCTGCTCAAGCAGTTCGCCCAGATGGAGACCGCGATCGCCCGGCTGCAGCAGACATCGAGCAGCGTCACCGCGATGCTGCAGTCCTTCAGCAAGTCGAGCAGCTGACCATGCCCGCCAACCGCATCCGGCCGATCCTTTCGGCCATCGTGGACCTGGCGCGCGTGGACGCCCCGCAGGCGCTGGAGCTGGCGCTCTGCGAGGCCCGCGGCCTGGCCTCTGACGCCGGCCAGCGGCGCGACCCGGCGCTGCTCCAGGCGCTGCAGGCCGACCTGCAGCGGACCCTCGCGGTCCTGGAGCGGGAGCAGCAGCAGGTGGCGCGCGAGCTCGGGGCCCTGCAGCGGGAATCGCTGCAGCGGCAGGGCTACCGGTCACCCCTGGCCCGGACCCCGGCCATCGACTGGCGCGGGTAGCCCCCCGGGGCCCGGCGTTGCTTCAAAGATCCCCGGGCGTGCCGATACTGGAGGGGTCCGCAGGAGCGTCACCGTCTCGCATCGTCCGTGGAGGTCCTCCGTGAGCTACGCTGGCGTCGCCAAGTACCAGCAGAACGACGTCTTCTCGATGTCGCCCGCCCGCCGCCTCGTGTTCCTGTACGGACAGGTGGTGGCGAACCTGCGGCAGGCGGGCCGGTTCCTCGAGCGGGGAGAGGTCGAGGCCCGTTCCCGCGCCCTCACCCGGGCCCGCGACATCATGGGGGAGCTGCTCTGCACCCTCAACTTCCAGGAGGGGGGCGAGATCGCCGCGAACCTGGCCAGCCTCTATCTCTGGATGATGGACGAGACGCTGGAAGTGGACCGCCGCCGGGACCCGAAGCGGCTGGAGCGGCTCACCGCGATGGTCGCCGAGCTGCATGCGGCCTGGGAACAGGCGGCCGCGCAGGTGCCGGAGCTGCACCCGGCGGCGGCCGTCGGCGAGTAGCCCCGCAGGACCGACGGGCCCGGCCGGTGCCGGGCCCGCCCCGAGGTTGAGACCCAAGTGCTTGCCGAGCCGGGACTTGCCACGCGGCCCGGCAGCAACACCCGCCCCACCCCGCCGCACCTGCCGCCCGGTCGTTTCTGCCCCTCAAGGTTTGCCGGTCCCGGACGATACTGTCCGGGAGAGGGACCTTGCAGCTGGGAGGCAGCATGTCAGTCCAGGCGATCCAGACATCGAATGTTGAGCGGGTTCCGGCGGTCCAGCCGGGCCATGGCGCCCCGCGCGGGCGAGCCGAGGGGCACGCCCCCGCGGCACCACAGGACCAGGTCCAGGTGTCGGAGGAGGGGCGGCGGCTTTCCGCCGCGGCTTCCTCCAGCGCCTCCACCCTCTCGGGGACGGCAACGGCCACCGAGAGCGGACAGGGGCTGCAGCTGGATCCGCGCAAGCTCCGGGAGCTGGCGGGCATTCGTGCCCCGTCGGACCCGGTCCGCGCCGACGACCGAGAGTAATCCGCACCACCGGTGCCGCGACGGGCCGGGCCCCCGGTGGCCCGGCCGCGAGGGATGGCTGTATTCCCCTCAAGTCCCGGGCCGGCATGCCGACAGTTGAGTCACAACGAGGAGTCCCATGGCAATCGATCCTACGAAGGCGAGCGGAGCGCAGTCCCCCCTGACGGGCGCGCGTCTCGACCAGGCGTCGGGCAACCAGGCGGCCCGGCAGTCCGGGCAGGCCCGGCCAGCAGTCACCGAGCGCGACAGCGCCGCGGCCGACGACCAGGTGCAGCTGTCGGAGCAGGCCCGCGCCGCGCGGCCGGCGCCCGGCACCAGCCCCTCGGGGCTCTCGGCGGACCGGATGCAGGAGATCCTCAAGCGGGTCACCTCCGGCTACTACGACAGCCCGCAGGTGGTGGAGAAGGTCGCCCGCAAGGTTGCGGACGCCCTCGGCGGGTCCACCCCCGCATAGCCGGTCCGAACCACCAGCTCACGGAGCGAGCGGATGAAGTGCCTGGTCGTGGACGACAGCGCCACCATGCGGCGGATCGTGGTCAATGCCCTCAAGAGCATCGGGTACGACGACGTGGCGGAAGCGGGCGACGGCAGCGACGCCCTGCAGAAGTGCGATGCCTCGGTGGAGCTGGTGATCACCGACTGGAACATGCCGGTGATGGGCGGGCTCGATTTCGTGAAGGCGATGCGCGCCAACCCGCAGCACGGCAAGACCCCGATCCTCATGGTCACCACCCGCAGCGTCAAGGAGGACATCCTCCAGGCGGTCGAGGCGGGAGTGTCGGGCTACATCCTGAAGCCATTTACGCCGCAGGTCCTCAAAGAGAAGATCGACCAGATCCTCTCGCTCGCCTCAGGCTCGGCCTGAGCCGTCCGCCACGGAGGGTGACATGGATGCCGCCCAGGTCAAGGCGCTGGCCACCGAGTTGGAAACCACGCTCGGGCTGCTCGGCGAGCTGATCGAGGAACTGACCAGCCACCGGGGCCAGTGGCCGACGTCGAGCCGCGCCACCGAGATCGTCAGCACCCTGGCCACCCGGCCCAACCTGGCCGAGCTGCCGGCGGTCCTGCTGCGCGCCCACGCCGACATCACCGAGATCCTCGGCGGCATCCGGCTCACCCGCGAGGCCATCGAGGCCCACGCCGTGGAGCGGATCCGGGACACCAAGGACAAGCTGTCCGACGTGACCTCCACGACCGAGAGCGCCACCCTGGAGCTCATGAACGGCCTGGACCGGTCGCTCGAGCTCATCAACCGCCTGGAGGGCCAGTCGGCGGTGAGCGCCTCGGCCGACGGGTTCCAGCACCTGCGCGACCAGGTCAGCGCCCTCTACAACCACCTCCAGTTCCAGGACATCACCGCCCAGCAGCTGCAGGGCGTCGGGCACGCGCTGCTCGACCTCGAGGTGCGGGTGGCCGCGGTCGCGGCCCTGTTCGACAGCGCGCTGCGTGACGGTACCAAGGCCGAGATCCTGCGCAAGGCGATGGACACCTCCTCGACCCACCTCGCCTTCAACCCCGACGCGACGATGAAGCGATCGCACGCCGACCAGGCCATGATCGATGAAGCGTTCAAGGGGGCCCGGAATGGTGCGACCGCTTCCGGCAGCCGCGCCGCCGACGGCGCCCGCGCCTGAGGCGCCGGCCGCGCCCGACAGCCCCGCCCTGCTGGATGGCATCCAGCGGGACAAGCTGTCGCTCATCGGGCACATGGCGTCCAGCATCGCGCACGAGCTGTCCAACCCGCTCGCGACGATCGTGGCCAGCACCCAGGCGATCCTCTCGTTCTGGCCCCGCGGCGGCGGGCCGCCCGGCGCGCGCGAGGTCGCGGGGGCCCCGGCCGACTGGACACCCTCGGGCGTCCCGCTGCGGCAGCTGCGCGAGGACCTGGAGCTCATCCTGGCCGAGGCCCGCCGCGCCGGCGACATCGTGCACGGCCTGCTCGCCTCGGCCCGCCAGGATCCGCCCGAGTGGCGCATCGTGTCGCTGGCCGACGTGGTGCGCCGCACCGTCGGCCTCTGCCGCCACCACCTCAAGTTGCACAACGTCACCCTGCAGGCGCCCTACTTCGACCCCCACGAGGGCTATCCCCTCTGGAGCCGGATCCGGGGCGACGCCAACCAGCTGCAGCAGGTGCTGCTCAACCTGGTCATCAACGCCCAGCAGGCGATCACCGCCCACCGCGGCTTCGGGACGGTCCGGATCACCCTGGCGCCCGACGGCCCGGACCGGATCCTCCTCACGGTCGAGGATGACGGGCCCGGCGTGCCCAGCACGCAGCAGGAGGCGATCTTCCGCCCCTTCTACACCACCAAGCCGCGCGGCCAGGGCACCGGGCTGGGCCTGTCAGTCTCGGCCGAGATCGTGCGGGCGCACGGCGGGAGCATCGCGGTGACGGCCCACACCAGCGGGGGCGCCGCCTTCCGCCTCGGCCTGCCCTCGCTCGCGGCGTCCGACCGGAGCCTGGGGACGGCGCCAGGCACCCCGGACCGCCCGGAGGTCACGACCCTGTCGCTGCCGGAGCCGCCGGCGCCCCTGGTCACGGGAGAGCAGCAGCGGATCCTGCTGGTCGACGACGAGTCGGGCATCCGGCGCAGCGTGGGCCGCTACCTGCGCCGCGCCGGGTACCAGGTCACCGACGTGCCGAGCGCCCAGGCCGCGCTCAACGCCCTCAGCACCGCGCGCTACGACGTGATCGTCTCGGACCTCCGGATGCCCGGGCTCTCGGGCGAGGAGTTCTTCCGCCGGCTGGAGCGGGAGCATCCGGAGATGCGCCGCCGCATCATCTTCACCAGCGGCGACATGCTGCGCGATGAGACCCAGGACTTCCTCCACACCGCCGGCTGCCCGGCGCTGCAGAAGCCCTACGAACTGGGCGAGCTGGTCCAGCTCATCGGCTCCCTGCTCCCGGCGCCCGCGACGCGGGCCTCCGCCTGAGCCGGACGTTCCCGTGCCAGGATCCCCCGCCCCGTTCACGAGCATCCCGATGGCTTCCTTCATCCCCGCCGACCTGACCCCGACCGGTGACCGCGTCGTCTTCGCCGCGCTGCCCGACGGCCTGCTGGTCGTGGACCCGCTCGGCCTGGTGCGCGATGCGAACCCGGCGGCGGAGCGGCTCTTCGGCCGCACCGCGGACGGGCTCCGCGCCATGCCCCTCGACCGCCTGCTCAGCCGCGGCGACCCGGCGGCGAGCCTCGCGGTGGAGCTGCGCGCCGCGCGGACCGAGGGGACGCTCCGCTGGGCGGGCTGCCGCGGGCGCGGCGGGGAGCAGAGCGAGTTCGCCTGTGACGTGACCGCGGTGCCGCTCACCGGCCGGGGGGCGCCGGGGCGCTGGGTGGTGGTGGTGCAGGAGACCGGGGCGCGCGAGTTCGCCTCGGTGCAGCGGCGCGAGTCGGCCAAGATGGCGGCGGTGGCCACCCTGGCCTCCGGCATCGCCAACGACTTCAACAACGCGCTCGCCGCCATCAGCGGCAGCATCGAGGCGGCCCGGCTGCGCATCGTGTCGCAGGACCGGGTGCCCCCCCGCGAGCTGCTCGACGCCAAGGAGGCCACCCGGGCCGCCGCGCGCCTGGTGCGCCGCCTGCTCAACTTCGCCCGCCCCGCGCCCGGCGTGCGCCGCCCGCTCGACCCGGGGCACCTCCTCGAGGAGGCCGCCCAGGTGCTGCGGCGCGACCTCGACCCCCGCATCACGCTGGTCACCCATCTCGACCACGGCGACTGGCATATCAAGGCCGACCTGGAGCAGCTGACCGACCTGCTGGTGAGCCTGGGCCACAACGCCCTCGAGGCGATGCCCGCCGGCGGGGTGCTGACCCTTGCCACCCACCGGGTCGCGGGCGGCTTCGGGCCCGGGGCACCGCAGGGCGCCGCCGGCCGCGAGTACCTCCGGGTGGACGTGCGCGACACCGGGACCGGCATCCCGGCCGAGATCCTGCCGCGCATCTTCGAGCCGTTCTTTACCACCAAGGAGGCGGGCCGCGGCTCCGGCCTCGGCCTGGCCACGGCGTACACGGTGCTGCAGCAGCACGAGGGCGGCATCTCGGTGGAGAGCGCACCCGGGCTGGGCAGCACCTTCCAGATCTTCCTGCCCCGCACCCGCGATCCCCTCGCCCAGCCGATGCAGACCCTGGTGCTCGCCCCCGGCAGCGGCTCGGGCACCATCCTGCTGGTGGACGACGAGGCCTCGGTCCGGCGGCCGCTGCGGCAGGCCCTGGCGCTGTGCGGCTACTCGGTGATCGAGGCGCGCGACGGCAGCGAGGCGCTGCAGATCCACGAGAAGTCCGCCACCCCGCCCGACCTGGTGATCCTCGACGTCAAGATGCCCGGCCTCTCCGGCTGGGACGTGCTGGCCACGCTTAAGGCCCGCGCCCCGGCCCTGCCGGTGATCCTCACCAGCGGCTACACCCGGGAGGACAGCACGCCCCCCGCCAACCCGGCGCGGCCCGACGCCTACCTGCCCAAGCCCTACGACCTGGCCGAGCTCACCGGCGAGGTGCGGCGGCTGCTCAAGCAGGACGGGACCCCGGCATGAAGGCCCTGATCATCGAGGATGACGCGATGACCCGCCTCATGCTCAAGCGCCTCCTCACCCGGTTCTTCCCGCACAACGTGCTGGAGGCCGCCGACGGCGAGGCGGCGCTGGCGCTGCTCGAGCGGGAGCGGCCGGTGATCATCTTCTCCGACGTGCAGATGCCGAACATGGACGGGGTGGAGTTCCTCACCCGGCTGCGCGCGATGCCCGAGTACGCCACGCTCCCGGTGATCATGATCTCCTCGGCGAAGGACCGGGACCTCGTGCTCAAGCTGGTGGAGCTCCGGATCACCGACTACCTCGTCAAGCCCATCGACATGGAGCAGACCTTCCGCCGGCTGGAGCGGTTGCTGCCCACCCTCCTCCCCGACCCGGCGGCCATCGACCGGGCCTGACCTCCGCCGGGGGCGGGACCGGCTTGCCGGCCTCGGGACCGGTGCAGTACGCTTCTCCCATGCCTCGCACCAACATCTCGAGCGGCGCCCCCTGGGAGCCGATCGTCGGGTACTCCCGCGCGGTCCGCGTCGACCGCTACATCCACGTGGCCGGCACCACCGCCACCGGCCCCGACGGCACCATCGTGGGCCCGGGCGACATGTACGCCCAGGCGGCGCAGGCGCTGCGCAACATCGAGCGCGCGCTGCAGCAGGCAGGCGCGACCCTGGCGCACGTGGTCCGGACCCGGATGTACGTCACCGACATCGGGCGGTGGGAGGAGGTGGGCCGGGCGCACGGGGAGTGCTTCCGTGACATCCGCCCCGCCGCCACCATGGTGGAGGTCCGCCGCCTGATCGACCCGGCGATGCTGGTGGAGATCGAAGCCGACGCGATCCTGCCGTGAGCCAGCCCATCTTCGTGGTCGACGCCTTCACCGACCGCCCCTTCGCCGGCAACCCGGCCGCGGTCTGCGTCCTCGCCGCCCCGGCCAGTGAGGCCTGGATGCGGGACGTGGCGCGGGAGATGAACCTCGCCGAGACCGCCTTCCTGCACCGCGTCGGCGAGGCCTTTGCGCTCCGCTGGTTCACCCCCACCGTCGAGGTCGACCTCTGCGGCCACGCCACCCTCGCGAGCGCGCACGTGCTGTGGGAGGAGGCGCACCTCGTGCCCGGCGAGATGGCCCGGTTCGAGACCCGGAGCGGCCGGCTCACCGCCGTGCAAGCGGGCGACGGCATCGAACTCGACTTTCCCCGCGCGGCCGCCGAAGCCGTGCCGGCGCCCGCCGACCTGCTCCCCGGCCTGGGCCTCGGGGCGGCGCGGTGGGTGGGTCGGAACCGGTTCGACTATCTCGTGGAGGTCGGTGGCGAAACCGAGGTGCGGACCCTCGCGCCGAACTTCCACGCGCTGCGGACCCTCGGCGTCCGGGGCGTCATCGTCACCAGCCTGGCCGACCCGGGCCGCCCGTATGACTTCGTCTCACGCTTCTTCGCGCCGGGCGCGGGCATCGACGAGGATCCGGTCACCGGGTCGGCACACTGCGCCCTCGGGCCGTACTGGGGCGCCAGGCTCGGCCGGGACGCCCTGACCGGCTACCAGGCGTCCGCCCGCGGCGGCACGGTGCACGTCACCTGCCGCGGCGATCGCGTGCTGCTCGGCGGCCAGGCGGTCACGGTGCTGCGGGCCTCGCTGCTCTGAGGCGGGCCCCCCGCCCGCCCCCGCGGGCGCCGCGACCCCTCGGGCGCGGCGGGCATCAGAGGATGGACCCGAATCCCGGAGCCATCATGCGCCTCCTGCTGGCCAGCCTGCTCCTCGCCGCCCCTCTCGCCGCCCAGCAACCGGTGGCCGCGCTCGTCACCGCGTACGACCGCATGGCGGCGCGGCCGCTGTGGCCCGGCTTCACCCCCGCCGCCACGCCCGTGGCCATCTACGACGGGACCCGGACCTGGCTGGTGCGACACCCGCATCCGCCCGAGGGCTTCCAGGGCACCACACTGGTCCCCGGGGCCCACGTCATCGTGGGCCGCCTGGCCGCGGTGCGGGCCAATACCCACGCCGACATCAACGGCACCCCGACCGCCACCCTGCTGTGGCCCGCCGCGGGGGGCGAGCCGACGACCCTGGCCGCGGTGCTCATCCACGAGGCCTTCCACGTGTACCAGGCCCGGGCCCATCCCACCTGGTTCGGCAATGAGGCCCATCGCTTCACCTATCCCGTCACCGACTCCGCCGCCCAGGCGCTGCAGCGACTCGAGACCGAGGCGTTCCGGCGCGCGCTGGCCGGGCCGGGCTCGTCCGCCTGCTGGGGCGGGCGCGCCCTCGCCCTCCGGCGCGAACGGGCCGGGCGGATCGGCGCGGACGCCATGGCCTACGAGCGCGGCAACGACCTGAACGAGGGCCTCGCCACCTGGGTGCAATGGGTGGCGCGCCGCGGGCCGTGGGACTCCATCATCCCCGCCGCCGGGTTCGGGCCCGACGGCGTGCGGGACCGCACCTACGCGGTCGGCCCGGCGCAGGCGGAGCTGCTGGAACGCTTCGCGCCGCGCTGGAAGGCCGAGCTCAGCGCCGACACCGCCCGCACCCTCGACGGCCTGCTCGACCAGGCGCTCGCGCCGGTGCGTTGCCGCGCCGACTTCACCCGGGCGGAGACCGATTCGGTCGCGGCGCTGGCCGGCCGCGAGGTGGCGTCGGTGCTGGCTGCTCGCGACTCCCTGCGGGCCGCCTTCCTCGGCCGGCCGGGCTGGGGGCTGGTGCTCGAGCTGCCGCCCGCGACGCCGCTGTGGCCGCAGCGCTTCGACCCGCTCAACGTGACCCCCCTGCCCGCGGGCGAGGTACTGCACCGCCGCCAGCTCACGCTCGGGGGCGCGCACGGCAGCCTCGATATCGTCGGCGCGTGGGCACTCACCGTCCCGGCCGGCGCCCACCCGCTCTTCAACGGCATCCGCACGGTCACCCTCACCGGACTCGACCGGCCGCCGGAGCTCACCGTGCGCGGGGACTCGGTGCTGGTGCGTGCCCCGGGGATCGAGGGGCGCTTCACCGGGCTCGCCGCGGACACCACGGACCGCCGGGTGACGCTCCGCCCTCGCTGACCCCGGCGGGTTGGCCTGCGCCGCCGCCACGCAGTACCTTCGCTGGAGGACCCGCAGGGCCGGCCCCGTGGCACCGACCACGCGCCCGGCCGCACCCACGACGCAACGCTGTCACCGGAGACTGGATGCTCGCCCTCGCCACGCTCGCCCTCGTGGGGTCCCTCGTACGCCCCGCCGCGGACACCACGCGGAAGAAGACCGACAGCCTGCCGCTGGTCCCCACCCGGACGGTGGAGTTCGAGACCAGCGAGGGGACCTGGCTTTCCCTCGACGTGTCGCCGGACGGGCGGACCCTCGCCTTCGAGCTGCTGGGCGACATCTACACCCTGCCGATCGCCGGGGGACGCGCCACCGCCATCACCCGCGGGCCGGCGTTCGACTCCCAGCCCCGGTGGTCCCCGGACGGGACCCGGATCGTGTTCCTGAGCGACCGTGACGGCGGCGAGAACGTCTGGACCATGGATCCCGACGGCAGCCGCACGAAGGCGGTGAGCAAGGGGGACAACAACCTCTACGCCTCGCCCGAGTGGACCCCGGACGGGGACTATATCGTCGTCTCCCGCACCAACGCGCCGCTGGGCAGCAGCTACCAGCTCTGGCTGTTCCACAAGGACGGCGGGCCGGGCCAGAGCCTGACCAAGGACGACAAGGGGACCGGCGCCCTCGGCTCCGGCCGCGGCACCAACATCAACAGCCTCGGCGCCGCCTTCGGGAAGGATGGGCGCTACCTCTGGTACGCCCGCAAGCGGGGCGGCTTCGGCTACAACATCGACATCTCGCAGTGGCAGCTGGCGATCTTCGACCGGCAGACCGGGCGCATCATCCCGCAGACCGACGTCTATGGCAGCGCCATGCGCCCGGCCCTCTCCCCCGATGGGCGGTGGCTGGTGTACGCCGTCCGCCACGACGCCGAGACCGGCCTCCGCCTGCGCGACCTCGAGACCGGCGACGAGCGCTGGCTCAAGTACCCCGTGCAGCGCGACGACCAGGAGTCGCGCTTCACCCGGGACCTCATGCCCGGCGCCGCGTTCACGCCGGACAGCAAGGCGTTCATCACCACCTGGGGCGGGCGGATCTGGCGGGTGGAACTGGCCACCGAGGCGGCCACCGAGATCCCCTTCGTGGCCCCGGTGCGCCTGGAGATGGGACCGCTGGTGCAGGCGGCCACGCCGGTGGACACCGGCGACATCCTGCTCCGCCAGGTGCGCGATCCGTCCTTCTCGCCGGATGGCACCCGGCTGCTCT
>Ga0268298_10004019_pt1 | contig 14574 bp, 11 predicted proteins | sample WWTPWeurt_MetaG_FD_194462 | JGI IMG/M metagenome (GOLD analysis project Ga0268298, IMG submission 194462) | Activated sludge microbial communities from WWTP in Nijmegen, Gelderland, Netherland - WWTP Weurt | ecosystem: Engineered > WWTP > Aerobic digester > Activated sludge | place... | reverse complement strand
AGATGAATGCACCCTAACCATAATGGCTTCGTCTTTTTTCCAATCACCTTTTACAAGGGCTAAATGTTCTTGACCGGTGGTTGTTTGTTTAAAAGCTATAAGTTCAAAATCTCCAAATTGAGTAGGCAATTTCACTTTAACCTCTTCTTCAATAATACTCTCAAGTTTTAAGCGATAAGCTATTAGGTCTTCAATTGAAATTACTTTCAAATCAAATTTTTCAGCTATTTTAAATAATTCAGGAAGGCGCGCCATGGTGCCGTCTTCGTTCATAATTTCGACCAATGCTCCAGCAGGCGCAAAACCAGCTAAAACTGCTAAATCGATAGTAGCTTCGGTATGCCCTGCACGGCGTAAAACTCCTCCATTTTTGGCTTTTAAAGGGAAAATATGCCCCGGGCGGCCAAATTCTACAGGCTTTATTGCTGGATTAACGAGTGCTTTAATTGTTTTAGAGCGATCGGATGCGCTAATACCGGTGGTACAGCCATACCCGAGTAAGTCGATGGAGACTGTAAAAGGTGTTTCGTGACTAGAAGTATTTCGGCTAACCATCATTTCGAGTTCGAGCTCGGCACAACGTTGTTCGGTAATGGGGGCACAAATTAAGCCTCGGCCATGAGTAGCCATAAAATTCACAATTTCGGGGCTAGCCATTTCGGCTGCTACCACAAAATCGCCTTCGTTTTCGCGATCTTCGTCATCCACTACGATAATTACCTTACCTGCTTTAAGATCGATTATTGCCTCCTCAATGGTGTTTAGCTTTGGTGCCATTTTAAAATATTTTATGCAAAGTTAGTTCAATTAAAGAATAAATAAAAAATCACTTTAAAATTGATAAGTAAATTCTATATTTGCAGCCGCAAAAAATTATAACACCTAAACGGGTGTTTTGTTTTGCAATGATGGTTCTGTAGCTTAATTGGATAGAGCACCTGACTACGGATCAGGAGGTTGGGGGTTCGACTCCCTCCAGGACCACAACACAGAATGAGAAAGAGAATGAGAGCGAAGAGCTTTTGTTCTCTTTTTTGATTTTGCTCATCCTTCTCATTCTCCTTCTCGCTCTAATTATTTATTACACATAGGAATGAATATTTACCAAAAGAAGTAAATCAGAATCAATTAAGTTCGACTTTAGTCCAGTTGACTCCACAACACAGAATGAGAAAGAGAGCGAAGAGCGATTCTTCTCATTCTGTTTTCTTCTTTTTCATTCTGTTTCTCGCTCTCTATTCCTTATTCCATCGAAGAATTTAAATTTACCAAAAGGAGTATATCAGAAGCAATTAAGTTCGACTTTTGTCCTTTTGGCTCCACTAAAAGCCCAACTTTTCAGTTGGGCTTTTTTTTACAATTTATATTTTTAGCTAATATGATATTAATGCGAAGTTACAAACTACGCACAGTACGGTGGAAAACATTTGTTTAACCTTTTACTTAAATTAGGCAATGATTCCTGCTTTTAATTTTGCTCTGTAGCTTGAAAACACACTCGACTTAGAAATGAAACCGATGTATAAACCATTGTCAACGACCGGCAAATTCCAAGCTCCGGTTTCATCGAATTTTTTCATTACCGATTCCATTGTTTGATTAGATGATAGCAGTGCCGGCGGGTTGGTCATTAATTCTTTGGCTGTTACTTTAGAGTACATATCATTCTTAAACATTATATCACGGATATTATCAAGAATGATGATACCCAGCAAACTATTTTTATCATCTGTAACAGGAAAAATATTCCTTTTAGATTTAGAGATAATTTCTACTAAATGTCCCAAGGAGTCATCGGGCTTTATTTTTTGAAAATTGGTTTCAACCAAATTCGTTGTTCGAATAGTTGTTAAAATATTATGATCTCTGTCATAGGTGAAAATTTTCCCGCTTTGGCCTAGCTTTTTAGTATCCATTGAATAGGTTTCAAAGTATTTTGAAATTGCATAACTGATGGAAGAAACAATCATTAACGGAATCATTAAGGTGTAGCCTCCTGTTATCTCTGCGATTAAGAATATTGCTGTAAGTGGAGCATGATAAAGTCCACTGAGTATTCCGGCCATGCCAACAAGTGTGAAATTGCTTTCAGGTAAATTAGTTAGGTGCAAGAGATTTAAAAGGCGTGAAACAAAGAATCCCAGGTAGGAACCAACAAAAAGAGCAGGGGCAAAATTTCCACCATTTCCGCCACTTCCTAAGGTTAAGGCAGTTGCTATGGCTTTTACAAATATTAAAACTCCAACCATTACTAAAACAAACCATTCATTGCTTCTATAATTTTGAAAAAAACTATGGTCCAATAAATTCTGCGGTTTTTGCATTGCAAGCATTTTAATGCTTTGATAGCCTTCGCCAAAAAGAGATGGAAAAATAAAAAGTAAAAATGCTAAAGCGATTCCACCGATTGCTACATTTAAATAAACTGAGTTAATAGATTTACTAAATAAGCCTTCTATTTTGCTAAAAACTCTGGAATGATACACTGAAATTAAACCGGCAAGCAAGCCTAAAAGAATATAAAACGGAACATTGTTATAATTAAAAGGTTGCTGCAACTTGAAGGATAATAAAATATTGTCTTGAAGAATAATTTCAGAAATAAGAGCACCGGTTGCTGCAGAAATAATGAGTGGTGTAAATGCTGAAATACTAATATCAATAAGTAAAACCTCAAGGGCGAAGAGGACTCCTGCAATTGGAGCATTAAATGCTGCTCCGATACCGGCAGCAATACCGCATGCTAGCAATAGAGTACGTTCTTTATAATTAAGATGATAAGCTTTAGAATAATTTGCTCCAAAGGCAGCACCAGTTATCACAATGGGTGCCTCTAGCCCTGCAGAACCACCAAAGCCAACAGTTAATGAACTCGTTAAAATTTGAGCATACATTTGTTCTTTGGGCACAAAACTTGATTTTTTTGCAATTGAATAATGAATTTGAGAAAGACCTTTTTCTAGTTTCCCTTTAAATATTCGCTTTACCAACAACACTGTTAGGAATATTCCCAAGATAGGTAGTGCAATAAATATATGTTTGTTATGCCCAAAATGATTATAGGTAGCAACCACAAAAATATAATGAACAAATGTTTTTAAGACAATTGCAGCTAGTCCGACGGAAAGGCCAACTAGAACGCTCGATAACAAAATGAATTGTTTCTTATTGAGACGTAATTGTGTCCATTCAATAATTTGATGAATTCCTTTTATTACCTGTATAAATTTCATTGGATAAGCTTACTTTAATCTTTGGGCTAATTTGCCAACCGTTAGACCTTGAACAAGAATTGAAAAACACACAATAATATATGTAGCCGTTACCCAAATATCTTTATCCATAGTGGGCTGAATAGTTAGCGCTAGGGCAATTGAAATACCACCTCTCAGTCCTCCCCAGGTGAGAATAATTAAAACCTTCTGATTAATTTTTTCGTTGAGATGTACTAAAAATGCAGGTATAATTATTGAAAAATACCGGGTGATAATGCTTATAATAACCATGAGCAAGGAGGCAAAAATCAAAGTTGCATTTGATTTAATCAGCAAGAGTTCAAGTCCCATGATAACAAAAAGTATCGCATTCAAAATTTCATCAATGAGTTCCCAAAATTTATCCACGTATTCAGCAGTAATTTTTGACATACCCAAATCTCTAGATTTATTGCCCGTAATAATTCCTGCTACAACCATTGCCAAAGGTCCTGATACATGCAAGTAATGAGCTAGTGTATATCCTCCCATGACCATGGCCAATGTAATTAAAACTTCAACTTGGTAATTATCAATACTAGCTATAAGTTTAAAGCTTATCCAACCAATGGCAAGTCCTAAAATTAAACCTCCTAAAGCTTCTTGTCCAAAAAGCAACAATACGTTGAAAATAGTAATACTTGCATTGGGTAATGCAAATTGAAGAATTGTAATGAACACAACAACAGCAACACCATCATTAAAAAGAGATTCGCCAGCCATTTTTGTTTCCAATGATCTTGAAACACCTGCACTTTTAAGAATACTCAATACAGCAATTGGATCAGTTGGTGAAATTAAAGCTCCAAACAAGAGTGAATGAATTAATTGAACATTAATTCCTAAAAAATTAAATAAGTAAAAAGCTGAAATACCAATAACGAAAGTGCTTATTAAAACGCTGACGGTTGATAAAAGTAGAATGTTCAACTTTTCCGATTTTAAATCAGCGAATTTTACATGAATTGCACCTGCAAAGAGCATGAAACTCAACATACCTTCAAGTAACAAATCACTAAAATTGATTCCTAATACCTCTGTAGCAATTTTTTGTTTGATTGAAGGAAAGAAATTTCCAGCTAATAATACAAGTAGCGATAGCCCAAGAGACATTAGCATCAACCCGATGGAGGCGGGCAATTTCAAAAAACGAAAATTCAGGTAAGCGAACGCTGCTGATATTACAATTATTAAGGAAATTAAGTGAAAAATATCCATTTTGAATTTTCGTCAAATATACATCTTAAATGAAGCAGAGTATATTTATTGAATTGGCACCGTTCCGAATTTCTTTGCGCTGTTTTTCAATGCTTTTGAGAAGACCCTAACAGCGCTATTATCATCAAATTAATAGCTATCTTTCTTTGCTTAAGCACACTTACTTTCGTTTCCACCAATTAATGTAATGAGCAATATGGGTTGTCGTTATCTACTTTGGGTATTTTTATAAAACAGCATCTGTTTGTATGATCATTAAATTCTATTGGAGGAGATTTTGCAGTTCATACTTACTAACTCTATGAGATCTTTAGCTATTTTAGTGTTTAGTGCGTGCAGATTAATTATCTTAAAGTTTCTTCAATCTTGAACAGGTACACAAAGCACTGGGATTCCTGAATGGTTCACCAATTTTTTATCTGGTTTTAATTTAAAATCCTTGTCGGCGCCATGGTTTTTACTTGCAACAACAGTAATAATATCTGCAGATTCAGTGTTCGCAAATTTCAGAATCTCATCAGCATAATCATCTCCATGTGAAAGGGTTAAAGAACTTGAAATACCCTCCTCAGCAAATATTTTTTGCAGGTTATATCCCTTTTTCCTTATAATTGACATATTTGAAATTAAGTGACTATCAGTAAATCCAAAAAGCAATATAGTTGCATTAAATATTTTTGATAGAACTGTCACTTGTTCAATTTTTTTAAGGGTGAGGAGATTGTCATTAAAGGGGAAGACTATTTTTTTGAAATTGCATGTATTGGAATTTAAACTAAAAGTTAAAACCGGTACGAGTGCGGTATCTACAACATTAAATGCGGTGCTTCCAAATAACCATTCCTTTAGTCCAGTTGCACTATTTGAACCCATTACAATTAAATCGGCATCATATATATATACAGCTTGAATTATATTATCGAAAACATTACCACTAAAAGATGCGATTTCTATTTCAATATTATGTTCTTTCACAAGTTTATCAGACATGAATTTGAGATTTGCCTTTGAATCATCATTCATTTGAGAAATGATATATCCTGAGGAAATCAAATCTATAGGTGAAACAAAAACAGAAGATTCAACAACATGAAGAAGTACAATTTTTGCGAAAGACTTTTTTGAAAGTGGAATCGCATGATTTAATGCATTTTGTGCCGTTTCTGAAAAGTCAGTAGGCACAAGAATGGTATTCAGTTTAAAATTTTTCATCGTATTTCATTTTATCGGTTAATTACACTTATCTGATTGTTAGGTCTTACTTTTCCTCCGGAAGTTGCAGAAATACCGCTTGATTCATTATGTTTTTGAATTACTTCATATAAGTCACTTCTGAGATCGTTCCAAGGTTGCACAGTACCATATTCCCGATTTCTTTTGAGCAATTGTAAATCCAAATCTTGGTAAATAATTGTTTCAGTATTAGGGGTTGCTTCTGTCGCTATTCCTTCTCGGGAAAACTCCACGTCTGAAGGAGTGAAAATTGCGGATTGTGAAAAATGTATATCTAAATTTTCTACTCTTGGAAGGTTGCCAACACAACCAGTAATCGCCACATACATTTGATTTTCAATTGCTCTGGCTTGAGCGCAATACCTAACCCTTAAATATCCTCTACGTTCGTCTGTGTTGTATGGAACAAAAAGAATTTGAGCTCCTTTCACAGCAGCAATCCTAACAAGTTCAGGGAATTGAACATCGTAACAAATTGCAATGGCAATTTTTCCACAGTCGGTATCAAAAACTTCAATTTTATTTCCACCCTTTACACCCCACCATTTTTTTTCATGGGGAGTAATTTGAATTTTATATTGCTTTCCTATAGTTCCGTCTCTTCGGAATAAATAAGATATATTATACAGGTCATCATGTTCTACATTTAGATGCGATCCGGCAACAATGTTTATGTTGTATTTGATAGATAGATGATTGAAGAGTTTTACATATTCATCGGTAAATTCACTTAAACGTCTTGCAGATTTAGCAGGCTGTTCATTTGGCATAAACGAGAGCAATTGCATGGTAATCATTTCAGGGAATACAACAAAATCGCTACGGTAATCTGATGCCACATCAACAAAATATTCACAATGTGTAGCAAATTCATCGAAATTATTAATTGTACGCATCTGGTATTGCACAGCGGCAACTCTGACGTATCGTGAACCATTGTGTTCTAATAAATCACTGTATTGAAAATTAGTCCATTCGAGATAGGTTGCATAACCACAAGACTCCTTATCATTTGGAAGGTAATTGGGTAATACTTTTTTTAGAGAAAAGCCATTTGCTAATTGTGTGGTAAGCACCGGATCAAATATCTTTTTATCAGTCACAGCATTTACATAATCATAAACATTCATTTCATTTTGATGCTTATGATAATTTGGAATTCTACCTCCTATAGAAATCTTTTTTGCATTTAATTGAACAGCCGTTTTTTTGCGTATCTCGTACATTCTTCTTGCTAGTTTCATATTTCTAAAATCCGGGTGTACCATAATCTCCATCCCATAAAGTGTATCACCATCCGCTTGGTGATTGTTAATATATCCATTGTCGGTAAGTTCATGCCAGCTTGATGATTCTGAATATTTGCTGCTGTCGATTAAGAGGGAACAGGAGGAGGCAATAATATCTCCATTATATTCAATGCAAATCTGCCCTTCCGGAAATATTTCAACAATGTTTTGAAATTGTTCTAGCTTCCAAGGTATCATATCAGGAAAGCAGAGTAATTGTAAACTTGCGATAACTTTATAATCTTCAAGCTTAAGCTTACGGGTCCTTATTTTTTTTAAAATATTCTCATTTTTAAATTTTGTCATTTTTTCAAATGGTATTCATTTTTTGAAGGTTCAGAAAAAGGTTTCTAAACTCACATAACAAATGTAAAGGCTAGTGATTGGGATTAATTTGACGGATGTCAAACTTTTGATAGAATGGTGAAATAATGAAATTTATTCTAGAGTGGTAAGAACAAATAAATTTTCGAAATCCTCTATAAAAATGATTTTACCTTTAGTACGAATGAGCCTTTTTTCTTTAAATGTAGTAAGCGTGCGGCCTAAATTTTCAAGAGAGGTTCCAACATAATTTGCTAAATCCGTTCGGTTCATTTTTATTTCTGAAATGTCATCCTTATTTTCAGGAGTTCTAAATTTTTCATTTAAAATTAGAAGCGCAAGTGCGAGTCTTTCCTTAATTCCTCTTTGAGCAAATACATTTAAGCGGTTTGTAAGCACAGTAAATTCATGGCTTAGACTCACAAGAAGTTGATTTGAAAGTGATAGAGATTTTTTTAGTAATTCAAGAAAAAATGTTCGCTCAAGAAAAAGTAATTCACAATTTTCAATAGCAGCTACATTTAGAGGTTGGTATTCATTACTAAGTATAGGGCGATATCCAAAAACTTCGTTAGCCGCATAAATAAAAAGTATTTGTATTGTGCCATCGTAGTTTTGTTGATAGACTTTTAATTTACCCGTTCTTAAAACATAAACTCCATTTGGAAAACTCCCTTGCCTAAATAATATTTTTCCCTTTTTCAGAAAAAGTTTATTTGAATTTTCCACAAAATATTTTCGTTCATTGGGTGGTAATAAATGCCAACCAATTCCGGAATAGAAATAAAAACCACTTAGTGCATTATTTATTTTTTCTTTTTCTTTCACTCTTCAAAAATTACCTTCAAATTAGTTATGTTCAAGCGAACTAACATCCATTTTTGGATTTTAATTTTTTCCTTTTCATCTATTTCACTTGATGATTTTACAATAGCCAACCAAACATTATTTTGCAGACTATCGCTAACATTCATCACTGGTTGCAGTATTACAGATTGAATAATTGGGTATTGAGTCTTTACTTCCTTAAAAATCTGTTTGCTCAAAATACGTTGATTATTTAAACTATCCATTTTTAATAATAGTATCTGAATTTGGTTTTCTCTTTCCTTGAGCAGCATTTGATTCCCTACTTCGTCCACTTTATTTTCTTTAAGGTATGCAAAGCCTTGTTGAATTTTTAATGCTGCTGTATCAATATTATAATTTGGTAGTTTATTCCTTAATAAATTAATTTGAGCAACTTCAATATATTGACCACCATATATTAATGTTATGGTCTTATGTTTTGTATCGATATGCTTTTTCAGCAAATAATCATTAGGAAACACTGCCTCATTTTCAATAAATCTATTTGCACTTGCTATAAATTTATTTTGTTGAACTATATCATAACCCAAATAAATACTAGGTAATACAGTAATAAGCGTAATTACCCACACTATTCTTTTAGCCTTTATCTCATCCTTTTTTTCAAGCAAATGTTTAAATGGAAATTTCAAAAGTCTTGTAGTGATAAGTGTTGCAAGTGCAATAAACACTGTATTTATGATAAACAAATAAAATGCACCAAAGAAGAAACTAAATTGCAAAGTAGCTAATCCATACCCTGCCGTACAAAGTGGTGGCATCAATGCGGTAGAAATGGCAACTCCTGGTATTACATTACCTTTTTGCCTACTTGAAGTAGCTAGTATTCCAGCTAATCCTCCAAAAAAAGCAATTAAAACATCGTAAATAGTTGGAGATGTCCTAGCTAGAATTTCTGAGTGGGCATCGTTAATAGGAGAAACAAAAAAATATAAAGTAGAAGTTGCGAGACCAACTGCGCCAGCAAATAAATAATTATACAAAGCCTTTTTCAAAAGACTTAAATCATTAATTGCCATTCCCATACCAAGTCCCATAATAGGACCCATTAAAGGAGAAACTAGCATTGCACCAATAATAACAGCAGTAGAGTTCACATTCAATCCTAGAGAAGCAATAAAAATTGCAAACACCAGCACCCAAAGATTAGTTCCCTTAAAAGTTACACCGGCATCAATGGTTGCAATTACCTTTTCATATTCTTCCTTTTCTTCATTAAGTCTAAAATGATCTAAAATATTCATTGGGTGTATAAGTTTACTTCTTTCAAAGTTAATTTTAAAACTCGATTTACGAGAATAAAGGAGTGAATGATGCAGAACAAGCCAGGGTTTTGAGGATAGAATCTACATTTTAGAGCAGTGGGAATCTATCTGGAAAGAAATGAATTCTGCCCACGATGTGCTTAGAAATTACCTACTTAATGAATTTACTAAATTATCCAATAATCCGTATTACTTTGAATGGATTGATAGCCATGTAGAGAGATTCACTTCTTCAACAACCGACTATATTATTGAACAAATTGTCATTTTATATAAAGTAACCAGATTATTAAATAGGTTCAAATCTTCGTTGAATAAATCCAACTTTACTCCCTCCAACTCCTCTAATTCAGAATGAGAAAGAGAATAAGAGCGAAGGGTTTTTGTTCTCCTTTTGACTTTTACCAGCTTCTACTTTAACTTCTCCACTAGCATACACCTTTATAGAAACTACTGCCTAATATGAGTATTAGCCAGGTGCTTTATTATAGTAGGCACTCTTAGGATGCGAGGGTAGCCGTCAGGTTTTGTCGATTTTAATCAGTCCGATTTTTTAGGAGGCGTTATAGTCGCAATTATATAACATTTATCAATGAACCTGTAAATGTTAGAATAACATTGCAAGTAACTTTGCTCATAAAGAATAAGGTGAAATAGTATGCAAAGAAAAAAGGTTGGAATAGTGAGTATAGTAATAGGTTTACTGATGTTTATTTATGGTGGATTTAACTATAATCCTTCTGAAAAAAAAGTTAATGCTAGTTCGTTTAATGTTAATAATGAAAAATTCAATAACCTTCAATGGCCTCCTATAGCAGGTGTTTTGTTAGTTGTAGGTGGTATCGCAGTTGTTTTATTCGAACGAAAATAAGGCAAATGTTGTATAGTTTACGTTTAATAAAATGTATGAATTATGAAACGTATCATTATTTAAATGTAACTTTAAAATAAAAGTTGACAGTACTTTTAAGCAGCTAAAAACAAGCTAATTAATATGAATAAAATTAACTTAGAGAAGTGAAAACTACTGCTTTATTAAAACAAATTAAGGTTTTATTAGCTGAAGATGATAGATATGATCGGTATGTTTTTGAAAAGGCAATGAGAAGCATTCCTTTAAAAAGCCATATTACTACGGTGAATGAAGGTGAGCAACTACCTATGATGTGGAAGTAAGAGCTAAGGTTGGAGGTGTTTGGGGACTTTTTGGAAATGTTTGCCAATTGAGTGTTTCAGCTGCCCCTTTAACTTCTTTGCAAACTGCTTATTGCAATTATTTATTGCCTTCTTTTACTACTCAAGTATTTATAACAGCTGTTGCCGGAGCTAGCAATTATCGCTACCACATTAGCAATGCTAGCGGATACGACAAAACCTTTTTACGCAATTCAGGAGCAAATGATTGGCGTTTTAGTTGGACACAATTATGTTGCAATCAACTAAACATGCAACCGAATACTACTTACGATGTTGAAGTAGCAAGTTATGCAGGTGGTGTTTGGAGTGCATATGGACCTGTGTGTCAAATTACCACCGGTGCTTCAGTTCCTAGATTAGCAGCTTATTCTTTTGAGGATTACTTCGACAATCAATCACCTACAAACAATGTGACAATTTACCCTAATCCTGTTGTGGCAGCTCAGCCTTTTACAATTGAAATTGATGGTGCATTAAGCGAAGTGATATCACTACAATATAGCATTTACAACACTTTTGGCCAAAAAGTTTATTCTAACAATCTGTCAATTGAGCATGAAAAGGGTATTTTAATTCAACCTGAAGTCCAACTCAGTTCGGGAGTATATATACTGGAAGCCACTATTGATGGGGAATTTTATAGAATGAAATTTATAGTTCAGTAGTTGGAGGTGTTTAAAAAAAATCGATAGTGCTTTTTTAAATTGCTTTATGAAAGGCATTTATTGTTTAATAGTTTTTACTAAGTAAGAAGTAGATTTACTTTGCTTGATGCAGACATCACTTTTTTCCAAAAGCTTTTACCGGGCTAATTTGATGAAGCATATCAAGCAATACAATGAGACTATCAATAAAAAAATAGTATAAAAAAAACAACCTGCTTCATTGCTGAAACAGGTTGTTTAAACTTAACACATGAAAAAAATCTACCAAATCTTTACGCGGTCCTTATCGGCAACATACATTTTATCGCCTTCTTTTACACCAAATGCATCATAAAAAGGTTGAAAATTGCTTAATGGTCCAAGTGTACGGAATTTACCAGGTGAATGTGGATTAGTTTGCAACTGACGCTTTAAAGCTTCATCGCGGTATAAACCACGCCATACTTGAGCATAATTTAAAAAGAAACGTTGTTCAGGTGTAAACCCGTCAATTTTTTCTTTCTCTTTACCTGCTAATGCTTTTTGCAATGCAGCAAATGAAATACTTACTCCTCCTAAATCGGCAATGTTCTCGCCTTGTGTTAAAGCACCATTTACATGCATGGTATCAATGGCAACATAATTATTAAATTGTTTAACAATGCCTGAGGTACGCTCTTTAAATTTAGCCTTGTCTTCAACTGTAAACCAATTATTCAAATTTCCTTTTGCATCGTACTGGCTACCTTCATCATCAAAACCATGGGTAATTTCATGTCCGATAACTGCACCAATTCCTCCATAATTAAAGGCGTCATCAGCATTTTCGTCAAAAAATGGAAACTGCATTATACCGCAAGGGAACACAATTTCATTTTTACTTGGATCGTAATAAGCATTCACAGTTTGAGGACTCATTAGCCATTCAGTACGATCAACAGGTTTACCTAATTTGTTTATGTTGCGTTCAAACAAAAATGCTTGAGCATTCATTACATTCTGCACATAAGATTCACGCTTAATTTCCAATTTTGTATAATCTCTCCAAGTATCAGGGAAACTTAATTTGCGATCAATGGCTGCTAATTTTTCCAAAGCTTTGCTGCGAGTTTCCGGACTCATCCATTCCAATTGAGATAAGCGCTCTTTGTAAGCACTCATTAAATTATCAACCAATTCGTTGATGCGCTTCTTAGCATTTGCACTAAAATGTTTTGCAACGTACAATTGACCTAAAGCTTCTCCAATTGCAGCATCAGTTTCACGTAAAGCACGTTTCCAACGAGGCTTCATCTCTTTAGCTCCAGTTAATGTCTTGCCATAAAAATCAAAATTTTGTATAACAAAATCATCGCTCAAATAATCGGCGTAGCTATTTAACAAATTCCACTTAGCATAAGCCTTAAGTACAGGCATTGGTGTGGATTTAATTTGCTTGTCTACAGCTTTTAGAAATTCAGGTTGTGATACTACTAATTCAGTGATTGCAGGAAAGCCATTAGCTGAGAAGTAAGCTTTCCAGTCAAATGAAGGAGTTAATTTTACTAATTCCTCAATTGTCATTTTATGGTAATTGGCTTCTGGGTCTCTTTGTTCAACACGTGTTTTAGAAGCTTTTGCTAACTCTGTTTCCAGTTTCATAATTGCCATGGCATCAGCAGCGGCTGACTTTTCATCTTGCCCAGCTAAGACAAGTGTACTTTTAACATGCGCCAAATATGCCTCTTGTATTGCCTTTGATTCAGCATCAGTTTTTGTATAATAATCACGGTCAGGTAAACCTAATCCGGCTTGATAAATTTGAACTATCAATTCATCACTCTTCTTAGCATCCTGGTTCACAAATGCAGCGAAAAATGAACCGCTACCTGTTTTATGTAAATGTGCAATTTCGGCAACTAAATCCGCAGATGTTTTAATAGCATCAATTTTCGCTAATTCTGCCTCTAATGGCTTTACTCCATCAGCATTTAATTTTACCGAATCCATCGCTACAGCAAAAAAATCTCCAACCTTTTGTTCAATACTTCCCGGTTTCGCATTTTTATTTGCAGCAGCTTCGTCAAGCAGTATATGCAGGTTTTTCTTAATGTTATCATTTAACATGTCAAAACTACCCCAACGTGATTCAGATGCTGGAATTTCTCCCTTTTTTAACCATCCACCATTGGCATATTGATAAAAATCATCGCCTGGTTTTACTGTGGTATCAAAGTTTGCTTTATCAAAAGCCACAAATCCTGAAGTTTCGGCATTCTCCTTTTTAGTATCGGTGCCGCAGGCTGTTAATAATAAGCTTGCGACTGCGCTAAAAGCGATGAATGATTGTGAAATTTTTTTGTTCATTTTTTTAAATTAAGATTTTGAATTTAACTCTATTAGAATCCCTCTTTATGCTTCAAAAAAAAGGTCTGCGAAGATAAAAATATTTTTTCCTTTCCGCTGCAATTATTCAACTTCAAGCAATTTTTCGCTTTCGGTATAAATTAAATAACTTGAAATAGCCGAATGCCCCATTTGGCGTAGTATTGAAACATAATTTAGCAATTGAGTTTTATGCTTTTCAAGTTGAACACCTGTTTTATAATCCAATACAACCACCTTTTCAGGATAAAAAACAACCCTATCAGGGCGATAGGTTTTTGTACCTGGTAGAAGTATTTCTGCTTCCATTTTTACTGTTAAACCGGGTGCGAAAAATGGAGCAATGGATGAATTATTTAACAAGGAAGTTAGCTTTTTATTCAGGAACAAGGACTCTTCTTGTGTCATCATACCACTTAAAATAAGTTGTTCAATTGCACTCGAAAGTTTGGTAGAATCAGTCATTAGGGCCAATGCCGCATGCATTAAATTTCCATATTCTCGTTCAGATTGGCTTGCTTGCTCCTCTTTTGTAATTACAGAGGCATCACTCAGTCGCAAACGTTTTCGCCAATCACTATTGCTACTTCCTTTCAAATATGCAATCGAAATAACATCCGGCGAAGAGTTTACACTAATCTTTTTCTGCTTTGTTCCAATTGTAAAGCTTGATTCTGTGTCAATCCAAAGTGAGCTATGCTTTAAATAATCAACATAATAGTTCGCCAGTTTTTTGTAAGATCCTGGCATTTCACACACAATATACAAGCGATTTACTGCACGGGTAAATGCCACATAAAGTACATTTAATTTATCAAGTTCCTTTTTACTTGTTTCGGCTTCATATAAGTTGCGGTATTCAGTTTCCTTAAGCGAACTCAAAGGCAATAGTGCGGCATGAAGTTCAGGAATTTCC
>Ga0268298_10004018_pt1 | contig 14575 bp, 6 predicted proteins | sample WWTPWeurt_MetaG_FD_194462 | JGI IMG/M metagenome (GOLD analysis project Ga0268298, IMG submission 194462) | Activated sludge microbial communities from WWTP in Nijmegen, Gelderland, Netherland - WWTP Weurt | ecosystem: Engineered > WWTP > Aerobic digester > Activated sludge | place: Netherlands... | reverse complement strand
CCTGTCGACTACCGCCACTGCGGTATCGGATACGGTGAAGAAGTCGGGCTCTGGTTCTGCCAGTACAGATAATCCCAATCTACTTCGACCGGGACGTTCACTGGCCAAGGTCAACCTGGGTATGAGTCGAGAGCAAGTGGTGTTGCTGCTGGGTCGCCCCACTGATGCCAAAGGCTCTGTTATATCTTATTGGACCGGCGACCGCCTGCATTTCATTGCCTTCCATTTCGGCGGAGCGCAGGGAAATTCGCTCACTGATATACTCTTCACTTCGCCCTCTTTCGTCACTGCCGGCGGTATCAATGTTGCTAACTTCGAGACTGCTAATGCCGGACAATTCGCGCCTGCTCATCTCGCTCAAGGCAGACCGGCGTCTATCTATACTTTGAAGGAAGGTGGTTTGTCATTCTTCAAGCCGACCTCCTTCCCCCGTGCCATTGGCTGGTTGCATGCCACTGACTCGGCGGCTGATGATCTGGCCTTCATGGACGAAGTACGAGCTGATCTCATGCCCGGCAAGCCGCGCCTGCAAAAAGACAATGCCGCCCTTGGCCCGAGGGGCAGGCGTCGTCTCAATAGCCTCATGCAAATGTCTGATCTGGTAAATCGTCGCCCTTATTGATGTTTGTTGGTTTTTCGTTTGGGCGAAAATTCCGGCGGCAGATATTCGCACCTGGCTCCGTGGGCTTGCAGCCATCCGACTATACCGGAAGTGATGTCTTCCTTGAACCTGGGTGCTTCGAAGATAAGATGCTCGGCCCCGCCGATTACAACCAGAGTTTTTTGCTTGGTAGCCAGGGCATCAAATAAGGCATAGGTGCTGCTCTTTTTTACCAATCTGTCTTCATCGCCCTGAAACACGATGACCGGGGTGTGGGTTATTTTCTTTGCGTAGAATGTATTTTCATTCATGAATTTCTGGAAGGCCAGTAATTCCTTGGGAGTTAGCTCCAACCTTGAAGATGGGTCTTGTTTCCATTTTTGCCGTTCGCTCGATCTGCTGGTAGATTGTTCTACAACTTTTTTGCCGATGGCGAAGGGGCGATTGGGATCGCTGACATAGTGCAGGGCGACGGTAAGTGCCGTGGTGCCAGCTTTATAGCGCTTGGAAGCGGGCACGGCGCAGACCACTCCGTCGGTAAGCTCGGGAAACTTTGCCGCAAAACGCAGAGCGATTGCGCCGCCCATGGATTCTCCCAGCATAAAAAGTGGTTGGTCCTGGAAGTCGCCTTTAATTTCACTCACCACATCCTTCAAGTCATTTACGCAGGCATCGAGATCTAGTTTCTCCTGCCCCTGACTACTGAGGTAGCTGCCGAAACCTCTCACGTCGAAAGCGATGACGATGAAGCCTTCCTTGATCATTTGCTTGGCAAAGGAATCAAAAGACCTGTGGTGTAAGCCAAGACCGTGGACGCAAATTATTATGCCGGCCGGCTCCCTGTGGGGGTTGAGCCAGACCCAGCCCGGCGCTTCAGTTTGCACAGTGAGACTGTTTGGCAAACCAAGATCGCCGTCGCAAAAGTTCACTTGGGCGTTCTTCTTGTCTTCCATCAGGTCGGTGGGCATTTCTTTTTTGTTGGTGGTGCCGAAGACCAGGCGCCAGATTCGCTTGCGCATGACTTCTTTGCCGGTTTCAGATTCTTTGGCGATAGCGCTTTTAATGCCGTATTCAGACATAATGCGCTCCATATTGCACTTCCTGAAAAGATAGATGGCGTGGCGGAAATGCTCCTGACTATCTTTTGTCTTGCCTAACTTAGCCAGATTTTCCGATTCGTTTAGAAGGCTCCAGCCGTAATTGATATTGCCGCCGCCGAAAATTTCTCTGGTAAGTGCGGACTGCTCGTGCAAAAAGTCCTCGGCTGCAGCATAGTTCTTAACACTACTGAGGCAGGCGGCTTTACCGCGCAGACAGGCCAACTTGAGGGCGCGCTCTTTCTCGGTAAGTTGTCCAGCCTTTGCCTTCTTGGCGTTTAAGACGGCAAGAGACTTTTCGTATTCCAGTCCGGCTTCATCATAGCGGCTTAGTAGATAAAGACTGTCTGCCAGCCAGTAATGAAGCAAGTCCGAGCGACTTTCTCCGCTTTGTTTCTTGTCGCGCTCGAGGCAGTCTTTTAGAAGTTTGGCGGCTTCTGCATATTTCTTTTCACAGAGAAAGCCGCCGGCATCTTTCAATTCTTTTTCAATACTTGAGTCTAATTGCGCCTGACCGGCGCACTCACTGTTTGTCGTCCCTTGCTCCTGGGCCCGCACCACTAATGGTTGCAAGCAAAAGAGTGCAAGAAGACAAAGACCTGTGAGTTTGGATATTTTCAAGTTCTTGTTGATCTCATAGTATTTCTGCATATTGTAATTAAGGTATTGCTGGCGGTGCAACCGGTAAAGCTATGATAAAAAGCCCACGCTATTCGCATGGGCTTTTTATAACTCCTGGCACCGGGCTATCTTCCCAGGCAGTCTCCCGCCAAGTATTGTCGCTGCTGACCGTCTTTACCTTCGTGTTCGGGATGGGAACGGGTGTGTTCCGGTCGCACGGGCACCAAGAAGCTTTTAGGGCATATTGGTGATGTATCACCAATACCCTGAAGTCTGCATATTGAGGTTTTGTATTTCACTTTATTAGTTGGTTAAGCCCTCGACCGATTAGTAACGCTCAGCTACGTGCTTGCCTTGCGGGGCACTTCTACCTGCGTCCTATCAACCCGGTGGTCTTCCGGGGGTCTTACTGGATTAACTCCATGGGATTTCTCATCTTGAGGTGGGCTTCGTACTTATATGCTTTCAGCACTTATCCGCTCCGAGCACAGCTACGCTGCGTTTACCGCTGGCGCGATAACAGCCATACTGGCGGCTCGTTCGTCCTGGTCCTCTCGTACTAGGGACGACTCCTCTCAAAAATCCTACGGGCATGCCGGATATGGACCGAACTGTCTCACGACGTTCTGAACCCAGCTCACGTACCGCTTTAATGGGCGAACAGCCCAACCCTTGGAACGTACTACCGCTCCAGGATGCGATGAGCCGACATCGAGGTGCCAAACCTCGCCGTCGATGTGGACTCTTGGGCGAGATCAGCCTGTTATCCCTATGGTAACTTTTGTCCGATGAGCAACGACCCTTCCATGCGGAGTCGTGGGATCACTAAGCCCGACTTTCGTCCCTGATCGAGATGTCTCTCTCTCAGTCAAGCTCCCTTCTACCTTTACGCTCGATGGCTGATTTCCGACCAGCCTGAGGGAACCATTGGGCGCCTCCGTTACTGTTTAGGAGGCGACCGCCCCAGTCAAACTGCCCAACTGAAACTGTCCCCGACCCGGATAACGGAATCAGGTTAGTATGCTAGCTACATCAGAGTGGTATCTCAACGTTGACTCCATCAGAACCAAAATCCTGACTTCAAAGTCTCCCACCTATCCTGCGCAGATATAGCCCGCAGACAATTTCAGCCTACAGTAAAGCTCAATAGGGTCTTTCTGTCCTGGCACGCCTAGTCCGTATCTTCACAGACAATCCTATTTCGCCGAGTCTCTCTCCGAGACAGCGCTCAAATCGTTACTCCATTCGTGCGGGTCGGAACTTACCCGACAAGGAATTTCGCTACCTTAGGACCGTTATAGTTACGGCCGCCGTTCACCGGGGCTTTGTTTCTCAGCTTCGCTTGCGCTAACCGATCCACTTAACCTTCCGGCACTGGGCAGGAGTCAGCCCCTATACATCACCTTACGGTTTAGCAGAGACCTGTGTTTTTGATAAACAGTCGCTTGAGCCTCGTCGCTGCGACCATCTCAGGCTTCAGACGCGAAGTCTTACACCCTAATATGGCACCTCTTCTTCCGAAGTTACGAGGTTATTTTGCCGAGTTCCTTAGAGAGAGTTATCTCGCGCACCTTAGTATTCTCTACCTGACTACCTGTGTCGGTTTCGGGTACGAGTACCATGTAACCTGGCTTTCGCCGCTTTTCTCGGCAGCGTGGCATCTACACAATTTGCTCCGTAGAGCATTCCCTACTCGGCCTTACGTTAAAACGCCCGGGCGGATTTGCCTACCCAGACTAGCTACGCCTTTGGAGGGACAACCAATCAGTCCCCTGTGTATAGCCTCCTGCGTCCCGACTTAGCTCCTAGCGGTTACAAGGTAGCACGGGAATATTAACCCGTTGTGCATCGATTACGCCTCTCGGCCTCATCTTAGCTCCCGGCTAACCCCACGTGGACGAACCTTGCGTGGGAACCCTTAGTCTTTCGGTGCATTGGATTCTCACCAATGTTTTCGCTACTTAAGCCGACAGTCTCACTTCTGCTTCGTCCATGCGTCCTTCCGGTCGCACTTCGTCCTACAACAGAACGCTCCCCTACCGATCGGATTACTCCGATCCTACGATTTCGGTATCATGCTTAGCCCCATACGTTTTCGGCGCAGAGTCGCTTGACTAGTGAGCTATTACGCTTTCTTTGAATGGTGGCTGCTTCTAAGCCAACATCCTAGTTGTCTATGCAACTCCACCTCCTTAATCACTTAGCATGAATTTTGGGACCTTAGTCGGTAGTCTGGGCTGTTTCCCTCTTGAGTACGGAACTTATCTCTCGCACTCTCACTGCCAGATAATGACGCTACAGGTATTCGGAGTTTAACTCGATTTGGTACGGATTTTCTCCGCCCGCACCGAACTAGTGCTCTACCCCCTGTAGGATAAATCTGACGCGGTGCCTCAACGCCTTTCGGGGAGAACCAGCTAGCTCCTGATTCGATTGGCATTTCACCCCTAAACACAGCTCATCCACCGATTTTTCAACATCGGTTGGTTCGGACCTCTACGCATTGTTACACGCGCTTCATCCTGGCCATGCCTAGATCATCAGGGTTCGGGTCTACCACACGTAATTATCAACGCCCTTATCAGACTCGGTTTCCCTATGGCTTCGCATATTAGCTGCTTAACCAACTACGTACGGTAACTCGCCGGCTCATTCTTCAACAGGCACACTGTCACACTATAAATAGTGCTCCAATTGCTTGTAAGCACACGGTTTCATGTTCTATTTCACTCCCTCTCTCGGGTTCTTTTCACCTTTCCCTCGCGGTACTTGTTCACTATCGGTCGTCAGTCAGTATTTAGCCTTACCAGATGGTCCTGGCAGATTCGTACAAGGTTTCTCGTGCCCCGTACTACTTGGGATACTCCCGGGGTTCAGAGACTTTCGCTTACCGGACTGTCACCGTCTATGGTGGCTCTTTCCAGAGCTCTTCGGCTAATCTCATCCCATCCCTTATGGAGTCCCGCGACCCCGCTACGACTTGCGTCGTAACGGTTTAGGCTCCTCCCCGTTCACTCGCCGCTACTGAGGGAATCACTGTTTTGTTTTATTTTCTTCCCGGTACTAAGATGTTTCAGTTCCCGGACTTACCTCGCTATACCCTATGTATTCAGATATGCGTCGCTGAGCTTCACTCAGCGGGGTTGCCCCATTCGGAGACCTACGGATCGTAGCCCATAACGGCTCCCCGTAGCATTTCGCAGTTTATTGCGTCCTTCTTCGGCTGCTGACGCCAAGGTATCCACCGTGCGCTCTTAGTAGCTTAACCAACGTTTAGAAGATCTTTGTGATATCGGCTGATATCTCATTGTTTTTGGCGTGCGTCTTCTAAACTGTGCTGTAAATGTCTTTCGACATCCACAACTACTTGGTGGAATACGGACCTCAATATGCAGATTTCAGGGTACTGAACCGGTTTTTAGAGCCTCTCGGCTGGCTCGTGGGCGTAAGCCCAAGTCTTTTGGCAAGCACTCACTTTCGTTTGTCTTGCTTTCGGAGTCATCTAATGTATCACATGTCTCCGATATTTGAAGGGGGAATTTCTTATTTGTAATTCACTCTTCTTTTATATCTGCTCGGGTTGCTTTCGGCTCAATATCTCTATTGAGAAGAAGGTTTAGCAGACCCTCGTTTAGATTTTGGAGGCTAGCGGATTCGAACCGCTGACCTTCTCGGTGCAAACGAGACGCTCTACCAACTGAGCCAAGCCCCCGGGCTTTCCGTTCGGCGTTACTTCATCGAGCCACTCAAGGTTAGTTGAGGAACTCAGAAGTTCGGCTGAACTTCGCGGGCATCTCTCTGCCGCGCTCACTTCAATCATACTATCAAGTTTTGATTTGAAGTGTTTGCTTTGTTGCAGAAAGCTTTACTTACTGGGCCATCCTGGACTCGAACCAGGGACCTCACCCTTATCAGGGGTGCGCTCTAGCCACCTGAGCTAATAGCCCGCAGCTGATTTAATTTACCACCACCGGCTTCCGATGTATCCGTGCTCGCCTACTTGTTTTAAGCTTCTTCACAAAAATGGCTAGAATGCCCGTTCTACCGTGTCAGCTGCTCTTTACCAAATCTATGCAGGGGGCAATTATCAGGCACTGCAGGCTCTTTTATGAGGAGCAGGTAATTTGCCTGGCACTTCCGCCACTACATATATGTATTGCCCGGTTTCGCTTCCGGTAATTTCTCAATGTCTTGTCTATGCCGGTGGGTTGCGAAGTTTCGGGCTTTTGAAGGGCGCGACCTGGGAAGAATTATTGAAGTGAGGGCTGCCGGGCGGGAATATTGCAGATAGAGCAGACAGATTTTGATTTTTTGGAAGCATGATGAGGTTGTCGCCGAAATGAATGAGGCCTCAGAGGCAGCTTATGCAAAGTGGTATGAGCCCGGCGACCTGGTCGGTGGAGACTACCTGCTCGGTGTTTTAATCGGCAAGGGTGGCATGGGTGCCGTGTATGAAGCGGAGCATCGGCTCATGGCCGGTCCCAAGTGCGCTCTTAAGATTCTCTACCCGCACCTGTTGACGGAAGAGAACTGGCAGCGCTTCGGGCGGGAGGTGCGCGTCTTGAGCCGCCTGGAGCACGCCAATATAGTCAAGGTGTACAACATGGCCGTCGACAGCCGTGGTTGTCCCTTCTATGTAATGGAGTTGTTGCGGGGGCAGACACTATCAGAATTAACCGAAGGAGGGCGGCGGCTTTCAATGAAAGAAGCACTGCCTGTGTTCATCAAGGTGGCTGAAGCCCTTGAGTTTGCCCACAAGAACGGAGTGGTGCACCGTGATTTGAAGCCTTCCAATATCGTGATCCTGGAAGGCTCGTCTGTTGAAAGCCCGCTGGTCAAGGTTCTGGATTTTGGCATTGCTCGTGTTCTAGACACTTCCACTGTTTCTAAAGATGCGCAGGAACTGACTACGGCCGGTCAAGTTTTTGGCACTCCCTATTTTCTCAGCCCCGAGCAGGCTAGAGGCGAGCCGGCCGGCACCGCCAGTGATATCTACAGCCTGGGCTGCTCTCTCTTTGCTGTGTTGACCGGGCGTCCTCCCTTTCAGGGGAATTCTGCTTTCGAAACCATTGGACTGCATATGGGGGCAAAGGCTCCCAGTTTAAAGGAAGCCTCCGGCGGTCTGGAGTTTCCGCTTTCGCTGGAGCAGATTATCGCCAGGCTCTTGCAGAAGTTACCTGCCAATCGCTACGGCTCTATGGCACAGGTAGCACGAGATCTTGAGCGTTGCTTGCAGGGCTTGCCTGTTTATGCCGGTGGTATCAAGTCGAGCGGCTTTGGTAATGAATCTGCAGAGGACGGGGCAGCGGATGTTCTCGATACTGAGCACGAGCGCGGCGAGGAGCCGGTGGGCAAGGGCGCTTTCAATTTCGGTGCCGCCAATACCGGCCGGCAGGCAACCTCTCGTTTTTTGCTGGTTTTTGGGGCGGCCCTGGCGGCTATATTGATACAGGTAATTGTCGCAAGCCTTATCTTAATACCAAAACTCGGACCAGCTCCCGTTTCCAAAGTACCTGCCTTAGATACCGCCCCAACTTCTGCGGCGAAGCCCGCGGATAAAAGCACGGTTAGTGCCGTGAAGCCGGAAGAGAGAGTGCTGGTCAATCTTGATCTTGACAGTGTTAACAGCCCGGAGACGCCGAAGCAGATGGTGGGCCTTCTGGAGGATTTCAGTTCCAGCTCATGGCCTGGCGATAGGGTGAGCGGAGCGCTCAAGCGATTCAGAGAGGAGGAAGACAGAAAGGTTCTCAAAGGTTTCACGTCATTTAACTTGCCATCACGTGCCGGCAAGGTGCGTTTCCAATTCCCCGATATTAGTATCGGAGACATTCGTTTTGCCGACGGTGCAAGGCTGAGAGCTCGTGGAATCCTGGAGGGTCCGGGCGGTTCTAAGCCGTACTTTTACTTTAATGGGTTTCGGTCGCCCTTGCTGCTCAAGAAACTGCGCCCCGATTCCGTGAATCTGGAACTTACCATTCAGATTGAGTCTGAACTCAAGGAATGTGCGGCTGCGCTCAGGGGGTGGAAAAGGCTCAGCACTCTCAAGCTTTCTAACCTGGAGTTGACTGAAGGTTTGTCGGCCATCGACGGTTTACCTCCTGCCGATTGCCTGCGGTTTTGTAGTTGTGTTCTCAGGCGAAGCCGGTTTGACGACCTTGATTATTTGAAGACCGTTGAGGCAATCTCTCTTGAGAAGGTGGAGGATGCTGCAAAGACCGGACCAGGTGCCGGTTCGGTTCGGGCATTCTTGCGCTCATTGAGGAACTGTCCGGCTCTCAAGACTCTGGCGATAGTTCAGGTGCGAGCCGAGTATCTGGATGCGGATAGTATTTGTGCGCTCAAGCAACTGGAGACCCTGGATCTGGAGAGAACACTTGTCTCTGCGTCCGACTTCAAGCGCTTCTGCCATATAGATGGATTGAAGTATCTTTACTTGCGGGATAACTTTTACTCTTCCCGGGAAGTGGCTGAGGCGCTGGCCGGCTCGAAGTTGAAGGGATTGACCATTACTCGCCCGAATTTCTCCTCGGCTCAGGTGGAGTGGTTGCGTCGCCTTCATCCAAATGTATCTGTGGAGTCTAAAGAGTGGTCACCTGGAGCAACACGGCAGTTCAAAAAGCAGCTGGAGTTTGAGATGTCCGAGCCGCTCAATTTCTTTAACGAAACCTTTTACGACAAGATTGATCTGACTGATAGACCGTAGCCGGGATGACGCCAAATTAGATAAACCCAACTGAACTCGTGATTTGTTTTTGCTTGAATTTGTGAGTGCTTTAGAGAATGGATAATAGCAACGATTCTGAGATTACAAAGCCGGTGCCGGGGCTGCAAATGCGGGAACTCGACGGACTGGGATTCTTTGAGTCAGGGTATGTGGTGGACGGTATCTATCAGATAGTTGATGTCATAGGCAGTGGCGGAGCCGGCATCGTTTATAGAGCGGAGCATATTATGCTCAATCAGCAGCACGCGCTGAAAGTGCTCTTGCCGGCGGCGCATACTGCTGAGAACTGGAGGCGCTTCGAACAGGAAGCGCGGGCCCTGGCCAAGCTTGATCATGCCAGCATCGTCAAGGTATTCAACATGGGTTTCGATGGCAATCGCTACCCTTACTTTTCTATGGAGCTGGTGGATGGTGTCAGCCTCAGTGATTATTTGCAGCAGCACGGAAAGCTTGCTCCTGAGGCTGCTATCGAAGTGTTCTTGCAACTGACAGACGCGCTCCGGCAAGCTCATAAGCTAGGTATCGTGCATCGAGATATTAAGCCTGGCAATATAATGCTGCTTGAGAAAGGTAAGAGAGAAGGCACACGGCAAGCTGGTTTTGCGGTCAAGCTTCTCGATTTTGGTATTGCCAGGTTGGTGGATGATCGAAGAACGCAGGAGAAAACAGCTGCCGGTGCAGTCTTTGGCACTCCGCTCTATATGAGTCCGGAGCAGGGGCGCGGCGAGGCTGTAGACAGTCGCAGCGATCTTTATTCCCTGGGCTGTGCCTTCTTTGAAACGCTCACAGGCCGTCCCCCATTTCATGGCGGTAGTGTTCTGGAAACCATTGACCTTCACCAGCGAGGTCAGCTTCCCTCCCTGGGCAGTGCCGGTCTTGTCAGTGAGTTGGCCGATGATCTGGATATTTGCATGCAGCGCTTATTAGCCAAGGAGCCGCAGCGGCGATATCAGTCTGCTGAGCAGTTTGCCCATGACTTGTTGCGAATTAAGGACGGCAAGAGTGTTTCGCCCTCCATTCTTGGTTCTTTCGACAAGTCCTTGTCTTTTTTGGTCACCGGCAGTGGTGATGCGCAGGGAATGAGAGTCAGACTGATAACGCTGGCTGTTGTTCTGGTTATGGCTCTGGGCTTGATTGCAAGCTTGATTTCTTCAGCATCTAAAACAGGTGAGCCTATCAGAGCAGAAACCAATTTGACTAATCCATTGAACTTGAACCAATCGGAGCACTTGAAACAGTCGGAGAACTTGAACCAATCGGAGCACTTGAAACAGTCGGAGAACTTGAACCAGTCAGAGCACTTGAACCAATCGGAGAACTTGAAACAGTCGGAGCACTTGCACCAATCGGAGAACTTGAACCAATCGGAGAGCTTGCACCAAGCTGCTGTACCCTCCAGAAAGGGGAGATACTATAAAGGGATCGTCTCCGAGGGCGGGCGAAAGTATTACCATTTTCTCTTTCCCGATAATGACGCTTATGTCGGCAAGTTGGCCGTATTTGGCGGCGGGGCTGCTAAATTTCCAATCGGTGAGGTGAAACTGCCTGCTGAAGGCTCACTGCTTGTATGGCTGAGTAATGGTGGTGAAGATGGCCTGGAGGATGCCCGCTGCTATACCGGTAGTCCCATTCACGGGCTGACGGTTTCAGATGTAGATGTGGCGCGTTTGGTGGAGATCATCAGACCCTGGAAGGAGCTTACTTATTTGCGAATCCGCACCGCCGGATTAACCGCTGCGGATGTCGATGCACTCTCCACTATGACACGTTTAGAGGGCTTCAGTCTGGAAAATCTTGAACGTCGGAAGGGCGATGTGGATGTAGCTGCTCTGGCTAAATCGAGCTTGCTTGGTCGTTTGAATGTATTGGAGTTGTCACAATTGCAATCGGTGCAACCTCTGCTGCCGTCCCTGCGTAAGAGCAGGACCATCGAGCGTCTGCATATTGTCGGCTGTCAACTGTCAGAAAGCGATCTGAAAGAGATTTTGAAATCACCAGGTCTGAAGTGTCTTGACATTGACCAGCGAGAAATGCCTGCCGCTCAAACTTTGAAGGCTTTGCAGGGAAGCAAGCTGAAGAAGCTGAGATTGATAGTCGGCGGCTGGACAAAAGCAGACGAGGCCGCTCTCAAGAGCATAAATAGCGGCTATGTTTATCTCCCCTGGAAGGAGCGCAATGATAGCTCGCCTTATCTGAACTAGGACCAGGCTAAAGGCTAGCGATTTCGCTTGTAACCCAGGCTGTATAAGTCACTGATGAGAGACTCTTCATTAAAAAATGGAGATAAGGGGATTCGAACCCCTGGCCTCACGGGTGCGATCCGTGCGCTCTACCAACTGAGCTATATCCCCTCAGGATGCATATATCTTATTCCAGACCACCCACTCTTAGGGCAGACTAGGCTCTACAAATTCTCAAATTCTCATAAATCCCGGCTTAGAACCTCCGCGCCCGAGAGAGTTTATAAGTCCTCCCGCGAGGTGTTTATTTCGGTTGGGATTTCTTTAGGTCATAGTTTCTCTTGGATGGGGGGGCTTTCGGTCAGGATTCCTTCCGATCGGGAATTCTTTGCCTGGGGCTGTTTCGACTGGCTTGTCAAGCTAAAAGGGGAGCCAAATGATAAGGAAATTTGACCGGGCTGAGGGCTGGCAGTAGTATAAGAACCTCTAATTTATTGACAGGTGTCTTTCATGAACGTGTCTTCCAAGATTACACAGAAACTAGCTGCCTTGTTTATCTTGACCATGGCGGTCACACTTTCCAACGAGTTTGCTGATGGCGGCTTCGTTCGCGCTCAGTCCGGTGCAAGTGCCGCTAAGACGTCCCAGGGTGAAAATGCTGTCAAGATGTCGGCTCAGGTTGGCCAGCCCGCGCCAGATTTCAGTCTGGTGGATGCGCTGGGTAAGCCGGTTTCTCTTGCCAAGCTGAAAGGCAAGATCGTAGTTTTGGAATGGTTCAATCATGGCTGCCCCTTCGTAAAGAAGCACTATGACGGCGGTAATATGCAGTCCCTGCAGAAGACTTACACCGGCAAAGGTGTGGTCTGGCTATCCATTTGTTCTTCCGCTGCCGGCAAGCAAGGTTTCGCCACCGGTGAAGAGCACTTGAAGGCTATGGCTGATAAAAAAGCCAACCCTTCCCATATCCTTATTGATGCCGACGGTAAGGTCGGTCATCTCTATGGTGCCAAGACCACTCCGCACATGTATGTCATCGATAAGAGCGGAAAACTGGTCTATGCCGGAGCCATCGATGATAAGCGCAGCACCGACTCGGAAGATGTGAAGACTTCCAAGAACTATGTGAAAATTGCGCTCGATCAATTACTCAAGGGTAAAATGCCTGATGTCGCTACAACCGATGCTTATGGTTGTTCGATCAAGTATCAGTAGTCGCTAGCCTCAGTTTCAGGCGGAATTTATGGCGGGGGCAGGTCCTCTAGATTCTTCGGAATCGTTGGAATCTTCAGACTCTTCTGATGCTCCGCAGGCTTCGGATTCTTCTGACTCTTCTGATCTTTCCGGTGCTCCTCATGCTTCGGACTCGACAGCCTCTGCCGATGCGCCGGTTTCTTCCGCTTCCAGGGATGCTTACCCTCCCCAGCTGATCGATGCCGGAACTGCTACAGCCGGTGTTTTGACCCTGCCCCTGTCTTGTTATTGGCTTTCGCCCCTTTATCTTCTGCAGGTGCTCTACTGGGGTTGGCTCTTAGCACTCTGGATTTTGTCCGACCCGGATAGTTGCTTCCTGGTTGGTTCCGGTCGCCTTATTCTGGAGCGGGGTTTCACCGCCCTTGGTGGCGACTGCTTTTCCTGGACATTAGCCCAGTATCCAGGCGGTGACTTTGTACTTTATCAATGGCTGGCTTCCGTCATATTCGCTCAGACAATAGCGCTTTTCGGTTCAAACGGATTAATTATCTTTGGAAGTTGTCTTGCCCTTCTGTCCTTTGTCTTTCTCCCACAGTTGGTAGTTTTACTATGCGGGCGGACTCGAGCCTTCCTTGGTATTACATTGGCTGCCGTTGCGGCCTTCAATGCAGCAGTGTTTCACCTCTATCTGCGCCCCGAACTCTTTTCCTTTCTGCTGCTGTCGATTTTGCTTGCTGCGTTTTCTCTCTCCGCGGCCCAGGAGATAAGACCTCCGGCTAGAGATGGCGGTTCGGCAAGCGGCCGGATGAGAGTGGTGATGTTTTTCGGCGCCATGCTTTTCTTTTCACTCTGGGCTAACCTGCACACTGGTTTCGTGCTTGGGCTGTTCCTTCTCGTTCTCAATCTCCTTGCCCATTGCCTGGTAAAGGTCAGGCGCACCGACGGCACAAGCAGTCGGCAACCTCTTCTACCCTTCCTATCTTTGGTGGGTGCTCTAATAGGTTGCTGTCTGACCCCTTATGGCATCAAACTCTTTGCCTATTTGCCCCATTTGTTTTTCTCGCATGTAAATGCCCGAGTTGTGGAGTTGACGCCGCTCAGGCTGCCTGAATTATTTACTTCCGACTATTTGCCATTTACCTCACTTTCCTTGATTGCTCTGGGAGTTACTATCTGGTATTTGCTTCGAGCCGGGATGAGAAAGCAACTTCTCGGCTGTCCTGCTTTCTATACCGCTAATGTCCTCAGCATTACCCTTGTGGGCGCCGGGCTCAGGCATCGGCGCCTGGTGGTCTTTGCCGGCTTGATTCTTGTTTATTATTTGCTGTTGCTTGTTCTTAAGGGCCGTGAGAATTCTGAGGCTCGACTACCCTTTCGCTGGCACAAAGCGGCTATCTGCTTTCTTGCCCTGCCCTTGCTGGCCATGGTGGGCGGTGCTTCTCTCTCGGCTCGTACCTTTGCAATTTCTCTGCCGGCGCAGACAGTTGGCTTCTTTCCACCCTTTGCCGCGATTGAGTTTATTGCAGCGCAGAGACCGGCCGGGCGTTTGCTCAATGACGCTCAATACGGGGATGTGATGATTGAGCGTCTCGGACCGAGGGCGCAGGTTTTCATTGATACCAGATTTGATGTCTATGGCGACCAGTTGGTGCTTGACTATGACAAAATGGCTAATGGGCAGGATAACTGGCAAGAGCTTTTGAAAAAGTACAAAATCGACTGGGTTTTCTTCTTCGAGCAGTACAGGATTGTCAGGCTGCTTAGAGAACTTGGATGGCAAGAAGTTTTTTGTAAGGACGGTGCTGTCATCCTCAAAAGACCGGAGTAGACTTAGGTGAGCCGCAAGTGGAAGACGGTAGATCTGCCGGAGACAGAAAAGGAATAAGGTGTTGAAAAGTTCCTCGTTTCATGAGCCATGTCGCAGCGGCAAGCCTCGCACCGGGCGCTTCTTCTTCCTTACTGCGAGTTTTATATACACTCTATACCTGGCTGTAATGTTTGCCCCCAAACTAATGGAAGGCGTCGTTCTGGCCTTCGAAGACGGTAAGGTGCAAAACTATCCGGCTTTCGCTGCGGCCGGTCGCTTCTGGACTCCATATTTGTTTTGTGGTTTTCCGGTCCTGGCCGATCCTCAGGTCGCGACGTTTTATCCGCTTATGCA
>Ga0268298_10004017_pt1 | contig 14578 bp, 18 predicted proteins | sample WWTPWeurt_MetaG_FD_194462 | JGI IMG/M metagenome (GOLD analysis project Ga0268298, IMG submission 194462) | Activated sludge microbial communities from WWTP in Nijmegen, Gelderland, Netherland - WWTP Weurt | ecosystem: Engineered > WWTP > Aerobic digester > Activated sludge | place... | reverse complement strand
TCGCTTCGACCAGCGACGTCCTGCGCATCGTTACCGGCGCGGCGGCGGACATCCGCGTCCATGCCTCGTGGGTCGACCTGTCCGGCACGACCGTCACGCCGGATGGCGGGCCGCTGGCGCCCATCACCACCGCCACCACGACGACGATCGTGCCGGCGCCGGCCGCCAGTACCGTGCGCAACGTCACCGGCCTGTACATCACCAACAACAGCGCATCGGCGAGTTGCTCGGTGGGGGTGACAGCGGCGAACTGACAATTATGGAGAAATAAATCATGGCAACTTATCTTGAACTTCAAACTCTTCGCACCGGCTCAAATGTTGCCGAACTCGGCCAACGGATTGTCGTCGCTCTGTGCATCAAGGCGAACGCGATTGCAAAACTGCCGACACCGACAGACGCGCAACGTGCATGGGCGAAATCCGCGTTAGCTACGCCTGACCAATACATCGGCATGGCCCTGAGCTACATCCTCGCCGAATACAACACGACGGACGCCACCGTCATCGCAAGCGCCACTGATGCGCAAGTGCAGGTGGCGGTCGACGCGGCGGTGGATACTCTGCTGGCGCTTTAATCATGTCGACAACGACCCTGACCAAGACCCCGCGCACCCTTGTCGCCAACGGCAGCAACGCCGCCGGCGCGACGACACGCGGCACGCTCGATCTGCGCACCGCGCAAGGCGGCTTGCTCACCATGAAGATCGTCAACGGCGGCACCGGCCCCACCGTGCAGTGCCAGGCCAACGTGCTCGCCGCGCACAACAGCGGCAGTACGCCCGCCGCCGCAGCGGCCGGCACCGATTGGAAAACTCTCTGGTCGGTCGGCGGCGGCACCATAGCGAATGCCATCACCGAGCAGAGCATGGAAGTCGGTCCCGGCGTGATGCACCTTGAAGTCGAATTCACCGGCAACACCGGGCAGGCCGTGACGGTCGAAGCCTACCTGTCCGAAATCACTAACGCGACCACGGCGTAAAACATGAGCAGCATTCTTCTGCCGTCGACGCGGATCAATCAGTCTGTGGGGTTGGTTGATGTTGACGGTGAATATCGCTCGTCATTAAAGCTGTCTGAGGTTTTTTGCCCTAGTGGGAACGTTTTTTCAAAAACACTGATTCGTAAATATTCCCCATACATCTCCTCTGGAACAATAAATACAGGAATCGGTGGTGGTGGTAGATCGGTCAATTTCCCTTCTAATCAGGTCGGATGTTCGCTGATTATCGCCAACAATGCCTTTGATGTTTTTGCCAGCACTACTACGGCATCAATACTGATAGTCAGACAGTCACTTGCGTCAAATATATATTCAAGTGGTTGGACGACATCGTTTGGTTACAACCAAAGCGCGAGTGATCGCATTCTTGCCCACATGCCAGGAAATGACGGATATGTATATTTCGATTTCGGCGGGAGCGACTCAGCAAGACGTATAAAAACTACATTTACGGTCGCAAAGTCAACTGATTTGGAGGTGTGGTGTTTTGTTGCTGGCCCAAACAAGGGGAGAGAAATTTGGCGTAACGGGATTAAGTTGGCCGGGAATGCGTCGATCAATGGTGCTTTGTCAGCGAACACCGCCGCGCTTCGTCTTGGTGCGATGCCATCCGACTATTGCGATGCGGAGCATATTTATTTATTTGCTGTTGGAATATCAGAGTGGTCTGATTTAACGATTAAGAAACTAAGCTCAAACCCGTTTCGGATACTACGAAAAAAAAATACTAGCATCTACTTCGACGTCGGCGCGGGTACTCCGGCAGGCGCAGTGCTCGAAGGCGCGGCGACTGCGTCGGCCGCGTCGGCCGGCGCGCTGACGACGGGCATCCCCATCGCCGGGGCGGCGCTGTCGGTGGCGGCGGCCTCCGGGGCGCTGTCGGTCGGCATCCCGCTCGCCGGCGCGGCGGCTTCGATGTCGTCGGCCACCGGCGCGCTCACCGCGCAGATCACCCTTTCTGGTGCCGCGCTCGCGCAGGCGGTATCCAGTGCGCTACTCTCCACCGGCATCGTCATGACCGCCGACGCGGTGGCCACGGCCGCCGCGCAGGGCACGCTGGTCACCGCCATCCAGTTGCTCGGCGGCGCGCAGGCACAGGCCGGCGGCAGCGGCAGTCTCACCACCAGCACCGGCGGTCTCGAAGGCAACGCGCAGGCCAGCGCCAGCGCGGCGGCCAGTCTCAGCACGCAGATTCGCCTCTCCGGCGCGGCCATCGCACAGGCCGGCGCAGCCGGCAGCCTCGGCGGCGCAGTCGATCTGTCCGGCGCGGCGCTTTCCACCGCCAGCGCCAGCGGCGAACTGACCGTCACCATCTCCCTCACCGCGCAGGCCCTCGCGCAGGCCATCGCACAGGGCAGCATGACGACGAGCATCCTGCTCGATGCCGATGCGGCGGCGCAGGCGCAGGCGGGGGCACAGTTGTCGGGCGGGAGTGCGTTCGTCATTCCTGCCGCGCGATCCGCGCGCGTCGTCACCGGCGGCCGGCGTCCGGCCGCCATCCAAACCACCTCAAGGCGCTGACATGCCAACAATCACCATCACCGGACCGGCCGGAGAGCCAGTCACGTCCGCCGAAATCAAGGCCTCGGCGCGCATCGACGGCGCGGAGTTCGACAGCCAGCTTGCCATCATCATACCGGCGCTTCGCCGTCAGGCGGAGGCGCGTACGCACCGTAGGATCATGACGCAGACCGTGCGCCTAGTACTCGACGCCTTCCCGAGCGGCGAGATCGACCTGACGCTACCGGACGTGACGGCAATCGTCAGCGTCAAGTACCTGGATGTCTCTGGCGTCGAACAAACCATGGCGAATACAGCGTACAGCATGATCGACGTTGGCGCCAAGACGCTGCCGACCTTCCTAGCGCCGGCACACGGTACGACATGGCCTGACACCTACGATGCGGCGAACGCCGTCAAGGTCGAATTCACCGTCGGCGCCGCCAGTGCGGCGGCGGTGCCGGAGGACATCAAGCTTTGGATCATCGCGCACGCCTGCCAGGTGCTTCGGCTGCCGGAAGGCATCACCTCCGGCACGCTGGCGCCGCTGCCGTTCGTCGATCACCTGCTGGATGCCTACAAGGTGTGGCGGGCATGAGGGGCTTTTCAGCGGGCGCGCTCGATCGCCGTGTCACCGTGCAGGCGCGCACCGACCTGCAGGATGCGGCCGGTCAGCCGCTCGAGTCCTGGTCCGACGTCGTCACCGTATGGGCAGGCCGGCGCCTGCTGTCGGGCCTGGAGGTCATCAAAGGAGGTGCAGACGTCTCCACGGTGCAGGCCAGCTACCGTCTGCGGTATCGCGCCGGCCTGAATGCCGGCATGCGCCTGATCGACGGTTCGGAGTCCTGGGACATCCAGGCCGTGCTCGACAAGCGCGAAGACGGCGCCGTCGACCTCGTCTGCCGGCGGCTGCAATGAGCGTCACCATTACTGCCGATCTCGCCGGTCTGGATCGCATGATCGACTACCTGGCCACCGATGTGGACGCCGCGGTGCGACCGGCCGCCTACGCCGGCGCGCAGGTACTCTACCGTACCGTCCATCACAACGTCGCAGGCCTTCACACTGTGACGGGCAACCTGCGCCGCTCCATTTATTGCGCCTACTCGCGCGATAACTCCGGCGAAGCCCGCGCGACGTATCACATCAGCTGGAATCACCGTAAGGCGCCGCACGGTCACCTGCTTGAGAACGGACACTGGATGCGCTACCGGGTTTATCGCGGCAAGGACGGCCATTTGCATACGGACAAATCGCAACCGCTGGCTACGCCGGTCTGGGTGCCGGCGCATCCCTTCGTGCGGCCGGCCCAGGCGCGGTTCGCCGAAGCTACGGCGGCTGCCGAAGCCGAGTTGCTGAGCCGCCTGGGGGTGCTGTGAGCGTTGAAACGGATCTTCACGCGCTGCTGGCCGGGCAGTGCCCGCGCGTGTTTCCTGATGATGCGGCATTCGCCACGCCATTGCCTTTCGTGACATATCAGCAGATCGGCGGCGAAGCGTTGGCGCATACCGACAACACGCTACCTGGTGCGAAAAACGGCTATTTCCAGATCAACGTCTGGGCGGCCAGCCGCATTGAAGCTGCCGCGCTGGCCCTGGCGATCGAAGACGCCCTGATCGGGGCCGTCGTCTTCCAGGCGCGGCCAATGGCCGGGCCCATGGCGCGCCGCGAGCCGGAGTTGGCGCGTTATGGCGCGCAGCAGGATTTTACGATCTGGTCGGTCAGGTAATCACCGGACCAACCTTATAACGGGCCGCCTCCGGGCGGCTTTTTTGTGCCCGCAAGGGCCATCAACGACCCGCTTCAGCGGGTTTTTTCATGAAAGGCCCACAAAATGTCTCAAGTTCCTACCGGCAGTACCTTTTTCGTAGCATCCACCATCGCTGCGGCCAAAACTGTCAGTTCAGTCACCAACGCCGCCGAGGCCGTGGTTACCTCGACGGCGCATGGCTACAGCAACGGCGATATCGTCATCATGTTCTCCGGATGGGGCCGGCTCAACAAGCGCGCCTTCCGCATCAAGAGCGTGACAACCGACACATTCGTCCTTGAGGGTTGCGATACCAGCAGCACTACTTTCTTCCCGGCCGGCAGTGGTGTTGGTACCGTGCAGAAGATTTCCACCTGGACGCAGGTCACCACGGTCATGAATCCGAAAACCAATGGCGGCGATCCGAAGAAGGTGACCTACAAGTTCATCGAGAGCGACGTCGAGTATTCCATCAACGACGGTTTCGCGGCGACCGACTACGAAATCGAGCTTGATGCCGACAGCATCGGCGGCGCCGGCTATACGGCCCTCAAGTCGCTCACCGACCTGCAGACCGACACCGTGCTGCGCATCATCACCAAGAGCGGCTCGTTCAACTTGATCCCCTGCACGGTGGCCCTCAACGAATCCGTGCAGATGCAGGAAGGCCAGATCAACCGCGTAAAGGCCGTGTTCAACGGCAACAACCGCGCGGTCCGCTACGCATCCTGATTTCCCCGAAGCGCCATGGGCCCGCCGTCAGGCGGGCCTTCATCCCGCGGGGTTCGCCCCTGCGGGCTTTTTGATTACAGGACAACATCATGGCCAAAGTCATTCTCGGGCAGCGCCCGAAAACGTTCAAGCCCTTCCCCGTCAAGTTCGAAATGCCCGATGGCGAAGCCGGCATCATCAATGTCACTTTTCGCTACAAAACCAAAACGGAATTCGGCAAGGCGATCGACGCCATGGCCGAAGAAGGCAAGAAGGCCGCCACCGAGGTTTCCCATGATACGGTGGTGTTCTCGTGGGAAAAGTTCCTCGGCCAGAACATCGCCGCCACCGCCGACCATTTGCTGTCCGGCATCGACAAGTGGGATCTCGATCTCCCGGTCGACCGCGACACCCTGATCCAGATGGGTGACGAATTGCCCGCTGGACTGACGGCGCTGGCGGCCGGCTGGGCGAATGCCTGCCGGGAAGGCCGGCTGGGAAACTGAGGGAGGCCGCGCGCGGCCTCTACGATAAGCCGCCGACCGATGAAGAGCTGGCCGCGTCCGGCTGGACGCGTGCCGACTTCGACGAAACGATCGAGGTATGGCCGGAAAACTGGCCTGCCATTGACCTGTTTGATGCGCTGGGCACGCAATGGCGGCTGGGCGGTATGGGCGGCGCCGGCGGGCTCGACTATCGCGTGGTCTTTGAATACCTGGACCGGCGCGGCTACCGAGGCGCCGCCTGGGATGACATGTTCGCCGACATTCGCGTGCTCGAGCACGCCGCGATCAACACGATGAATGGAAAGTCGATCGACCAATGACCGAAGAGCGCAAGGTTCAACTCGGCGTCACCGTCGACGCCAGCGGCGCCAAGCAGGGCTTTGACGAAGTCAAGGCCGGTGCGCGCGACATGGCGCATGCGGTGGCCCAGTCAGGTCAGCAGGCTGGACAGGGCGTCGACGCCATCGGCTCGGGCGGCGAGGCGTCGGCGCAGAAGCTCGACCGCTCCACCCGTAGCATCATCGGTTCCGTGCAGCGCGCCACGGCGGCCATGGAAGCCGGTGAGCGGGGCACGCGCGGCTATTTCGAATCGCTTGCCCAGCAGCGCGGCGCGAGCGTGGATGCGCTCCGGCCCTACCTGGACCAGCTCGACGCCGCCAAGGCCAAACAGGATGCGGCCAGAGCCTCGCTCGGCACCATGGGCATGTCGGCCAAACAGATCGCCGCCGCGTTGCGCGGCGTACCGGCGCAGATGACCGACATCGTCGTCTCGCTCACCAGCGGCCAGCGCCCCATGACCGTGCTGTTGCAGCAGGGCGGGCAGCTGAAGGACATGTTCGGCGGCGTAGGCGCGGCGGCTCGCGCGATCGGCGGCTATGTCCTCGGGCTCGTCAATCCTTTCACGCTGGCGGCTGCCACGGCCGGTGGCCTCGCCTATGCCATTTCGGAAGGCATCGACGAATCACGACGTCTTGGAACGGCGTTGATTCTGACCGGCAATGCCGCTGCCAGTACCGTTGGGCGGCTCAACGGCATCGCAGAAAGCGTTTCCGCCATGACAGGCGCCACGCAAGGCGCGGTGGTTGACGTTATCGAGCAGCTTGTCAGCAGCGGCCAGGTGGCGGAAAAGAGCATGGCGCGCGTTTCTACCGCCATCGTCTCGGCCATGCGCGCCGCCGGCCAGCCGGCGAAAGAGTTGGTCAAGGATTTCGAGGACATCGGCAAGGGGCCGGTCTCCGCTTCGGAAAAGCTCAACCAGCAGTACAATTACCTGACTGCCTCGCTGTACAAGCAGATCAAGGCGCTCGAGGATCAGGGGCGTACCGCCGATGCCGCCGCGCTGGCGCAAAACGCTTATGCCGACGCCTGGGTCAAGCGCTCCGCGCAAGTAGAAGCCAATCTGGGCGTGCTGCAGTCGCTGTGGCGCGGCCTGACCGATGATGCCAAGGGCGCGTGGGACGCCATGCTCAGTATCGGCCGCACTGCCTCGCTGGATGAAAAGCTCGCCGCCGCCCGCCAGTCGCTGCTGCGCGCCAAGGCCGGTGTCCTTTTCTCCAGCAGTGTCGATGATGCGCAGGCTGCCGTCGCTGCGATTGAGAAGCAGGTCGAGCAGGAACGTCAGCGGGTTGCTGTCAAGGAGCAGTCGAACCGCGCCGAAAAGGCCGGCATCGAGTTTTTGAGAGATGGGGAAAAGTACCTCACGAAACAACAGATGATGGAGCGTGAGATCGCCAGGAGCCGCGAGCTGGCGCTCGCGGCAGGCGTCTCCGAACTGGAACTGCAAAAACGCATTGCACAGATCCGCGAGAAATACCAGGAGAAGAAGCCGGCGGTCAAGGTCAACCAGCCGGCCAGGGACGAAGGCAAGGCCTACATCGATTTTTTCGATGAGATGGCTAAAGCGGAAGAGGCCGCCATGTTCTCCGGCCTGGAGTTCACCAAGTCCCAGCAGGCGCTTTTCAAGCTCATGGAATCGCCCTGGTGGAAGGATGCGCCGGAATCCCTGCGCGCCTGGGTAGTCGAGCAATACAACGGCGTCCGTGCACAGGAACAGGCGGTGAAGGTCTCGGCAGATCAGGCCAAATGGGAAAAGGAGCTGGCCGGCTACCGGCAGCAGGAAGTCGCGTCGGCGGCCCAGTCTGCCGAGGCGCTGCTCAATAAGGCGCAGGCCGCCGAGGACGAGAATGCCCAGATCGGCGCGACCGCTGATCAGATGGCCGAGCTGATTCGCAAGCGCTATGACGAGCAGATCGCCATCAAGCGGGCTCGTGCCGAAATGCTGCGTGATGTCGAGGACCGCGAAGGCGAGGTCTATGCGCTCGAGCAGCAGATTTCTGCGCTCGAGCGCCTGCGCGATGCCGAGGTGGCGCGGCCGAAGCTGCAGGAGCAGGCGCAGGCCTGGGAAAACTTCGCGCGCGACATCGAGCAGAGCCTGACCGATGCGCTGATGCGCAGCTTCGAGGCTGGCGATTCCTTCGGCGAGGCATTTGCCAAGAACCTGCAGAACATCTTCAAGACGATGGTGCTCAAGTTCGCCGTGCAGGCGACCGTCAGCGGTACCGGCTCGCTGTTCGGACTGAACATGGCGGGCAGCGGCGTCAGCGGCCTGGGCAACATCACGAACCTGGCGAGTTCCTGGAACGGGGGCGGGCTGTTCGGCAACGCCGCCGACTATGCCTATACCGCCAGCGGCCTGCGGTACGGCACCGGATTCATGTCCGACCAATCGACGCAGCTCGCTGCGCAGGAGTGGGGGCTTGGATCGTCGGGCATCCCCATCGGCGGCATGCTGTCGGCCTATTCGATCGGCGGTACACGCGGCTTCGCCACCGGTGTCGGCTCGACGGCACTGGCCGGCGGCATCGGCGGCCTGGCCTCGGGCGCGGGATTCGCGTCCGGCGCCTATGGCGCGCTGGCATCGCTGGGTCCATATGGATGGGCGGCGATTGGCGCCGCTGCCCTTCTCGGCATGAACCAGCACGGCGGCACGCCTCATGCTGGAGGCATTGCCTTTTCCAGCGGCGATGGCTATACCACGCCACGCACGGCGGCAGACATCAGCTCGCATTACGCCAGTCAAAGCGCCGCTGACCAGATGATCCTCAGCGACTGGACTCGCCGGAACGACCCGCAAACGTCGATTGCGCTCGGCCCGGCGGCCGAGGGCTTCGCGCGGACATTCAACGACATCGTCACATCCAACGGCCGCGCGGGAGGCTATCAAGTCGGCCTGGCCTTTTCGGCCGACGGTGAAGATCCGGTACGGGCGCGCTCGTCGATACTCGATGCCGCCGGCAACCAGGTGGCGTGGACCAGGGACTACAACGCGCTCGGCTCCGACCCGCAGCAGGGCCTGCAGTTGATGATGACCGAGCAGGTGCCGAGGCTGATGTTGACGGCGTTGGAGGGGATGGACCTCAACGCGCTGGCCAACTCGTTCCTGGATTCGCTGGACATCGAGCATTTGTCCGCCGAGGCCGCGCAGCAGGCACTCAATTTTGTGGCGTCGACCGACGAGATCATCGCCGCGCTCGGCCATCTCGGCATCGGCGCCGACGAGGTGACGACGCAACTGATTCAGTCGCTGGGCGGCATCGATGCCGCCATTACCAAGCTCGACGCCTACTACCAGAGCTTCTATAGCGAGGATCGGCGCAACGCCAATGCGACGGCCGACATGACGGCGAAATTCTCCGCGCTCGGCCTGGTCATGCCGCTCACCACCGAGGGCTTCGTCGACTTGATGGACAGCCTGGATCTGACGACTGAATCAGGCCGTGCCACCTACGCGCAGTTGCTCCAGTTATCGCCGCAGTTTCTGGTGGTAGCGGATGCCGCGCAGAAAGCGGCGCAGGCGTGGGCGGGCTTCGATGCCGCCGGTCTGGGCCAGATGATGCTCGATGCCGCATTCAATCCGGCGGCCGGAAAATCCGCGGCGGATAGCTTCGCTGAGGCGCTCGACAGCAGCGTGCGCAATGCGTTGATCAGCAGCACGGTCGGCAATGTGGCGACGATGATCTACAACAGCATCGTCGTGCCGATGGTGGCCGGCGCGGCGGTTTCGCAGGCAGCGATCGACTCGGTGGTGCAACAGGCGCAGGCGGCCCTGACGTCGCTCGGCACCGTGCTCAAGAATCTCGACCTGTCGGCCATCACCAGCGCGACAGCCGCGTTGCTGCCGTCGATCGCCAGCTACGCGCCGCAGCGCAGCGTCGCGCAGGTGGCGGCGAGCGAGGCCCGGCAGATCGCCGATTCGCAAGCACAGGCGGCCTCGCAGATCAAGCGGGAGTGGCAGTCGGTGGCCGATGCCATCCTGGGCACCATGCGCGAGCTGCGCGGCGAGATCCTCGATGATTCGCGCAACTTCGCGGCCGAGCAGGCGCGTTTCGCCATCGCCACGGCGGCGGCGCGGGCGGGTGACCAGTCGGCCGCGCAGCAGTTGCCGGACCTGGCGCGCTCGGTGGTCGATCTCGGCAAGGCCGTGACGGCCACCGCGGCCGAGCAGGCGCTGCTGACGGCACGCACATTGGCCAGCCTGGGGCAGACGGTGCATCTGCTCGACCAACAATACGGCCTCGATATTCCGGCTTTCGCGTCAGGTGGCTACCACGCGGGCGGCCTGCGGGTTGTCGGCGAGGACGGGCCCGAGCTGGAGGCCACCGGCCCGGCGCGCATCTTCAGCAACGGCCAGTTGCGCGATGCGCTGCAGGGCGGCAACCTGGGCGACGAGCTGCGGGCGCTGCGCAACGAGGTTTCGGCGCTGCGCACGGAAAACGCTACCCTGCAGCGCGCCATCGCCACGCACACGTTCAACACCGCCAAGACGCTTCAGCGCATCACGCCGGACGGCGATGCGATGGCGACGAGGACGGCGGCATGAAGTTCATCAACCCGGTCGCCATCACCGACGCGATGCTGATCTCCAGCACTCGCGCGGAAAACGACTACACCACCTGGGCCAGCGGCACCACCTACGCCCTGGCCGCCCGCGTGATCAGCACGACGACGCACCGCATCTACGAATCGGTGCAGGCCGGCAACCTGAACCATAACCCAATTACGGATAGTGGCACCTGGTGGATCGACGTCGGGCCGACCAACCGCTGGGCGATGTTTGACCAGACCGTCGGCACCGTTACTGAGCAGGCGTCGCCGCTGACGGTGGTGTTGGCGCCCGGCGCCGTCACCGCACTGGCGCTACTCGACCTTGAAGGCGCGGACGTGACGGTGACCATGACCGACACGCCCGGCGGTACGGTGGTCTATAGCCATACCGCCGCGCTGATCGAGGACGATCCGCCGGTCGTCGACTGGTGGACCTACTACACCGCCGAATTCGCACAGCGCGCCAGCGTGATTCTAGACGGCCTGCCGTATTACGCGACCTGCCGGCTGACCGTGGCCATCACCGCCGCGGCGACGGCCCGGTGCGGCACGCTGGCCGCCGGCCGTTCGGTCACCATCGGCAAGACGCTGGCGAAGCCGAAGATCGGCATCACCGACTATTCGCGCAAGGAAACCGACGAATGGGGCGTCACCAGCGTCGTGCAGCGCGCCTACGCGCGGCGCATCGACGTCGATGTGCTGCTGGATTCCGTGCTGGTCGATTCCGTCGCCCTGGCGCTGGCGCAGGTGCGCGCCACGCCGGTGGTGTGGATCGGCGACAACCTCGGCCATTACGACAGCATGATGATCTACGGCTGGGTGCGCGACTGGGACATCGTGATCGCCGGCCCGGTGATCTCTGACGCACGACTGACCATTGAGGGACTCACATGACTACCGTAACTGCCCTACCGCCGCCGCCCAGCCGCGACGATCCCGCGACGTTTTCCCCGAAAGCCGATGCCTTCTTCGGCGCCATGCCGACGATGGTGACGCAGATCAATACCGTGTCCGGCGAGATCAACAGCAACGCCTCGACGGCCAGCAGTGCCGCCGGCACGGCCAGCAGCGCCGCCAGCACCGCGACGACCAAGGCCGGTGAAGCCTCGGCGAGCGCTTCGGCGGCATCCGCCTCGGCCACCACCGCCACCACCAAGGCTGCCGAGGCCGCCGCCAGCGCGGCGCTGGCCACCGGCTTCCTCGGGCCGTTGGCGACGCTGTCGGCCAGCCAGGCACTGACGGTCAACACCGCCTACCAGTTCGCCACCAGTGGGCAGACCTACACGCTGCCGGCCGGCGCGGTAAATGGCGACACCATCATCCTGAGCAACACCGGCGCGGCGACCAACAACGTCATCGCGCGCAACGGAAAGACCATCATGGGCGTGGCCGAAGATATGACATTCGACTTAACTGGCCACACCGTCACGCTGAAGTGCATCGGCTCTGACTGGAGGATCGTTTAATGAGTTCGCTTTCACAATTTTTCGGGACCAAGCCGATCCGCGTGGTCGAGTACACCAGCGGTAGTGGCACTTTCACGCCACTGGTGTCGAATTCTTGGTGCCGCATCACCCTAGTAGGGGCTGGTGCCGGCGGCAATCGCGTCGTGAATGGCGTGTCCGGGTCCGGCGGGCTGTCGAACGGCGGCCCGGCAGGCGCTACGGTGAGCATCTGGAAGTGCGTAGCTGGTGCCACATCGTACGCAGTTGGTGCGGCAGGAACGGGCGCTACTGCTTCCGGCACCCAAGGGACAGGCGGCGGCACAACGACTTTCGGCGGATTGGCTGCCCCTGGTGGCACGCAGGCCGCCTCTGGTACGCCAGCGAATGGCGGCGGGGCTACCAACTTTAACGTCGGCACGCAGATATGCGGTGGCGCGACGAACTCGACAGGTGCATCGAGCGCGGCGGGCAAGCGAGGTAATGCCGCTGGGTTCGGTGTCGGCGGTGCGACGGACGGCCTTGGCTCTGCGGCGGGAGGAACGGCGAGTGGCTCTTACTCCGGCGGATGCGGAGGCGGGGATTCGGCCTACGGTCAAGGCGGCCAGGGTGGCAATGGCGGAGCAAGCACCGGGGCGGCAGGGTCCGCTGCGACGGGCTATGGAGCCGGCGGTGGCGGCGGTGGTTGCGGCAGCATTACCTCTGGCAACGGCGGTAACGGTACCGGCGGCTATATCCTGATCGAGGAGTTTGGCGCATGAGATACGCACTCTTGAGTGGTGGTATCGTGATAAACACGATCGAACAGGATGCGCCTCCGTCGATCCCTGGCGAGTGGGTGGTTTGCCCTGATGGCGTTGGCCCTCGCTTCTTGTTAGACGGCACAAACTGGATCGCTCCGGCGGCTCAGGTGCCCCAATCCGTCACGCCGCGCCAGTTCAGGCAGGCGCTTACTCGTACGGGGCTGCGTGTCGCCGTGGAATCATTCATCGCATCCGCTGATCAGGACACCAAGGACTGGTATGAATTCAGCAACTCATTCGAGCGCCAGAACTCAGTGTTGATCGCAGCCGCGCATGGACTGGGCAAGTCTGATGCCGATATCGATGCGCTGTTCGTTCTGGCGGCAGGTCTATGAGACTGATCTTCGGCGCCTCGCATCGGCCAGGCAGCCTGTTGCTGCAGTTGTTCACGTTCTCGCGCTGGAGCCATGTCGGCATGGTCTATGGCGAGGAGGTGATCGAGGCGCGTTTCCCGCGCGTGCGCGTGACGACGGTGGCGGAATTCCAGGCGCATTATCCGCGCTGGGAGTTTGCCGAACTGCCCTGCGCCGACGAGGCCGTCGCCGAGGCTTATGCGCGTTCGCGCGTCGGCCGGCTGTACGACATCGGCGGCCTGCTGGCCTTCCCGTTCCAGAACCGTGATTTCGAGTCGTCGAGCCGGGATTTCTGTTCGGAACTGCCGATCCGCGCGGCGGCGGCCGGCGGCACGCGCTACGTGCGCGAACAGTCGCTGTCGCGCGTGACGCCCGGCGTGTTGTACGACCTGAGTTCCTGACCACGGAAAGCGCCATGCCTGAAAAAGACCCGACCACCTACCCGCTGATCACCTACGCCTGGGTGCTGCTGCTGTCGTCCTGGGGCGGCATGGTGTCCTGGTTGCGCAAGCGCAAGCGCGGCATCGCGCGGCCGTTCAACGTGATCGAGCTGATCGGCGAGATCATGACGTCGGTGTTCGCCGGCATGCTGACCTTCTGGCTGTGCGAGGCCAGCGGCATCAGCCCGCTGGTGACGGCGGCGCTGGTGGCCATCAGCGGCCACATGGGCACGCGGGCGATTTTCCATCTCGAGCAGTTCGCCGAATCGCGTTTCGGCATTACCGGAGGAGGCGAGCGATGAAAGCATCATTGAAAGCCTATGCCCTGGCCAAGGGCTACGAGGGCTGGTCGGCAGTGCCCTATCTTTGTCCGGGTGGGAAGTGGACGATCGGCTGGGGCCACACGCAGGGGGTGACGGCGCACACGCCGGCCATCACCGAGGCGCAGGGCGAGCTGTACCTGGCGCACGACATCATCGAGGCGGAGCGCATCGTTGAGCGCGCCGTGACGGTGTCGCTCAACCAGAACGAGTTCGATGCGCTGGTGCTGTTCGTGATGAACAGCGGCCCCGGCCAGGCCGGCGTCAAGAGCGGCCTGGCCGAACTGAAAACCGGCGGGCCTTCGACGCTGCTACGTCGGCTGAACGAGAACGACCGGGCCGGGGCCGCTGCCGAGTGGCTGAAGTGGGTCTATGCCGGCGGACAGAAGCTGCCGGGCCTCATCATCCGCCGCGCGGAAGAGCGCGCGTTGTTCCTAGCGCCGGTAATGGCGGCCGAGACGGCGCCGGAACCGCGGCTGCCGTCACCCGGGCCGAGCGTCTGGTCGCGCGTGGCGGCGATCTGGGCGGTGCTGATGCGTGGCCGCGAACTGGCGGGGGCCGAGGCCTGGAAAAACCGGCAGGCCGCTGCGAGTGCGCTGACGGCCATCCTGGGCGCGCTGGCGCCTTTTCTGCCGATCGAGGTGAGCAATGAGGATCTTCTGGCGATTGCTGGCGGCGTCGCTGCCGTTGGCGGCCTGCTCAACGCTTACCTCGTCCTCGCCACCAGCCGGCGCGTGGGTGTGCCGGCCGGCGGTGAGCCTGCACATGATTCCGCCGGCTGAGGGCGTGACCGTGTGGGATCGCATCGATGGCGCCGCCATCAAGATTCAATGTCGTTTCTGAAAAGGAGAGCAGCATGAACAAGGT